>Ga0306926_10000760_pt1 | contig 30811 bp, 30 predicted proteins | sample flu12Cox44000178_FD_203759 | JGI IMG/M metagenome (GOLD analysis project Ga0306926, IMG submission 203759) | Lab enrichment of tropical soil microbial communities from Luquillo Experimental Forest, Puerto Rico - flux8day.12C.oxic.44.000.178 (v2)... | ecosystem: Environmental > Terrestrial >...
GGATTGCGCGATCGGAATAGGCGGCGACCTCCCGCTAAAGAAAGTGCAGCGAGCACCAGTGTGGCTATTTGTGCCTTTCGAGAGAGGGCAGCGAGAAGACCACAGCAAGCGCGTGAGCATTTTCTGATGCAGCACGGCTACCGGGAATACTGTCCCTCGCCCTCGCCTTCAGGATGACTGTGCGGGCCGCGAAAGGATCTGGCTCCGAACTCGCCTTGCACGTCGGGGACTATCGCTTTGCCGACGTTGCATTGCCCTCGGGTTCGCCTGACCTCTGCAGACTGCACGTCGCTCCGATCGGTGCCTATCGTCACCGTGCCGGGACCGGTGATTGTTTCCCGCAGGCAGGAGCTGACATAGGCCAGCACAATGGTCTGATGAGAACCCAGCCGGATGATCTGGCCGGCGCGGACATAGTCCATGAACTCGACGCCGGGAGGGCTCCCGGTTACCTGTTCCACCAGCACGACACCGGTTGAATCGGCGGCAGCGGCCGATGCAGCCATTGCTCCAGCGACGGCAAGCGCTGCAAGCCGCGCCTGACCCACCGCTCTCGCCAGAAATCGCGACATTGAACCGGCCATGACAATCCAGCCTGCTGAAAGGCTCCCGGGATCGGCATCCGGGGGCCATCGCCTCAAACAGCCTTTATAGCACGAGATCGTAGGTGTTTGCTGATTTTATTTAATCTTGCTTACCGCGCTCCGCCGGATTTTTTTTGCGAGAGCGGTTGCGATGACGGATAATTCGCAGCCTACAGACATCGTGCGCGTCCGCTCGCGCACCCGGAGGAACAGCGATGGAGATGCGGGTATTCGGCCGCACGGGAATGCAGCTCTCGATGCTGGGCTTCGGCTGCGGCGCGGTGGGCGGACTGATGGTGCGCGGCGATCCGCTCGACCAGGAGCGCACCATCGCGCGGGCGCTCGCCGCCGGGGTGAATTATTTCGACACCGCCGTGCAGTACGGCAACGGCGAATCGGAAAAGAATCTGGGACGCGTCCTGCAAACGCTCAAGCCTGCCGGCGCGGTGGTCGGCACCAAAGTCAGGCTGCCGAGCAGCGAGTTCGGCCGCATTGCCGAGGCCGTAACGAAGTCGCTCGAAGACAGCCTGGCGCGACTGCGACGCGATCGGGTCGATATCTTCCATCTGCACAATGCGATCACCGCGAGCGGCGGCGGGGAAGCGCTCAGCGTCGCAGCAGTGCTCGGCGACGTGGTGCCGGTGTTCGAGCGGCTGCGCCGGCAGGGCAAGACGCGCTTTCTCGGGTTGACCGCGATCGGCGAGACGCAGGCGCTCCAGCAGGTGATCGACGCGCGCGCCTTCGAGAGCGCCCAGGTGGTCTACAACATGCTCAACCCGTCCGCGGCGGCGCGGCTTCCGGCGAGCTATCCAGCACAGGACTATGGGCAACTCTTCGATCATACCGCGGCGGCCGGTGTCGGCGTCGTCGGCATCCGCGTGCTGGCCGGCGGCGCGCTGTCCGGATCGGCCGAGCGTCATCCGATTGCAAGCCCGCCGCCCGAGCCGATCGGCTCGGCCATGAGCTACGACGCCGATGTTGCGCGCGCTCGCCGACTCATGGCGCTGGTCGCGGAGGGCTTTGCCGCAAGCCTGACCGAAGCCGCCACGCGGTTCGCGCTCTCGCATCCGGCGATGGCCACCATCCTGGTCGGGATGGCAACGCCGCAACAGTTCGAGGACGCGCTCGCCGCCGTTCAAAGGGGCCCGCTGCCGCCCGCCGCGCTCGACCGGCTAAGGGCTCTGCAACAGGAATTCGCCGGCGAGCCCCGGTGATGGTCGAGATGACCGGTCACGCGAAGAAGACGAAAGGAGCCGTGGCGACGCTGATGTGCAACGAGCAGGAGCTTGCGTGAGCGCGGGCGAAAACCTGGTCGCCGGGACGGCGGCACAAATTTTTGCGGATCTCGCCGATCCCCAGAGCGTCAACCGCGGCAGCGACGGCGCCTGGAAGGCGCCGCTGTGGCAGGCGCTCGCCGGAGCCGGCCTGACGCTCGGCTGGGTGCCGCAGGCGCAAGGCGGAGCCGGCGGCGATCTCGCCGACGGCTTCGAAGTGATCGGCGTCGCCGGGCGCTTCGCGGCGGCCGTTCCACTCGTCGAGACGCTGCTCGCGGGCTGGCTGCTTGCGCGCGCGGAGATTTCCTCGCCCGACGGAGCCATGACGGTCGCGCCGATGCATCCGGGCGACCGCCTGACGCTCAACCCCAACGGCACCCTGAGCGGACGCGCGCGCGCGATTTCATTTGCGCGCGAGGCTCGCCATCTTGCGGTCTGCGCGCGCAATGGGGCCGCGACATCGGTTGTCCTGGTCGAAGCCGGGGCCTGCCGCATGGCAGAGGGTCGCAGTCTCGCGAGCGACGCCCTCGATGCTGTGACATTCGATGGAGCGAGACCGGTGGTCGTCGCCCCTGCCCCCGCCGGCTTCGATCAGAGTTCGCTCATGCTCATGGGCGCGGCGGCGCGCAGCATCGAGGCCGCAGGCGCGCTCGATTCGATCCTCACGCTGGCGCTGCGTCACGCGAATGAGCGCATCGCCTTCGAGCGGCCGATCGGCAAGTTTCAGGCCGTGCAGCACAACCTTGCACGACTCGCCGGCGAGGTCGCTGCCGCAATGACCGCAGCCGGGTCGGCCGCGGATGCCATCGCGCACGCGCGCGCCTTCGATGACGCGGTCTTCCTCGAGGTCGCCGCCGCCAAGATACGCTGTGCCGAGGCCGCGACCGAAGGGGCAGCCATCGCGCACCAGGTTCACGGCGCCATCGGCTTCACCAAGGAGCACATCCTGCACCGCTTCACGCTCCGCATGCTCGCCTGGCGCGACGACTTCGGCAATGAGAGCTATTGGGCGGCGGCGCTCGGCAACCGGGTGGCCGCGCGCGGCGCCGACGAGTTGTGGCCGCTGCTTTCCTCGCGGTGAACGCCGATGGTGGGTCGGATCGTCGTCCTGGCTGGTCTGCTGGCAATCGACCCAGTCGGGTGGAGCGAGCGGGCTTGGGAGCACGCGGCACACGCGGCCGAGCCAGTCCGCCAGTCGATCGTGATCAGGAACCGCAACGTCGACGGCGGGCAAAATGTCATTCGGGTTGCGCAAGGCGACACCGTCGAGCTTGAATTTACCGGCGACGAAGCCGCCGAGCTGCATCTGCACGGTTACGACAGGCTGGTGACGCTGCAGCCGGGTCGCTCTGCCGTTCTGCGGATCGAGGCGACGATCGCGGGCCGTTTTCCGCTCGAGGCGCACGCGTTCGGCGCCGGCGGCGGGCGCAGGCACATGCACAGCGTTGTTCTCTATCTCGAAGTGCTCCCGCGCTAGCATGTCCCGCAAAAGTGGGAACCGGTTTTGCGAATAAGGACATGCTCAAACGAAAAGGGATCAGGATGACGATTCGAAGAAAAGTCATGCTGCTCTGGCCGTGACGTTCCGGCGGCCTCACGTCGTATCCGCACTGGCGTTCTGCTACGCGTGCGCCGCTTCCCTGCCCGCAGCTGCGCACGGCTTCGGGCAGCGCTATGATTTACCCATCCCGCTCTCGCTCTATCTCTGGGGCGCCGGCGCCGTGGTCACATTCTCGTTCGTAATCTTCGCTTTCTTCCTTTCCAGCGAGAGAGCGGCGCGGCCTTTGCCTCATGGTCGCTATCGCCTCCGCGGCAACTGGCGGATCGCAGCCCGCGCCCTCGTGCTGATAGTGCGGCTGTTGGCGCTGATCGTGTTTCTGACCGTCGTGCTCGGGGGCCTCTTCGGCGAGCAGAATCCCTTCAGGAACATTGCGCCGACCATGATCTGGATCATTGGCTGGGTCGGCATCGCGTTCCTTTCCCCTGTGCTCGGCAATATCTGGCAATTCCTCAATCCATGGGACGCGTCGTTCCGGGCGGCGAGCCGGGCATACCGGTGCGTTCGCCAGCGTTTGCCAGCTGATGCAAGCTTCGAAAAACCTGCTTCGGACCTCGCTTGCGCCTATCCGGCATGGCTCGGCGTGTGGCCGGCCTTTGCGTTCTTCGTAACGTTCGCATGGATGGAGCTGGTCTGGAGCGGTCGCAATGTTCCCGCTGATCTTGCGGCGGCTCTTCTCGGCTATTCCATGCTGACCTGGGCCGCCATGTTTGTGTTCGGCCGCGAGACCTGGCTGCAGAAAGGGGAATTCTTCACCCTGGTGTTCGGAGTCTTTGCGCGCTTTGCGCCGGTCGCCTTCGACTGCGCCCGCAGCGGCACCGTCGAGATCCGCCCGCCAGCCACCGCCCTGCTCGATGACCGGCCGCTGCATGCCTCGATGGTGGCGCTCATCATTGCGCTCCTTGCAACCGTCACCTTCGACGGATTTCTCGAAACGCCGCTGTGGGCACGGATCGATATCGCCATCCTCGACGCGCCCGACGACTCGTTCATCTGGACGGTCCTCAACCTGCGCGAGGAGGAGGCGCTGCGGTTGGCGCGCACAATCGCGCTTCCCTGCTTCCTGCTCATGTTCGTGGCCGCGTATCTCGTGGTGTGCGCCTTCATATCAATGCTGTCGAAATGGCCGACTGCGATGCTGGCACGGCGCTTCGTGCTTAGCCTGGTTCCAATCTCGCTCGCCTATCATGTCGCACACTATTTTTCGTATCTGTTCATCGGCGGCCAATACGCGATCCCGCTCGTCTCGGATCCTCTGGGCAGGGGTTGGGATCTGTTCGGAACCGCGTCCTACCACGTGGATGTCGGCCTCGTCGGACCGCGCCTGCAATGGTATGTCGCGGTGCTTGCCGTGGTGCTCGGCCACATCGTCGCGGTCTATCTCGCGCACGTCACGGCGCTGCGGATATTCGGCGCCGTCCGCGCTGGGCTGATCAGCCAAGTCCCGATGCTGCTGCTGATGGTGGGCTACACCATCTGCAGCCTGTGGATCCTGTCTCAGCCCATCATTGAGACCGGCGCGGGTTAGCTCTCTTGAGCGGGCGTAATCCGCGTGTCTATCATGCGCCAAAAAGAGCGGGAGGAAGAGATGATCGGTGCATGGCGGCTCGCTGCATGTGCGCTCGTGCTCGGCGGGCTTTTGGCTTCCGCGCGAGCGATCGGCGGATATCCGGAAAAGCCGCTCGCGCTCGTCATTCCCTTCCCTCCTGGAGGCTCGACCGGCTTCACAGCCAAGGTTCTGGCCGAGGAAATGCAGAAAATCATCAAGCAGCCGGTCACCGTCGAGCCCAGGACCGGCAATTTCGGCATCAACGCCATTGCGGACATCGTCGGCAAGACCGATGGATATACGCTGATGGTCGGAAGCATCATAACCAACTCGATGACCCCGGTGATGCATCGCTCGGAGATCCGCTTCGACTACCACAAGGAAATCATTCCGATCACCAGGCTCGCGGCTTTTCCGAGCGTCGTGATGGCCGCCCCCACGATGCCGGCCGACAGCCTCAAGGACGCGCTCGCCCGATTGAAGAGCAGCTCGGGCAGGCTTCGCTTCGGCACCGACTTTCCGGGCACCTACGTCGATGTGGATTTCATCATGCTGGGCAGGGCCGCTGACCTCAAGGTAAGCATTCGCTCAGCCAACGGGGCGCTTGCCATTCTCAACGACCTGGTCGAGGGCAGGATCGATCTCGCCATGCTCAACGTCGCAACCGCGTCCGCCAACATCGGTAAGTACAAACCGCTCGCGGTGACGGGCACGCGCAGGCTTTCCAACTTCCCGGCCGTTCCCACCATGGCGGAAGCAGGCTTTCCGCGGATCGGCACCAGCAACTGGCAGGGCTTGTTCGCGGCGCACGTATCGTCCGACATCGCGGGCGCGCTGCACGGGATCGCGGTCGAGGCGATGAATTCGCCTCGCGCGAAAGCAGAGTTCGCCGGGATCAACGCGGAAATCATCACCAGCGAATCGAGCAAAAAGTTCGCAGCCGAGATCAGAACCGAAATGGCGAACTGGGAAAAGCTGGTGCCGGAAGTGCTGGGGCTGCCCGCGGAGCAGTAGCACGACCAAAATGAGACCGAGAGACAACGGGAGGAAACAATGCGCATGATGGTGAAGTCGCAGCTTGCAGGCGTGGCGCTGCTCGCAATGGCTGCCGGGATGTCGACGGGCAATGCCCAGCAGGGCCAGCGCGAGGGCGAGCACGTCACCCGCGGGCTCGACGCCGCGCAGCACGCGCAGACCACAAGCGCCCGAGGCAAATGGGAGCCCTCCAAGGCATTCCCGATGCCGATGGAGGAGCCAGTCGGCGTGGCGCTCAACGGAAGGCTCTACGTCTTCCAGGGGCTCACCGACGGCGGCTTCCAACCCATGGGCGTAGTCTACGTCTATGACCCCGCGACCAACGAATGGACAAAAAAGAACCCGATGCCCATGGCCGTCCACCACGCCATGACCGCGGTCGCCGGCGGCAAGGTCTACGTGTTCGGCGGCTTCAGCCGGCCCGGAAAGGAACTCGCCTGGCAACCCATTGACAACGCCTGGGAATACACAGCCGATACCGACACATGGAAGGCGCTCGCGCCTCTTCCCTCCAAGCGCGGCGCCGGCGGAGCAGCCGAGGTCAACGGCAAGATCTACGTGATCGGCGGCGCGTCCATCCTGCCGGGCGCCGCCGATCCCGCCATCCGCTTCGACGGACAGCCGCGCGACCATATCGTGGGCACGAACGAGGAATACGACCCGGCGACCAACACCTGGAAGACGCGCGCTCCCATGCCGACGGCGCGCAATCACTTTCTTATCGCCGCCATCGGCGGCAGGATTTTCACCATCGGCGGGCGGCTTGGCTCAACCTTCATCACGCGCTCGAGCAATACCGAGGTGAACGAAGAATACGACGTCGCGCAGGACCTGTGGCGGACGCGGGCACCAATGCCGACGGCGCGCAGCGGAGTCGCGGGCGGGGTCTACAACGGCAAGATCTACGTGGCCGGCGGCGAATTCCAGAACGACAAGATCATGGCGGCGTTCCGCGCATTCGAAGCGTACGATCCGGCGACCAACACCTGGGACGGCGGCCTGCCGCGCATGCGCATTCCGCGGCACGGTTTCGCCGGCGCCGTCATCGGCGATCAGCTCCACGTCGCGGCGGGCGGCATCCAGACCGCCGGCATTCCAGGCGCTGTCATCTATACCGATACCCACGATGTGTTCGACTTCACAAAGAACTGAGCGGACCGGGCAGGCGGACCAAGGGCCTGCTTGCCAAAGCTCGCCACCGCGTCTTTGGGCATGGTGGACGGAATGAGCGGGGTCCAGATCGGCCCTGGCGCGACCGCGTTGGCGCGGATGCGCTTCTCCGCCAGCAACTGCGCCAGCCCCGCCCTAAAATTCTGAATTGCACCCTTCGACGCGGGACCGGCTCCTAGCTCACATTCATCCCGTAGTAGTCATAGATCGTCTTTTCGCGCGCGATCGGACCAGTCCCAATTTTCATGCTTGCTGTAGCGGGGCGCATTCTTCAGCTGGTTCTCGCTGAGGTCACTTCGTAGCCCTCGAGCTCCGGGTTGTAGGACAGCAGCGACCACGGAAGCGGATAATAGTCTTCGCCTATTCCCATGAAACCGCCGAAGCTCATCACGGCGTACGCCACCTTGCCGCTGATCTTGTCGATCATGATGCGCTTGATCTCTCCTACGCGCTCGCCATTCGAGCGGTAAACCGGCGTTCCCTCCACCTTATCGCTCGCGATCAGGTTCGCGGTCTCTCGCGTCTCAGGAATGCCCTCTCGCGTGATCGCCATGATGTTTCTCCCGAATTGCTTATCCTCGTACATCCAACGACGAGGACCGCATCGGCGTTCTAAGATCATCCGGGAGATGGCGGTGCACACCGCCTCGGTACTCGGATGGAAAACGGTGAAACGCTTCGATCCGCGGACGGGGGCTTTATGAGTGGTGCTAAACGAGCGAAACGAAGCTCGGCCCGAATCTGGTGCGGGACTATCTTGCGTCGGCGAAGGGCGGCGGCTTTCATGGGTGGCCATACAGCTATTTCGGTCGGCACCTAGACCCGCGGGTCCATCCGCGGCGTCCGGACCTGGTCGAGAAGACGATCGTTCCGGATTATGCGCTGAGCTCCCCCGTCGCTCCCCTGCGCGTGCCTTCAATACCGGCTCCAATCCGCCCCTTTGTCAGCTTTGCTCGCGAGGGAGCGCCAACATCATCGCCGGCGGCCTGCGGCGGCAAAGGCGACTGCGCGGTGGCGGTGCCCACCGGCGAGCACGCCCCCACAGCCAACCGCGCCGAGCGGCGACAGCGCTGCCAGCAGAAGGTGGCGAAACGACTTGCAATCCTGGCACTCTTCGCCCGCGTGGGAATGGCCGCCTCGTGCGACAACGGCGATTGCGCGCCGAGCGCGCTTTGACACCATCCGCTTCATGGGTTCCTCCCGGTTCTGTGCGCTGAAAACGCTCAAGCGCTATTCAGCGACTCTTTACACGCTTGTGCTTCCCCGGCTGTATGATGGCCGTCACAGAACGTCGTTTTCAGCCGCACCCGAAGACCGAAACAGGCGCCGCCACATTAAAAAATGGCCGCACTGCTGTCCGCCCATCCTGCCTTCGTGTGCCTCGGGCCCATTGGGCAAAGCGAAGCGTCTGTCCATTGAAGGCCAGTGCCGGGATCACGGAACGGTCGGGGGTCAGACTGTGGCGATGCAGTCGATCTCAACATCAAACGGCCCATGCCAGGCCGAAACGCAAATGAAGCTGCGGGCAGGCGGCTCTGACGGGAAGTAGCGCGTATAAACAGCGTTGATACTCGCAAAGGAGGCGGCATCAGTACAATACACATTGCATTTGACAACCCTTTCGAGCGATGAACCGGCCGTCAAGAGGCAGAGCTTCATCTGGTCCAGCACGATCTCGGCCTGTTTTTCAATCGGCAAGCGTTTGATTTCACCGGTTCGCGGATCGTAAGGCGGGATGTTGGAGACGAAGATGAAATCGCCGCTGCGGACGACCATCGAGATCGGTACCTTGCGGGCTTCGGCGTAGCTGGACAACGGCTCGACACGAATCACCTGTTTGTTCATTTCCCTCGTCCTTCGCTTCGCCTCAGTAAGGCTGACGTCTACAGCTATCGCATCTCAGGTGCAGTCCCGTCATCTCCCATCGGTTCGGCACGTGCCGAACTGTCGTCGGTTGCATACGGCGCGGCACGGGCAGTAAACTTGGCTGTGGCCGCCGCAGCAAATCTGGTCGAGGTCGCTGCGCTCGTCGGGGATACCGCGCGGGCTACCATTCTGGCCGCACTCATGGGCGGTCAGTCCTTGACCGGCGGCGAGCTTGCTTTTCTAGCGCGAATTTCTCGCCCCACCGCGAGCGAGCACCTCACGAAGCTGGTTGCGGCGCGACTCATCGCAGTCACAAGAAAACGCCGCTATTGCTATTACCGCATCGCATCATCTTTGGTCGCACAGATGCTGGAAAGCATGAAGGCTGTTGCTGCCATTGAGGTGCCGCCCCGTCATACGCCTCGCTCGTCCCAGGCTGAGGCCTTGCGTTTCGCGCGCACGTGCTACGACCATTTGGCCGATCGGCTTGGTGTCGCGATCGCCGATGCGCTGGTTGCCCGCGGCTGCGTGATCCTGAGCGCGGAGGGTGGTGAGGTGACGGATGCCGGATTAAGATTCTTGTTGGCCTTCGGTCTGGACCTCGGGTCGCGAAGCAAACGAATTTTCTGCCGGCCCTGCCTGGATTGGAGCGAACGCCGATATCATATCGCCGGCCTCGTGGGCACCCACCTGTGGCGACGATGCGAGGAGCTAAATTGGCTTGTCAGAGGGCGCGACAGCCGCACGGTGCGCGTCACATCCGCGGGACGTGCCGGCCTGCACGAGGTATTCGGCTTGGACCTTGCCCAACTCGAGCAGATACAACCGCCACAGCCGGACAGCCTATTGACCTTCCACGGCGCAAGCGTGCCGTCATTCCATCAGGTCGCGAGCCGGCGGGCGAGAAATGATCAGATGGCAAAAGGGAGCTTTTGAGTCGAGCAGGAGTCGGTCGAGTAAGGAACGACCTCGCCCTTAAATCCCCGCTCAGCTCTGACGCGATCAAACCATTCTGTCAGGTTCGATCTTGCAGAAAGATCAAATTCCGCGTCGGCGGCAACATGGCTGTAGGCAAAAATGGAAATGTCCGCGATCGTGTATGAGTCGCCAGCAATGAACCTTCTCTTGCCGAGCTCACGGTCCAGAACGTCGAGCGCGCGGTTTCCAAGCGCTTGGGCCGTCGCAATCTCTGGCGCGAACTCAGCAAGCTTGCCGGTCAATGTCCAATACCGAAGCCGGCTGATTGATGTCTGGATGTAGCGCTGCTCGAACATCAACCAACGCATGACTTGCGCGCGGGAAATGCCGTCCGTCGGCATGTAGGATGTCCCTTCCGCAAGGAACGCAAGGATTGCATTCGACTCCGCAAGGCATTCTCCCGAGTCGGTCTCGAGCAGGGGCACAGTGCCCATGGGATTCTTGGCCAGGAACTCCGGGGATGCGGCCTCACCCTTGAATATGCTGACCGGGACAATTTCGAGCGCGACGCCCAGATGCGCCACGAGCAGGCGCACCTTGAAGCAATTCTGCGATGGGCCGTAGTCGTATAATCTCATTGCCGGCTCCGTGGTGAAACGGCCTCCCAGAGAGCCCCGTCAAGCCCAGCACTCTGCTTACATTGGAGAGGTGGATGATTGAAGCCGCAACAGGAGGTGTCTGTGGGACACTTTCGCGAGCACGAGAGGCATCCCGTCGATGCATTCCCACGCACGACGAAGGGCTCCCTGCGCGGAATTTCTCTGTAGCGACGCGCGTCATCGCTGGAGCGCCCAGAGATACGCGAGAGTTGCAGAAATCCCAAGCACGGTTCTCACGGCATGCAGCCGCCCCCAGGACACGAGCATGGCGCGCGATGCAGGACCTGCGTCGGGCTCCGCGATTGCCTTCAGCCTGTTGTTCGTCGGCATGATGCCGAGCAGAGTGTAGGGCCAGTTGGCGAGTATCAGCACCGCACCCACGATCCAGCGCCAATCGCTATAGCTCCATGCTGCAACAAAACCGAGCGCTGCCGACAAGGCGGCCAAGATCGCCTGCATCGCATAGCCGGCGTCATAGCTCGGCTTCCATTGCTTGAGCAGATTCCTGTCGTCGAGCCGCAGGCGTGCGGGGTGCTCAGCGAAGTTGATATAGAAGGCCGCCCCGGCAAATGCGGCTGCAAGAACGAGCGCCAGCTGGCCAACGAGCATGCAATCGCCCTTTTCCAAGTTTTTCGCGCAACAGGCAGCGGAGACTGCGCCTTAAGCAGAGTGCCTGGGTGATAAGACCCGCGAGTCCCTCCCACCATCATGCGCGGGCTTGACCGGCGAATCCATCTTGTTCCGAAAAGTTGACGCGGAAGTCGCAGAACGATTCCGGCAGCTGCGAAGATGCGGGGGCGGACCTGCTCAGACGCCGTTGACGCCGACCATCGCTCATAGTAGCGGTCGGGCATGTTCATGCTTGGAACCCGCACCCGCAGCCGCGTATTCGGCGGGTTATACGCGCGCGCCCGGACTGCCCTGCTGGAAAAGAGCTAGATTTCAGACCGACATCCGACCGCGACCCACCCGCCCACCAAAGTCGGCGGGTTTTTGTTTTCACCCAAAGGGAGCCGCTCGATGTCTCCTGCTGTTGCAGCGATTAGAGCCGCCACGTCCACCGACGCGGCTGAGGTCACAAGGATCGTCCAGGACGCCTATCGGCACTACATTGCGCGCATCGGCGGACGGCCGGCTCCGATGCTCGATGATTACGGCGAATTGATATCGCGAGATGCGGTCTGGGTCATGGAGAAGGGCGGTGGCATTGTGGGCATCGTCGTTCTTCTGCCGAAGCCGGATCATCTGCTCATCGACAATATCGCGGTCTCCCCGGAGCGACGGGGAGCCGGATCAGGTCGAAAGCTGCTGGCTTTCGCGGAAGCGGAGGCAATCAAGCGGAGTTTTTCCGAAATACGGCTCTATACGCACGTGAAAATGGTTGAGAACCAATGCCTCTACGCTTCCATCGGCTACCAGCAAACCGAGATCAGGGTCGAGCAGGGTTTTGAGCGGGTCTTCATGCGCAAGCGCTTGCTTGACGATCCCGGCGTTCATGGCATGTTGGGCTGATGATGCGGAAATCTTCGAGCACCCCTCGATACTGCTTGCGAGCGGCGCAGCGGAGATCCGGGAACGGCACATCGCCCGCTTCAAAGAGCCTGACCTGCACGGCCATCTCGTTCATCGTATGGTGGTGGGCAACAAGGTCATCGACCAGGAAATCGTCACCCGAAACCTTGCGGACGGGACGGGACGGGTCGAGGTTATCGCCATCTACGACGTGGAGCGTGGGAAAATCGCGCGGGCCTGGTTCATCTTCGGCCCTCCGACCCGGATGAATAAATAAGCAGACGGACAGCAGGGAACGGATTATTTGCCGAAACGCGCAGCCTCGTGCGAACCTCAAACGGCGGCGATAAGCAGGTCGGCGAGTTCCTGCGGCCGGTCCAGCATCACGTCGTGGCCGCAGGCGATGCTAACGAACTTCCAGTCTCGATCGTCTTTGAGGCGGGTGCCGAATTGCCGGAATGGTGAGGGCCCCCAGCCGTCGGCAAGAACGTATATCCGTTTCGCCGGCTGCGCGCCACCGAGTGCCAGCTTCTGCTCGAATGTCGCCAGCGGGTGCTTGACGCACATCGCGTCGACCCAGGACACATCCTTCTCGTTGACGGCGAACGCTGCCGCCGGAATAGGCGAAATCTTGTAGCCCTCACCGTTCTGCGCGGCGTCGTCTCGCATCCCTTTCGATTGCTCGGCTGGCAAATAATCGAACAGCGCCTTGCCGCTTTCCGGTACGAAGGCGTCCAGATAGACCAGCGAGCGGATCCTGCCCGCGAGCCGCTCGGCGACGCCGGCTATGACCATGCCGCCATACGAATGGCCGCACAGGACAACGTCCGACAATTCCTCGCAACGGATGACGCCAACAATGTCCTCGACATGGGTGCCGAGATCGATCGCGCGGCTCATCAGGTGGGTGCGCTCGCCGAGCCCGGTCAGGGTCGGTGTGTAGACCTCGTGCCCGGCCTGGCGCAGCAGCCGCGCCACCCGTTTGTAGCACCAGCCGCCATGCCAGGCGCCGTGAACCAGAACGAAGGTTGTCATGGTCATGCTCCCACAGCTCGTGGAGTTCCCGCGGTCCGATGCGGATTACCATCTGACCCTCCCCGGAGTACATGTCCTATTCGGAAGGACGATAACTATCATCGGCCCGGAACATCCATTCCCACGCGCGCAAATGCCGGTCTGCTCGGTCCCCGCGGGAACGCGGTTCGCGAACATATCCACAGCGTAGCCTATTACCGCGCCACCCGGCGGCCAATGCTTATACTCCGGACTTGGGTGGATTGTTCCGTAGGCGTGTGGGCGATGCGTTGTACGGCGTGCGGGGCTGAGGTGATCCTCACGAAGGTGGTCGCGGACCCTGCAATGGTCCGTGGTCTCGAGCGTCATATGTTTGTTTGCCTGGCATGCCATGCCGCAGCGCATCGAGTAGTCTTCACGCGGCACGGTCGTGAGGATGACAGCGAGCCCATGCCCATACATGAGGCGCCGCCTACCGTGCCTGCAAAAACCCGGGAGGAGCAGAGCGCTGCTCCGCGTCTGATCAGCCGTGTCATTGCAAGGATACGCGGCCACTACTAGGGCGTTGTTCATGCTGTGCTTGGGGTGCGGCGCACAGATGCGTTTGGTTCAGGTGGTCAAGGACACGACGATGCTTGTGTCCGGTTACGAGCATCATACGTGGCAGTGCTCGGGCTGCTCGACGGTCGAACGGCGGATGACATTTACCAGCGAGAGCACGCCGCCGCCAATGGTGGCGGTAGAGCTGGTCCAAACAGCGCCCGTCGAACCGGCGCAAACGGTGCCGGCGGAGCCGAACCAAGCAGTGCAGGCCGAACCGAGCCAGCAAGTGCCGGTCGAACCGGCCCAAACTGTGCCGGCGGAGCTGAATCAAACATTGCAGGTCGAACCGAGCCAAATGACGCCGCTCGAAACGACAGTGCCGGTCGAAGCAATCCAAGCTGCGACCGCAGAGCCGGCGATCCAGGGCCACCAGCCGCCCCGCTTCAAACAAACTGCTCAGGCGAGAACACTCGATAAGGTCCAGAAGCGGGAAACCGGCACGAGCGAGGCCGAGCGGCGCGCAGAATTCAATCGTTTCTGGGACGGCCTGCTTTCGGTTCCGTCGTCTTCGACATCATCCGACGCATTGAGCCATATTACGTCCGACGACCCCGTGCCTGTTCCTGCGGAGCCTGTAGCGTCGCCAACGCCAACAGCACAAGGCCCTCATCAAGCCTCCAGTTAGCACTGCGCTGCCAGTCCGCTGTTTAATTCACTCCATAAGAGTGCCACGCTGGTCTTCGGCTTCGTGCTCTGGCACGCCCTGATCTGAAGCGATTGTCGATATGTCAGCAGGACCAATGCTGACCTCGCCGCTGTTGAGCTCGTCGCCGGCCGGGATAGCGGTTCCCGCTTGGATGGAGTGATGCTCAGTAGTGGCAATCAAGCCGGGGACGGGTTCCTCGATGACATCGATGATGGTGGTTTCGACCGACATTATTTCCGCAACCGGCAGTGCTTCCACCATCTCCGGCTCCTGCCTCTTGCTGGCCGCAGGTTTCCTCGCGCTCAGGCCTGCGCGCCTAACCCTAGATTTCGCTTTCTTCGGTGTCGCGCGCTTTGCGGCGATCTTGCGCGCAGCCTTGGCGCTTACCCTGGCGCTTGCCTTCCCGCGTTTCGAGCTCCTCTTGCGCGCCGCTACCCGCTTCTTTGCTTTTGCCATGGCTATTCTCCTGTAAGACGTGCCACCGGACTCATCTCAACACAGGTGAGCTACGTAGCCTTATCTCGGAGTGATTCGCCACTCGGCATGGTGGAGATGTCGGTAATCTGATAATGAGAAGTGCGCCGCGACTTATGCGACACCCGCGTGACAGCGATAAGACTTTAGACACCTTGATTCACGGTGCCGACAATCCTCTGAGCCGTTCTGGTGATATAAGCTGTCGCTTTCGGGGGTCACATGGTCAAATTTGGCGCAATATCGAAAACTCACATCTATGGGATGCTCGCCTCGAAAGACGCCCGGGTGCGCCGCGCTGCGTACGCGCTCCTGGAGGCAAGCAACCCCAAGCTGCGCAAAAACAGCGAGCTTTTCATGGAAGTCATCCGCTTCATCTGGGACGCCAACCCCAGCTACGACGTTTACCTGGAGTTCAGCGAACGTAACTTGTTCCATCGTCGACGCAATAAAGCGGACCTTCCGATCGGCGCTCATCAGACCCGCGCCAGGGCCGGCTTTTGAAGCAAACGGACTGATCCCTCGATTGATCGCCACGAGATCGCGCGCGCAGTTTCGCGCGCCGCACTATCTCCCGACGGGGCTTGCACGCCACGTCAGGGCTCGATCGGCGTGTCCGTGTCGCGCGCCAAACTTCTCACGCAGCGCGTGCCAAGACTGCGCGACCGGGTGCTGCTCGTAGTCATCGTGCGGCCCGCGGCCCGGCTTTGTCGGCAGCGCTCATGCGGAAATTGATGCTGCGAGAGCTTGCGGACGGTTGGAGATGCGGCTTGCGGGATGGCGCCGCTTTGTCCAGACTTTGGGACGGCCGCAGGAGAGGGCTTTTCCATGTTTTTCGGCTTCGACGTCTTCGCCATCGTTTTTGTCGCGCTCGCGATCCTCACCCTGCTGGCGGGCGTAAAATCGGTGTCGCAAGGCTATAACTGGACGGTCGAGCGGTTCGGCAAATACACGCACACGCTCAAGCCGGGCCTTAACTTCATCGTTCCGTTCTTCGACCGCATCGGCCGCAAGATGAACATCATGGAGCAGGTGATCGATATCCCGCAGCAGGATGTCATCTCGAGGGACAATGCCACGGTGACGGTCGATGGGCTCGCATTCTTCCAGGTTCTCGATGCCGCAAAGGCGAGCTACGAGGTCGCGCATCTCGATCAGGCCATCGTCAAGCTCACCATGACGAACATCCGCTCGGTCATGGGCGGGATGGACCTCGATCAGATGCTCTCCCATCGCGACGAGATCAACGAGCGGCTCCTGCGCGTCGTCGACGCCGCGGTGTCGGCGTGGGGTGTCAAGGTCAACCGCATCGAGATCAAGGACATCGTGCCGCCGGCCGACCTCGTTCAGGCCATGGGCCGGCAGATGAAGGCGGAGCGCGAGAAGCGCGCCGAGATCCTGCAGGCCGAGGGCCAGCGCCAGTCCGCCATCCTCAAGGCGGAGGGCCAGAAGCAGTCGCAGATCCTGGAGGCCGAGGGTCGCCGCGAGGCGGCATTCCGCGATGCCGAAGCGCGCGAGCGCTCGGCACAGGCCGAGGCCAAGGCGACCGAGATGGTCAGCGCCGCAATCGCCCGCGGGGACGTGGCGGCACTGAATTATTTCGTTGCCGAAAAGTATCTCAAGGCGTTCGCGCTCCTTGCCGAATCGCCCAATCAGAAGGTGCTGATGCTTCCCATGGAAGCGGTAAACGTGCTGGGCTCGCTCGCGGGCATCGGCGAGATTGCCAAGGCCACGTTCGGCCCCGACGGCAGCGGCGGCTCGCCTTCGCCGGCACCGCGGCGTCCGACCGGGCCGCCCACCGGCTCGGCTGTGTCCTGAACAGGGAGGGCGCATTCATGCTGGCATGGGTCGTCTCGCTCGGGACATGGGACTGGTTCATTCTCGCGGCGCTGCTGTTTCTGCTCGAAGTGCTCGCGCCCGGCATGTTCATGTTGTGGCTTGGACTTGCCGCCGTCATCATGGGCATCGTTGCGAGCACGATAGTCTTATCATGGCAGGTGCAACTCATCGGTTTCGCTGTGCTCGCGCTCGTCCTGGTGCCGGCATGGCGGCATTTCGCAACCAAGGTCGAGAAGCCGGCGGAGAGCCCGTTCCTCAACCGGCGTGCTGAAGGCTATGTCGGGCGGATATTCACGCTCGATAAGCCCATCGTCGACGGATCCGGAGCGGTGCGCATCGATGATACCATCTGGCGAGTGAGCGGACCCGATTGCCCCGCCGGCAGCCGCGTACGGGTCGCAGGCACCGACGGAGCGAACCTGCTCGTTGAGGCGATGTAGGGGGCGTATTGATCCGGCTTTCTCGCACCTTGATATGTATTGAAGTTTTCCTACGCAATCCCCGCGCGCAGCAAGTCATGGAAGTGGACGATGCCGACAGGCTTGCCCGCCTCGGCGACGATCAGCGTGGTGATTTTCGAGGAATTGATGATCTCGAGTGCTTCACTCGCCAGCTGGTCCGGGCGCACCGTCTTTGGCCTCTGCGTCATGACATCGTCCACGCGCGCCTCGAGCAGATCGGGGCGCATGTGCCGACGCAGATCGCCGTCAGTGATAATGCCGGCAAGTTGACCGTTTGCATCAACGATGCCGACACATCCAAAGCCCTTGGCTGACATCTCGACCACCGCACCTGCCATGGCGGTGCCGAGCGCCACGAGCGGGACGGCGTCACCGGAATGCATGACATTGCCGACAAACTTGAGCATCGCGCCCAGTCGCCCGCCGGGATGAAGCTTGCTGAAGTCGAGCGCGGTAAAGCCCCGGCTCTCCAGCAATGCGATCGCGAGCGCGTCCCCGAGCGCTGCCTGCATCAGTGTGGAAGTAGTGGGGGCGAGATTGTGCGGGCAGGCCTCGCGCGCCGCCGGCAGGACCAGCACGATGTCGGCGGCGGCGGCGAGCGTGCTCTCCGCCGCCGCAGTGACTGCAATGAGACCGATGCGAAAACGGCGCGAGTAGGCAATCAGATCCTTCAGCTCGGCGGTCTCCCCCGACCACGAGAGCATGATGATCACGTCGTCCGGCGTAATCATCCCGAGGTCGCCGTGGCTCGCCTCGCCGGGGTGCACGAAGAAGGCGGGTGTGCCCGTCGAGGCGAAGGTCGCCGCCACTTTGCGAGCGACATGGCCGGACTTGCCCATGCCGGTGACGATGAGCCGCCCGCGCGCGCCGGCAATCATCTCGACGGCATCCACGAAGGGCTGTCCGAGCCCATCGCCGATGCCGGCGCACAGTGCGGTGATCCCGCCGGCCTCCGCCTCCAGGGTCCGCAGCGCAGAGGCGATCAGTTCGCCTGCGCGCGTTGGTCGGTCACTTCTGCGCGCTTTCGACATGGCTCTCAGCAGGTTCGCGGCCGCACGCCTTGGCGCAAGCCGCATAGCATGATGCGTGGCGCGAGACGACCACTACGGACGAAGCGGTCCCCCCCCCCGCGCAGTCAACCGCCCGTTAACCATATCCATTCTAGCTTCGTTAACCAACGCATTGCGACGCCAGGGCCGCCTGCCTGCCGCTGGCGTGCAGATTCTGCGCAACTTGCTGATTTTACGGGTGCTTGGCGGGGAAACTGGCACCGGCGGGAGACGCCAGGGGTCGCGAGCCGGGGATTCAAGGTGCCGCGCTGCTCTCGTATTCTGCTTGCAGGCCGGCTGGTAGCCGGTGCGCTTGTCACAGCGCTCGTTCTCACGGGCGGGCAGGTGTGCGGTCAGCAAGCGGCCGTGCCGCAAGGCGGTGACGCCGATGCGAACCTGCTTGCGCCGACGCTTGACGGGGATCCGCAAAAGCCGCCGCGTTTTCGTATGCGCCAGGGCAATGACGAAAACGATAGTATGCTTTTTGGTCAACCGCGGCGCTTCCGCGGCGTGCGGGCCAGTGGCGCCGGATCGACCGGGTTCGACTCGACCAATGGCAGCTTGCGTCGAGCCGGATCGGAACCCAACCCGGGCGCAATCCCGAAGGCAGCAGGCACGGCCCCCGCATCGCCTGGTAAATCCCCGGCAAAATCGAAGCGGCGGGAAAATCGAGGCAAGGCAACCAATAGCGAGCCGGTCGCACGCGACAACGCGCGCGCAAGGCCGGATCCGCTCCCTCCCGACCGCACGGCGGCGCCGGAGTCAATTCCGCCGAAGCTGCTGCAGCCCGCAAGCGGTCCGCTGTCCGCTCGATTCCGGCAGTTTCGACCGGGTGCGCCGCCGGCGGACCCCGGCGACGACATCATAACTGTTGCTACCGTCCCGCCGATCTTCACACCACTGCCTGATCCCAAGCCGTTCGACCCGCTCGGCATCCAGGCCGGGGCCTTCCTCTTGCGTCCCGCGATCGAGTACTCGCGCGGCTACGATACCAACCCGGCGCGGCTTGGGCTCCCGCCGATTGCCGGGTTATGGTTCAACCTTTACGCGCCGGAGCTTCTCGCCGCTTCCAACTGGGACCGTCATGAGATTACCGCTGCGCTGCGCGGATCGTACATGACCTTCGACACGGCCCACGAGAACGACCGGCCGAATGTCGACGGCAGGATCAATGGGCGCGTCGATGTGACGTCCCTCACTCGCATCCTTCTCGAAGGCCGTTTCATCCTGGCCACCGATTACCCCGGCAGCCCGAACATTCAGGCCAATCTCGCGCACTTTCCGATCTTTATGACGCTCGGCGGCAGTGTCGGCATTGACCAGAGCTTCAATCGGTTCGATGTCACGCTCAAAGGCGGCGTCGACCACACCGAATATCAGCAATCGGTCTTCAACGACGGGGAGACCTTAAGCAATACCGATCGCAACTATAATCAATACATCACATCGCTGCGGACAAGCTACGACCTCTCTCCGGAACTGCGGCCGTTCATCGAAGTCGCCGTCAACGAGCGGGTACACGAGCTTCCGGTTGATCGTTTTGGTTTGGATCGCGATTCAGATGGATACAGCGCCAAGGCGGGGGTGAGCCTCAGTCTCGCCCGCACGCTGACCGGTGAATTCGGCGCGGGATATTTGAATCAGATGTATCGCAGCCCATTGCTGAACCTCGGTGGCTTCGCCGTCGACGGGGCGCTGGCATGGTCCGCAACCGCGCTCACCACGGTCAAGCTGTTTGCGAGCACGGCCACCGCGGAATCGCCGCTCCTTCTGGTCTCCGGCGTTCTCACCCGCCAGGTCGGCGTGCAGGTCGATCATGCCTTTCGCCGCTGGCTCGTCGGCACCGCGAGATTCGCGGTTGCGCATGACATTTATGGAGGCTCCTTGCGCCGGGATGACCGGTACGTCGCATCGGCCAGCCTGAGCTACCTGCTGACCCGCGATCTCTGGCTCAAGGGCGAGTACCGGCAGGAGTGGGAGCATTCCAACGTTCCGGGCTCGAACTATGTCGCGAGCATATGGTTGCTCGGCGTGCGCTTGCAGCGGTAGGCCGCGGCCTCAACGTTCTCCAAGCAGCCGCGTAAGCTCCGTGCGCACCTCCCCCGCGATGTCGGAGCGCTCGAGCGCGTAGGCGATGTTGGCCGCGAGGAAGCCGACCTTGGAGCCGCAGTCGAAGCTGCGGCCCTCGAACTCCAGCGCGTAGAACGGCTGCGAGCGAGCGAGCTCGATCATTGCATCGGTGAGCTGGATCTCGCCACCTGCGCCGCGTTTCTCCGACGCCAGGATGTCGAAGATTTCGGGTTGCAGGATGTAACGGCCGGTGATGATGAGATCGGATGGCGCAGTCTCGCGCGGCGGCTTCTCCACCATCTGGGTGAGCGGAAACAGGTTGCCCTTGCGCTCGCCGATGCCGACGACCCCATACATATGGATGCGCTCGAGCGGCATGCGTTCGACCGCGATGATGTTGGCGCGCTCGATGCCGCGCGCGGCATCGATCATCTGTGCGAGGCAGCCCGGATTGTGCTGCACCAGAACGTCCGGCAGCAGGAGCGCGAAGGGCTCGTGCCCGACCAGCTCGCGCGCACACCAAACTGCATGACCGAGCCCCAGCGGCTGCTGCTGGCGCGTGAAGCTCGCCGTCCCGGGGCCAGGCAGATCGCGGGCGAGCAATTCGAGGTCGTTGCGCCGCTGGCGCTCGGTGAGCGTGTGCTCGAGCTCGAACTGTCGATCGAAATGATCTTCGATGACGGCCTTGTTGCGACCCGTAACGAAGATGAAATGCTCGATCCCCGCTGCTCTCGCCTCATCCACGACGTGCTGGATGAGCGGACGGTCGACCACCGGAAGCATCTCCTTGGGCATGGCCTTGGTTGCCGGCAGGAACCTGGTTCCGAGCCCTGCGACGGGGAAGACGGCTTTTCTAATGGCTTGCATTTAACCTCTGGAGGGCGGACGCGCCCGGGAGTATCCCCCAGCCAAGTACCGGACAGGCTTTGCCTCCACAAGGATCCTTGCTGGAACAGTAAACCAGCCCCATCTTCAACTTGACATTTTTGTCGCGATATTACGGGGTTGGGCGGCCGGTTCGCTCGGCTCGAACCGGCGGTCACTCTCGATCTGTGGAATGACGGCATTGCGGCTCACATCCTGCGGATTCATCAAAGGCTTTGCAGCGGCAGCCGGGCTCGGCCTGAGCCTTTGGCTGATGATGCCGGCGCAGGCGCAGTTTTTCGATTGGGGAGGGTCCCGGCGCTATGATCCCTTCCGTGACCTCTTTGCTCCCCGCTATGCGCCGCGCGATCGGGGTTGGGACCGCGGCGAGGGACCTTACGATTTCTCCCACGCGCCTGCGCCAGCGGCAAAGAAGCCTGAGGCGACGACGAGCATTGTCGTTATGGGGGATGCCAACGCAGACTGGCTGGCATATGGCCTGGAGGACGCGTTCGCCGAGAAGCCCGAGATTGCCATTGTGCGCAAGCACCGCACCGATTCCGGGCTCATTCGGTATGACCCGCGTCGGGACAGCGAATGGGCGCAGGTCGCCCGGGAGATCATAACGGCGGAGAAGCCGAAATACATCGTCATGATGATCGGAAACAACGATCGTCAATCCATTCGGGAAAGAGCACCACCACCTGTGCGGCCCGGCGCGGCTAATCCCGCGGGTACGAAGTCGAATGCTACGCCGTCGGCGCAGCAGTCAGCTCAACCGGCGCCGCCCGCTCCGAAGGCTCAAGACATCGACCCGGAAGCGCAGCCGCCCGAGCGCTCGACGGAGCAGGTACCTGCCAACCTGACGCCGGAGCAGTCGCGCGCGGCGTCCTACGGGCCGTGGGAGTTCCACACCGAGAAGTGGGAGATAGCCTACGTCAAGCGCGTAGACGCGACCATCTCGGCGCTCAAGAGCGCGGGCGTCCCCGTGATCTGGGTAGGTCTGCCCTCTCAGCGCAACACCAAGGCAAGCGCTGATTCCTCTTATCTCAACGAGATCTACCGCAGTCGGGCGGAAAAGGCCGGCATCACCTATGTCGACATCTGGGACGGCTTTGTAGACGAGAGCGGCCACTTCTCCCCGCAAGGGCCGGACTACGAGGGTCAAATCCGCCGCCTGCGTTCGGCGGACGGGGTATATTTTACCAAATTCGGCGCTCGCAAGCTCGCCCACTACGTGGAGCGCGAGATTGAACGCCATATGATCAGTCATTCAGTTCCCGTGGCGTTGCCGATGCCCGATCAGGGAACCCCGGCGCCAAGCGCGAAGCCTGGTGCCCCCGCCCAACGGCCATCCGTCGGGCCGGTGGTGCCGCTCACCGCCGTCAATGCTGGATCGGACGAGCTGCTCGGCGGCGGTCGTCAGGGTAACCGATCGCCTGCGACCGACGCGTCGGTGAGCCGTGTCCTCACCAGGGGGGAGCCGGTCCCTGCCGCGAACGGGCGTGCGGATGATTTCAGCTGGCCGCGAACGCACGGCGTCAACATCGATACGGGCCCGCTGGAAGCCTCGCCGGCGAGCCCCGCGTCGACGCCTGCGCAGGAGAAACCTGGGGTCGCGCGGCGCCAGGGCGCGGAGACTGCCGCCGGCAATCCTCCGGTGCAGCGTCGCTCGCGCAGTGGCGATCAGTTCCAGCTTCCGTTCTTTTTGAACAACCTGTTCCGGTGACGGCGCCGGCGATCAATTGCCTTCCTTGGAGGTGACGCCGTCGGGTCTTCCCGCAACCGTGACCAGCAGGCCGTTATCGAGCAAACGCCTCGCCACGCGCTTGGCATCGGCGAGTGTCACCGCATCGATCAGGCTGGAGCGCCGCTCGATATAGTCGATGCCCAGATTGTCGAGCTGCATCTGCACGAGCTGGGCGGCAATCTTGTTGGAGGTATCGAGGCCAAGCACGAACGAACCCTTCAGATACGCTTTGGCCTTCGTGAGCTCCTCTTCGGTCGGTCCTTGCTCGGCCAGTTGCCTGATCTCACGCTCGATGATCTCGATGGTCTTGCCGGTGCCGTCGGCTCGCGTGGCGGTGCTGCCGATCATCAACGCGGAATGATTGAGCCAAAACAGGCTGCTCGAGATCCCATAGGCCAGCCCGCGCTTCTCTCTCACCTCGCGATAAAGGCGCGACGAGAACGACCCACCGCCGAGAATGTGGTTGACGATATATGCGGCTATGAAATCAGGATCCGCGCGACTGATGCCGGGCCCGCCGAAATTCACTACCGCTTGGGGAACGTCGAGCTGGATTACGATCCGGCGGTCAAGACCCTGTGCCGTCGCCTGCGGGATGGCGGCAAGCTCGGCTTTGGCTGGCAGCTTGCCGAACGTGCGGTCGAGCAATTCGCCGGCAGTGGCCGGATCAATATCGCCGACTATCGCGACCTTGAGGTGATCGCGTGCCAGCACGCGGTGAGTGTACGAAATCAAATCGTCCACGGTGATACGCGGCACTGATTCGAGCGAGCCCTCGACCGGCCTGCCGTATGGATGCCCAGGAAAGGCGCTCGCCCACCAGTTTCGGCTCGCAATGTCGTTGGGACTGGCAGTCTCCCGTTGCAACCGGGACATTATCTGGGCGCGCATGCGCTCGACCGCCTCGGCATCAAAGCGCGGCTCGGCCAGCGCAAGGCGAAGATACTCGAAGGCTTCGTCGCGGCTTTCGTTGAGCGAGCGCAGCGTGCCGCGCAATTGGTCGCGCCCCGCCTGGAAGCTGATTTCGATCGCGCGGCGCTCGAGCCGATCATGGAATTCCATTGCGTCAAAGGGGCCGGCGCCCTCATCGAGCAAGCTGGATACCATGTTCGCGACGCCCGGCTTGTCCGCAGGGTCCTGGTCCGCGCCTCCGAGAATGGCGAAATCGAGCGCGACCAGGGGGGCGGGACTGCGCACCAGCCAGGCTTCGATCCCGCCGGGGCTGAGCACCCGCTCTATCGTCACAGCGCCTGCGGCAGGAGGCGCCAGACCCAGCATCGCGCAGGCGAGAAGCGCCGCGAGTGCGCTCGCGCCCCGGCGGCGAAGGGGCGAGATCGCGTTCATGAGCGTTTCTCCTCGGAGTGAGCATCCTTGACGAGATAACCCGTCACAGAGCGGCGCTTGTCCAGCCAGCGACGGGCGGCTTCGCGCACGCTGTTCGCGCTGACCGCGCGGATGCGATCGGGCCAGGTGCGAACATCGTCTACGGATGCACCGGTCGCGAGCGCAGCCCCATACCATTGCGCCATCATGCGCTGGTTGTCATTGGCGTAGATCGCATCAGCAATCATGCGATTTTGGGCGCGAGCGAGCTCTTCGCCGGTAACGCCCTTGTCCATGACCTCAGCGAGGACGCTATCGAGCGCTTCTTCCAATTGCTGCAGGCTGGTGCCGGGCTTTGGCGTTGCATAGACGCTCAAGCGGGTCGCATCGACGGCCGTGCCGTCATAACTCGCGCCTGCATTGACGGCTATGCCTCTATCGAACACCAAAGCATGGTAGAGGCGGCTGTTTGATCCGCGACCCAGAATGTGGGCGAGGACCTCGATTGCCTCGCTTTCGCCTGCGCCCGCGCTGGTGCTGGAGGGCACGAGATAATAGCGGCTCACGCTGGGCTGGGTGACGCGCGGATCGGCCAGTGTCACCGTGCGGGCAGCTTCTTGCGTCGGCTCCTGCGGCCGCAGGCGCGGCTTAATCTCCGCGACACGCGGGACCTTGCCATAGGTGTCGGCGGCAAGCGTGCGAATCCCATCGGGGGTTACATCGCCCGCAATGACCAGAATGGCATTGTTGGGCGTGTAAAAACGCCGGTAAAAGTCGAGTGCGTCATTACGGTCGAGTTGCTCGATTTCATGGCGCCAGCCGATCACCGGGCGGCCGTAGGGGTGGTTGAGATAGAGCGCCGCCTCCATCTGCTCGCCCAGCCGCGTGGCGGGATTGTTGGCGACGCGCATGTTCTGCTCTTCCAGCACCACGTTGAGCTCGGGCCGCACGACATCGTCGGTAAGCACCAGCCCTGTCATCCTGTCGGCCTCGAACTCCATCATGGTCTTGAGCTGGTCACGCGGCACGCGTTGGAAATAGCCGGTATAATCGGCGGAAGTGAAGGCATTCTCCTGACCGCCGACCGTGGCAACGACCTGCGAGAAGCGTCCGGCCGGATTCTTCTCCGTTCCCTTGAACATCAGATGTTCGAGAAAATGGGCAAGCCCCGATTTGCCCGGCGTCTCATCGGCTGAACCGACCTTGTACCACAGCATGTGCGTTATGACCGGCGCACGATGATCCGGAATGACGACGACCTCGAGACCGTTCGTCAAAACGAAATGGGAGATATCGCTTCCGACCGCAGCAAAGCCCGTACCGGCGCCTGCCGCCGCGAGGATAGCGGCCGTGATGGAAATCAGTCTGTTGAACACAAGGTTTGCTCTCGTGGAGTTCGCCCCCCACGACACAAGGATGAGGCGGATAGCGTGAAAAGAGGCGCCTATCAACGGGAGCCGGAGCGGCCTAACAGCGCGGCCAGCTCACCTCTGCGGCTCCATGCGTGATTCCAGGGTCGGAGCCTTCGTCCCCTTGTCCGATGGCATTCCGACGCCATAAGGTTGAGTGGGCGACGGCGTCTGATAGCCGGGCGGCGGGGCTGTCATGCTCGTCCGCGGCGGCTCGCCGGTAAACGGTGCGCTCTCGGGCCGCTGCGGCCCGACTGCGGACCACATCGATTCAAACCAGCTCTTTTTGCCGGTCATCTGGGATGCGTCCAGTGGTTTCATGGCTTGCTCGCCACTCGGACTCGGACCCGAGCTGGGTGTGGTCGTTGCACCCGGCTGACCCTTCAACTCGTCCGGGCGCAATGCTCGGCCGTCTTCCGTTGGGCGATCAGAGGACGAACGACTGAGCTTCGCCTTTTCCGCGGCTGCTGCCTCCCTGCGCCGTGCGACGTCGGGGTCCTTGGGCCATGCAGGGTCGCGCGCGGCCGCGGTTTCATTCTGCGGAGGCGGCAGGTTGCGACTAGGCGGCACCACCAAGGGTGCCCGCTCGCGATAATCGACGCCGACCTCACCGTTCGTGAAGCCCAGTTGTTTCATGAACTTTCGAAACAGCTTGGTATCGGCCGGCGCGTCGTCATCATCGGCGCTCTGGGCGAATGCGCTGCCCGCACCGGCCCCGATGGCCACCGCCACCGCCAAGGCGATGGCGGCCACGCGCTGCCTGCCCGGACGCCAGTTCCGCATGACCTTCCCCCCTCACGCAAGGCACCACGTGCCGCGTCCCCGCCGACTTTTGGCCGCCGATCAGGGCGCTTTTGCGGCACCTGGCGCTCAAGGCCTTGGTCACTCTGCCGCCTTGCGCATCGCCTCCCATTCGCGCAGCGCCTGCGCGTCGCGGGGAGAGACATCGGGATAGGCGGGATCGGAGCCGACGCTCGTGAGAATCTTCCAGGAGCGTGCGCATTTCTTCCCCTCTGCCAGGCGCACCTCGACCGCCACGCCGGGGACTTCATCAAGCCGGAATGCGGCCGGCGGACCCTCGCCTTCGACCAGGTTTGCCGCCGACGTGATCGACACCTCGGCCAGATCGATATCGACCAGGGCCGCGAACAGGTCGGGATCAGCCACGTAGACGAGCGGTGCGGCTTCGAGGGACGAGCCGATTCGCTTGTGCGCCCGTTCGATTTCCAGGGCTCCCGTCACCACGCGGCGCACAAGCCTCACCCTGCGCCATTGCTCGGCGAGCCGATCGTCGCGCCAGGAGGAGGGCGCACTTGGAAACAATTGCAGATGCACCGATTCCTGTGCGGATTCGGGTGCCAACGAACGATGCTCAAGCCACGCCTCCTCGGCGGTGAAGGGAAGCATTGGCGCAAGCCACATCACCGTGCATCGAAACAGATGGTCGAGCACGTTCAAGCATGCCCTGCGCGTCGTCGAGGAGATTGGATCGCAGTAGAGCGCGTCCTTTCGGATATCGAAATAGAACGCGGAAAGATCGCTGGTCATGAAGCTGTTGAGCGCGGCGAAGATGCGCTTGTAGTCAAAATCGGCATAGGCCTGGCGCACCTGCGGATCGAGCTCCGCAAGCCGATGCAGCATGAGTCGCTCGAGTGCCGGCATCTCGGCGACAGGGAGCCGGTCCTCGGCATTAAAATGCGCGAGCGAGCCCAGCATCCAGCGCAGCGTATTGCGCAGCTTGCGATAGGTCTCGATCGTGGTCTTGAGAATTTCCGGGCCGATGCGGAGATCATCGGCATAGTCGGATGCGCATACCCACATGCGCAGGATGTCGGCGCCGGACTGCCTGATCACGTCCTGCGGTGCCGTCACATTGCCCAGCGACTTCGACATTTTGTGACCGTCCTGGTCGAGGACAAAACCATGCGTGAGCACGGTATCGAAGGGGGCGACCCCGCGCGTACCGCAGGATTCGAGCAGGGAGGACTGAAACCAGCCACGGTGCTGATCGGACCCTTCGAGATACATCACGGTATCCTGGCCGCCGTCCTGCCTGCGCCTGACCTTGAGGTCTTCGCGCGTTTCGAGCGTAAAGGCATGGGTCGAGCCGGAGTCGAACCAGACGTCCAGGATATCGTCGATCTTGCTCCACCTGGCGGGATCGTGCTCGGGCACGAGAAAACGCGCTGCGGCGCCCTCCGCGTACCAGGCGTCGGCGCCTTCCTGCTCGAAAGCGCGCGCAATGCGCTCGTCGACACGCGCGTCGCTGAGAATGTCGACGCTTCCGTCGGGCTTCTCCTGCACAAAGACCGTGATCGGCACCCCCCAGGCACGCTGGCGCGAGATCACCCAGTCGGGTCGGCTCTCGATCATCCCGGTAATGCGGTTCTCGCCCGGCGCAGGCACCCAGCGCGTTCGTCCGATCGCAGCGAGCGCGCGGGCGCGCAGGGTGTCGCCGGGCAATGCCTTGCCATGCCCATCGGTAATCGGCTGGTCCATCGCGATGAACCACTGCGGCGTGTTGCGAAAGATCACCGGCTTCTTGGAGCGCCACGAATGCGGATACTGGTGCCTGAGCCGGCCGCGCGCGATCAGCATGCCGGCGTCAATCAGTGCCTTGATGACAGCCTCATTGGCGTCGCCTTTTTCGCCCTTGTCCGTGAGCACGCGCTTGCCCTCGAACCCGAATGCGTGAGAGGTGAAGCGGCCATCACCGTCTACAGTATAAGGAATGACAAAGCTGATATCCTTCGCGATCAGCTGGTTCCTCGCGCCGGTCCATACTTCGAAATCCTCTCGACCGTGCCCGGGAGCGGTGTGAACAAATCCCGTCCCGGCATCGTCATTCACGTGGCCTCCTTCGAGCAGCGGCACGGGAAAATCATAGCCCTGATCGAACCGTTTGAGCGGGTGATCGCATGCAATCTGCGCAAGCGCTTGCGGCCGCACATCCTGCACCTTCGTGTAAGCTGTGACGCGCGCCTGATGAAACACATCGGCCGCCAGCTTGTCGGCCAGCAGAAACAAGTCGCCTGCCTTTGCCCAATTCCCAATCGGCGCATCGACGACCTTGTAAAGCCCGTAGCCGATCCTTGAGGAGAAGCTGATCGCCCGGTTGCCGGGGATCGTCCAGGGCGTCGTCGTCCAGATGACAACCGCCGTACCTTCCGGCAGGGTGGGCGCAATCTCGCGCATAGATCCGGCGGGATTTCGTACCGGAAATTTCACCCAGACCTGGTCCGAGACGTAGTCCTCATACTCGACCTCCGCTTCCGCGAGCGCCGTCTTCTCCACCACCGACCACATCACCGGCTTTGATCCGCGATAGAGAGTGCCGTTGTGCGCGAATTTCATGAGCTCGCGCGCGATCTGGGCTTCGGCGGCGAAGTCCATGGTTGTGTAGGGACGGCGCCAATCGCCTTCCACGCCCAGGCGCTTGAACTCTTCGCGCTGAACCTCGATCCAGTGCGCTGCGAAGGCACGGCATTCGCGCCGGAACTCCACCACCGGCACGCTGTCCTTGTTCTTTCCCTTTGCGCGGTAATCCTCCTCAATCTTCCATTCTATCGGAAGCCCGTGGCAGTCCCAGCCCGGGACATAATTGGAGTCATAGCCCAGCATCTGCTGCGAGCGCGTGACCACATCCTTCAGGATCTTGTTGAGCGCATGGCCAATATGGATGTTTCCGTTCGCGTAAGGCGGACCGTCGTGCAGGATGAACTTGGGCCGCCCGCGCGCGGCGGCGCGCAGCTTCTCGTAGAGGCCAAGCTCGTCCCAGCGGGCAAGTATTTCGGGCTCCTTTTGCGGTAGCCCGGCGCGCATGGGAAAGCTCGTCTTGGGCAGAAACAAAGTCTCGCTGTAGTCGCGGGCGCTCATGGGGGCTTGGCTGCGGCGGTTGAGCTCTGATGATCCTGATGCGGCTTGATCCGGTTCTCCGGAGCGAGCCGGTGGTTCGGCCGGCGCCGGCAACCGGCAAGAAGAACACAGACCCCTTCTGCCAGATTCGTCTCGAGCGCGGCCGAGCCTACACTGCTCAAGCAGCGGTCTTCAAACAAAGAGAAAGCGAGCGGCACGCCGTCAGGCCGCCTCGTAGCAGAACGCGCGGGGGCGGGAAAGGTCTGCGCGGCCGATCCGCGGCTGTCCAGGGGGAAGACGTGGCATGCATTTTTCCGCCGCATGGGGGCAACCGCCGCAGCGAGCCCCCGGAGGTAAAGGAACTTTTTTCCTTGCGTCCGGTTACGGGCACGGCGAATGTCAAGGATCAGTGTGGAGCAACGACATGTCCAGTACCCACGGCACAATAAGAGATACCGTTCGAGATACCGTGAAAGACGCCAAGGATGCAGCGCGGGAGAGCGGCAAAGCTGCGTCGGAATCGAGCGCCACCATCCAGTCCGATCTTGAGGCCCTGCGCGGCGATCTCAGGCGGCTCACCGAGCAGATTGCCGATATTATAACCTCCCGGGGCAGCGCTGCTTTGGATCGCGCGCGATCGAATATCGAGGGAGTGATGGCGGATGCCACGGGCAAGCGGCAGGATGCCGTGAACGCGGTGCGGGAGGTCGGCGACAATTTGCTCGATGCCATCGACCACTCCCTGGAAAAAAGGCCATACACGACGCTCGCCCTGGCCGCGGGCATCGGATTTCTGCTTGGCGCCATGCGGCGGCGATAATCAGCGACCCGGCTTGGCCCGAAGACAACGGCACGCCGCCGGCACCGGCGATCGTTGCAGGCTGATCTGGCGCAGCGATGACGAGCGAAACAAATGGACGGCTGGCTTCGTCAATTTGCACTTAACGCGCAGCTGCGGGCCGGCTTGAGCGCGAGCAACGTGGTCTGGGCAGTCGTGGCTGCAATAGCTTCCACGCTGGCACTGTTGTTTCTTTTGCTTGCCGCGTTCGTATGGCTCTCCCATCGCTACGACACGATGACAGCGGGAGTTGTCCTGGGCACATTGTTTTTGGCGATCGGGCTGATCGCAATCTTCGCGTGGGCCTTGACGCGCCGGCGCAACATCGAACGCGCCCGCCGGGAGCTTGAGCTGCGTGGAAGCGCCGCCACAAACCTTTTTGATCCAAAGCTGATTGCGATGGGCTACCAGGCTGGACAGGCGATCGGCTGGCGCAGGCTCGCCGCGCTCGCCGGCGTCGGGCTGCTTGCGGCCGGGCTTGCCAGAGAGTG
>Ga0306926_10000768_pt1 | contig 30633 bp, 25 predicted proteins | sample flu12Cox44000178_FD_203759 | JGI IMG/M metagenome (GOLD analysis project Ga0306926, IMG submission 203759) | Lab enrichment of tropical soil microbial communities from Luquillo Experimental Forest, Puerto Rico - flux8day.12C.oxic.44.000.178 (v2)... | ecosystem: Environmental > Terrestrial >...
ACAGCATCACCTCGAGCAGCTGGCGATCGAGCCGTTCAGGCCGCGGCTCGATCTCTCCCAGGTCGAGGCGTGGCTCAAGGTCGAGATAATCGGCACAGGCGCCGTGCTGAAAATCGAGGTCGACGAGACAGGTCGAAGCCTTGCCGCGCTGGCCACTGTTGAGCAGCATCATCGCGCTCTGCACCGCGAGAGTCGTCACGCCGGCGCCGCCTACCGCCGGCAGAAAGGTGAAGATCTCAGCCTCGGTCGTCGCCGAGGCGGTAGTGCCGCGGACGACCCGGGCGCAGGTTCGCACCAGCTCGACCGCCGGCACCGGCTTGATCAGGAAATCCGCAACCCGCATTTGCAGGAGCGTGCGGGCGAGCCCTTCATCGAAGGCCTGAGTGATCGCGACCACTGGCGGATGCGAGCCGACACGCGCCATCAACCGCTCGAGCGCGACCATCTCGTCGGACGCCCCGGCATCGAGGTCAATCACGGCAACGCTCGCCTGCGCGAGATCGAGATCGGCAACCGTCGCAAGCGTCCCCGAAACCACGCGCAGCACGATCCTGTCGCTGACACCGAAGGTCTGGCGGGCCTGCGTCTCGAAAGCCGCGTCATCGGTCAACACGAGCACCTCGGTCTTGCCGGCCGCCGTATCTGGTTTGCCGCTTCTCATGATGCCCGCTGTGAATCGACTGTCCGCTTGCGCGACGGTGGCTACTTGACCGCAGCCGCCGGGGCTGCGGCCGGCACCGCCGTCAACGGCGGACAGGTCGTTCCCGCCGCGCTCTGCTGCAGCTGCTGGACGGCGGCGGTGGTGTTGGGGTTGACCGGAACGATCACGCGCGGATTGCGCCGATAGCACTCGATCGCAGCCTGCATCCGCTCGCCGCTGAAGGTAAGATTCTTGTTCCCCACATAGACCGGCCAAGGATCAATCATCTGTGCGACCATATTGGAGGCGATGTGATCGTCGGCGCCGAGCGCAACGGTCTCCCGCCGGTCGTAATAGATGTCCGAGCACCCGCTCAGCAGCGTCGCCAACGCGACTGCGGCCGCGACCCGCCGGCGCTGGGCCGCAGCTCGGGCCTCAATTCTTGACCGCAACGACATCGACGCCCTCCCTACGCAGATCGAGGATGTGCCCCACAAACGGACGCTGGTGACCCACTGCAAGCCGCGCATCAGCGGGTGAGATCTCGTTCTTGCCCATGAGGAAAAAGTCGATGTCGTTCGCGGGCAGGGTGTTGTCGAGCGGCGTCTTGACGACATCGCCGGGCCGCGTCGGCCGCACCAGGCGCGGAGTGACGATGATCGCGAGATCCGTCTCGTTCTTCTGATATTGCGCGCTGCGAAAGAGCGCCCCGAGCACCGGCACGTCGCCGAGCCACGGCAACTGGTCCTGTGCGTTGGTGCTGAGATTCTGCAAGAGGCCACCGATCACGAAGCTCTGGCCATCGCGCAGCTCGATGGTGGTGCTGGCGCGCCGCACGATCAGGGGCGGAACCGAGATCCCCGCGATCTGCACGGAGTGGGCAAAGTCAAGCTGGCTCACCTCCGGCTTGATCATCAGGTTGATCACGCCGTCCTTGAGCACCGTCGGCGTGAAGGACAGTCCCACGCCATAGGTCTTGTAGTCGATGGTGACGGTTCCCAGCGAGCCCGGCACCGGGATCGGATACTCGCCGCCAGCGAGAAAGCTTGCCGTATCGCCGGACAGTGCGACCAAATTGGGCTCGGCCAGGCTGCGAATAAGGCCCTTCTGCTCGAGGGCGTTGATGGCGACATCGACCGAGAAATTCCCCCGGTTCATCGCTCCAAGCAGAAAACCGAAAGGGGCGACGCCCGAGAGCAGTCCCGCTGCGGTAACTGGTTGGCGGGCACCCGGTTGCCGATATTGGTGAGCGTATTCTTGCCGAAGCTGTTCCACTGCACCCCGAGCTCGCGGCTCGCCTGCCGCGAGGCCTCGACGAAGCGCACCTCCAGCATCACCTGCTGCGGCTGGAGCACCCGGACCGCGTTGATGATATCGGGAGCGAATTGCCGCGCGATCACGACCGCCCGGTCAAGCGTCACCGCATCGGGCACCATCCCAGACAGCATGATGCGTCCGTTGACCGAGGACACGCGCAAGCCACCGCCGGTGATGTGGTTGAGCTCCAGCGCAAGTCGGCTGACGTCATAGGAGACCTCGACGTCGAAGATTCCGACGACCCGCCTGCCTTCGCCATACACGGATACGCGCGTCATCCCGATCTTCTTGCCGAGGATCGACAGCGTACGGTCGGTGAGAGGCGTGACGTCCGCCACGTCGGGATCGCCGACCATGACATCCGTGAACGGCGCATCGACACGGATGTCCTGTGTCTTGCCAGCAGTGATGGCTATGGTTCCGGTTCGCCTGCCATCGAACACTGCAAGGCGTTCCTGTGCTTGCCCCAGCCCTGGCAGGCAAAGCAGACCGGGCGCGGTCACCAGCGCGATTGCAGCAAGAGTTGCGAGGGGCCGGCGACCTCGGTTGATCCGCCCTGTGCCGCCCCCTCGCTGCCCGGCCCCCCTGCCCGGCTGCCGCGATCCCCCGATCACGGCCTTCTCTTTGTTATTGTCGTTCACGACCTTGCTCCCCGTCCACCGCCTCGATCCCCAATTGCTGAAGTTTGTGTTGTTTGTTGCTGCGCGCTGCCCGACTATCTTGCCCCGATAGTGGCGAGCCGGCCGCCTTCGTTCGGCACCGAATATTCGAATTTCTGGCCCCCGCGGACGACCGATATGGTGGTGAAATGATCATCGGTGGTGACATTCTTGGGCAGGTCGCTCACCGTGATGCGCCGCGTGTTGGAAGGCGTCGCCTCGCCCGCCTTGCGCAACGCCAGCGACAAGGTGCCGACCGTGGACGCCAGCGCCAGCTTCTGCGCCGCCGTTGCCTCGACTTCGAGCGTCACCGCCTTGGCAATCGAAGGTTTTTCAGCGCGCTCATCCGCAATCTGATCGACCGCCAGCACCCGCACGTTCTGCAGCACGATGTCGGCAGCAGCGATCGCCTTGTCCTGCTGGCGGGTGAGCACAACGTCCACGCGGTCTCCCGGCAACACGAAGCCCGCGACCCCTTCGACGTCATTGACGCGGATGGTGACCGCCTTCATTCCATCCGCGAGCACGGCTGACAGCGTTGCCCGCTGGCCTGATCCGGTAATCTTCGAAGCCAGGATCGGCTCGTTCGCCTCGATCGCAGTGAGCACGACACGACGGCTTGACGTGAGCTCCGAGATCTTGCTGAACGCACCTGCCGGAAGGGCCGCCTTCGGCCAGGGAATCTCCCGCAGCGACATTGCGCCAAGCTCGTTGCCGAAGCGCAGCGGCTTCGCGGCGACGACGATGGTCTGTGTCTCCACGGGTTTCTTCTGTGCTTCCATACTCTTTGCCCGCATCTCGGCCTGGCTGTTCAACCATGACTGCGCCGCGAACACCGCAAGCAGTCCGAAAACAACGGCGAAGCCGATCATGACGATGGTGCTTGACCGCACGACAATTTTCCTTCGGCTGCCCGACCCCTCCGCCGCAGCGAATATAGCGTCATGGCTGGTATTGTTTTGGTGAAACGCCGTGCGCTTCTTTGCCTATGCTGAAGATTGCTTGAAAGCCTATGTTTGATGCTTTCTCTACAAGACTGTTAGAAACGAGTAACTCTCATCGACATCTGTTAAGGGAAGCTGCGCGGCAGATGCAGCGCGCAGAGCAGAAAGGACATCGTTCGTACCAATCGTAGATCGGCGCCGCCGTTGCGGTTTACGCCGTGTCGGACAACCGGCATGTGGTAAACGATCAGCAACCGGGTTGAACGCCTTGCCGGCTTGCGTCAACATGCAAGCTGACGCATATGATGAACAAAGGATTGGCAGGCGCCTTGCTTCGCCAAGCCGGTCCGCAGGGAGCCGCAATCGATGTCCAGACCGCACATCAGCTACGTCGACCCCGCCGGCATCGAGGACAAGGCAATGCTCGCCGAATTCGAGCGCTGCGCCCGCGAGGGCACGCCGCGCCCGGAAAGCCAGGCCATCCGCGCCCATGTACCGGCTGTATTCTGGTCGTTCGCCAACAGCTGGCGCGACGTATTCAAGAACGGGGTAGCCGATCACGCGATCAAGGAGCTTTGTCGCGTCTACGTGTCGCGCTCGGTGCTGTGCGAGTTCTGCGGCAACCAGCGCTCGATGAAGGCGGCGGCTCAAGGTATGGTCGAGGACGACTACCACGATCTCATCAATTTCGAGAGCTCGAGCCGCTATGACGAGCGGCAGAAGGCGGCGCTCTCCTACGCTGAGGCGATTACCTGGGACCAGCCAGTGAACGATGCGTTCTGGGCGCGCCTGCACCGGCATTTCAGCGAGCCGGAGCTGGTCGAGATCGGCTATTTCATCGCGCTCACCATGGGCCAGCAGCGCTGGCTGCGCACGCTGGGCATCGAGCATCATCAGGTGATGGCCGGCACGGACGCGTCCATGGCGCCTGGCTTCGAAACCGAGGAGGCGCTCAAGCGCTCGAAGCAGGCCGCCGACTACTGGGCGAGGACGCGGCCGGGAACACAGCCGCAGGCCGCAGAATAAGCATCCCGCGCCTTCCCGGAGGTTTCAATGGGCGATCGTTACCCGACGGTGAAGGTCGCCGCCGTCCAGGCCGCCTCCGTATTTCTCGATCGCGAGGCGTCAACGGAGAAGGCCTGCAGCCTTGTTCGCGAGGCCGGGCGCAACGGCGCACGCGTCATCGGATTTCCGGAAGGCTTCATCCCTGCGCACCCGGTCTGGTACCATCATCACTCCGCAACCGGCGCCGTATCCAATGCGCTTGCGGCCGAGCTGTTCAAGAATTCCGTCGAGATTCCGGGACCGCAAACGCGGGCGCTGGCGGCTGCTGCGCGGGATGCCAATGCCTACGTCGTGGTCGGCGTCTGCGAGAAGATTCCGAATACCATGGGCACGATGTTCAACACCCAGGTCTATCTCGGCCCGGACGGCACGATCATCGGCAAGCACCGCAAGATTTCGCCCACCGTGGGCGAGCGGCTCGTGCATATGGGCGGGTTCGGCGATACGTTAGGTACGTTTCCGACCGCGTTCGGGCCGCTGAGCGCTCTCATCTGCGGCGAGAATTCCAATCCGCTCGCAATTTTTGCGTTGACTGCAGAAGCAACGCGCATTCACGTCATGAGCTGGCCCAATCATTTCCCGACCAGCGGCGACCCGATGCGCCATCGCGTGTCGGTCGACTCGCAGGCATTTGCGCAAATGAGCAAGGCATTCGTGATTTCGGCGTGCGGGGTGGTCGACGAGCGCATGATCGAGCGGTTGACGCCAAGCGCGGAGGGAGAGCGTTTCCTGCGCGATGCCGATCGCAGCGGCGGCAGCGTCATCGTCGCTCCCAACAGCCGGATTATTGCCGGCCCCCTGGGTGGCGAGGAAAGCATCCTCTATGCCCAATGCGATCTCGAGCTTGGCATTCAGATGAAGCTCCGGCACGACTTTGCCGGCCACTACAATCGGCCGGACATATTCCACCTCGAGATCAATCGCGCTGCGCCGAAGCTCTATGCGGTCCATGACGGTCGGCAGGATGCCCTGCTCGCGCGGGTGGACGCCGATATCCCTGCGCTGTCGGGGCCGGCCGCCGCGCCCCTGGACGAGGATCGATAGCGCTGGTCCTCAAAATGCCGGCCACCCCTGCCTGCCCGGGGCTATGGTGATCCAATAAGGCGTCGGTAGCGCTCGGGGTGGTGCATTCGGGGCCGTTGCAGCGACCGCTGACTTGATATTTGCCAATCCGATATGCTGCGACAGACTTGCTGCCCAGGGGTTGCCAATGCAATTCGCTCATCTGAAACGTCGTGAGCTCGTCTCGCTGTTGGGCGGCGCGGCGGCATGGCCGATCGCAGCACGTGCGCAGCAAATGGGAAGGCTGCCGACGATCGGCTTCCTGGGATCAGATGTTTCAGCTTTTAGTCCGTGGACGGCTGCTTTTGTTGCACATCTGCGGGAATTGGGCTGGATCGAGAACCGCAACATCGTAATCGAGTATCGCTGGTCGGAGGGACGCACCGAGCGATACGCCGAAATTGCTGCTGAGTTTGTCCGCCTGAAGGTCGACGTTATTGTCACTGTTGGCAGCGCTGTCCCCACCGTGGCCGAGGTGGCAACGGCCATTCCGATTGTTTTTGCCGTGGCAATCGATCCAGTCGGCAATGGCCTGGTGGCAAGTCTGGCCAAACCGGGCGGCAACGTCACCGGGCTCTCCTTGCAGGCGGCCCATCTCGCCGGCAAGCGAATCGAGCTTCTACGCGAGGTGGTTCCCCAATTGCGCCGGCTGGCCATCATCTTCAATGTCGGCAATGCCCAGCCTGTTCTGGAGATGCGTGAGACCGAGGCGGCGGCCCGGTCGCTCGGCATCGATGTCGTGCCGCTGGAAATTCATCGGGTGGCGGATTTCAGCCCTGCCTTCCAGAAGCTCAGGGAGAAGGCGGACGCGCTTTATGTTGCGATCGATCAGCTCATGGTCGCCAACCTCGCGCGCATCCTTACGCTTGCCCTGGGCGCGCGGCTTCCAACCATCTTCAGCACTCGCGATTTTGTCCACAGTGGAGGCTTCATGTCCTACGGGCCAAGCTACACCGAACGATTTCGGCGCGCGGCAGATTACGTTGACAAGATTCTGCGGGGGGCCAAGCCCGGCGATATACCGGTCGAGCAGCCGACGAAGTTCGAGCTTGTGGTCAATTTGATTACCGCGCAAGCGCTCGATCTCCAAGTGCCACCGACGCTGCTCGCGCTCGCCGACGAGGTTATCGAGTGACCCCGGTTTGGGAACAGCGGATGTAATTCGATCGATTGCAGCGCCGCCGCGAGGCCGCGAAGCGCGAGGAATTCTTGTATCTGGCAGCTCGTCCCTGCCGGAGGGCTCAGCCGATGGCGCGCGTGCGCAACTCCGGCTCCGCCGTCGCCGCCGCGCGCTCGGCGACCAGCGTGGCGACCGCGACCATGTCGACCTTGCCGGAGCCGAGCAAGGGAAGCTTGTCGATCACCCAGACCTCGGCGGGAATCATCAGCTCGGAGGCGTGCTTCGCCCTGGCGAAGGCCAGAAACTCCCCGCGCGTTGCGCCCTTCTGCTGGGTCACGAGAATGAGGCGCTCGCCTTTGCGCGCATCGGGAACCGCTGCGACCGCGGAGACGGCATTCGGCCACAGCTCGGAGGCCAGCGCCTCGACCGCCGCGAGCGAGATCATCTCGCCTCCGATCTTGGCGAACCTGCGGGCGCGGCCCTTGATGGTCACGAAGCCCTGCTCGTCGATGCTGACGATATCGCCGGTGTCGTGCCAGCCCGCAGAGGGAGGCTCCAGCACGCCGGGGTGATCCACCTTGAGATAGCCGAGCATCACGTTCGGCCCGCGCACGAGCAGGCGGCCTCCGTCCTCGACCCCTTCGACCTTTTCGAGCTTCACCTCCATGCCCGGCAGGATGCGCCCGACAGTGCCGAATTTGTTGAACATCGGCGTGTTCAGCGCCAGCGCCGGCGCCGTCTCGGTGACACCGTAGCCTTCCAGGATGCGCAGTCCAAATTTTTCCATATAGGTGCGCCGGGTCGTGTCCTTCACCGGCTCCGCGCCGGCGAGAATGTAGCGCAGCGACCGGAAATCATAAGCATGCGCCACGCGCGCATAGCCGTTGAGGAAGGTATCGGTGCCGAACATGATGGTCGCGTTCACCGCATAGATGAGCTCGGCCACGGTGCGATAATGCAGCGGAGACGGATAAAGGTAGGTGCGCACGCCTGAGACCAGCGGCAATGCTACGCCCACCGTGAGGCCGAACGAGTGGAATATCGGTAGCACATTGAATACCTTGTCCTCCCTGCCGAAATCGATGCGCGCGGCGGCCTGTGCGGCGTTCGCGAGCATGTTGCGATGGGAGAGCACGACCCCCTTGGGCAACCCTTCCGATCCGGATGTGAACAGGATTGCCGCCCAGTCGTCAGGCTTGCGCTCGACCAGTGGCTTCTCGGCATGGCGCAGGCCGCGAAGCTTGTCGGCAAGGGTAACGCCCGCACGAACGTCCTCGAGATAGACGATCGCTACTTTTTCCTCGATCGCCGCAACCAGTTTTGAGAGCTTTCCCTTCTCGATGAAGGCGCGCGAGCTGATAATGGTGTCGATCTGCGCCGCCCGGCAGGCGCTAAGAATGTTGGCTGCGCCCGCGGTGAAATTGATCATGGCGGGAACGCGACCTGCCGACATCAGCCCAAGAATGGTCACCACCGCGCCGTTGGCGTTCGGCAGCATCACCCCGAGCGCCCGCCCTTCGCCTACCAAAGGCCTGAGCTTCGCTCCCAGCACGGCTGCTGCAGTGAGCAGTCGCCGGTAGGTCAGCGGTCCGCTCACCGGATCTTCAATGGCGACACGGTTGCGGCCGTGGAGGTCGGCGGCTCGGATCACCGCTTCGAGCACGGTATAATCAGTCGAGGTGGTGCGAAAGACGAGATCGGACATGATCCCGTAAAGCGCCGCGCCTGCGGCCTGCCGGCGCTTGCGGCCCTTGAGATCGGGGTCAACCGTGAGACGCACGGGCTCGAGGATGGTGACCCGCACCTTGGGAAACCAGCGCCGGCGCACCTGCTCGCGCGACAACTGGCCAAACGGGGTCTGCTCCAGCCCCTCGATGCGCACCGGGACAATCTCGGCGTTCGACTTGTCCGCGATCATCGCGGCCCCGTCATAGACCTTCATCAGGCTGCCGGTGACCGTGATGCGCCCCTCGGGAAAGATGATCAGCGCGTCGCCCGCGCGCACCGCCTCGATCAGGCTGCGCACCGCCATCGGCTTGAGCGGGTCGAGCGGCAACGCCCGCGTGAGCCGCAGGAACGGGCGCACCCACCAGCGCTTGGCGACGCCGACGTCGATGGCAAATATGGGCTTGCGGTTGCGCAACGATAGCGCAAGCCCGGCGTCGAGCAGGCTCACGTGATTGAGCGCAATGATCAGATTGGGGCCGGCATTGTTGAGGTGCTCGATCCCTCGCACCTCGATTCGAAACAGCGCGCGATAGATGATCGATAGCGCATCGCTGAGCGCACTTGCCGGCATGGTTCGCCCGATCGCGATCGCCACGAGCAGACTTGCCATGCCAAGCAGCATGAAGATGACCGGAGTCCCCAGCGCCAGCCACAACTGCAGCAGGGCAACGAAGACCGTGCCGCCCGCCATGAATGCTGCATTGAGAACGTTGACCGCGGCCACCACTCGCGCACGGCGGTCGGCGCCGGCCCAGGCCTGTACCGCCGCGAATGTCGGCACGATGAACAACCCGCCCGCAATCGCGATGCCCGCGAGATCGACAGCCAGGCGGATGCCGCGCCACGAGTGGAACAAGGATAAATAACCGGTCAGATCAGGAATGGGAGCAACGCCCGACGTTGACCATCCGAGGTCCATTGAAAACAGGCCAAGCAGGACGGCGCCAATCAATGTGGGCAGCAGGATGATGCGTCCGGCGGCGAGCCAGGCGGCGAGTCCCGCGCCGACCGGAATCGAAATTGAAAAGATGGCAAAGCAGGTCTGGCCGACCTCCTCGGTGCCGCCGAGCACGTTCTTTACCAGCGGCAGCAAGAGACCGACGACCACTGCACCGACCAGCCAGAACCAACTCGTGACGAACGCGCCCCACCAGATGCGACGATCATCACGCAAATGCTTCAGGAGGTCATAGGTCGAGATTACGATGTTTGACCGCACCCGCAGGTCGGGGGCCGCTTGCCCGGTCGATGGGATCAAGAGGCTCGAGCCCCAGCACGCCAGTGAAAATGCGATCATTAGCAGCGCAAAATAAATTGGGTCACCGCCACCCGAAGCAACCCAGCCGCCAACGATCAGACCGAGCAGGATAGCGACGAAGGTCGCGCCTTCCACGAGCGCATTGGCGGCCGGGAGTTTGGAACGCGCGAGATGGTCCGGCAAGATTCCATATTTGATAGGTCCGAAAAGCGATCCGATCACCCCGAACAGGAAAAGGGCAATAAACAGCATGGTAATCGATGTTTGATCGTGGCCGAGCGTATTCAGCCAGAAACCAAGGACCGCAATGAAGGCGATGCCGATCTCTGCCAGCTTGAGGCGCTGCGCCACCCACGCCTTGTCAAACCGGTCTGCCATCTCCCCGCCGAGCGCAGACAAGAAGAAATAGGGCGCGATGAAAATTGCGGCGGCGACCTGGGTCAGGGCATCGGCCAGCGGACCACCGACCTTGAACACCAGCAGGAATACCAGTGCGTTCTTGAGGAAATTGTCGTTGAACGCCGAGAAGAACTGGCACCAAAACAAAGGCGCAAAGCGCCGGGTTGCTAAAAGCGATGAAGCCATGATCTTTCCCAAGGCGCGAGGCGTGGGCACCCAGCGCCTTTACAAACGCCAATTTGGGCAAAACGACAATCGGCAAGAACGGCCCCGGCAGGCCGTGCGCAACCCTGATTGTCCCGGAAATCGGTCAAAAAGCGACCGGCCCCAACTGGGGCCGGCCACTACGCGCCGTTACGCTACTGCCGCACGCTACTAACCGAGCAGAGTCCGGCGTGCCGTAGGCTGCATCAAGACCGCAGCCACGCTCAGACAGACGGCGGCCCCGCAGGCAACGACGAAAAGCGAGATCCACATGGCGCCCTCTTCCATCTGACGTCCCCGACGTCGAAGGCACCAACGCGCGCGGGGAGACTAGTGTTTCATACCCTACACAAAAAATTTTCTCGCGGTATATAGATACCGGAAGGCCAGGAGGGCCGCGGGCATTCGACTTTGAATAAGCAACCCCGGTATATGCGGCGGTTCATTACGCTTTACTTCCCGCCGAATCCGCGATCGACCAGGGCACCCGATGAAATTTACCGGCGAGATCGCTATTGTCGCGCCACGCGAGGCCGTGTTTGCGAAAGTGCGGGATGCCCGGTTTTTTGCCTCCTGCGTGGAGGGTGTGCAGGATCTGAGCGAGATTGACGGCGATCACTACACCGCGGTTCTGGAGACGAGGATCGCTTATCTCAAGTTCCGGTTCGATGTCACAGTCGAGGTCCTGCGCGTCGATCCGCCGAGGGAGATCGAGGCCAGGATTGAAGGGACACCGCAGGGGATCATCGGACGCCTCAGCGCACGGTCGGTCACCCGGCTCGCGGAACAAAACGGGGGAACCCAGGTGAGCTATGAGATCGAGGCAGCCCTGACCGGCAAGCTCGGCAGCCTCGGCCAGCCTGTGCTGCGCGCAAAGGCGAAGGAGATGGAGCGGCAGTTCACCGAGCGCATTCGCGCTGCGTTCCCGGCGGCCAGCCCCGGAACCGCGCCATGACGCCATTCGAGCTGCTTGAGCCCGCTTCACTGGGCGAGGCGATCACGCTCCTTGATCCCGACGATGCTGCCGTGCGGCCCATCGCTGGGGGCACCGCGTTGATGCTGATGATGAAGGCCGGCGTGTTCCGGCCGAGTCGGCTTGTCAGCCTGCGCAAGCTTGCGGCCGCGCAGTCGCGCATTGCCATTGCCCCGGACGGCACGCTGAGCATTGGGGCGATGGCTCCGCTTGCGCGGGTTGAGCGGTCGGCCGAAGTGGCCCGCTGCGCGCCGGTGATTTCCCGCACCATGCTGCGGCTCTCCAACATCCGGGTGCGCAACGTTGCGACCGTGGGCGGCTGCCTCGCCCATGGCGATCCGCACATGGATCTGCCGCCGGTCCTGATCGCGCTTGGCGCGTATGTATCGGTCGCGGGGTCTCAAGGCGAGCGCAAGATCGCGGTTGAGAGCCTGTTTGCGGGCTATTTCGAGACCGTCCTGGAAAAGAACGAGCTGATCTCGGAGCTGCATATTCCCGCGCAGGGAAAATCATGCGCGGCCTACATGAAGGTCACAACCGGCTCGGCCGAGGATTGGCCTGCGCTCGGGGTTGCGGTCTCGCTCACCCGGGACGGAGCGGCGATCAGGTCCGCGCGTGTGGTGGTGAGTGCTGCGACCGAGAAGGCCATGCGGCTTGGGGCCGCCGAGCAGGCGCTGGCCGGCGCAGAGATCGGCGAGCGGACGTTTGGACGCGCCGGCGAGGCAGCCGCTGCGGAAGTCGAGTGCATCTCGGATGTGCGCGGCTCGGCACCTTACAAGCGTGAGCTCGTGCGGGTCTTTGTTGCGCGCGCGCTGCACCAGGCCCTCGACGGAACGGGAGCGACGCATTGACGGAGGCCCGGCACGAGGTCGGCAGCCAGGTCGGACGCTCTCTGCCGCGTATCGAGGCGCGCACCAAGGTGACCGGGCGCGCCGAGTACACCCACACCATGCAGCTTGCGGGAATGCTGCATGCAAAACTTTTCCGCAGCACCGTCGCCCATGGCCGCATCAAGTCGATCGACACGAGCGCGGCGCAGCGAATGCCCGGCGTCCATCGCGTCATCACCTCGCGCGATATCCGACGGGTCATTCCGGAGCCCTATTACGGCCCTGCCTTCCACGACCAGCCGATTCTCGCAATCGACAAGGTCCATTATGTGGGAGAGCCCGTGGCAGCGGTGCTCGCCGCCGACCCGCATGTGGCCGAAGCAGCGGCGGCGCTCATTGTCGCCGAATACGACGAGCTGCCGGCGGTGTTCGACGAGATCGAGGCCGCCAAGAACAAGGTGCTCGTGCATGACGAGCTGCGTCCGGCCGGAACGTTTGCCGACCTCAAGCATCTCAAGGGCCGCAAGGGCACGAATACTGCGCTTGATTTCAAGCTTCGGCGCGGGGATGTCGAGCACGCGTTCACCACCGCCGCTCGAGTGTTCGAGCACACGTTCCGGACCCAGAAGGTGCTCCATGCCGCGCTCGAGCCGTTTGCGTCGATTGCGGACTACAGAGACAGCGGGGTCACGATCATCAGCGCATCCCAAGGCCCGTCGTTCGTGCGCACGGAGATCGCGCGACTTTTGGGCTGGCCGGAGAACCGGGTGCGCATCAAGGTGCCGTATCTCGGCGGCGGTTTCGGCGGCAAGCTCTATATCAAGCTCGAGGCGATCGCCACGGCACTTTCCATGATCGTGCGGCGGCCCGTCAAAGTCGCCCTCACCATGGAAGAGCAGTTCTACACCATCACCAAACACCCCAGCACGTTTCGCATCAAGACCGGTGTCGATAAGAGCGGCCGCATCACGGGGCGCAAATGCGAGGTGTACTGGAACGGCGGTGCCTATGCGGATATCGGGCCGCGCGTGACGCAGAAATCGGGCTTCACCGCTTCCGGCCCCTACGACATCGACAATGTCTGGATCGATTCGTACGCGCTCTATACCAATTTGCCGCCCGCGGGGGCGCTGCGGGGCTTCGGCATCCCGCAGCTGGTGTGGGCCTACGAGCGGCACACCGATATCATGGCGCGCGAGCTCAGGCTCGACCCGCTCGAATTCCGGCGCAGGAACATCCTGCGCGAGGGCCGCCCGCAGGCGACCGGCACCATCGCGCGGGATATCAAGCTTGAGGCGGCGCTCGACCGCGTGGCCGCGCGGCTGCGGTGGAACGAGGCGCTCGAGCGCGGGGCCGGACCACTGCGCCGCGGCCGCGGCCTGGCGATCGCGATGAAGGCCGTGATCTCACCGACCACGTCGGTCGCCAACGTCAATATTGCAGCCGATGGCAGCATCATCCTTTCGTGCGGCACGGTCGATATGGGCCAAGGTTCCGACACTGCCATGACGCAGATCGTCGGCGAGGTGCTCAATGTCCCGGCCGAGAGCGTGAGGGTTACGCCGCGCGACACCGATATCACGCCTTACGACATGGGCACGCTCGGCTCGCGCTCGCTGTTCCACATGGGACACGCGGTGCGGCTCGCCGCCGAGGAGGCGCGCGAAAAGCTCAAGGCGTTGGCGCGCGAGGTTGGCGAGCCGGAAGGCAGCAACGCTCCCATCAGCGACCTGTTCAGGAAGAAGTACGGCATGCAGGCGGGAAATATTATCGGTACCGGCACCTACAAGCCGGATTACGTGCCGCCCGACCCTGCGAGCGGCGCAACGCCCAATGCCACGCCGTTCTGGATGTGCGCCGCCGCGGGTGCGGAGGTCGAGGTCGATACCGAGACCGGCGCGGTCCGCGTCATCCGGCTCGTGAACGTCGTGGACTGCGGCCGCCCGCTCAATCCCAAGATCGTGGAGACGCAGATTTCCGGCGCGGCCCTGATGCAGCTGGGATTCACCATGTTCGAGAAGATGCAGATCGACGGCGGCCAGGTCACCAATGCCTCGCTTGCCGACTACAAGATTCCCGGCATGCTGGACGTGCCGCGCGGAATGGAGAGTGAGGCAGTTGCCGCGCATCAATCAAATGGGCCATACGGCGCCAAAGGGGTGGGCGAGACCGCAACTTTCTGCGTATCGCCGGCGATCGGCAACGCGATCGAGGATGCCTGCGGGGTGCGGCTGACCGAGCTGCCGCTCAATGCCGAGGCTGTGCTGCGCGCGTTGCGCTCCGGCACCGATCAGCCGCTCGGGGATGCACCATGAGCCGGCGAACAATCGCTTTTGAACTCAACGGCGAGTCAGTCACTGCCGAGATCGAGACGCATCATAATCTGGTCGAGGTATTGCAGCGCGATTTCAACCTCACGGGCGCGCGCGAGAGCTGCGGGCAGGGCATGTGCGGCTGCTGCACCGTGCTGGTGAACGGCACGGCGGTGTCGGGCTGCCTCTACCTCGCCGCCTTCGTCGACGGCGCGCAGGTTCGCACCGTCGAGAGCCTCGCGGACGGCGACACGCTCAGTCCCGTCCAGGAGGCGTTCATCGAGGCCGGCGCGTTCCAGTGCGGGTATTGCACCCCGGGCTTCCTGCTGATGGCAACGCAGCTTCTGGACGAGAATCCGGACCCCGACGACGATGCCATCCGCCACTATCTGTCGGGCAATCTGTGCCGTTGCGCCGCCTATCCCGAGATCATCAACGCGGTCAAGATTGCCGCCCGCAAGCGCAAGGGCGCAACAGCCCCGGCATGAGCCGTGAGCCCATGCATCTGGAGACCGACGTCCTGATCATAGGATCGGGCGCCGCCGGCATGTATGCAGCCATTACCGCCGCGCGCGCGGGAGCTCGCGTCATGCTGGTCGACCGCAGTCTGATCGGCCGTGGCGGCGCGACCGTAATGGCGCAGATGACGGTTGCCGCCGCACTCGGCTCGGAGACCCCCGACCATTGGAGCCACCATTACGATGACACGCTCGCGGCCGGCCGCGGGCTGTGCGAGCCGCGCCTGGCGCAGCTCCTGTGCGAGGAAGGCCCCGCCTGCATCCGCGAGATGGAAGGCTGGGGCATTGGCTGGGCGCGCCAGGACGGGCGCATCGCCCAGGCGTTGGCGCCAGGGCATGACCGGCCGCGGTGCGTCTATGTTGATTTCCTCAACACGGGCCCTGCGGTGTCCAAGACGCTGCGGGGCGTGATCACCCGCTCGGGCGGCATCCGCAAGGCAGGCGATCTGCTCATCGTCGATCTGGTCTGCGCGGACGGCGAGGTCGCGGGCGCCACGGCGCTGCACGTTGCAAGCGGAGCCGCCGTCACCATCGCCGCCAAGGCGACCATCCTCGCAACCGGCGGCCTGACCCGGCTTTACCGCCGCAACAGCGCCTCCGCCAATATGGGCGGGGACGGGTATGCGCTGGCGCTGCGTGCAGGGGCCCCGCTCGTCGACATGGAATTCGTCCAGTTCTTCCCGATCGGTCACTTGGCACCGCGGCTCATCGGAATGGACCCCATCATGTGGGACCCTTTCCGCTACAAGCTGGGCGGGCGTCTCATCAACAGCGAAGGCGAGGAGCTCACCAGCCGCTACGGGGTGAGCGAGGAGGGCCGCTATGTCACCACGCGCGACATCGCGACTTACGCGATCATCAAAGAAGTGGAGGCGGGGCGCGGCTCTCCCCATGGCGGCGCCTTCCTGAGCTTCCAGCATTGCGAGGAACAGACGCTGCGAGCCGCCTTCGGCCCCGTGATCGACCGGCTTCTTCGCAACAACATCGATCTCACGCGGATGCCGATCGAGGTCGCACCCATTGCGCATTATCACATGGGGGGCATCGTTGCGGACGATCGCATGCAGACGGAGATACCGGGCCTGTTTGCGGCGGGCGAAGCGGTGGGCGGGGCGAACGGGGCGAATCGGTTGTCCGGCAATGCCATCACCGAGGCAGTGGTATTTGGCCGGCGCGCTGGAGCAAACGCGGCGGAGCACGCGCTTAAGGCCCGCGCGCAGGCGTTCGATATGCGCGCCGCGCGGAGCAGCCTCGATCTCACAGCCGCGGAGGAGCCACGCACGCGCAGCATCAATACGGCTGCCATGATTGGCCGCCTGCAAGCGGTCATGGCAGACAGCGTCGGTCCGCTGCGCACCGCCGCGAGACTCGATCAGGCGCTTGCCGCAATCGATGAGATGACGCGCGAGCTTGGTGAGCGGCCGATTGCGGCTGGCGGCGCCTTCGACCTTCGGCGCGTCGAATGGTTCGATCTCCGGAACATGCTGCTGGTTGCCCGCACGGTTGCAATGGCGGCGCGCGAGCGCACCGAAAGCCGCGGCGCGCACCAGCGCGAGGATTTCCCCGACATGTGGCCAGCGTGGCAGGTCAATCAAGTCGCGCGGCTGGGCGAAGGCGGCATCATGCTCGGCCATTCCGGGGCGGCAATGGCGGCGGCGCAGTGAGCCTGCATGCGCGGCTCAAGGTCTGGCGCGGGGCGGACCCCGCGGCAGGCCATTGGGAGAGCTTCGACGTTCCATTCGAGCCAGGCCAATCCGTTCTCGACGGGCTGCGCTGGATTCGCGCCAACCGCGACCCGAGCCTCGCCATCCGCTTCTCCTGCATCAATGCCAATGCCTGCAAGGAATGCATGATGGAGCTCGACGGCACGACGGTCTATGCCTGCACGGCGCGGCTTGAGCCGCGCGAGATGACCCTTGCGCCACTTTCCAATAAGCCGCTCTTGCGCGACCTCGTCACCGAGATCGCACCGCCGCCGGAGCGATTGCTCAAATAAATTCATACGCGTAGGGTGCCAAAGATGCTGCAGACCCGAAAAGAAGATTTGACTGTTGAGCGAAGTCCCGCCGCGTTCGGTGACCTGCGCGGTTGGATTGCGGCGCTCGAACGCGAAGACGAGCTGCACCGGATCAAGGCCGAGGTGGACTGGAACCTCGAACTCGGCACGATTACGCGCCTCGCGCAGGGACCTGGAACCGGCAAGGCGCTGCTGTTCGAAAATATCAAGGATTATAACAAGCCGGAGAGCCGGTGCCGGCGCGTGTTCGACTCCGGGCTCAACAGCTACCGCCGCATTGCCATGATGCTGGGGCTGCCGCCGGATACGCATCCGCGCGATCTGGTCAGGCTCGCGCGAACCATTCTCGCCGGCAGCATCCCGCCAAAGGTCATCGCAACCGGTCCGGTGAAGGAGAACATCCTCAAGGGCCCCGACATCGATCTCTACGACTTCCCGGCCCCGCACTGGAACCGGCTCGACGGCGGCCGCTACCTTCTCACCTATGGCGGCTGCGTCACCAAGGACCCCGACACGGGGGTCATGAATGTCGGCATCTATCGCGGCATGGTCGCGGGTCACGATGCCATCCCGATCCTGATGTGGCGCGCGCAGCATATCGGCCATCATTTCACCGCCTGGCAGAACGGCGGCAGCGCGGAGATGCCGATTGCCGTTGCGATCGGCTGGGAGCCCTCGTTCGGCTTCTGCTCTGGCTCGCCGGTGGCCAAGGGCGTATGCGAGTACGACGTGATGGGCGCGATTCGGGGCGCCCCGGTCGAGCTGGTCAGGTGCGAGACCGTCGACCTGCTTGTGCCGGCGGCAGCCGAGATCGTCATCGAGGGCTATCTCGGCCTTGATCCCAAGACCTATGTCATGGAGGGCCCGTTTGCGGAATTCACGGGCTATCTCGCCGGCGACCGCTCGCCCAAGCCGACCATCCGCGTGACCTGCATCACGCATCGCAACGATCCGATCCTGCGCGGCACCATCGAAGGCGCCATGCCCGGAAGCTATTCGGAAAATACCGTCTGCTCGTCCATCATGCGCGCCGCGACCGCCTGGAACGTGCTCGATCGCGCGGGCGTGCCCGGGATCACCGATGTCTGGTGCCCGCCGGTGCACGCAGGCATCAACCTGCTCATCCAGATGAAGCAGAGCTACCGCGGGCAGGCGAAGCAGGCCGCCAACGCCATCTGGGGCTCCTCGGCGGCGCACGTCCGCTACAAGCACATTACCGTGGTCGACGATGACATCGACATCCACGATTATGCCGCGGTCGATTGGGCCATCGCCTATCGGGTCAACGCGGGAGAGAACGACATCGTCATCATGCCGGCGACGTTCGGCTCCGGGCTCGATCCATCCATGCGCAGGCGCGACCGCAATGCGCATCTGTTCGGCACCGGCAAGTGGAACCGCGTGCTGATCGATGCGACCATGAACCTCGATTACGATCCCGACCCCGATCTCGGCGGCGCCCGCTTCCCGCCAACCGTCTGGCCGGAAAAGGAGGACGTCGACAAGGCCTACGCGCGCTGGTCGGAGCTGGGCCTGGGCAAGCCCAGGGCGCCCTGACAATCGACTAGCTATCGCGCGATCGCGCGCGAGTCGGCGTTCGCAGGAGACCCGTTATGAGCGAAACGACCGTAACCATCATGTCGGGTGGACTACGCCTCGCCGGCACGCTGCGGGTGCCGGAGGGCGTTGCGCGCGGCGAGCGCCGAGCCGCGTTCATGGTTCTGCACGGGTTTGGCAGCAGCAGGAGTTCGTCGAACGTGCTGGCGCCGAGCAGGATGCTCAACGAGCTCGGCTATGCCACCCTCGCGTTCGACATGCGAGGCTGCGGAGAGAGCGAAGGCGAGCATGGGCGAGTGATCTGCCTTGAGCAGGTTGAGGATACCCGCAATGCGCTCACCTTCCTCGCCAGCCAGACCGCCGTCGATCCCGCGCGCATCGGTGCCATCGGATCGAGCTTCGGAGGAGCGGTTGCGGTCTATGCCGGCGGCGTCGACGCGCGCATTGCCGCGGTCGTCTCCAACGGCGGTTGGGGCGACGGCGAGCGCAAGTTCCGCGGCCAGCACAGGAGCCCGCAGGAATGGGCGCGCTTCACGGAGATGCTGAGGGCAGGCCGCGAGCACCGCGCGCGCACCGGAAAATCCCTGATGGTGCCGCGTTACGACATCGTGCCGATCCCGCCGCATCTGCGCAGCAATCTTGTCAGCAACTCCATTCAAGAGTTTCCGGCCGAGACCGCACAGAGCATGTTCGACTTTCGCGCCGACGATGTGGTCGGGCGCATTGCGCCACGCCCACTGCTGCTGCTGCATGCCGCAAACGACTCCGTGACACCGACGGAGCAATCGATCGAGCTGTTCAAGCGCGCCGGCCAGCCCTGCGAGCTGCACCTCATCAGCGATGCCGACCATTTCATGTTCGCGGAGAAGAATGCACGCGTCTGGGACCTGCTGCGCGCCTGGCTGATGGAATATTTCCCCGCGGTGGCAGCGGCCACCAAGGCCGCCGCCGGGATGGGCCACTGATCAACTCATGGCGGCGTGGGAAAATGAGCGCCTGATCAAGCGGCGATCCAAGCGGCAGGACGGGCGGGACACGCAGCAGAACAAGCAGCAGGAGATCGCGTTCTTCGACGGTCATGCCGAGGCCGACGACTACAATGTCTTTACCCCCGCCGCCAGCGCGCGCCTGATCGAGGCCTTCGTGCGCCTGAGCGCGCTTCCTTCGCGCGCGCAAGTGGTCGATCTCGGCTGCGGGTCCGGCGCGTTCACCCAGCTGCTTGCGCGGTCTGGCTACGACGCCGTCGGGCTCGACATCAGCGGGAAGCTGATCGCGGTCGGCCAACGCAAGCATCCCGACATTGCATTCCTGCAGGGTGACATCGAGCATCTCCCGTTTGCCGACGGCAGCTTCGACGGCGTGCTGCTGAGTGGGGTGGTGCATCATTTCCCCGACCCCTCGCGCTGCGCCGCCGAGGTGTTTCGCGTGCTGCGGCCGCGAGGACGCTTCGTCGCGTTCGATCCCAATCGGATGAACCCGTTCATGTGGCTCTACCGGGATCCGGCGTCCCCGCTTTACAGTTCGATCGGGGTGACCGCAAACGAGCGCCCGGTGCTCGCGCGCGAGGTCGCGGCCATCTTCACGCGCGCAGGCTTCGACGTCACCTCGCACTTTCTCTCGGGTCTCGCGTATCGCTACGTGGCATCGCCGCGCGCGCGCTTTGTGCTGCCGATCTACAACCTGATCGACGCAAGCGTGTTCGGCCTCCCATTCATGGAGCGTCTGCGGCCGTTCGTGCTCACCGCCGGTGTGAAGCGCACAGTTGACGCATGACGGCGGATCTCGACATCGTCATCCCCGTTCACAACGAGGGCCGCAACATCGTCGCGACGCTGGCCTCGCTTTCCTCCTCGCTGAGGACACCCGCGCGCGTCCTTCTCTGCTACGACGACCCGGACGATGACACGCTGCCGGCGGTCCGCGACAATCCCTCCTCGTATGCGCCATTGCCCGTGGAGCTCGTGCGCAACGACCGGCGCGGCGCCCACGCCGCCGTGATGACGGGATTTGCGGCAACCACCGCCCCCTTCGTCCTGATGTTTCCCGCCGATGACCACATCAACGCGGCGATGCTTGACCGCATGGTCGCGTTGGCGCGCGGTGGCTGCGAAATTGTCTGCGCCAGCCGCTTCATGCCCGGCGGCGCCATGGTGGGCGCGCCACCGCTCAAGGCGGCATTGGTGCGCGCGGGTAATTTCACCCTGCATCATCTCGCGCGGCTGCCGACCACGGACGCCAGCAACGGGTTCCGCATGTTCTCGCGCCGGGTCATCGAGGCCATCGCGGTCGAATCCGATCAGGGCTTCTGCTACAGCATCGAGCTCCTGGTGAAGGCGCATCGGCTGGGGTGGCCGATCGCCGAAGTGCCGGTGCAATGGTTCGAGCGTCGGCACGGTCAGAGCCGGTTCCGGGTGTTGAAATGGCTGCCGGCCTACCTGCGCTGGTACGGCTACGCGTTTGCGACCACGTTCCTGCGGCGGCGTCCGACAACCGTGAGGCTCAGGGACGCGCATGCGCGCGCATTCGGCGGCCCATCATGAAATGGCCGCGCATCCGCTCGCGCCGCACCACTAAGGTGTCGCCCTGGATAAGCCTCATTGCACGCGAGGTCCAATTCGCGCGTGGCGCGACCGTCGAGCTCTATCACGCCGTTGAACAGGCCGATTACATCGCAATCGTCGCAATGACCCGCGATGGCAAGATCCCGATCGTGCGCCAGTTCCGCCCCGCGCTCGAAGCCTTCGTGTGGGAGCTGCCTGCAGGCCTGGTGGAGCGCGGCGAGCGGCCGGTCGACTGCGCGCGGCGGGAGCTCATAGAGGAGACCGGGCTCACCGCGCGCGCCATTCATCGGCTGAGCACGACGTCTCCCTGCACCGGCCGCCTCAACAACCGGATCCACTCGTTCTTCGTGGAAGCCGGCGAGCGCGCCAACGGCTTCAAGCCCGAGCCCGGCCTTGAGGTGAAGCTTGTGGCGCCGGCCGAGATCGTGCGCCTCATTCGCCGGGGGACTTTTCCGTCTCAATTACATATCGGCGCGCTGCTGCTGGCGGTGCTGGCGGGCTTTCTCACGCTACAACGCAGCACCCCGACAGCGAAGCAGGGGCGCACCAAGCGGAACCGATAGGCCGACCGCACACTTTGCTCGCTGCGTTTGCGGACTCAACTTCCGTTTCCGACCCAATAGCCGCGCTCACTGCGCCCTGATGCCCGCATCGTGAATGACCTTGGCCCACCGGATGCCTTCCGCCCTGATGCGGGCCGTGCATTCCTCGGCCGTGCTCACCACCGGCGCGTAGCCCAGCACCGCAAGTCGCTCCTGCATGGCAGGCAGCGTCATGATCGTTGCAATATCCCGATGGAGCAGCGCGATGATGTCATGTGGCGTGCCGGCCGGCACCAGCACGATGAACCAGGATTCGCCTTCGATCTCGCCATAGCCCGCCTCGGTCATGGTGGGAACATCCGGCAGCGCCTGCGAGCGCGTCTTGGTCGACACCGCAAGCGCACGCAGCTGCCCCGCCTTCACCAGCGGCACGGCCGGGGCCGTCGATCCGAATGAGATCTGCGTGTGGCCGGCCACCGTCGAGGCAACCGCAGGGCCGCCTCCATTGAACGGGACGTGCACGACATCGAGGCCCAGCGTAAGGCGGAACAGCTCGCCCACCAGATGGGGCGGCGTGCCGGCTCCCGGCGAGGCGTAGCTGTATTTGCCGGGATGCGCCCTGATGTCGTCGACGAGCTCGTTTACCGATCGCGCCATCACCGATGGATGCACCGTAAGCACCGTCGCCGCCGTGACGGCAAGGGTAACCGAATCGAAGTTCTTCGCTGGATCGTAGGGGACCTGGTTGTACAAGAACGGGTTGACCACGTGATTGACGCCGTTGACCAGCACCGTGTAGCCGTCGGGCGCCGCCTGCGCCGCCTTTCCCGCGCCGATATTGCCGCCCGCCCCGACAATGTTCTCGACATAGAACTGCGCGCCCGTCCCTTCCGATAATCCCTGTGACATGAGGCGCGCAAACACGTCGGTCGGACCACCGGGCGCGAATGGAACAATCACGCGCACGGGGCGCGCGGGGTAGCTCTCCGCGTCAGCCGCAAGCGGTGCGAGCAGGCTCGTTGCGGCGACACCCGCGAGCAACAAGAACTGGCGGCGAGCAATTTGCATGGCGTTCTCCACACCCGGGATGGACGGCTAGGGAGCACGCCGGCGCGGGCCTTGCAAAGCATTTTTCCGGAAGACGGGAGAACGACAGTATTGCTGCCTTTTTGCATCGGCCGCGCGCATGGCATGGTCATCTCAAACAAATCCGAGGAGGAACCGTGACATGAAGAACCGCCTGCTGCTCGTCCTTGCACTCGCCGCAACGATACCGCTTGACGGAGGGGCGCGCGCGGACAGCTATCCAAGCAAGCCGATCACCCTCGTCAACGTATTCGGTCCCGGCAGCGCCAGCGATACCATTTGTCGCATCCTCGCCACGCCGCTGGGCATTGCGCTCAAGCAGAATGTCGTTGTCGAGGACCGTCCTGGAGCAAACGGCGCGCTGGCCGCGCTTTACGTCGCGCATGCAGCTCCGGACGGACATACGCTGCTGATGGCGACCAACTCCCCACTGTCCGCGGCACCGTTCCTGATGCGGAACGTGAGCTACGATCCGGTGAAGGACTTCACCGCAGTGACGCGAGTTGGAAGCTTCACGCTGATGCTGGTGGTCAATCCGAGCGTACCGGCACGGAGCGTCAAGGAGCTCATCGAGTACGCCAAGGACAATCCGGGCAAGCTGTCGTTCGCGAGCGCCAATACGTCGGGCATCGTCGCCGGCGAGACGCTCAAGCACTGGGCTGAGATCGACATGCTGCATGTGCCCTACAAGAGCACGCCGCCCGCCATCCAGGACGTGCTCGCAGGCCGCGTATCCATGATGTTTGCCGATCTCACTACCGGAATGCCGCATGTGCGCTCGGGTGCGCTGCGAGCGCTCGCGGTCACGCGCATCAAGCGCAGCGCGCTGTTGCCAGAGCTGCCGACGCTGGACGAGGCGGGCGTGACCGGCTTCGACATGGACTCGTGGGCGGGCATTGTCGCGCCGGCGGGCACCCCGTCGGCAATCGTGACCCAGCTCAATACGGAGCTGCGCAAGATCATCGAGACCCCGGACGTCAAATCGAGCCTGGGCAAGGTCGGCTTCGAGGCATTTTCAAGCGCCCCCGGCGAGTTTGAAGGCTTCATCAAGGTCGAGCTCGACAGATGGGGCAAGATGGTCAGAGATGCTGGTATTCAGCCGGAATAGGGCGGGCGCGTAGCCACGTTGTGAGCGTCTGCAGCGCACGCGCCAGCGCGCGCCTCGTCGGGTGATCGGCAATCTGGACCGCGATACGCGGCCAGCGGCGCTGAAAGAGGGCAAGCCCCTCCCGCTGCACCCAGACAGCGGTGATGAGCAGCGTGAGCAGCCAAGTGAGGTAGTAGTATCGCCCGGCAGGCGCATAGAACATCCCGACGCATTGCTGGGCGAGCGTGGCCCATGCGGTGAGGCGCAGCCAAGGGTCCATCTCCTTCCACAGGGCAACCCGGATGAGCACGACGAGGGCGGCGGCATCGAGCGGCGCCATGAGATACGACTCTGAGGGCCCGGCAAGCCAGTCGCCGATCTGGCGCGTGGCGCGCGCAACATGCTCGCCGGCGAGGTCAAGACGAAGGAGCTCGCCTCCTGCTGCGAAATAAACGGAAGGCGGCGTCACCAGCGCGCCCGGATGCGCCGCGGTGGACGTGAACAGCACGAACGCTCCGCCATAGATCCAGTTGTGCAACGCCATTCCCAGCACCGGCACGAATCCGACAATCAAGCCGATGAGGCGGCGGTAGTACGCCTTGCAAAGGGCTGCAATGCTGCTTCCGGCCAAGAGGATGGCAACCGCCGGGGCGATGTTGGGCCGCACGAACAGCGCAAGCGCAAACAGGAAGGCGGCAGCGCACGCGCTGCCGAAGGTCGGACGCGGTCCATCGGGGCCCTTTCCCACAAGGACAACGAGGCCCGTCAAAAAGAAAATGTAAGCCGCAGGATCGGCAAAGCCGCGCGCGGCCCATTTGGCATATTGCACCAGCGATGAGCCGAACAGCACGCCCACCGGAACAGCGACAAAGATCGCGGTGAGCGCGAGCGCCCACTCCACCGGCAGAAACCGTCGGAACAGGGCAAGGACCAGGAACGGCAGCAGCAGGATGAGGGAGAGATAGCCGAGAAAGGTGTCGCCAAAGATGCAATGCTCGACCATGCGCAGGTAGCGCAGGCCCGGGGTAAAGTAGAACACCTTCTCCCCACCCTCGAGCGCGGCGCTGATGTCGCCGCCGGCAAGATGGCGCAGCATCTCGCGCGCGAGCCCCTCATAGACCAGGCCGTCGTCGCCGGCATCGAACGGCCGCACACCGCCAATGAAGCTTGCATCGTTCAAGGCAACGACCAGGAGAGTGAGGGCAATGAGCACATAGGCGACGATCAGCCGGCGCGCGCGGACGCGGACCAGGAAGCCCAGCACGGCGGCGACGCCGACGAGTGAAAGCCCGGGCTCGACCAGCTGCGCAAGCGCGACGCTGCGGCTTGGCTCGAGCCGCATTGCGAGCGGCGACCCCTGCCTGATCGCAAGCCCGAAGATGCGCCGGCCGACATCCGTGGGCGCGATCACGCGACACTGCATGGCGGAGTGCGCTGCAAGCTTGAAGTGGTCCTGCGGCTCTTCCCACAACACATCGCCGCGCCAGCAAAGCGAGCTGCCGACGAGCTCGGCGGGAAAGCGGTACATGACGAACCATGGCATTTCGAGCCGCCAACGATGGAGCAAGGCTGAGATGCGTCCATCGCGTGAGGCGCGATCGACGTCGCTGACGCGCGAATTCCAGTTGTAGCCGCCCTCATTGATGAAACCGAGGCGCAGCCATACCGGATCGGTGAAGTCGATGCCGGTCACGCGGCGCGAAAAGGCCGGGCGGTCATAAAGCCCGTCGGAGGAGAAGGCATAAGGTTGTGAGGGAAATGCCCCGCCGCGCCAGCAGCCATCGACGCTAGCTGAGCAGCGATGTTCCGGCGGATATCGCTCGTTGAACTGCGCAGCCATGATCTGGAACGCGGACGCCGGCAAGCCGGCTTCAAGGGCGCCGCCCGGCGCATCGATCAGGAAGAGATTGTGCCCCTCCTCAATGCGGGGTGCGGCCAAAAACAATTGCCCGAGCACGCAAGCGCCGACCGTAACGGCGGCAGCAATCCAGACCCGGCGAGGCTGCGACAGCGTACCGAGGCAAATCGCAACAGCGGCAACGACGAGAAGCGCATAGTGAAAGAGATCGTTGACGGGTAGGCCAAGCGCCGCAAGCACGAGCGCGAGCGCGCCTGCTTTCTTCCAGGACTGGGTGCGCTCGGGACTGTAACGCGCCCCGCAATCCGCCCGGGCCGGGGCAGAATCCAGCGGGGTCAACGCGCGCGGGCTCGGCTAGGGTTGCGCGCCATCGTAGCCCTCGATTACCAGGATATCGGCCTGCGCGGTCCCGATTCGCAGCGTGCGCGCGTAGTCGTATTCGGGAGAGCGATAGCAGGCGAGCGCCGTGGCAAAATCGGGAAACTCGATGACGACGAGGCGCGAGCGCAACTTACCCTCGACGCATTCCGACCTCCCGCCCCGCACCAGGAATCTGCCGCCATATTTGCGGAACGCGTCGGCGTTCGCCAACACATAGGCCTTGTACCCCTCAGGATCGGCGACATCGACATTCGCGATCCAATATCCCTTGGCCACGATTCCTCCTTGACGATTCACTCTGCAGTCGCCGCCACGATCTCGGCGACGATCGCATCGGCCGCGGCCTTCGGATCGATGGCTGCAGTGATCGGCCGCCCGACGACCAGATGGTCGGCACCGGCGGCGATGGCCGCAGCCGGTGTCATCACTCGTTTCTGGTCCCCCGCAGGGGAGCCGGCAGGCCTGATCCCGGGCGTCACCAGCACCATGCCGCTACCGATAACGGGGCGCAGCGCTGCAGCCTCCTCTCCCGCGCAGACCAGCCCGTCGATACCGATATCCCGCGCCTGCGCCGCGCGCTCGGCGGCCAGCTCCGGCACGCTGAAATCATAGCCGGCGGCCGCAAGGTCCGCGTCGTCGTAGGAGGTGAGCACGGTCACCGCGAGCAGCCGCAGATCAGATGCCGCGCGGCCGTCGACCGCCGCGTGCATGGTCTGCGGATACGCATGCACCGTTAGGAAGGAGGCGCCCAGACGCGCCACGCTCTCGACGCCGCGCGCAACGGTGTGACTGATGTCGTGCAGCTTGAGATCGAGGAAAATGCGCTTTCCCGCTCCGGCCAGTGCCCGCGCCAAGTCGATGCCACCCGCAAATGCGAGCGCATACCCGATCTTGTAGAAAGACACAGCCTCGCCAAGGCGGGCGACCAGCGCCTCGGCTTCGGCCACCGATGGCACGTCCAGGGCGACTATCAGGCGCTCACGTGGGTCAAGCTTCACGGCCTCTGGCTCCATGCTGTCCGCTGCCCGGACTCATCTTCGTCAGCAGCCTCGCAGCGTCAATGAGCTTGCGAATGCCGGCCCGGAGTTCGCCGACGACGCACGCATCTCATCCATCTCGTCGAAGGCATGCGCCGCGTTAGGCACGCTCACCTGCTCTGCGAGCACGAATGTGCGGCATTCAAGGACAGCACGTGGCGAAGCGCGGATAAACTGAGGTCAGTCTCGCCGGTACACCCACACCCGCGCCGGCGGGATGTTCATCCACACGCGCTCAGAGGCTTGCGACCACACGCGATCGAGCCGTGTCGGAATGGGCGGGACCGCGTGATAGGTGAACTGGACGAAGGGGGCACCCGGCGTCATCAACCCGAAAGCTTCAAAGAGAAGCCGCAGGCGCACTTGCAGCGGCTTTGTGAACAGTGGCAACCCGGATACGATGGCGGCCACGGGTCCCTGCAGCATGCCGCCGAGCAGGCGCTTGAGCCCGTAGGCATCCCCCTGCACCACCGTAGCCTCGGGATAACGGGTGCGCAGCAGCCGGCAGAAGGCCGGGTCGAACTCGACCAGAACGAGGCGCGAGGGATCAATGCCCTGCCCGATGAGCGCCTCGGTGACGGGGCCGGTCCCTGGGCCGAGCTCGACCACCGCGCCCGGCATGCCCGGATCGACATAAGCCGCCATGGCGCGCGCAAGCGCGCGGCTCGAAGGAGTGACCGCGCCTACCGCCAGTGGATTCTCAAACCAGGTGCGAATGAATCGCACGTCATCATCGAATGACTCGAAGCTTTGCTCGAATCTTTTCTTCTGATGCTCGATCTTCCTCTCCAGCGCATCCCTGCGCTGCTCGAAGAGCTGGATATGGCGTTCGATCTTCCTCTCCAGCGCGTCCTTCTTCAGATCGAAGATGCGCTTCTGCCGTTCGAATTTCTTCTCGAGAAGTTGCAGGGCTGGAAGTGGCATTTCGCGCGGCACGCTACAGAATGAATTGCGGCAGGCAACCCGTAAAGGGGGGCGGTTCGAGGGTCAAGCGGCAAATTCCTCAGCCGGACCCGGAGCGGGCGAGAAACTCCTTGACCTTGCCGAAAAAGCCCGACGACTCCGGCTGCGTATCCTTTGATGAGAGCCGGTCGAATTCCTGCAACAGCTCTCGCTGCCGCTTGGTGAGCTTCTGGGGCGTTTCCACGACGACCTGCACATACATGTCGCCGCTCTGCCTCGAGCGGAGCACGGGCATCCCTTTGCCATGAATGCGAAACCGCCGTCCTGACTGGGTGCCGTCCGGTACCTTCACGCGCGTATTAGCACCATCGATGGTCGGCACTTCGAACTCGCCGCCCAGCGCGGCCGCCACCATGGAGATCGGCACCCGACAATGCAGATCAGCGCCCTCACGCTGGAAGAAAGGGTGCGCCGCAATCGCAAGAAAAATGTAGAGGTCCCCTGGTGGACCGCCGCGTACGCCGGCTTCGCCTTCGCCGGCGAGCCGGATGCGGGTTCCGTCCTCGACGCCCGGAGGAATATTGACCGATAGCGTGCGCTCCTTGGTGACCCGTCCGGAACCGGAGCAGGCGCCGCACGGATTGTCGATCACCTGGCCGCGGCCCTGGCAGGCTGGGCAGGTTCGCTCGAGAGTGAAGAAGCCCTGGGCATGCCGAATCCGCCCCTGGCCGCCGCAGCCGGGACAGGCTTTTGGCCGCGTCCCAGTCCTTGCGCCCGACCCCGAGCACGCCTCGCAGGTCACCGAGGTCGGGATGCGGACCTGCGCCGTTTTCCCCGAATAGGCCTCCTCGAGCCTGATCTCCATGTTGTAGCGCAGGTCAGCGCCACGCTCGCGACCTGAGCGCGCGCGGGTGCCCGACATGCCGAAGATGCCCTCGAACAGATCGGAGAAGGCTGAGCCGAAATCGGCTCCGAAACCGCCCGCGCCGGCGCCTCCGCCGTGCTCGAAGGCGGCATGCCCGAAACGGTCATAAGCGGCGCGCTTGTCCGGGTCCTTGAGGACCTCGTAGGCCTCGTTGATCTCCTTGAAACGTATCTCGCTGTTTTTGTCCCCCGGATTGCGATCGGGGTGCCACTTCATCGCCAGCTTGCGAAATGCGGATTTCAGATCCCCTTCGCCTGCGGTGCGCTCGACTTCCAGAACGTCATAATAACAGCGTTTGGCCATCCGTGCGTCCGTTTGCATCGTGTCTGTCACTGTGTCGTCCCGTGATGACGGCTGCAGTGCTGTGATTCAAAAACATGCACCCCCGGCAGGATTTCCGGGGGTGTTGATTTCGAGCCACGCGCAGGCATGCCGAACGCGCCCTGCGAAATATCAAGCCGATTTCTTGTTCTTCTTGTCGTCGTCGACTTCGGTGAACTCCGCATCGACGACGTCCTCCTTCTTGCCGCCCGGAGCACCGGCGTCGGCCGGCCCGCCGCCCGCTGCAGCTTCCTGCTGCTGCTTGTACATGGCCTCGCCGAGCTTCATCGAGGCCTGGGCCAGCGCATTGGTCTTGGCGGTAATCGCCTCGGCGTCGTCGCTCTTCAAGGCTTCCTTGAGATCGGCCATCGCATTCTCGATGGCGCGGCGCTCGCCCTCGCCCACCTTGGCGCCGTGCTCGGAGAGCGCCTTCTCCGTCGCATGGATCAGCGCCTCGGCGTGGTTCTTGGCCTCGACCTGAGCCTTGCGCTTCTTGTCCTCCTCGGCATGGGATTCAGCATCCTTCACCATGCGCTGGATGTCGGCCTCGGACAATCCGCCGGAGGCCTGGATCCGGATCTGCTGCTCCTTGCCGGTGCCCTTGTCCTTGGCATGGACGTTCACGATGCCGTTTGCGTCGATATCGAACGTGACCTCGATCTGCGGCACGCCGCGCGGCGCAGGCGGCAGTCCCACGAGATCGAATTGGCCGAGCAGCTTGTTGTCGGCTGCCATCTCCCGCTCACCCTGAAACACGCGAATTGTGACTGCGCCCTGGTTGTCCTCGGCGGTCGAGAAAACCTGGCTCTTCTTGGTCGGGATGGTGGTGTTGCGATCGATCAGGCGCGTGAATACGCCGCCGAGCGTCTCGATGCCGAGCGACAGCGGGGTGACGTCGAGCAGCAGCACGTCCTTGACGTCGCCCTGCAGCACGCCAGCCTGGATGGCCGCGCCGACCGCAACCACCTCGTCGGGATTGACACCCTTGTGCGGCTCCTTGCCAAACAGCCGCTTGACCACCTCCTGTACTTTCGGCATGCGGGTCATGCCGCCGACCAGAACCACCTCATTGATCTCGGCCGCAGAGAGACCCGCGTCCTTGAGCGCGATCCGGCAGGGCTCGACCGTCTTCTGCACGAGGTCGTCCACCAGCGCCTCGAACTTGGCGCGAGTGAGCTTCATGGTCAGGTGCTTCGGACCGGATGCGTCGGCCGTGATGAAGGGAAGATTGATCTCGGTTTGGGTCGTTGAGGAGAGCTCGATCTTCGCCTTCTCGGCGGATTCCTTGAGCCGCTGCAGCGCGAGCTTGTCGCGGCGCAGGTCGATGCC
>Ga0306926_10000770_pt1 | contig 30603 bp, 30 predicted proteins | sample flu12Cox44000178_FD_203759 | JGI IMG/M metagenome (GOLD analysis project Ga0306926, IMG submission 203759) | Lab enrichment of tropical soil microbial communities from Luquillo Experimental Forest, Puerto Rico - flux8day.12C.oxic.44.000.178 (v2)... | ecosystem: Environmental > Terrestrial >...
ACGAGACGATGGTAATTTCGACACACAGACCTGTGCTCCCTGGGCATGGTGGCGACGTTGTCGGCGGGAAATCGATCGCGGCCCGCTCGTGGCGCCGCCCGGATACGCATAGCATACTATCTGGAAGGAGAATGCCGTGCTGAAAGGCTTCAAGGAATTCCTGTTTCGCGGCAATGTCGTCGATCTCGCCGTGGCGGTCATCATCGGCGGCGCGTTTGGAACACTCGTCTCAGCGCTTGTCAAAGACCTGCTGACGCCGTTGATCGCGGCGCTGGTCGGCAAACCCGATTTTTCCGGGCTCACGTTCACCGTCAATGCCAGCCGATTCTTGTACGGCGACTTTATTAACGCGGTCGTCTCCTTCGTGCTGGTGGGCGCGGCGGTTTACTTCTTGGTAGTCGTGCCCATGAAAACAATCGCTACGCGAATGAGCAAACCGGGTACGGCGACGCCCTCGGCGACCCGGCCTTGCCCCGAGTGTCTCAGCGAGATCCCCATCCGAGCGCGGCGCTGCGGCCACTGTACCAGCGCGGTAGGCGCATCCGCATAGGAGGCCACCAATGTCCATTCACCGCTTCGCCCTGGCGGCCGCGAGCATGATGGCGACAGGCTTGTTTGCGCAATCGCCAGCGCCGGCGACCAGGGTCCGCCCGGCAAAAGACAACCCGGCCGATTGGCCGATGTACACGCGCGATCTCGCCGGAACGCGATTTTCCCCGCTCGCCGAGATTAACACCAACAACGTTTCCCGGCTGAAAGTGGCCTGGTCGGTGACGTTGGGCCCAGCTCCGGCAGGCGCGGGGAGACGGGGAGCGGATCCCGCCGCCGAAGCGCCGCCCGCGGCCGCCGAAAGCCGGGGCCCGGCCGGGCCACGCGCGAATGCCGAAGCCACTCCGATCGTGGTTCGAGGCATTCTGTACCTTCCCGCCGGAAATCGAATCCTGGCCTTGGATGCGGAGACGGGCACGCAAGTCTGGACGGCGCCGTTGCCCTTCAGCACAAACGCCCGAGGCGTCTCTTACTGGCCGGGCGACCGGGAGAATCCGCCTCGCATTTTGTTCACGGCCGGTCCGCGGCTGGTCGCGCTCAACGCCAGCACTGGAAAAATCGATCCGGGCTTCGGCAACGAGGGCATCGTCGATATTTCGGTGCCGTGGGGTGGCGCTCCTACCATCTACAACAACGTCGTGATTGTCGGCGCCAGCAACGGCGAGAACCTGTACGGCCCGCCGGGCGATACCCGCGCCTTTGATGCCCGCACCGGCGCTAAACTGTGGCAGTTCCATTCCGTCCCGCAGCCCGGCGAGGCCGGTTTTGGCAGCTGGATGGGCGATAGTTGGAAGGGTTTTTCAGGTACGAACGTGTGGGGATGGTACATGACCTTGGATGAGAAACGCAGCATCCTCTACATGCCTTTTGGCAGCCCCGCCGGCAACTATTACGGCGGCGATCGGCCAGGAAATAACCTGTTCGGCAATTCGGTGGTCGCCGTCAATGCGTTGACGGGGCAATACCTCTGGCATTTCCAGACCGTGCATCACGACCTCTGGGACTCCGATCTGCCGCCGGCACCTGGCCTGGTGGATATCAAGCGCAACGGCAAGACCCTTCTGGCCCTGGCTGCCATCGGCAAGCCGGCACTAATGTTTATCCTCGATCGAACCAACGGCACGCCCGTGTTCGGCGTTGAGGAGCGGCCCGTGCCGAAAGGCGATGTGCCGGGCGAGTGGTATTCGCCGACGCAGCCGTTTCCCCTGAAGCCGCCCCAGTTGGCGCGGAATAGCTTCAACAAAGACACCGACATGGTGACCGCCGAAGACACTACCCCGGGACACGCCAAAGCCTGCCAGGAGCTGTGGGACAAAAGCGGTGGTTTCTACAACGCCGGCCCCTATACGCCATTTCTCTTTCACGAACAGGGCGCGCCGCCCAGAAGCGCCATGCAGTTTCCAGGCAACGGCGGCCCCAATTGGGGCGGCACTGCCACCGATCCCAGGACCGGGTACATCTACCTGCAAACGCACGACAACGCCTTGGTTGGTTGGGTCGAAAAAAAACGGCCCGGCGGAAACTATGGAAGCGGCAACGGTTCGCCGCAGGTGTATGACCGCGGCAGCGTCAACGGAACCGGCCCTTACTTCGGGTTCAGCGCGCCCGCCAGGGATGAGAATGGGCACGTAATCGGTACCTGGCCCTGCCAGAAACCACCATGGAGCCGACTGTTCGCGGTCAACGCCAACACCGGCGATATCGCCTGGCAGGTGCCGCTCGGGATCACCGAAGCCTTGCCGGCTGCCAAACAAAAAACCGGGGGCGCGGGCAGCGCCGGACCCATCGTGACGGGAGGCGGCCTAGTGTTCATCGGTGCGACCAACGACAGCCGTTTCCGCGCTTTTGATTCGAAGACCGGCGAAGAACTATGGGCGTTCAAGCTGGAGCGCCCCGCTAACGCAAATCCGGTGACCTACCAGGCGAAGAATGGCAAGCAGTACGTGGCTGTAATGGCGACCAATTCGCTCGAGGTCTTCGCGCTCCCATAGAATTGCGCGAGTCTCGAGTTCGCAAATTAACCGAAAGGTAGTCTGGGCCCTGAAACGGGTTCGTTTAGGATGGAAAAGGTCGTCCGGTGTGCCTCGCCAGCACACCGACTCTTGGAGCGCCAAAGTCTTTCTCGGTGCAATATCCCTCCGAACAAAGGCCCGTCCGCTTTTTTTAATGTCGACTGCGTTGGGCGAAACGGCGCAAACGCAAAACTTCCGTCAACGCAATGTACAGATTTGCCGCGCCCAGCCCGCTTACTGCTCCCCGAACATAGCCGTTGTACCAGTAGATGTGCAGTTGGGGCGCCAGTTGCCCGAAATAATTGGTTTCCCAGTAATCCGTCCACGGAAAAATCAGCAAAAAAAGGCCGATCTCCACGCAAAACGTTACGACGAGCACCGCTGACATCTTGTGATACCAGCGGTAGCCGGAGGGCACTGGAGTTACCGGCTCCGGCGCCGGTCCTTCTGCTGCTGGCAGCGCGTTGTTAGTACGGCTGGACCGAATCGGCATCATTGGGTGGCCACCGTTTCGAATAGCTCCAGCTGAAATTCCCGATCGAGCGGGAAAACAGAACCCGCGCGCACTGGCTCGAAGCTCAACCGGTGCAGAGGAGTGAGCCCATGTTGCTCGATCGCCCGGCGGTGTTCTGGTGTGGCATAACCTTTATGCGCGGCCAGCCCATACTCCGGGAAAACTTCATCCCAGGCGCGCATGCACCGATCGCGATAAACCTTGGCGAGGATCGACGCGGCGGCGATGGAGTGGCATTGCGCGTCCCCTTTGATCACAGCTTGCTGCGGAATCGCCAAATCAAGCGGGACCGCATCCACGAGCACAAATTCCGGCTGCGGCCGCAGCCGGTTCACTGCCAGGCGCATCGCCATTCGCGAAGCTTGATAAATGTTCATGTAGTCGATCGTCGCGGCGTCCACCGCCGCGATGGCCCATGCCACCGCTCGCTCGCGAATCCGTTCCGCCAGGACTTCCCGGCGCTCCGGTTCAAGCAGTTTGCTGTCGTTCAACCCTCGCACCCGCCGCTCGTGCGATAGAATCACCGCGGCTGCCACAACCGGTCCGAACAGCGCCCCGCGGCCCACCTCGTCCACTCCGGCGACACCGCGAAAGCCTCGCGCGCATAACTCCCGCTCGCGGGAGAAATCGCATCGGAATGGGCCACCCCCTGCCTCGGGTCGCATGAATGAGATGGACGCCGCGCCCTTATTGGCGCTCGCGGAGACGCGCGGCCTTGCCCTTCAAATTGCGCAGGTAATACAACTTGGCGCGCCGCACTCGCCCCGTGCGCACGACGTCAATATGGTCAATCACCTTGGCGTGCACCGGAAAAATCCGCTCGACGCCTTGCCCGAAACTGACCTTCCGCACGGTAATCGACTCGCCCAGCCCCGTATTGTTGCGGGCAATCACGGTCCCCTCAAACGCCTGTAGGCGTTCTTTGTCGCCTTCCTTGATCTTCACGTGAACCCGGATGGTGTCGCCCGGACGGAATTGGGGGACGTCGGTACGCTTATTCTTTTGGATATATTTCGTCAACAACGCGTTCTGCATGACAATTTCCTTAATCTTCTATCTTATCAGTGCGCGGCAAGCAATCCGCCGGCTTTGTCAGATCGGTTTGGGGGCCGCCGGCCCCCGGCTCCTCGCCCCCAACCAGGTCCGGCCGCAGCCTGGCCGTCTTTTCCTGGGCTGCCCAGCGCCGGAACCGCCGGATCTCCTCGTGATTTCCGCTCAACAGGACCTCCGGAGTCTTCCAGCCGCGAAACTCCGCCGGACGCGTCCAGTGCGGGCAATCGAGCAGTCCGCCGCCGTGCCCCGTCGCCTGAAACGACTCAAAGGCCGCGGAGGTTTCGTTCCCCAGCACTCCCGGCAGCAGGCGCGCCACCGAATCAATCACGATAGCGGCCGCCAGCTCGCCTCCGCTCAGCACATAGTTGCCGATCGAGATCTCGTCATCTGCCAAGTGCTCCGCCACGCGTTCGTCCACCCCTTCGTAGCGACCGCAAATCAGCAGCAGTTCGGATTCGCGGCTAAGCCGGTTGGCCATCGCCTGATCGAAAAGCCGGCCCTGCGCCGAAAGCAGCACCACCCTCTGACCCGCCCGCCGGTGGGGCCAGATGGCTTCCACCGCCAAAAACACGGGCTCCGGCTTGAGGACCATCCCTTCGCCGCCGCCGAAGGGCCGGTCGTCCACCGTCCGGTGCGCGTCCCAGGTCCAGTCACGCAGGTTGTGGACCCGGATCTCCAGCCGCCCGGCCTCCCGGCCCCGGCTCACCACCCCATGCGCGAACGGCCCCTCGAAGAACTCGGGGAAGATCGTCAGCACATGAAAGGTCACGATGGGTTTAAGTCCTTAAGGCCTTCGGGAAGGTCCACCGTAATCCGCCGCGTGGCAGGATCGATCTCCACGCAAATCGATCGGGCGAATGGGATCAGCAGCCCGCCTTCCACCACCAGCAGTCCCGGACCGCCCGAGTCCTCCCAGCCCGTCACTTTCCCGAGCGATCTTCCAGTTCCGCGTTCCACCACTTCACAACCCACCAGGTCGGACTGAAAAAACTCGCCTGCCTCGAGCACGGCCCGATCGCTTGCCGGGACGCGCACTTCGGCTCCGCTCAGTTTTTGGGCCTCGCCAATGCTATCCACTCCGCGGAACTTGAAGATCAGCGTGTCCCTATGAAACCATACGTTTTCCACTTCACAACGCTGGCCGGCACCGAACAAATAAACTTCGTGCAGGGTGGGGTAACGTTCTCTCTTACTTAGAGGCACGGCTGTGATTTCGCCCCGATTCCCGCGGGTCTTTCTCAACAAGGCAACCGTCACCCAGCCGGCTTCGGGTGAATTCACTCCAGGATTTCCAGTGTGAAGCGCCGGTTCAGTTTCATACCGGCCGCTCCGAGGATCGTGCGGATGGACCGAGCCGTCCGGCCCTGCTTCCCAATGACCTTCCCGAGGTCACTAGGCGCTACTTTCAACTCCAGGACTGTCACTTGCTCGCCTTCTACCACGCGAACCGAAACTTCCTCCGGGATGTCCACGAGAGCCTTCGCGATGTCTTCGATCAACTCCTTCATCCACCCGGCCTCCTGTTCTTCAACTTCATGGTAGCGCGAACCGGACGGGCGGCATCCGTACAAAACAGATGCGATTGACCGATACTGGTTTTATAGCTTACACTTGCGCCCCGGGCGGTGCGGCCGCAGCAGGGTGGGTAGCCAGCAGACGCTTGACCGTATCCGACATCTGCGCGCCGTTTTTGGTCCAGTACTCCAGGCGATCGCGCTTCAGCTCGACCTGGGCCGGGCTCGACACCGGGTTGTAATGACCCAGCACTTCCAGGTTACGACCATTGCGCGCGCGCTCCTTCTCGATCACCACCACGCGATAGAACGGCTTCTTTTTGGCGCCAAACCGCGCCAGACGAATCATCAGCATCGAGACTCCAACTCGCTTAACGTTATCTTCTTAACCACGCAGCTCTCCGAATGGAAACCCGCCCGGAAACTTCATTTTGCCGAATTTTTTCCCCAGCATGCCGCCCGAGAGCGTTTTCATCATCTTTCGGGCTTGCGCATACTGTTTCAACAGCTGATTCACATCCTGCACCGAGGTGCCGCTACCCTTAGCGATCCGCCGTCGCCGGCTGCCGTTGATGATCATGTGATTGGCGCGCTCGCGAGGCGTCATCGAATCGATAATCGCCACCACCCGCCCAATCTCTTTTTCCTCGATCTTTACGTCTTTGAGGTCCTTGAGCATGCCTACCTTGGGCATCATGTCGAGCAGAGACCCGAGTGGGCCGAGTTTGCGGATCTGCCGGAGTTGATCGCGGAAGTCCTCGAGCGTGAATTCGTTCTCGATCAGCTTCCGCTGCATCTCCACGGCTTTTTTCTGATCAATCGCCTGCTCCGCCTTTTCGATGAACGACAGGATGTCACCCATCCCCAGAATGCGGTTGGCCGCCCGGTCGGGATGAAACGGCTCCAAGGCATCGAACTTTTCACCCACACCCACGAACTTGAGCGGCTGGCCCGTCACATTGCGGATCGAAAGCGCCGCCCCGCCGCGGGCGTCGCCATCCATCTTGGTCAAAATCACACCGGTAATTCCAAGCCTTTTGTGAAATTCATCGGCGGACTTGACCGCGTCCTGTCCCGTCATGGCGTCGGCTACAAATAGGATCTCTATCGGGCTCAGCTGCTCCTTCAGCTGCTGCAGTTCCACCATTAACTGGTCGTCGATGTGCAAGCGGCCCGCCGTATCCACGAGCAGAACATCGCGGCCGGACTGCATGCTCTCGCGGCGCGCCGCTCTGGCCAACTCGAGCGGCTGCGACTCTCCTGGAACTCCTTCGTAGATCGGCTGGCCAATGTCGGCGGCGATGACTTTCAACTGCTCGCGCGCCGCCGGCCGATACACGTCCACCGAGACCAGCAGCGGCCGGTGACCGTTTTTGGACAGCCAGCGGGCTAGTTTGCCAGCCGAAGTGGTTTTTCCCGACCCTTGCAGCCCCACGATCAGAAACACGCTGGGCGGCTCGTTGGCAAACCGCAGCTTGGACTCGTGGCTGCCCAGGATCTTGATCAGTTCCTCGTGAACGATCTTGATTACCTGCTGCGAGGGAGAAAGCGCGGTGAGAACTTCTTCGCCCATCGCTTTCTGCTTGATATTGTCGATCAGCTGCTTGACAACCCGGAAATTGACGTCGGCCTCGAGCAACGCGATGCGGATCTCGCGCAAAGCGCTCTCCATGTTTTCGGCTGAGAGCTTGCCTTCTCCGCGCAGGTTCTTGAACACCCGCTGCAGCTTTTCCGATAGGTTCTCAAACATGAGAGTGATCTTCGCCCGCACCCGTGGCCGTCGGGCGATGCATTGGCAGTGTACTTATAACCACTATAACCTGCTAGGAGGGTGGAGGCGCGATGCGGATGCTGCTGGCCGCCATCTTTCCTGTCCGGTCCATCCCCAACTCGTAGAGGACGCGCGTGCCCGGCCGAAGATCCGTCGCCAGCCCTTCGGCCAGTCGTGAGACGTGAAAGAAAATATCCCGGCCGCCGTCGTCAGGCCTGAGAAACCCGAAGCCTTTGGCTTCGAAGTACGTCACCACGCTGCCAGACTGCTCCCCGGCGGGAGCCTCTCCGGAGGAGGAGTCCGCTGAATCGCCGGAAGCTTGCGCCCGGCTGCTCTTGTCGCCCACACCTTGCTTGATCAGAGCCAGGTCGGCCTCTGTCCATTCGGTTGGGGTTTGCGTATCAGAAGGGATTTTGAGGTCCGGATTGCGCTTCCGGGCCTCTTCAAATAACCGTTTTTGGCGTGCGTTCAAACGAAAAACCTCAATCCCGACCTTCTACGCCGAAACCGGCGCAGACTTTTTCCGGCGGGCGCCCTTCTTTTCGGCGGGCGGCTGGCGGTCGCTCTTTTTCAAACTTCCCATCACCAGGTTGGTGACGAACTTCTTCTCACCATGATCGTCAAACTTGATCACGATTCGTTCTTCACTGCTGGACAACACCGTGCCCAGACCGAATTTTTGGTGCTCTACTTGGGCACCCTGGGAAAAAATACTGGAAGCCATAATGCTCCTAAAGTTGTCTCCTTGCTAACAATGCCGGGGCTGGAGGTGGTTGAAGGAATGGAGAGACCAGAAAAACTCCACACGTAAATCTTTGTTTACTATAGCAGGTCTCAGCCCGCCGTGTCGCGCGGCCGCCCGAGCGCTCTCACTCACTCGCGCACCGCCCTTTTATCAGCAATTGATTCAATCGCTTGCCTGGATTCGCGGGGCCCAGCGAGAGCCGTCACAAAGGCCCCCGGGGCGGCCTTCTCCGATTTGTCCGCGACGAGCTGGAAGGTATGAATGGTCGTTACCGCGCCAGTTCTTTCAGTTTCTCGTCGAAGAGTTGGTAGGGCATGGCGCCGACAATCAGCTCTCCGTCTACCCCATCGGGTTCGGTCTTGCCGATCACGAACGAGGGAGTCCCATTGGCGCCGATACGCAGCGCCTCCCGGATATCTTTTTCGACGGCATCTTTGTACTTTGCGCTCGTCACGCAGGAACGAAACTTCGCCAGGTCCAGCTTCAACTCGGCGGCATAAGCGACGAGATGATTCAGATCGAGCTGCTCGGGGTTCGAGCCCATGCGGTCACGCATGGGCCAGAACCGCCCTTGTTCGCCGGCACAGCGGCCTGCCAGCGCCGCTTGCATGGCATTCGGGTGGAAGTCGAGCGGCAAGTCGCGGCTGACGAACCGCACTTTGCCGGTGTCGATATAGTTCTTCTTCAGCTCGCCGAACGTGCTCGCATAAAAGCGCTGGCAAAACGGGCACTGGAAATCGGTAAACTCCACCATCGTGATCGGTGCGTCCACCGGGCCTAGCGCATAGGCACCCGCGACCGCGACTCTCGCACGGAGGGGCCGATCCGGCGGCGCGGAGCTGGCCTGCTTCTCCAAGAGTTGCCGGATCTGCCGCAGTTCGTCGAGGATCTCATCTGCCTGCTTTTTACTGATCCCTCGCTCGGCTCCGAGCGGCACGACCACGGCCAGCGCGAGCGCAGTCCAGTTGGTATATCGGAATAGTCTCTTCATGGCCCAACCGCCTTATCGAACACCAGCATGTATTGAACGTCGGCGATCTGTTCGCGTTCCGAAAGTAGCCGGAAATGATTCGCCTCGATTTCCTTGATCACATCCCGCTTATCCAGCCGGATGTGCGTCAGCGCGCGCCCGTTTGGCATAGCTTTGTCGCTCTTGTAGTACTCAACGATGACCAATCGCCCATCCGACTTCAGCGACTTCGAAATACCAGCCAGCATGGCCTCGGGATAATCAAAGTGATGGTAAACATCCAACACCAGCACCCGGTCCGCGGAGCGGGCCGGCAGCTTCGGGTCCTTGTCAGTTCCATGGATGAAAGCAACGTTGATGAGCTTCTGGTCCACCGCGCGTTGCCGCGCCGAGGCCAGATAGTCCTCGAAAATGTCTTCCGCAACCACTTTACCAGTCGGGCCCACGGCCCGGCTCAGAAAGGGCAGCATGTATCCGATTCCGGTGCCCACATCCACCACCGTCATGCCGCGCCCGACCCCCATGGCCTCGACCAGCTCGTGCGGTCTCTGGCGTTGCTCGCGATCGGGCGCGTCGAGGTTGGCCGCCACCTGTTGGCGCCCTTCGGGCGTCTGATACTGGGAGTTTGCTTCCCGGGCGATTTGGCCAACCACGGGCAGCGCCAGCGCCCAGCCGACCCACAGGGCCGCAGCCAGTTTTTGTCTTTTGACTTCTCTCACAACGCGGTCTCCATGGGCAACGCCAGCGGCGCTTCCTTCAAAAAGTCAAGCTCGGACATTTCGGCAACCGCATCCCGCACGGACTGCTCCGTGGTCGGCTCGACTGTAATTACGAAGGGCAGGTCATTCTTGGTTTCGCACGGCTCCTGCAGCACCGACTCCAAGCTGATGTGCTTTGTCGCCAGGATGCCGGCCAGCTTCGCGATGATCCCGGGCCGGTCGTCCACCCGGAACCGCAGATAATAGGCGCGGCTCTGCACGGCGACCGGAACCGGCCTATATTCCCCGAGGCGTTCATGGGCAAAGGGCGAAACGCGCTGGGGGCTGCCACTGCGGATCTCGCGCGCCACCCTCATCAGGTCGCTTACCACCGCCACCCCAGTCGGCCGCGGCCCCGCGCCCCGCCCGTAATAAAAGGTGTCTTCTCCATACGCACCCTTGACCCACACGGCATTGTAAGCGCCCTGCACGCCCGCCAGGATCGTATCGAGCGGAATCAGCGCCGGCCGCACCGACAGAATCAGCCCGTCCGGCGTCTGCCGCGCGGCGCCCACCAGCCGGATGGTGTGCTTGAGCGCACGTGCGTACTGAAAATCCATTGGAGAGATTCGGCGGATGCCTTCCACGAAGATGTCCGCCGGGGTGATCTTTTCGCCAAACGCCAACGCTGCCAGCAACGCCAGCTTGGAGCGCGCGTCGAATCCATCGATGTCGGCGCTGGGGTCCGGCTCGGCATATCCCAACTCTTGCGCCTCCGCTAGGACGGTGGTAAGCGGCTCGGCGCGTTTCTCCATCTCGGTGAGGATGTAGTTACTGGTGCCGTTCAGAATGCCATAGAGCGCCGTAACCCGGTCTCCCGAGATCCCCTCTCGCAGCACAGCGTGAATCGGGATACCGCCGCAAACACTGGCTTCCATCGCCAGATTAATCCCTGCCTGGATGGCGCGGTCCCAGATGTCCGCTCCGCAGGCGGCCATTAGCTCCTTGTTCGCCGTGACCACCGACTTGCCGTGCGCGATCGCGGCATCGAGAATCTCCTTCGCGACGCGGGTTCCGCCCACCAGCTCAGCGACAATCTGCACGTCCGGGTGCGCCACTACCTCCCGCCAATCGGCGGTTTTTATGACCGGCTCGAGCGACGACGGGATCTTCCGGGTGTGAACCGTGCGGCTGCACACGGCCGTCACCTTGAGCCGGAAGCCCAGTTTCAGGGCGATCTGGTCGGCGTTTTCATCGAGAATGGCCAACGTTCCCGAACCAACGTTGCCCAGCCCGACGATGCCGACGCGCGCCTCCTCCATACTCGCCTTATAATAACAAGCCGCGTTCCGCTCGATTCCCGGGCGCAGCGATATCATAGGCAGGTAGGTTTGGCCATGAAAAATAATTTGCGACGCAGCGCCACCCTATTGGCCCTGGCGGCGGCCCTCGGCCTCGCTCAGAGGCCTCAGGAGGAACCTTTGCCCGGGCCGGCAAATCAGTCCGAGATCCGGCTACCCAACGGCAAGTCGCAGCGCGACGAGATTCTAAAAGCCGAGTACCAGGACAACCTCAGGGATGCGGCGAAGCTGGCTGACCTGGCCCAGGACCTCAAAGAGAGCTTGGAGCGGGATGACCGCTACGTCCTCTCCCTCGCGACCTTGAAGAAGACGGAGGAAATTGAAAAGCTCGTCAAGAAGATTCGCTCGCGTCTGCGGCACGATTAGCCTCGTGGCCGCAGTCCCCATCGTTGCACAGACCCGGCCGGAGCCGGTGCCGGCGATTGTGCCGGTCGATTCGGGCGACGCGGCACAGTGGCAATCATGGGCCGGGAATGCCGGCTGGCGCATCATCGCGCCGGCTGCCGCCGCTGGCGCTCCCATCGACGCGCGGATTCAGTCGATCGAGCTCGCGGTTCAACAGGCCACTCAATCCGGCGCGGCGGATCCTTCGCGTATCTATCTGGTGGGGCGTGGCGAGGCCACCGCGGCGGTTTTTTACGGGATTTCGCGGGTGCCCGATCTGTTTGCCGCCGCGGCCGCCTTGGGCGGCTCGCCGCAACCCGCCATTGACAGTGGCCTGCTGTACGGCGCCAACTTCGCCCATGTTCCGGTTCTCTGGATCGGCTCCGCACCCTATGATCGGACACCCGCCGAGCAGCTTCGGTCGGCGGGGATCGCTCTCGAGTGGCGTTCCGCCGAGAGCGCGAACATGGGCGAGGTACTCGAATGGTTGGGGCAACATCGTCGCATCGCATACCCCGCCACGATCGACTGCGAAACGAACTCCCCCGACTTCGCCCGCTGCTACTGGATTCGTATGACCAGGTTTGACCCCGCCGAACGTAATGATGTCTTGAACTCGACGCGCTTAGAACCCGCGCGCCGCGCCTCGCTCGATCTCGGTGGCTTCGGATTCAAAGCCGATGACCCCGGGCCCGGCGTCGTGGTGGGCTACCTCCCCGCAAAATACGCCGGCCCCCTCAAAATGGGTGACCGCCTTGTGGAGCTCGATGGCCGCGAGATCCCCGATGCCCGTCGATACGTCGAGCTGATGGCGCAGATTACCGACGAGAGACCGGCCGTGGCCACCATTCAGCGCGGCCGGGAGCGCATTCGTCTCGAAACCAGGATCATCATTCCTCTCGGCACTCCGGGCGCCACCGCCCGCGTCGAGGGCCAGTACTTAGCGGCAACGAAGGTAGTCCAGATCATCAGCCGCGCGGTGACCGAAATGCGCGTCGCCATCCCGGCCGAATGGGTGCCTTCGGTGCTGAATTGGAATGGCGTCGCTCTCGAGAAGGTGGAAACGGCCGGCTGCCGTCTGATCGTGGTGGAAAAAGCGTTGCCTCAAACCAGCTCCTGTCCCTGACCGGAAGCCGCGGACCTGTTAGCGCGGCCGCCGGTCGCGGCGAGACCGAAAAGGTGTCCCCGCAGGTGGCGCGAAGGCCGCACGCGGCACGCAAAGCTGCCATCGCCTATCGGGTAAACTCCGGCCGACTCGCCCTTGATGGCGATATGGATCCGGGCGCCGGGCGATGAATCGGGACGCCAGCCGCGCAACACCATGCCCAAGATTGGCACTAGCGGGCGAATCGCGATCTGGGCGTGGGTTTCGACCCAGGCATCCCAGTACGCGCCCTGGCTGGCCTCGTCAGCCAAATAGCCGGTTAGCGGGGCGCGGGTGTGCCGTCCCATGGTCGTAATCATGCCGTTCTTCTCGGCGATCTCACGATTCTTGCTAAGCTCGGGCGGCAGGTCGATTTGCGGAAAATCGTGCCAGGACCGTTCGTTGGTCTCGAAGGTGACCTAGCGGCTGAAGAGTGGATCGTAGGACCATGCCCGGTTTTCGAATGGCTGGCGTGGATCGGAGCGAAATTCGAGCGCACCGCCCCCACGCTCTTCCATTCCTTGTTCAGGATAAACAATTAAGATTTAGGCGGCGGGCGGACGAAATCGCCCCGTAGGGCTAACGAGAGACCGGGCCGATCTGCCCAATCCTGGAATTTGACCGCCTTTCCCCCGACGGTTTCGTTCTCGGCGATCGCCAGTTTTGGATCGAACTTGGGAGAAGCCGCTCCGCAAACGCCGCGTCGAAAAAATTGGCGACCACCACGTGACGGAACGGTTCAGCGCCGAGGAATGTCCCGGCAGCTGCCCGCGGGTGGTCGCGTATTTTGGCGGACACTACGCCTCAACGAACCGTTGAGGACTGCAAGTAACTTTAGCTCCTCTGTCAAGACACCGGAGCGGGCATTGCACCTCACCGGCCGTTGGATTTCGGCCACAGGACACCCTGATCTTGCTTGGTGACCGCGGCCATGCCTTTGTAGACGAACTTCTGCACGCGCTGCCCCCGATAAGTCTCGGTGGTAAAGATATTGCCCTTCGAGTCGGTGGCGATGCTGTGCACGCCGTAAAATTCGCCGGGCTGCCGCCCGCCTTCGCCGAAAGTCGCCAGAACTTCGAGCGACTGGCGGTCGAGAATGTGCACGCGGTCATTTTCTCCATCGGCTAGGTAGATGTACTTCTGCTGCGGATCCTTAGAAAAGGCGATGTCCCAGGCCGAACCGGACCCGAGCGTCCGCTTTTCGACGAACGTCTCCTTGACGAAGGTGCCGTCCGGATGGAAGACCTGAATCCGGTCGTTGACGCGGTCGCACACATAGAGCAGGCGGTCGACGGAGAGTTCGGCGCAATGGACGGGATTGCGGAATTGCTGCGGCGGAGGATCGTCCGGGTTGTACCGGCCCGGGTTGGCATCATCGGGCTTGTGTCCGTAAGCGCCCCAGTGTCGCTTGTACTTTCCCGTCTCGGCGTCATAGACAATCACCCGATGATTACCGTAGCCATCGGCCACGTACACTTCATTAGCTTCTTTGTCGATGAAAGTCTTGGCCGGCAAGCGAAGGTTTTCGACGTCGTTGCTGCCTTTGCTCTGCCCGGGCTTGCCGATTTGCATCAGAAATTTCCCGTCCTGGGTGAATTTCAGGATCATCGAGTCGTTGAAATAGCCCTGCGCGCCCGACACCTGTCGCTCATCGAGTTCGCCTCCTCCTCGGCCGCCGCGTCCGGAGCCGGGAGGCTGGCCGCGGCCGTTTCCCCCAATCCAGACGTTGCCCTTGTAATCGATTGTGATCCCATGGTTACTGAGCGGCCAGTCGTAGCCCTCTGCGGGACCGCCCCAGTGCCTCAGCAGGTTACCCTCTTCGTCGAACTCCAGGATCGGTGGCGCCGCAGCACAGCATTGCGCCGTGGGCGGACTGGTGGTGGCATGCAGTTCACCCGGTTCGAGAGAACCGGCCCGGTGGATGATCCAGATGTGGTCTTGGGCATCCACCGAGACACCAATGGTTTGGCCCATAATCCAATGGTTCGGCAGCGGCTTCGGCCACAGCGGATTCACTTCGAAGCGCGGCGCCATGACCCCGGCGGCTTGCGCGGTTCGTCTGTTGAGTAAGAAGCTCCCGGTCCCCAGTATCGCGAGGAGCAGAAATACCGCACCCAGATAGAGATTTCGCCTCATCCGGCTCATCCTCCTGGGCATCTAAGCTATCACATCGGCGGTCTGTCTATCGCACCACCAGCCAGTACGGTTCCATGCGCAGCATGCCCCCTCTGATCCAGGCGCGAAACGGCATCCCGTGAAAAGCTGCGCCCAGGCGCGACTCCAGCCCATCTTGCTGGGGTCGCCGGAAGAGCAGGTCCAACAGGCTGCGGCGCGCCGGATACATGACCAGGGTCACCGGCTCGCTCGCCGGAATGTTCGCGCGCTTCTTCACCAAGGCGACCGCCGTATCGAGCCCGCCCAGCTCGTCGACGAGTCCGCGCGCCTTGGCTTCAGAGCCCAGCCACACGCGGCCTTGCGCCAGCGGTTCGATCTCGTCGAAGCGTCGATGGCGTGCATCTGCCACCTTCGTGACAAAGTCCTTGTAGCTGTCGTCGATCCCATCCCGCAGTTTCTGCCGCTCTTCTGAGTTGAGCGAGCGATAGTCCGAGTCGATCGCCGCGTATCGGCCGCGCTGGACCGCATCCTTGGTGATCCCCAGCTTGTCATACAGGCCGTGCAGGTTCGGTTTGCCGAAGACCACGCCGATCGACCCGGTCTCCGTCCCTGGATACGCCACAATCGGATCTCCTGTCATCGCCATGTAGTACCCGCCCGACGCCGCCACGTCGGACATCGAGATGACCGTCGGCTTCTTCTTGCTCAGCAGGTTCATCTGCCGCCAGATGTCATCGGACGCCGAAACCTCCCCGCCTGGCGAATCGATCCGCACCACCACGGCTCGAATGGTCGAATCATTGCTGATCTCGTCGAGCAACTTGTCGAAAGGATAAGACGCGAGACTATTCTCGTCGCTTGCGGGATTATCGGGATCTCCGCGCACGATGTCTCCTTCGCCTACTACCAGCGCCACGCGCTGGCGGCCCTGTAGTCGCTTGGGCAGCGGCACCTTCACGTACGCCGTCGCCTGGACCTTCTTCAAGTCGCGCACCTTAAGCTTGACCTTGAGATCGTTCCACATCTCGTCTTCGAAGCGCAGTTCGTCCACGAGCCCGGCTCGCCGCGCCTGGGAGGCCTGGAAGGGGCCCAGGTCGATGGCCGCCTGCACCTGCTCGGGCGTTTCGTGCCGCCCCTCGGCGATGCGCGCGACTAGGTTTTTGTAGAGGTCATCCACCAGCAGGTTCATGACTTCGCGTGTCTCCGGACTCATGTCCGAACGCGTGAACTGGTCGCCGAAATCTTTGTACTTGCCGGCGTGCTCCACATCCACGGTCACGCCCACCTTGTCCAGGGTCCTTTTGAAGTACATGATTTCGGCACGCATGCCTTTCAGGTAGAACTGATCCTGGGGGCCGAGGTAGATGTGGTCGGCGGCCGAGGCCACATAGTAATCGCGCGATTGCGGCGTACGCAGATAGGCATATGTGGGCTTGCCGGCCTTCCGAAACTGCTCTACATCCGCCCGGAACTCTTCAGCCTTGGCCCAGCCGCCGCCTAATCCTTCCGGTAGCACCACGAGAGCTTTGATCCGAGAATCGGCCGCGGCCTTCCGCAGCGTCATCCACACGTCGGAGACCGTCAGCGTCTGCGCTCCGCCGAGGAACGGAATCTCGACCGGTGTTTTCTCGGGCACGTCGCCTTCCAGGCGCAGCACTAACACAGAATTGTCCGCGATATCCGGCGGTCGATCCCGAAACCTGAGCATCGCGAGAAATAGGAGCCCGATAGTCAGAAACACCAGCAGGACGCCGGTTAGTAGGCCGATCAGAAACTTCGCCATAGATTATATTCCGACACTAACACACACACAGCTTGTTGGATCGATCAGCGGCCCACAGTCGCGTAGATCGCCCGACCGCCGCCTCGCAAGTCCCGGCCATAGACCAGCGTTGCGCGCAGTCCGATGGGCAACCGGAGGGCGCCTTCGACCCCGGTGTCCACCAGCCACCGCCTGAAGCCTGCGCGCCCGAATACGTCATTGGTCTTGGCCGTATCCACGAAGGGCCCTGCCTCGACCGTGAACAGCGCGTGCCGATAAACCTCTTTATGGATGTCCCAATTCGCTAAAAAGTAGTTCCGGCCGACCGGCTCGCTGCCTTTCTTACCTTCGATGGTTCCCGCGTGTCCGCGCAGCCAAAGGTCATTGTCGCGCTCGATCCCCAGCAGAAAGAGTTCGTCCACGGGCGTGCTTCCCTGCGCGGTGCCCGCGCTGATCCGCGTCTTTACGGCGTAATCCTGGCCGCGCGCCAGTGGCATCCAGCGCGCCGTCAGCGTGATCTGCGCGCGCGAGTAGAGGTCGGGCGCGCCGGAAACCATCCGCCCCAGTTCCCACGTCGCGTTCGAGCCCAGCGTGAATCGTTTTTCCGGTGAGTCGAGCACTTGGTAGGTGAGGCCCGCGCGGTAGGCTACGGCCGTGCCGCCGCGAAACTCGGCGAGGTTCGCCAAACCCCGCGACGACACCTCGAATCCGGAGCGCCAGGTGACGGTCCCGTTCGGGATGGCCTCGAATTCGGCCCCGGTCGCCATCTTCCGCAAACGGAAATCCTCGAGCCCGCCGGTGTTCCAGGTCTCGCTGCGCGCATCGGCATACCATCGATACCGCCATTTGGCGTTGTGCATGAGCGGTCCCGCCAGTTCGGTGGCAGCCCGCCGCTTTTGGGCATCCCAGCGCAAGAGACTGGTCCAATTCGATCCGGATCCGCCGATGTCGCGCAACTCGGGCTCCACGGTCTCATAGGCCAGGCCCCGTACCATTGAAACCGCCGTCATCCACGCCGACGGCCGAAGCCAACCGAGCTCGGCGTCAAACCGCTCTTGTGTCTCGGCCCGTACCTCTAGGCGGTAGTTACCAAACACGTCCAACCCGTCGAGCCGCGCTCGGGTGGTGCGCCAGCCATCGAGCGTTACCAGACTGCCGGGCGCAAAAGCGAGCGCCGAATCCAGGACTACTGGGTTCAACCGTGGCGCCGGGACAATCTTCACATCGTCCACTCGCGGCTTCTCAATCCGATTCCAATACCGGAGCGCTGCTTCGAGGTTCCCTTCGAGGTAATAGAGGGTACCGAGAAAGTCGTTCGCGTAGCGGTCGGCGGAGTCGAGTTCCAGGGCACGCCGCAGATAGCGCTTGGCTGCCGCCGGGTTCTTCCGCCGGTATTCGATTCCTGCCAGTTCAAGCGGATAGCGCTTGTCGCCAGGGTTCCGCCGCGCCCCCGCAAGCAAGGCCGCGCGCGCCTGGTCCCACTCGCCGGAACCTGCCAACTCCATCGCCCGCTCCAGATCGCTGGCGGTGGACGCGGCCGCGCAACCGAAGGCCAAAATCAGGAGACCGAACGCGGCACGGCCAGCAATGTCCAATTCCCGGTGGCCCTCCACTTTTTCTCGAATTCGGCGCGACCGATCTTGCGCAGCTTGCGGTCCGCCGGATCGTTCACCTCGATGGTGCCCTCGCCCAGCCCCGCCACCACGGTGTAGTGCAAGGCGTCAGCCGCTGTCTGGATCGCGACGATGAGCGGCCTTCCCTTCGCCAGTTGCTCGCGCAGGTCATCCCACGCGCCCCGAAAAACCACCGTGCGAAAACCGTGTGCATCCAAATAACGCTGCATGTCGCTGGCCGCGATACCTCTGGCTTTAACCGAATATAACTGCTGCTGGATGCGGGCCGCGTCTGCGTCTTCGGCGGCCACCGACGCGCGGTGCCGCATCCAGTACTGCATGGTCATCGCCAGCGCTGCCGAGCCGCAGCCGTTGTCCGCCTGCCGGACGAACGGAATATCGAGCCAGAGAGAGCTTCCCGCCGCCGTCACGACGCCCGCGAACACTCCCGCCGCCAGAATACGGGTGTTCAACGTGCCGCGACAATGATCAGGACGAAAACGGCGGCCGCCAGCGCGATCACGATATAAGTCAGATGCAAAGTGCTGAGCGCTCCCGCGGCGAAGTCCGTTTGCAGCCTATCGGTACGCGCGGCCAGCCGCGCCAGTTCTTCATCACTCAACAGCGGCAGAGCCTTCATCACCTGGTCGCCGTCAATCTTGGCAGCGCGCAGAGACGCTTGCGCCACATCCGAAGAGAAAAAGTGCTCTACTCGGGCCAGATTCGCCCCGCGCGCTTCGGTGGAGGCGACGGCCGCCTGGTGCAGCTCGGTCAAGGGAACCACGTGGCTCTCTGCCGCCGCGGCGCTTACCACTGGAATCATCGCCGTCAGCATCCACACCATCGCGTTTCGCATCTGTAGCTGGAACTGGAACATCAACGGACCTCCCATGAGTTTTGAGCAGCCGGTCGCAGAAAACCGTGGCCAACGATACACTTTGCCGCCGGGACTCTGCTCAACCGAGCTTAGCATGTCCCGGAACCCGGGCCGGTGACTAACTTTCGATAGTGAAGTTCATGAACCTGTCCGCTACGTCACGTCAGGTTCAGCCGTTTCCTGAGGCCCTTACGGAGACGAATTCGGCTTTTATTGTTTCACGAACACGATGGGAGCATCTTCGGCCCCCGCCAATTTGTCGAAGAAACCGCGGATATCGGCGTATTCAGACGGGCCGGCGACCTTACCCCGAATCTCGAGCGTCTGTTTCATCACAATTTCCGCGCCGCTCACCGTCCACTCCGCATCCAGCTCGCCGTAGGGACTCGTGACCTTGACCGGCCCGGGCAGTTCATCGAGCTTGAACCCTTGCGGCATGTGAATCCGGATGGTGTCGTGCCGCAGGTCGGCTCCGAGTTTCACCGGCGAAGTGCGCGGCTTGAGGGGCAGGAAGTACTCCCCACCGCTCGCGAGCATACCCGGACGCACCACATAGAGGTTTCCTTGCATGTTTTGAGCAAACCGCTCCGAGCCCACGTCGACGCTGACTGTCAACCGGTTGTCCTCCGGGTGAGTGTCGGTGGTGACACGGCGAACCGTTGTCGCTCCGATCCGCCGCGCAAACCCCTTTTCAAACAGCTTTTTCAACTCATCGCCTCCCAGATAAGTCTCGACGCCGCGCAGCGGCACAGCGGACTGGCCGAAGTATTGGCGTTGGATCTGGGCGTCGAGGCGGCCGAAGGCGTCAACCGAGGCCTCGACCGTAGATTCAATCCGGTTGGCGCTAGCCGGCAGCTGCGGCATGGCGAGGAGCGCTCCGCGTGCGCCGGCGATCACCAGGGCATGGCTTCCCTGCTCCTCCTTCGGCAGGTCACCGACCGACGTGATCGGGTCCGTCGGGTCGAAGATGAGCAGCCGCCCTAACGGCGTGTCCGGCAAGACAGTTGCGAGGTTCACGGCGTCGGAGACGTGCACGGCGACGATGGCGTGATTGAACTGTGTGGGAGAGGCCCATTCCGGATGCACATAGTCACGGTCATCCGCGCTGATGTTGACCAGGTAGGATTCGATGTCGAGGGTCTTCAGTAAGGCCCGCATCAACGTCGCCTTGTCTTTGCAGTCGCCGTAGTTGCGAGCCAGCGTCTCTTCGGCGCGATGCGGCGTATAACCACCGCCGCGCGTAAGATTCAAGGCGATCTCCACGTACTTGGTGTGTTGGGTGAAAGCTGCGATGGCGCGGATCCGGTCGAGCTCGGTGGTGGCGCCGGCGGTCAACTGCCGCGCTTTGGCGCGGACGGCCTCGGTCGCGTCCGCAGCTGGCTCGACCAGTGTCGACATCCAAGAGGAAACCTCGGTCCAATCCTTGAGACCCTTGAGGCCTTGACGATTATCGGAGGGCGGAAAATAACTCACCAGCAGACGCGGGACCAGCGCGTCGAGCGCCGGGCTATAGTCCTCACGCTCCCGCCACGGCAGGTTGCGCATCTCCCATGTGTACGTCGAGCCGGAGATTTTCGGCTCCTGTTTATCGGCGTTGATGACCACGCCCTTGGCCTCCCACGCCGCTGGAAGCGTAAGCGTGAAACGGGAAACCAACACCGGCGACCGCTCCTGGAATCCATACTCGTCCTGGGTGAAGATGCTGCGCTCTTCCTCAATCACTTCCCAGGCAAACACCGACCCCGGTCGAGCGTCGCCCAATTCCAGCACCTTGGCCCGGTACTCGTCGTACACCTCGCCTTGCGCCACCGCGATGTCCAACACCTGGTTCTTGGCATAGGGTATGGGCTTGCCCAGGGGCGGAATCAACCAACCCTGAAAGTCTCGGATGCGGCCAGTCTTGCTATCGTAAGCGCGGTGGGCGGCGATCTTGTCAGCGCCCGCCTGAAGAACCCTGATAACGCCACGCTCGCGCATCACACGGTGGCCGTCGACATCCACGGTGACCGCTTCTTCCCGGAGTAGCGTGACGTTTGTGACTTTTGCCGGATAGCTGGGCAGGGTGGCGGACGCCGCCTGTTTGACCCAATCGGGCACGTCATTGGCGGCGTGCGCCAGCGCCGCCGGCAGCGCCAGCCAAAACAATGGGCAGAGTCGACGACGCATGATCAGTTCCCCTTGAGCGAGATCGTATGTGTATCGCGAACTTGGATCGAATCGAAGATCCGCTTGAGCGTCGCATAGCTTTCAGCCTTGAAAAAGAGGAGCCCTTTGTTGCCGAACGTGAATTCCCGGTGCATCTGGAACTCCGGTTCGGCCCCCTTGGTGACACCCATCTGCAGGCGGTAGGAGCCCGGCTCCCCAAAGTTCAGGCCTCCCGGATTGTCGGCGTTATCGAGGGAGAAGCCTTCCGGCAGACGAATGTGAACCTCGTCGACCTCCTGCCAGCCGTACGGAAAATCCACCGGAAACCGCCGCTCCGCGGCGCTGAACGGGGAACCCTTCCCCCGCCGAAAGGCGTTCGGCTGGAACAGAATCCGCTTCCCGGTGACTTGTGCGTAGCGAGGCGCGTCCAGGTGATACCGCGCGGTGAGCGGTTTTCTGGCATCGTCTGCATTCTCGAGGTCGATGGCGGTCACCTCCGCGTCGGGGAACATCTCGACCACGCGGTCGCGCAACCAATCGTCCCGCTGGGCCGGACTCTTTCCTTTGATTTCCTCGCGCAACCCCTCCGCCCGGTGGCCGGTGTACGACTCGTCCACGTCGCCAGACAGCGTGCCGATGTCGGAAAGCCGGAGCTGCGCGGTCCGCCGCTCGGCCGATGACTCCGGCGGAGATGCCGGAATCTGGACAAACGTCGGCGTTTTTGGATCCGTGATCAGCGCCATCATGCCATCTTCTTGCCAGGGCAGCATGCCGGGAGTCAGGAGTTTCCGGCTTGCGTCCACCACCTTCCACGTGCTGTTGAGCTTGACGGCGATCCCGGTGTTGTCCAGAAAATAGCGATCCGCGAATTTCGGATTGAAAATATACTCGTCGCGGCTCGCGATCAGCGCCGGGCGCGCTTCGAGCCCCGCCTCCATCGCCAGCGCGGCGAAGGCGACGTTCATCTCCGAGGAAGTAGCGATACCGCTTTTGAAGATCTCGGCGGAATTCCGGTCTCGCCCGCGCACCAGCCTCTCGAAAAATTTCTCCCGCTCCGCTTCCGTCACTTCGGAGTCGAACGGATTCCGCAGCTTCTTGTGAAGCGCCGTCACCAACGCCGTCACCTTGTCCTCGTCCTGGGCGAGGCCGCTCACCGCCTCGGTGGCCCCTGCCTTCAATTCGTCACTCGACTTCACCAGGTCCTTCACTTCCCGATATGCCTTCTTGCCCTCGGCATTCCAGTACTTATCCGGGTCTTTCGAGGCGCTGTCACGGTAAAACAGAAGCGCCCATGCCTCCAGATTGGGATCGCTCGGGGCATACGGCTCATGCCTTGAAGCCGAAACGTTAGTCAGAGTTGTGGAACTGTAGCCGTCGTTCTCCTGTTTGATGGGGCTGGGAGCGCAGTTGAACGGCAGCAGATACATGTCCGCGCTCACAACCTGGTTCGAGAGCCGCTTGACATAATAAGTCACCCGTTCGACCGGGAAGTCGCGCTGGAAATGCAGCCGGACGTATCTGAAGCGGTTATCGTCCTCGGTCTGTTTCCAGCGGTACTCGACGATCGAGCCGGGCTCCACTGCCGGCATGGCGAAAGAGACCGCCTTTTCGCTGGCGCGGCCGGCGCGAATTAGGTCCCGCTTATAAACCGTCTTTCGATCGAGCTCGAGCACGGCTTGATCGGGCTTGATGGTCCGGCCGGCGACTTCCAAGATGGCGCCAGGCGTACGGTAAGTCAGGTCGATGGTAGAAGTCGCTTCTTTGCCCTTCTCGTTGAAAACCTTGAGCCGGACGTAATGGTAGAATACTCTCTGGAAATCCTGATTGCTCAGCAGTTCATCCACCACATGCACGCGCCACAATAAGATCTCGGCACCGGCATCCTTGTCCACTTGAGGAGTTTTCAAATCGCGCTCCGCATCGCTGACCGGGAGCCAGTTCACAAACTCGGGCGGAGGCGGAGTCTTCTGCTGCCCCTCCGCCGGCCGCAAACTCCCTAAGGTTATTACCCCGATGGATATCGGGATTAGATAGTGGTGACGCCGCATATCGTGTGGAGTATAGACCCAATTTCAAAATCAGGCAAACAAATAAACAACACAAAATTACTGAATCAGTCTAAATTGCCTTGAGGCAAACCGCGTAAGATTTCTTACGGAAAGCCGCGGCCTCAGCTCTCTTCGCTCTTGCGCTCGGCGCGCAGATCGATGCCCAGTGCCTGGCACTTCTTGTAGAGGTGACTGCGCTCCAGGCCGAGCGCCCTGGCCGTATCCGTCATCCGTTCATGACACTTCAGCTCGGCCAGGATGGTCTCGCGTTCGAAAGCATCCACCCGTTCGGCGAGTGTTCCCCAGAAAGGCGAAACATTCCCCGTGGTGGCTCTGCCGTCAGCGCCTGTGGGCAAAGCCATCCGTACCGCCGCTACATCCACTACCCCGTCCGCCAGGAGCAGCAAACGCTCGACCACGTTGCGCAGCTCCCGCACGTTCCCCGGCCAGGAATAGCGTTGAAGTTCCCGAATCGCCTCCGCTTGAAATGTCCTGGGCTTCCATCCGTTCTGCGCCGCGACCTGTGCCGCAAAATAACTCACCAGTCCCGGTATGTCGCCGGCGCGCTCCCGCAAGGGCGGCAGCAGAAGCGGATACACGTAAACACGATGATACAAGTCCTGCCGAAAGGCGCCCTTTTTGACCAGTTCCTCCAGGTTGCGGTGCGTCGCCACGATGACACGCACATCCACCGTGATCGGCCGGTCGCCGCCGACGCGCTCGACCTGGTTCTCTTCGAGGACCCGCAACAGCTTCGCCTGCATCACCAGCGGCATATCTCCAATCTCGTCGAGGAACAGCGTGCCGTGGTTCCCCTGCTCGAATTTGCCAAGGTGCCTCGAAGCCGCTCCGGTGAACGACCCCTTCTCGTGCCCGAACAGCTCCGACTCGATCAGTTCCCCCGGCACGGCCGCGCAGTTCAGGGTCACGAACGGCCCGTTGCGGCGCGCACTGTTCTCGTGGAGGGCGCGCGCGATCAGCTCCTTGCCGGTCCCGGTTTCTCCCAGAATGCATACCCGCGTCTCGCTCGCCGCCACTCGTTCTACCTGCGCCATCACGCGCTTCATGGCTTCGCCCGTGTGGACGATCTCGTGCTTGCCCACCCGTTCGCGCAGCTCCCGGTTTTCCTGTTCCAGCCGCTTCAGCCGGAGCACGTTGTCGACGGTCACGAGCAGCTTGTCGGTCGAGAGCGGCTTTTCGAGGAAATCCGCGGCACCCAGCCGCGTGGCACGCACCGCCATCTCGATATTGGCCTGCCCGGAAATCATCACCACCGGCACCGCGATCCCCAGGCTCCGCAGATCCTCGAGCAACGAGAGCCCGTCCTTGCCGGGCATCACCACATCGGAAAGCATCACGTCGAATGACTGGGATTTCACCAACTCGAGCGCGCGCGCCGCGTGGTCGCACACCGTGGCCTCGTGCCCGGCCATGCGAAACGCCCGCGCGAGCGATGCCAACGTAGCTGGGTCGTCATCGACAATCAGCAGGTGAGCCAAATCTGAGGTTACCGTAACGGGCCCGTCGGCTGTCAGCGCAATGAGCCTCTCGAATCCCTCCGTCATGCACACCCGATTCGACGCGCCGAGGTGTCCGCAGCCTGGCCCGAAAGGTTTCCTTGCGACCCCGGGTAACCTCGCAACCGCTGAATTCCGGGGGGGCTGGACCAGAATAGGATCGGATGCGAACACAACGTGGGCCCAGAACAAGCCCTAGAGTTCAACCGGGTCGCGGCTGTGCGGTCGGCGGCGTTTCGTGTGTCCGTCCTGCCGTTATGACGCCTCTTTGAGCTACTCTAGACTGGGAGTGAACCTGGACAGACTGCTTGGTCTGTGTGGGGCTAGCGCTTTGGTTTCGTTTGCGGTTGGCTTTCGGTGGCTCCTTAGCCGGTCGCGACAAACAGCGGCCGTCGGGTTTTCCATTTGGCTTGTTAAACCGCCACCTTTCAAACACGTAATAGAAGCCAGTCAAGCGGAGTTGTCCTCAAGTGGGTTATCGCAAATACTGCTGATCGCCTGCCGCACGCGATCCGGAACCCGCAAGGATCCTCGCTTCGTTACCCCAACTCGAGTCGAAAAGTCGTGCCTCGGCCCGGCTGACTCTCCACTGAAATTCGACCGTGGTGATCGCTGACCACCGACTGCACGATCGCAAGCCCCAGCCCCGTGCCGTGGGTCTTGGTGGTGTAGTACGGCGTGAACAGCCGCTCACACTCCTCCGGCGTGAGTCCTTGCCCGGTGTCCGATACCTCCAGCCGCACGCCGCCGTCCCGGGCCTGCGTCCGGACCGTAAGCGCACCGCCCTGAGGCATGGCGTCAATCGCGTTCAAAATCAGGTTGCGCAGGACGCGCGTCATCTGCTCCGGATCGGCTGAAACCTTCGGCAAATGCTCGTCCAATTCCACGCCAACCGTCACCCTGGCCTGCGCCAGTTGCGCCTCAAACAGCTTCACGGATTCGCCCGCCAGTTGGTTCAAGTTTACGGACTGCCTTTGCGGCGCCGGCATTTTGGCGAAATCGCTGAATCGCGCCACGATCTGCTTGAGGTGCGCCAACTCAGAGGTCAAGGTGGCTGTGCTTTCGCGGAAGACTTCGTCGAACTGCGAGGGGGCCTGCTCGCGCGCCCGCTTTAGGTTCTCCACGGTAATCTGCAGCGGAAACAGCGGGTTGTTCAACTCATGCGCCAGGCGGCGCGCCAGTTCGCGCCACGCTGCCACGCGTTCGGCCTGTACCAGCCGTTCGCGCTGCGCCACCAGTTCCTCGGTCATGCGATTGAAGGCGCGCGCCAGTTGCCCAACCTCGTCTCGCGACGCAACTTCCACTGTCGTGTCCCAGTTCCCGGCGGCCACCTTCCCGGCGCTCGCTGCCAGCGCCTGCACCGGCCGCGTCACGCGGGCCGTAGCCCACCAGGCCAGCGCGAGGCCCACCAGGATTCCGCCGCCCGCCAGCGCCACTCCGGTGTACCGCAAGAAGGCTTCTAACTCCACCAACTCGCGCCGCGAACTGCCGATCAGCAGAATTCCCAAAAGGTTGTTGGTCGCCCCTGTCAGAGGCAGCGCCTGGAAGATTTCCGCGGCGGCGCCCCTCCCGAGCGTTCGGGTGGTTTCGCGCGGCTCGCGCCGCACCTGCTCGATCAACGGCAGAATCAGTTCCGGCTGCGCCACTGGGCCCGAGGGGCCGATCAGTTCTGCCGTGGCAACCTGCGGCTCCAGATTGCGATACAACAGCACTCGCATTCCCGACGGCAGTACCAGCGTCGACAGAAATTCGCGATCGAGCCGCTCGCCTCCCGTGACGTATAGCCGGCGGTCTCCGGCGCGGGCCTCACCCACCGCCGCCAGCGCCAGCGTGATGCCGTCGGCCAGTTCCTCGCGCCGGAGAAAGGCCCTTCCCATCTTCCAGTCGCGTGTCTCGGCCAGCCATTCTTCCTTGTACCCGAAGCGCGCCGGCCACTCCGCCGACGAAATGATCGTCCCGTCACGCGCCACCAGCTCGAGCAGGTCCAGCCCATGCGCTGCCGCCAACGCCGCCGCGTCGTTGTAGTACGGCGCCGGATCGGACGCTATCGCTATACTCACGGCCGTGTCCGAGGCGGCGACTCCATGGACCGCACGCACCACTTCATCGCCGCGCCGGGCAAACTCCTTTCTCAACTGCGCCACCAAGGCTTCCACGCGCTGGTTCTCCACTCGCTCGAAGGCCTGGCGCGTGGTGCGCGCGACCAGCCCCTCCACTAACGCCACCGATGCGACCACCACCGCCGTGAAGATCAGCAGCAGGCGCGTGCGCAAGGTCACGGCCGGTTCCCTTCCAGCCACAAATCACCGAAACGCCACTCGCCTAACGACGTAATCCCCGGGGGTCCCTTCACGCGCGCGCCCACTCCGTAGACGTCCGGCAGGTGAAACAGCGGAACCGCCCGATATCCGTCGAGCAAGGAGCGTTCGAAGGCATACAGGCTTTCGGGAGAGTCCACGTGAGCCGGCTCGCCTAAGCTGAGCGCCTTCGCAACCCCGGAAAGCGCGCGGGCCGGGTCAGCCGATTCAATGCGCGCCTCCACGAGCCTCACATCCGCGTTGGAGGTCCCCACCGAGACCGCCAGCCCGGCATCGCGCGCATTCAAGGCCACGCGGTCCGCGATCGGACGCAGCCGGGCGTCGTCGAAACCGAGCGTGAGTACGCGAGCCGCGGGCGCGAGCCCGGCCGCCAGGCTGCGCGCCTTAGGGAGGTCCACGGCCGTCGAGAACAGGAACGCATAACCTGAAAGCCACTGCGGCAGCAGCGCCCCTGAAATCTCCCCCTGCCGTTGCAGCAGCACATTATGGATCGCCGAGCGGTCGACCGACAACGCCAGCGCTTCCCGGACACGCGCATCCGTCACCCGCGCAGCAAAAACCAACGCCACTACGTGCACCGGCGCCGACGTCCAGGTCTTCCGCCCGGGCGCCGCCCGGCGCATCTCGTTCGGCCCGAATTCCACCACGTCCGCCCGGCCGAGATCGAGATCGATCGCCTGCTCGCGGAAGGGTCGCGCCAGTTGGATCTCTACCGAGTCGAGGAAAGGCCGGCCTGCCGCACTCTCATTCGCCGAATATACGGCCCGCCGGCCGGCCTCCCAACGAGTAATCGTGAACTCCCCGGCCAGATCAGGCAGGCCGCGACCGCTCGCGGGCGGGTCCGCCGTCTCGATGTCCGCACGCACTTCCACCCTTAGCGTTCCGCCGTAGCGAGGCCGCGACCGAGGCGCCGCCGGCGTCGCGATCACGAGCGCGCTAAGGACTGCAAACCACCGTGACCACATACGCTCCATATTTGCCTGTCGCCAGGTCCCGAGCCACGGCGACGGCCGCCGTCGCGCCCGACGGCCAAAGCGCCGTAACCGGCCCCGAAAATGTCAACGGCGAGGATACCGGCGCCGCGGCGCGGTTCACGATGCTGAACGCCTGCAGGGCATCCGGTTCATTGGCGTCGCCAGGGCGCGTCGCCAGCACCAGCGATGCTGCCGCACACTGCGCGCTGATGCCCACCAAGTCGCTGCCCCACGAAGCCAAGGTCGCCACCGGCACCCAAGCCGCGTCGAAAAGCTCCGCGCGCCCGTCTACCAGCGCGAGCAGCCATGTGGTGCCCCCTGGTTCGTCCACGGCCACCGCCGAGTAAAACGGAGCCACCGATCGCGATGATCCGTTTTGCGCCACCACGCGGCCATCGAAATAGTTCCGGTCGGCCGCGAAATTGGCCAGTAGAATCGCGTGGTTTCCCGATTCCAACACCCATGGCGCCTCGCTCGGGGCACATTGGAGAACCAAGGCGGGCGTGGCGGATCCGTTGCACACCAGCCACGGCAAGAAGGCTTGCACGCGGTCGCCGTTCACCCGCAGCCGTCCGCGAAGGTCGCGGGGCCACGGCCGCCCAGGCGCGAACGGTCCCCACTTCAATACGGCGCGCTCGGCGCGCCCGTTATGAACCGTGATCTGTGATGGCGCCAGCACCAGCATGCGATCGCCGGCGAAGGCCACATCCAGAATCGGCTCGTCCTGCTCCCATACCAGCTTCTTGTCCAGCGTGATTACGGAAACCGAGGCCAAAGTTCGCTCGGATCGCTTCCAGGACGCCATCCACACCTGAGCCTCATCGCCCTTTCGGATCTCTTCGACTAACAGAAACTCGGATGCGTTCTCCGAGAGCGTAATCCGCACCTCCGCTCCGGTGGCGGCTTCCGCGGAACCGGCGAGCGCTGCTTCAAACTCCCGACGAACCGTGGTGATCTCGGAATCGGGGAGCGAGGAAAGATTCCGGTATACGGCCGCGACAGGCCCCCGGCTCCAAGCCGAGGTCTTCCGCGCCAACTCGCGCGCGGCGCTCCTCAAATCATCGGCTGCCGTCGAGGCTTGGGGAGAAAACAAAGAGAGCGCGGCCAGCGCCGCGTGCCACGCCTTCACGAATGCGAGGATACCACATGGCGTCGTTCCGCCCCTGAAATCATTCGGATGATTCCGCGCAAGCATCCGCGCGCGACATAGAACGAAACCGGGAAGGTGATCGCCACCATCGCCACACATCCAACTACGTTTTCCATGTCCACCGCCTCCTATTCGCCGGCCCGGGTCTGTGCCTGCGCTGTCGAAACCTCTCCGAAGATCGCAGCGACTTCCGGCGTCCGCGCGCCATACAATTCCACTTCGTCACCGATCGCCACCATACCGAACAACTCTTCCACATCGCGGTTGCGCATCCGAATGCATCCGTGCGAGAGGTCGTGCCCGATCGAGGCCGGGTTGTTCGTGCCGTGAATTCCGTAACCCTTCAGGCTCAGGCCCAGCCAGCGCGTGCCCAACGGATTTGCCCTCCCCGGGCCCACCACCTTCCCCTTCGTGTACCAGGTTGGATTGGCGATGCGGTCGACGAGCTCGAACGAGCCCGTCGGGCTGGGCGTCCGTTCTGCCCCCACGGCGGTTGAGAAAATCTTCACCACACGCCCCGATTCGACCACGGCCAGCTTTCGATCCGGAATGCTGACCACGATCCGCCGCGCAGTCTGTCTTTGCTGCGCGAGGGCCTCGGCCGTCGCCCACAGCACCACGCTGGTTACCGACGCCAGCTTCTTGATCGATTCACCCATCCTGCGCATCTTCTGGCCCTCCCCCGGGGAGGTGGGTTGCATGGATGAGGCCAGATCACAGCTGTTGATAAGAAAAGGGTTGCTCACTCGTGCGCGTGTCACAGGAGACACGCGTGGCGCGGGGGACGCGCGGCGCTTTCGGTCCTTCGCACGGGCACGATCGGCCGCTTCCGCCCGCGGCGCCCATCGAGCATGAGCAGCCGACCGGGGTTGGCGCCGCTCCCTTCGACCAGCCGGCGACCCTCCCTAGAGCAGGTCACCCCAAACCCTCCGGATCGGCACGAGCAACCCGAAAAGCGCCCTGGACGTCGGCCTTCCGCACGGGATAGAAGGCATGGTCGAGCTCGGGCCGCGTGGCCAGCTGGAACTCGTCCGCGCCAGCGCCGGCCTCCCGCCGAGCGTGGGCTTGGACCAACCGCCGGACGGTGGCCGCACTTCACGAATTGGGCGACCGGCGCGTTGAGCTCGACGAGGAAGGCGTCGGTGAGAGTCGACGTGTTCGGGGAAACCGGCGAGCGAGGGCTACGCGGGCACAAGCCTGAGGACCGATGGCGAGAAACGCCCGGATTCGGGTGGCATCCCAACCAACTTTTCCAAGTTGGGATGGAAACCGCCGTTCGAGCCCCTCCGCACCGCCCTCCTGCCCCCCTTACAGAACGGCCGCGGGCTGCCGCGCGCAGTCAGACCACGACCGCCCTATCAGGGGTTTC
>Ga0306926_10000772_pt1 | contig 30579 bp, 28 predicted proteins | sample flu12Cox44000178_FD_203759 | JGI IMG/M metagenome (GOLD analysis project Ga0306926, IMG submission 203759) | Lab enrichment of tropical soil microbial communities from Luquillo Experimental Forest, Puerto Rico - flux8day.12C.oxic.44.000.178 (v2)... | ecosystem: Environmental > Terrestrial >...
ACCCACGTCTGGAACGTGGCTAACGACAAAATGGTCGAGTCCAGTGAGTTCTCTGACGAGCAACTCGATTATCTGCTTATCGATGACATGCAGGTAGTCAAAAACTCGCACGCCTTCGTAGAAGTGGACTACGACAAGGATGGCCAACTTGTTCAGGTGGTGTCTGAGTAATGCCTGTGCCTGACTTCGATTGGGAATCGCTAGAACTACGTTGTCGTGGAACTATGCATGGCATCGTTAAAGCTGGCAGTGGAACTCTCGAAGTCAAGTGCAAGCATTGGGCATGCACATCACCGCGTAGTGTAACTTACCATGTGTTTGACCTAGCTACTGGCGAGCTATTGGAAACTCACACGTATAAGGATCCAATTAAGGAGAAAAAATGACCCAGCCATGTGCAACCGGCCAAGCTGAAATCCTTCCATATGGTCTGCGTCAACTTGCCTTGACGCCGTACTTGGACGCTCAAGGAACGTGCTTGGGGAATACCAGCTATCCGCTTCCGGTAGCGATGACCCTTGGCTTCTCGGAGTCGGAACAGTACGACGAATTGCGTGGTGACGATATTCTAGTCGCCGTCCATGGTCGCGGTCCTCAGGTTGACTGGAGCCTTGAGGCGGGTGGCATGAATATGACTTGCTGGTCACTCCTCAGCGGTGGTCAGGTCATCGAAGAAGGCGTGACGCCTACTCGCGTGACCCGCATGATCAAAAGCGCCGACGATCTGCGGCCGTATGTCCGTATTGACGGACGCGCCATTTCGGATTCGGGTGGTAACCTCAAGACTCGCATCTACCGCGCTAAGGCAAATGGCCGGCTCCAGGCTGATCTACGTAATGGTGCGTTCCAGACTAGTCGCATCGATGGAGTAGGCTTGCCTATGGTCGGCGATGGTGGTAGGTGGTTGTACGAGTTCATCCATGAGGAAACGGACTCGGCAATTCCGGGCACCCCCGATCCGAACCCACTGCCATCGCCGACAAACTTGCACGCGACCAATATTGCAGCAACAAGTCTTACGTTAGACTGGGATCAGGTCGGTGTCTTCGGTCAGAACACTGGTGACGCATACCAGGTGTACAAGAGCATCGACAATGGCGTGACGTGGACCAAGGAAGCATCTACGGTAATGGTAAATACCGCTGCTGTTGCCACTTTGACAACCAAGACCACGTACTGGTTCCAGGTCACGTTCCTCCAGGGTGGAACTGACGAGGGTGACCCGAGTAAGCCGGTGATTGTTACTACGCCGTAGCCAACTAAATACTGTAGAGTCCAAGAGGTCGAGGAACCCAAGGAGACCAAATGAGTAATCCACTGGCGCCAGGATTAGATGGTGCACAGCAAGCTACGATTAAGCGGGCCGCACGTCACGCGACTGGTCAAGAGCCTCAGGTCGAACATACGCCATCTATTGGTGAACAGGTCAAGAGGGCAGCCTTACCATTTGACGTAGAGGTTCCTGTTGCCGATCGGCCAAATCCTTATGCTCCAACTGGTTGGCGGAGGAAAGAACGGGTTGAGTTTGACGTCAGATTACCTAGTGGCCAGCTTTGTCGGGTCTTACGTTTGGAACGTGAAGATCTATTTAGACTCAATTTGATGAGTTATCTGGATACCTTTACGCCTATGCTGATGGAGGATTCCATTAGTACTGAAGAGCGTAATAAACGTATGCAAGATACAATGCTGAAGAATCCTGATTCACTTGCTAATATGTTTATAGCAATTGATGAAGTAGTTATGGCCGCTACAATAAAGCCACATGTCACAAAGGATGAAAACAAAGTCGACTACGGTGGTCCTGATGACTGGGCAAAGTCAAGTTTTATTGCGACTGCGTATATCGAAGATATTAGCATGGATGACCGTATGGCTATCTTTGCTGCATCCTTCGGGCGGTCGATGGAAGACTTGAAAAGTATTTGGGGTGAAGCGGGAGGCCTGGACAGCTTGGCAGATGAGTCAAGCGTACCACCAGCCACCGAGTCAAGTTTATGAGGTCAAAGGTGCTGCTGGACTATTTTTCGACAAGGGGATTTATCACTTCGGTCGATGGGTAGAAAGTGAAGTGGAGCGTGCTGGACAAGATGCCCTTAATGCTAGCTTCGCAAGGTCCCAGCAGCAACGTGCGTTTGCCCGGTGTATGGGTGATGATATGTCTACTTCTACAGCGGGCTTTGCTGATCCGTATGTCGCAGCAACACGAGCCACTGAATCTGAAAGTGGTGGCGAAGTCATCATGTCTGGATACTAACATTGCCTGATTATAATCTTGGTCGTGCATACGGTGAGATAGAAATCACCGCCGATACTCGTGGCGCCCAAGAGGCACAGGCTGCTATGGCCGCTACTGCGGCAGAAGCTGAAGTTCTTGACAAATCAATGACGAAGGTCAACCGACAGTTTGATGAGAACCGTCGCAAGACTGTCATGAGCGCTGAAGGGCTTGTTCGTGAACGCGGTGCTGTTGAAGATCTTCGGAAGGTGTATGAACGCTATAACCAGGATGCTGAGCGCGCAGCTCAAAAACGTGACGATGCTCAAAGAAGATTCCGTGAAGCCAATAAACGCGAAACAATAGATACAGCTGAGCTTTTACGTCTTGGACGTGAGACACAAAGGCTTAAGGATAATGAGGAACGGCTAGTAAGGCGTGCAGAAGATGCCCATGCACGTTATCAAACACGGCTTAGTTCTTTACGTCAAGAAGTTGAGAGGTTCAACCAAGCCCATACGGCAATGTCTGTCGGCTTCCGCAATATGCGACGTGACGCCGAAGAAATGGGCAATGCTTTAACTAAGTTATCTGAAAAGATGGCCGGCTTGGTTAAGGTTCTTAGCACTAGCGGCCTATATGGCCTGTTCGGTGCAGGCGCTGGCGGGTTGCTTGGGGTAGCTGGCTCTAGTGGTTTACAAGGCATGACCGTTGCAATGGGTGGCGTTCTCGAAGTTGTTAAGAGCTTCGCTGGCGCTATGCTATTGCTACCAGCTGGCGTAGAGGCTGCGGTTGTTTCACTTGGGACTCTTAAAGTAGCATTCCATGGCGTTGCGGAAGCCATCGAAGCATCGATGACTGACCCAACCAAGTTCATTGAGTCTTTACGGCAACTTTCGCCGGCAGCGCGTGATGTTGCGATTCAATTCGCACAGTTTAGCTATGCTTTCCGTGGCGCTCGTCAGATGATCCAAGAGGCGACATTTCAGCCGATCATCGATCAAATTCGGCCCTTAGTTTACCAGTGGTTACCGGAGCTAATGCATGCTGGCCAACAAATTGGTAATCAATTTGGTCAGGCTATGCGCCAGGTTTTCCAATTTTTCCAAGGTGCGCAAGCACAACAAGGCTTCCAGACATTTATTCAGAACTTGGTAAACTCGTTCCAGACACTTCGTGGAGCGATACAACCATTTATGCAGGCTTGGACTACTTTAGCTAGCACTGGTTCGCAAGTATTTGGACGTTTGGCTCAAGCAGTAGTTACTGTAGCAAATGAATTTAATAACTGGGTCCAAAAAGCATCACAAAGTGGCGAGCTTATAAAGCGTATTGATAATGCCATTGATAGTTTTACACGATTGTTCCATATCATTAGAGATATTGGTATAGGTATAGCCAATTTCTTTGATATTGGGCAATCGGTCGGCGGTGACTTTTTAACTCTGATAGCAAAAATTGCCGCAGAGTTTAAGGCGTGGACCGAGAGTGCTAAAGGCCAAGCTTCAATATTGAATTTCTTTGTCTTAATGAAGCAGGCCGCAGAGACTATGCATCCTCTGTGGCATTTGCTTGGTGAAGCAATAGGTACGGTTGTTGGAGCATTTGTTAGGCTCGGCACCTCAATCGGTGGTGGCCTACAAACATTCTTCCAAGACCTTGTTGACTCACTAAAGTTCCTTGCTCCTATATTACAACAAATGGCTCCTGCATTAAATGAGTTCTTCCGTGACTTGGGTAGTGCGTTAAAGACTATAGTACAGGATCTTGGGCCTCATCTGCCGCAATTCTTCCAAGACTTCGCAGATGCTTTACATGAAACTATGTACTGGTTACCCGGCGTATCACATGCATTTGGAGAATTGTTCAGCCATCTGACACCGCATGAAATTGAGGCTTTAACTGGTCTAGTCATTGCAATTAAGGGCTTAAATACGGTGATGGCCGTACTTGGCCCAGCAATGACGTTACTTAGCAATCCACTTACCCTTGTTGTTGGGGGTCTTGCTCTACTAGCAGTTGGTGTTACATATATAATAACCCATTGGGATAAGGTAAAGCAACAAGTCGGCGAAGTCACTGAAAAATTTGGTGGCCTGCATGGTATTCTTGATGGTGTGAAAAATGCTTGGAATGGCTTAACTGATCTAGTTTCACGCTGGTGGAACACTGTTATTAGTGCTATTGCTGGTGGCTGGGATAGCCTTGTTGGAGGTTTGAATGAGCTCAAAAATAAACTCATTCACTGGTGGGATAATATAAATCTGATAGATATTGGTAAAAAACTCATAAAGAGTTTGGCCGATGGCATATTAGCAGCCATACCAACTACCTTGAAAGACGCATTAAAAGCTGCTGGTGATGCAATTGTAAACTTCTGGAAACCTGGTTCACCAGCTAAAGAAGGACCGCTGCACGATTATTCACCAGATCAAATGGGTGAGAGCGTAACGGATAATTATGCCGCCGGTATCGCTAGCGGGACGCCCGCCGTCGAGTCGGCATCTGGTCAGGTAGCGGGAGGGGCCGCGCGAGGGTTATCGGGGAGCGCGGCGGGAGGGGGAGGGTTAGCGCCCGGTGGAGGTGGTCCTGGGTATGCACAAGGTGCTGGGACTGCCGGAGGCGGTGGATTATTTACTTCTGGTGGTATGGTTGGTGTCTCAGGTAGGGGAATTAGCGGTTTTGATGCCTATGTAAAGTTCCTCACTGATGATATGTCAGCATGGCTTAAGATAGCCCAAGACGGTTGGAGTCTATTCCAGAACATAGTACATATTGTTCAAGATACCACTAGGATCGTAGCTGACCTTTGGAATCGTGGGGATAACCCGCTTACGCGCCAAGGTGGCTTGTATGGTCCACCATTACCGCCTGGCGGAATCCGAAATGTTCCTGGTGTACCAAATATACCGGCACCTGGTCGACCTCCAGACAGCTGGGCCAATAATCTACCAGGAGCACTTCCCAGCCAAGCACGAGTTCCTGGTGTACCCAATATTGGTCCATTTGGCGCGCCTGCATTGCCTCCACAACCTGCCGCGCCGACACAAGTTGCTGGACCGACGCAGCAGCAGACTTCTGCGGGGAATATTTGGCTAGGTGGTAGGCCTGCAGCAGGACCGGCACCAGCTACAGCGGGGGCTGCTCCTGGTACTTTGCCGGCTAATCCTAATCCATCACAAGTAGCCGATTATATCTATAAGAAAGCTCGTTCTGAAGGTTTTAGCCCTGCAGATGCTACGGCATTTGTTGCTCAAGCATATGGTGAGAGCAGTCTAGGGCAAAATAACTATGGCGCAACAACTGGTGATGCTAGCGGTGCGGCACAGGGTGTATTCCAATTTACTCCTGGAACATGGACGACATATGGTGGTGGCGGGGATGTAATGAATCCCCAGCAAAACATCGATGCCTATTTCAATATGTTTAGGCAACGAGTAGCGGCTAAAGGTCTACAAGGAAGGCCAATAAGAGAACAAATTGCTGGTGCTTCAGTTGGCGGTCCTGCTGTAGAGAACAATGTCGGTGTTCCTTGGGATCAGGCTTTAGCTGGTGCCCGAGCTGCTCTTGGACCTAATCTTACAGTTGGTGGTACTCCATTGGCGCCGCCTCCAGGAGGTGGTCAAGCACCAGCTATAGGCTCTCAACCTAATAGATTACCTGGCTGGGAGACTACTTTTGGCACACCTGGTAATACAACGACGTGGATAACACCTGGTGTTGATGACCAAGGTCGCAGACACGAAGGCTACTGGATCAGCAACGGTGCCGTTATAGATGCACCTCCACCTGCTGATCCATCTAAGAGTATCCTTGTTCAGGGTATGCCCCCTGGGTCTGCGGCACCACCACCAGCACCTGCAGCCGCTCCTGCGGCACCACCCGCACCATCTACTTCTACCGATAAAGTACTTGCTTGGGGGCCAGACGGTAGACCACAAATAACAGATAGGTCTAACGCGGGTAAGAATGGCTGGGGACCAGTTATCAGGGCTGCTTTACCAGAAGAAGTCGCTGGAGGTGCTCCATCAGCACCCCCACCGCAAGCGCCAGCGGCACCTGCTCAACCTGCTGTTGCTGCCGGCCAACCTGCTCCTGGGCCTCCTGGTGTTCAAGCTGGGGGACAAATAAGTGCTAATCAGTGGCCTTATATTACGGATGTAGAAGGGCAAACTGTACCAGTTTTAGGTGGAGCAAAGTTAGCAAAGGGTGCTCCAGCTACTATTCTTAATGATTTCTTGACTTGGTTCAATCAGAATATTGAGCCAGTTACTGATACTGGTGGTTATCGTCCTGGTATGGCAGAAGACTTCAGGATCAGATCACAGCATCTATCTGGTACTGCTATAGACATTAACCCTAATGACTTTCCTGGTTTTGCAGGCGGTGTACCATCTGGTGCCAGAGCGGCAACTCACTTTACTCCTGAACAGATACGTTTAATCAGAGAGAGACTTGCTACTTATGGCGGCGCCATAGAGTGGGGCGAGGACTGGGACCGCGCCGATCCGATGCACTTCCAGCTTACGCAAGAATCCGACGGTGGCCTTCTTGGCCCAATGGATCCACGGACTATTGCTGCATACAATCGAATAATTGCCCAACAACCTGCACCACCACCTACTACACAACCTGCACAAGTTCAAGGGGATGTTCAGGGCGATAGAAGGCGCCCAGATTGGTTTGGGGATAATCCACTGCTCGGTGGCGGTATTGCCGGTGGATTAGGCGGCATAGCTCTGTGGGGCGGATATAGACGAGCAACCAGAGGAAGGCGACAAACAGGTGGTCCTAGCTTAGATGACGCAATCAATGCCAATAGACCATTTGAAGATCGTCTTCCACGGGGTATTACTTACACTACTAGAGAAGAATTGGCTGCTAGAGGTGGGTATGGTATAGGTGAGCCACGCACCGGTGGGGTGAATGTATATAGACTTGGTCCATTCGAGAGAGGGGCTACAGAAGAACCTGGTTTCAGCATACAAGAACTTCAGGATATGACGCGGCTATCTTTGCGTGGCCGAGTCCCGAGATACCCGAATTGGGAACCTGGTGCATGGTTAGACAGGGGCACCGGGGGTGTTCTTCCTGGTCCTGAAGAAGATGCCCTTGCTCAAATTCGTGAAGCTCGTGCAAGGCTATTTGCTAATAACCAGAATATTGCTGGTCGTGGATCAAATGTCCCGCCATCGTTGAGGGAAGTTATAGAGCGTGCCCAAAGACAAATGCGGGCAGTTCAAGACTTGCAGAACCGACCACCGCCAACGGCGCCAGGGCGTGGAATTCCAGAAGGCCCACGTGTATTCAGAGTTACACCAGATGGTATAGTTACTGAAGTACCGCCAAATGTACCGCGTGTAGGTAATCTGGGACGGCTATTTGAAGTTTCACCTGATGGTGTAACAACGGAAATCCCTGGTGGCCCAATAGCACCACGTGGAATATTCCCTGGCTATGCTGAACAAGGTCCACTTCAAGGTCCGTTAGCTCCACCAGAAGAACCAATTAGAATACCTCGACCTGCTCCGAGAGCGCCTGGTGGTTGGGAATGGGAAGGTGCTCCTGGAGTAAGGGGATTCCGTGAAGGGATAATTACTCCAAGACCACCAGTTTCTCCATTAGGTGCTGCCGCTGCTGAAGGTGGTCGTTTAGGTAGTCTACTCCGTGGGTTGGGTGAATTCAGATTTATTCCTCTACCTGAATTTGATTTACCACCGCTACAACCTGGACAAGACTTACGCAATTTAACAAATCAACCCGTAGGCATAAAACAAGATCCAAGATCATTCCTACAACAACTTACAGATGCAACTAAGAGTGTTACACTTCCATTCCTTGGTCCATTGGCTCCAGTTGCAGCTGCTTTAGATATATTTGGACCAGCTAGACGTACTGTTACCCAACAGCCTGCACCTCCACGACCACCAGAACCTTCAGCTGATGAACAACTAGCTGCACTTAATCGTTCTCGGGCCAGGGCTGGGCAGGCACCAGTTCAATTACCTCCACCTCCACCCGCAGCACCCGTGCCTGTACTTCCACCCATTGTTCAGCAACAGCTTCAAACAGGTGGCGGGAATATTCCGGTAACTGCAGCTAACTTGCCTGCACTGCTTTATCCAGCTGGTACTCCAGGCACACAACCTACAGGACCATTTGGTGGAGTTCAAGGTGATGTTCGCATAGGCACCGGCTTTTCTAGTAAAGTAGCGCAAGGGTCTGCACCAGTAACTGTCACTAATCCCCAGGATCTTCCTGGTGGTGGTAATGCGCCACCACCAAAAGCACCGCCTGCAGTACCGCCGAAAGCACAACCACCGCCGCAACAGCAGCCTCAACCGGCACAACCTGCGCAAGCTCCTGGAGTTGCTCAAGGCCCGGGTGGTCCACGGCCGCAACGTGGCCTCATTGGTCAAGATGAAGCTGCTGTTGCGGCAGGTATTGCTGGACAACCAGGTGCCGGTGGCGGAGGCTTTGGTGGTGGACTTCAAGATACTCGTACACCTATGCAGCAATTTACTGCTGGTATGGAAGGTATAGCCCAAATTGTCGGGGATGGCTTTAAGATATTCGGGGATATAATCCAGAACATTAAAGCTACCGCACAGATTATGGATATTGTTGCGGCTCGTGGTGTAGAGAACACAGAAGATATTGTCAAAGTTATTGAAGGTATGCAGACATTCTTGACGACTGCTGCTGACATAGCGAAGATGGTCGGCGATACTGCTAGCGCAATCGGTAAGATGATTCCTTCGACTGGTGGCGCTGATTTCGGGGGTGCTGAAAGTGCTCAAGCCGTTTTGTCTGCTATTAGTTCTATTGCCAGCATAGTTCAAGGCGCAATCGAGACTGTTAATGAAGGTATCTCGCTTGGTATAGAAATTTACCACGAGGTTGGTAAGTATGCTGGCTATCTATTCGGGGCTGTGCTAGGTGGATCACTTGGGACATTGGGTGGGAACGTCAGGATGCTTTTGAATACGCGAACTGGACAAATATACGCTTACAGCGAGGATAATCCTCTGAATAAGAATGTGATCAATACACCATTTGCTGGAGCATATAATCAGCCGTCTCCGATTCAGAACCAGAATAACCAAATGAACATATACACAGGACCAGGTCAATCTCCTATGCAGATGATGCAGAATACTATGTGGATGGTTAGTACTGGTGCTCCACAAGTGGCGTCAGTAGCGGCAGGATCGCAATAATGAGCAATCCTAATCCTCCTGATAATGGTAAAGTACAATATATGCTTAATGGAATCCGTTTTGGTGCCAATACTAATATGCCTGTATCAAAAGCGGAGATACAACCGTGGAATGTAAATAATCAAGACTTTCAGATTATACGTACTGATGAAGTTAGATTTGGCCTTGATAATCTAGTTCCGGCTCCTATCGTATTTACAATGGCTGTTTTAAATAACTGGCAATTAGAAAGTATACCAGGCGAAGGTGTTGTCCCAGATAGCTTTTTGTATCAAGCACGAAGTTTATTGGGCCAGTTAGCTAATGCGTGGAAGTCTACAGATGTAAGGCGCACCTGGGGCGCTATGGTATGTTTATCATTTGTTGATCCAGATGGTACCACCCGCCGTGTCTATGGTAGGCCAGGAAAGTTCCAACATGGCACAGTAGAGCAAAAGGAATGGGTAGATGTACAAGCCGAATTTAGGCGAGCAGATACTAATGCTTATGATGACAGGGAAACTGTAGTTGAGCTTTTGAGTAATGATAATCCAGTTGTCATATTTAGAGATAGGGGTGACGCGCCAGCTTGGTTTAGGTTATTGATCTACGGGCCGATAACACATCCAATTATTACAATAGGCAATGTTCAAGTTGAACTGGCTATAGATATTCCATCCAATACTGTATTAGAATGTAGTAGCTATCCTTGGATGCGACGTATTGTTGATAGCAATAATATCAACTGGCGGGCAGCTTTAATAGGTGATTCACAATATCTTGATCAGTGTCAAATACCAGCAGGGCAGGATGTAATTTGTCGCTGGACAGATGAGAATGTTAATACTTGGACTGAATTACCTAGCGGTGCGTTCTTCCAGAATCCTGACTTTCTTGATATGTTTGCTATGACTAGTAATTGGCATACTTTAGCCGGTACACCTATTTGGGGATTCTCACCGTTAAGTGGTGGCTATTTACATGCACCATTTGGTATTACAGCAATAACAGATATTAATAATGCTTTTACTACACCCGATCAATATGTTCAAGCTACGATTGCCTGTATTTATGAAGGTAGATCGACTATTGTTTTCAAATCAGCTATAGATATGTCTAGCTTTGTTGGGGCACAAATTGTTAAAACAAGAGGTCTGAGTGAAATACTTGGGGACCCAACGCCAAATGACAAACTACGAATAGTTGTTGGTGCTGGGTATAATTCAGTGTCTACAGTTTTTGAATATGCTGTTCCTTCGCCTGGGTTATTTGAGGGTCAGAATGTAGCTATATTGTACAATTCAATAACTGGTTATTATGAGCTTTTTTGGGAAGGCAATGTTTGCGGTGTTTGGAACGGCCCTGGTGTCGTAAGCGATGCTAATATGACTCAAGGATTTGTTCTTAATGAAGACAATGATGTTCTTAAGCTCGGTGTTGGCCTAAATAATCTTGTCGCCTATGATTATAACTGGAATCCACCAACTCCACCAGCCGATCCTAATGATATGTCGCAACGCGTTTTCCTGTATTGGCGGGATGCTTGGAGTATTGAATGACAATAACTGACTTGCCTGATAATCCGGCCAACAATACTCAGCAAACTGTTGCGTATAGTGGCGATGAAGATCGTTTCCGATTCATTGTTGAGGATGCTCATGGTAATATTTTGACTCGTGACTTAACAGTTCAGAATCCTAAAGTGATGCGTGTGCTCAGTGGTCCTGCTAATATCACTTTTGATGTTGACTATCGTGATACGTCAAACTCTGGTATTTACTTTAGACCATGGGAACATTGGATACACGCCGAGAAAAAGATACTTGGTGAGTATGCTATTTGGGCCAGTGGCTTAGTTCAACCGGCGGATGTCGATAAGAAGACATTTGTAACACATATGAAAGCAACAGGATTTTCCGGTTATGCCAAGAAGATGCCTTGGTTAGAGAATTGGAACCCGTTAGCATGCGACGTATTTGAAGTTGTTCATAAGATCTGGACGCATCTACAAAGTTATCCGACTGGTAATCTAGGCGTCACTGTTACGCCAGCTACTAGTGGTATCGAAATGCTACCAGGCTACGCTTTTGATGGTAACATTCTAAACCTTGACTTCTTCGCTGAGTTTATTCGCGCTAGTGATAAACAAGATTGTGGTGATCATATTGATAAACTAGCGCGAGACATACCGTTCGATTATGTAGAGCAGAGTAGTTGGAATTCAGATCGAACAGCTATCAATAAGCAAATATTCCTTGGTTATCCAAAAGCTGGCGTGACGCAGAACTGGCTTTGCTTTATTATTAACGAAAATGTTATGGAAGCAGTACCGCACGTTGAGACTCAGATTGACTGGGCCAGTGATATTATTATCGATGGTTGGTTCCCAGGAACTGAATATAGCGCACGATTAAGTAATGCTGATCCTAATAGATACCGCCGTACAATTTCACAAGATGACGCGCGTATTAACTCTAATGAGAGGGCCGCTGCGTGGGCAAGAAAGAAGCTAACGCGCCGTCAGACTCCGGCATATTGGGATAGTATTATTGTAGATATGGGACACCCCAATGCGCCGTTCGGATTTTATGATGTTGGTGATCGAATCATGATTCGTGGTCCAATGCCTTATATTGGTAATGTAAGTCAACAACATAAAATTCTAGCAATTGCTGTAGATGAAGGTGCTGGCTCTTGCGAGTTGACTCTTATGGCTGAAGGTGCGTTCAACTATGACCCGATTTTCTATTCTGCGCAGTCTCAAGGTTCAATTAAACAAAATGTTGGCAATACACCAACAATACAATTTGGTGGTAGTCAGCCGACAGTTGGTGGAAGCTAATGTCTGATATATTAGATATGCGAACTGATAGGCCAGCGGGAAGAACGGTAACGGCTCAGTTCTATCTTTATGGGTTGATGATGGAATCAATGGTAGAAGGTCTAATTGACTTTGAAACTGATATCTTCTTCATGATGCTCGTTGATGCTACATATACACCAAATATAAATTCGCATAAGTACAAGTCTGTTATCTCAGGCGAGATAAACTATAGTGGATATGATATTGGTGGCCAACAGATGGGTATTAGTACCGTTAGCTACACAGGCTCAACTAAGACATTAGTGATAACAGCCAGTAATCTTCAATGGCCATTAGTTAACTTCCCAGCGCCTGGTGCAAGATATGGTGTAGTATATGATCAGCATACTAAGGATGGTTCTGGTTCACAAGGCGCAATGCCACTTATTGGTTATGTAGATTTTATGGCACCACAGATAATTACTGATATGGCTTTTAATGTTAACTGGCCAACTACTGGAATGATGAATCTCAAGCTACCATGAGTCTAGATGCTGCATTCGGCTTTCAGTCGCAACAGAGTCGTGCTCTTGCGGCGATTGATAGCACAAAGTATCCAGATACCAATATAGATTTACAACAGAACCTTATTCGGCTTAATCAATTCGTTGACTACATTGCTAGCTATCTGCAGCAAATGCAGAAAGCCACAGATAAGAATAACCAAGATCCAATCGCTCAGATCCAAGGTATAGCTAGTGATCTTGTAGTTCTGCTTGGTGGTGGCGAACTGCTTTATGGAATTGATTTAGGTGATCTTCAATACTTCCTGCCTGCTATTGGCGCGTTGTTCGGCTTTGATACTTCGACACCATTTCCGATCAATCTATTCAATGCTGTTGAGCACTTCTTCCTCGGATATGTTGTTCCTCTTGACTCTTTCTCTACTGTTATCGAAGGCATTCTAGATGGCTTATTGGAAGCTCTTGGTATAGACCCGGCTTTTATCCAATCGCTGAATGATCTACTTGATGCTATCGGTAGTTTAACGATGAGCATTGAGGATTTACTTACTGCAGCTGAACAGCTTATAGGCATCTTGGGGACTAACTTCCCGTTCATCAGCCAGATATGGAAGACACTGACTACCATCCTTGGCGGGTTGAACATAGCTGAACTTGGTCAGATTACTGATCCAGTCTTTAAGAATTTGGCTCCATGGATTGAAGAGCTGGCTACTTTCGTTGATTATCTAGCTCAGATCATTGAAGCGTTTGCTCGTGGAGTTCAAGATATTCATGGTATCTTAAACTTTTCTCAATTCTGGTCTGCTGTTAACTTTACTCCTACTGGTACATTTAATCCAGCAACCGCTTTACAAGGTTGGGTGGAATCAACTCTTAAACCTACAAATCTACTTGCTCCACTTATGCCCGATGCCAATCTTTCAGGTGGACTTCCTGGCTTTTATGTCCCAATGGAGAACTTGGCGTTAACTTTAATTGGTGATGCCATCGGTAGCGTACAGACAGTGTGGGATACGATCCTACACTCGGTCGGTGTTCCAGCCGGGAGTGGTACACAGGCTGAGACGCAAACTTACTTCCTCAACTTCTTGGCCATGTTCAGCAACCCGACGCTGATCTCAGGAACATTCAACCCCGTGACGGCGGTTGAGGACTTCCTAACCAACATGGCGAAACCGACTAATCTACTTGCACCGGTTATGACTTCATCGGGTTCATCAGGTGGAGTTACTGGGTTTGTCCCGATGGAAAACCTAGATCTGACCGCCATAGGTTCGGTATTGGGCTCGGCGCAGGAACTTACTGACGCAATCTTGGCAACAGTGGGCTTCCCGGCAGGATCGGGTACGGCAACAGAGGTAAACAAGTATTTCTCCGACTTGTTGGCCATGTTCTATAACCCTATGCTGACTGATGCGCTATTCAATCCGGCAACTGCGGTGAATAATTTCGTCCAGCACATGGTGATCCCTGGTGGCCTATTGGCGCCATTGACAGCTGGAGGCGCGGCAATCTCTGGTGTCACCAATTTGCTACCGCCTGTCAATGTTCCTGGCTTAGATGCTACTAAGATTATTTCGGGTGTGTTAGCTGTTGCGGCAATTCCATTGCTTCCTGCAGCTATCATTGGTTCCGGTATTTTCAATGCCGCGCAGATACCTGGTTTAGATGCAAGTAAGATTATTTCTGGTGTGTTTAGTCTTAGTCTGATTCCTAATCTACCAGCTAGTATAGTTACATCTGGTACATTTCCACCTGCTCAAATACCTGGTTTAGACGCTACTAAGATTATTAGTGGACAATTCGCTCAATCAATGGTCAATATCACCAACATTCCTGCTACTATAGTCAGTGGAACGCTTACTCCTGCAAATATACCTGGTCTGGACGCCACTAAGATTACCAGCGGCCAGTTCGCACAGTCAATGGTTAACATAACCAACATTCCGGCGACTATCGTGAGTGGCACACTACTGCCTAGCAATATTCCGGGTCTAGATGCTACAAAGATCGTTAGTGGTTTCTTTAGCCAAGCGCAGATTCCGTCATTGGATGCATCGTGGCCCGGTACAATCGTCGGATCAGCGATCCCAGACATAACAACTTTAATTAATACTTCTGTCGGCACTACTGGCGGCTCGACCTTCCCATGGAACTTCCCAATGGGATTCGGACCTGCAGCAAACACAACGGCTAATGTAGGCACTGCGATAGCGAATAACAACGTGCTGGCGCAGCAGGTACTCGATACCGTTGTTCATGCATACACTGGTTCGACTATAAAAGGCAATTCCATACAACAGCTTCATTCAGCGCTTAATCAGCAACCAGGAACTACGCTTGGTGGTACTAAGGTTCCGCCAGCTATTATACCAGACATTACGCCTGCGATGTCCTCAGGTATTCAAACTGTACAAAGCGCGACATCTGGTAACACTTTAGATATCAGCAACATAATTAACTACGCTGGACAACAATCGTCTCAGGCAGTTGGTTCATTCATCTCTGCTACAGGCATACAAGCTACTACCACCCAAGTATTTTCGCAAGGCAGCACTGACGCCATTGTCGGTGGGTTCAATGGTATTTCTATCGTCGGTAGTACACTGGACCAACTGGCTTCTGCTGTCAATAGTCACTTTACCGGACTTTACAATAACTGGATGGGGACCAGTGCCCCAACAGCAGCAACTCCGCAAGTTAATGCTGCCGCTGCCAACTCTGCGACAAACGCTTCAAACCAATCTAACTTGTTAGCCGCTATACAATCTCAGATACCAGCTAAATATGGTGGTGGCACTAGTGGCGCATCTGTCCAAAAGACATTCGCCGGGTCACTCGGGGCAGGCTGGGTAACGCTCACACCGGGCACCGGGAAGGTCTACAATTGTGCCATTTACACCGCCTCGGATGGATTGGCACAGACTGATGTTCAATCAGTTACTGGTGTTTGGTCAGTAGCAGACAACTATCCTAAGCTACTTATTGCGAGATCCAAAAATGACGGGACGTCATATCATTACGCGTTGATCCAAAGTAATACTAGCACTAATAACTGTCAACTTGGCGTTGTTGTATCTGGTGTCGACCACCCACTTTTGACATTCGCATTACCGGGTTCTGGGGCATTTGTCGCCAATTACAACTATACCTTCCACGTTGAAGGTCGCGTGCTGTCTATAATTGGTCCAAGTGGATTGAACCAGAGCGTCACCGACAGCGGTAACTTGGGAATGATCGGTGCCGCATACCGATACGGTGGATTCGGCACCGGCGGAACATCACTAGGTGTGTCTGGCTGGGGCGGCCCTAATAGCGGAACATGGAATCCACCGGCTGGTATGGTCGCAGGTGACCAGTATGAAATAGTTGGCCTTGGGGGTGCAGGTGGTGGAGGTGGTGGTGTTAATGCGTGGGGGAACTACGGTAATGGTGGAGCGTTCAATAGTATACTGCTAACGCTAGGTGCTGGTGGAGTTAACCCCGCTGTGGGGGCACCAATAAACTGGCTCGCAGGCGTTGGCGGGGCCGGTGGATCAAGCGAGTACTACCAGACCTACGAAGTCGAGTACTACGTGCTCGGTGGAAACAGTGGCGTCATCAACAACACCGTGTACGCTAATTACGCTTCTTCTGGCGCTGATGGTGGCCTGACATACTTTACGTGGACTGGAGCATCTGGTGCGCAACAGCTCAACTGCCCCCAGGGCACAGGCGGCAGTTATGGCGGTGGTGCCGGCGGTAACTCAAACGCTGGAACTATATATGTCAATGGCGATGGTTATTCAGCAGGAGCAAATGGTGGCGTTGTCGCAACTAATGGCAGTGCACCGGCTTATAACGGGTACAACGGTAATAACTGGGCTGGTGCCGGTGGTTGCTGTTACAGCGGCAACGGTCAGACCAATGTACAGAGTTGGTATGATCAAGTTGGCAACCACTGGTATGGTTACCAACTCGGCGTCAATGGCGCACAAACAGCAGGAAATGGTGCAGCTGGCGCTGCATGGATTACACCAATTAGTAGGCAACTTCCTGGTAGTATGTCGTCGTGGTCCTTCTATGACGGACTATTGGTCGGCCCGGTAAGCACCGTCAGTAGCAATGTAACTGGGTGGGCAGGTACAGCTTGGACTCGTAATGGGGCCGCTGTTACAGCCAATATCGGTAAAAGTGGCTCAGCACTAGTGTTCCTAAGCACAATTTATTCCTATTCCAATGCGTCTGGTAGCAGTAGCGCGATTGGCTATGATATGGTCGGAGCAAATACTGTTGCTGTTGGTGGTAAAACTGGTGTACATTATTTGCTGACAAACGACAACAATCCGACACCAAATTGCGGGGCATATCTTGAAATGGGGCTGAACCCAGGCTCGACAACATTCTATCTCGACTTTTTAACGAGCAGTGCCTCCGTACCTGGTAACTGGGTCGGTCCTGAAATCGCGATCATACCACTTTAGGAGAACACATGTCAATGGTATTACCAGTTACCAGAATCAATCCGCAAAATATGCAAGCGATAATGATGGACCATGGGCCACAAGGGCGGGCTGCAGGAATTATTCAAGCATTGCTTGTAGAACTAGATGTGGCTGGGTATAGGACTGAAAGTAAAACTGGTGCTGAGTTCCCCGGTAATTGGCGTATTATTCTGTCGCGTGGTAATGATGCTGACCAGATGGCCTATCCAGACGATTGGATCTTGGTTACCGATGCTGAATATACAACTGTCGATGGTTGGAAATTACAGAGTGTAAGTCGTGCATATGTGTACGGAATCTCGATTGGGTTACCAGGAACAGCAGTCGATTTTGTGAACATATATACCGCAGATGTACCATTTGTGTGGGAACCGGAAACTGTACCGCCTACGCTTGTTGCGCAATCTGAGCTGAAAGCGGCACTTTCGTTTAAGCAACCAACTAGTCCGAATGGCCCGTTCACATATTCTGTCGAATTGACGGATGTAACAACAAATGATAAGACGCAGTTAGAGTTACCGTGGGAAGTTGATCCAGCAGGTTTGGTAACTATAACTATTTCGGAGTTGACAGACGCCCATCAGTATACCGCTACAGTAACAGTCACCGCTAATCCGGCGTACACCGATACCGCACCACTTACGTCAGTTGCCAGCAATGAAATAACCGCTAGTTACGTTGTTGAAGCACCCGTTGAAGCTGTCGCTTCACAATTTCCGCCAATGATGGGGCGATCCATGATGAACCCACCGCTATCGCCAGGAGCACAAGTTCCAATACCGATCAGTACTGTCCCCATTCCTAACCAATTCACGGGCGGACCAAGCTAATGCCTCAACTACCAGCTAACTGGAATCCAACAGGTGGTGGCTCTGCTGGGCTGGGCGGCTCACTTGGTGGCGGTAACTTTCAATACAATGGGCAAAATCAGAACATCGTCGAGGCTGCGGTTAATGCGATACCAGCCAAAGGTACTGCGACAGTGGTGGCAACGGCACCACAGGCTGGAACGTATAATCAACCTAATGGTTCTTCTGTTGGCGTAGGTGCTACATTCACCTATTCTGCGGTTGGCACAACGGTGATCGACAGCCACACACTCGTGGTCAATGAATACGTTTTGTTGGCGGCCCAGGCCGCACCAGCCCAGAACGGTTTGTTCCAAGTCACGACCGCTGGGACCACGGGTGTCGCCACAGTCCTGACGCGTGTACCGGCGCTTAACAGTTCAGCTGATTTCCCCGGCGCACTTGTTGTCGCGGGTGGTGCCGGCTCTGTTTATAAGGGCAGTAGTTGGATTTGTACGGCTACAGGTACGCCAGTAATGGGAACCGATCCTCTGGTATTTGTTCAGGCGCCCATAGCTAAGCGAACTACTTCAGTTAACGCGCCAGCATCGCCACTATCTCTTAATACCGATACATTTGATATCTACAAGATTACTGGTCTTGCTAATACGTTGACCATTAACATAACTGGTGGTAGCCCGAAAGATAGAGATACTTTTACCATATACATTACGGACAACGGTACAGCCCAAGTTCTTATATTTGGCACATCTTTCGCTGTGGCGCAAGCTGTTGTGACTATGCCTGTAGTTACCTTGCCGGGTCAGAAGATGACGTTAGATTTCATCTACGATGCAGATATAGGTAAATGGAAATTGTATCGCGCAGATGGATTACCTATCGTCACCGGTACTGGAGCAATCCAAGAGGGCGCAGAAACTATCATTGAACTATTTGATAGCTTTGCAGTTACTGCGACAGGGCCACCAGTTAAGGCTGCATCCGGGCAGCTATATGCTGCAGCCTACACAGCCGCTGGCGGGCAGTTAACGATTTCAGGTAGTGTCCTTCAGCCAACCGCGTTGACAGCCACTACTTACGGCTGGATCAATACAGCCGTAGCTAGCAATATCACCTACATGGAAGCTGATTTTGCGTGGGGCGCAGCCGGTTCCACGATGAGCCAAAACTTAATACTCGGCCTATCGACAGCAGCGTTTTCCGGCTCATCCAACAGTATAGTTAATTCGCCGGTCTCTGTGTTTTTCTTTGATACGGGCTACGCAGTTTATTACTGCACGGGTGGCACATGGAACAACATTCAGACTGTAATTTACCCCGCTGCTATGGGTGCCGGTACAGCACAACACGTTGAAATTGCCGTCGATCTAGCGATTAACACCGTTTACGTTCGTGATCCTACTGGTATGGTCACCGCAATTAAAAACTCGCACATCACTGGGAATGCTAATTATGCTGCGCTAGGTGCATACACCGGAGCCACAACAGATCACGCAGTACAGATTACTAGGTGGGCTGCATCAAGTGCCGCACTGGCTAACCAGACAACGATGTACTATCGTGGCCAGGCGTTGAAGCAACTTGGCAGAGCCATTGCTGCGAACCCGCTTTTGAATTCTGCCTTCAGCAGCGCAGGACAAGTTGGCCCGACAGTAATAGGCACCAGTTGGGCATTCTATTCACCGGCAGCAACGGTGACAGTAGATATTGGTCCAAGCGGTAAAGCTATTATACTTACAAACTTATATGGTTTTGGCGCTTCTTCCACACAAATTAGTGTTGGCGCTAAACCGTCAGGGGCTAATACCGCTGGTGGGCCGTATGCACAAGGAACTATACAATCAAGCGGTGCCAATATGTGGGCAACTGGATTCCAATTAGTCAGCGGTCTTAATCCAGGTCTTACAACATTTACCAACTGGTTTGTACAATCAGGCAATGGTAGCTGTACCATTTGGGGCAATAACCTTATGGTTATTCCACTATAGGAGGTTAATATGGATGCACCAGACCCTAAGAATGTAGTTGTTGTCCCACGCGATACAGGGCCGCAGCCTACGCCGCCAAGCTTTGCAATGGGTGCTGTCAAACAAGATCCAAACACTCTTGCTGTAGCTGTGAGAACTAACTTCCCAGATCCATACTATGACCACCAATGGGGTGTTATGACAGTAGACGCTGGCGGGCATTACGCGAGTTATGATGAAGTCAAAGATTGGGAAGATTGGAGTAAATAATATGGCAACACGTAATAACGGTGGGTCGGGTTTGCCTGCAGTCTATGCTAGGATTGATCAGCTTGAGGCGAGAATAAGTGAACAGCAAGGTATTATTATGCGTATAGCTGGCACCCTATCGCAAATTATGGCTCAACAAATGCAGCCTCAGCTACAGCAAAATATTTACCAGCAACTTATTAGCCAACCAGAGCCAGAACAAATGGTGCCGCCGCAACCCGAACAACAAGAACAGGTAGCTGTGCCGCCTGAAGGAACATAATGCCAATAGCTATAGCAGCTTCGCGACAAACAGTTGCCAATGCTTATGCAGCGCTTGGTAATTTCCTTGGCGTATGTATAGGTGATCCTGGCACCAATCCAGCAAGTATACAAAATGAGACCAGCGGTTCTGGCTATACCAGAGTAGCATTTACATGGTCACCTGGAACTGATGGCACAGAGACTGGTTCACCCGCGATAATCAATGTACCAATTGGTATGTTCAATTATGTGCTTCTTGCTAGCACAGTAACCGGAGGAACTATGGTTGATAAAACATCAGTAACTCCAACTAATATGTCTACGCCAGGACAGCTAACCATTACTCCGAACTATCTACAAAAATGACACTCGTCAGAATTGGCGGCGAAGGTACACTATCTGCAATTGTCTGGCCGGCATATGCAGGAGCGACTAGGGATAATGGTGATGAGCCTTTGTTCAGTCCTTATTATAGACGTGGACAAATCACTTGGGAATATGTCGACGGTAAAGTTGAAGGACATGCAAAAATATTAGTACCTCGTGGTAGATGGTCATGGATAGTTTATTGCCATAGTCAATCTAGTCCTGGACATATTACCGCACAAAGACTACTTGTACCATTTGAATTTGTCATAGCCAACGGGATTGAAGTATTGCGAATTACAGAAGAAGATATAAAACCACTAGCACCAGACCCAATTCTACACGATTGAAGAAATACTAAGCCCCTGCTTATAGAGTAGAATAGAGATATGAAATGGTTGTTATTCATTTGGCTAGGTTTGCTAATGATTAACTTACCAAAAGCTCAAGCTGATCCCGCGCCAGCACTGCCTGGGCCAGTTGGCGGAAATGTAGGTATTGGTCAAGCGCCAGGACTCGGCGCACCTGGACTTGGTGGTGGTGGGCCTGGCTTATCGCCGTCTGCCGCCACCATTTTCTTATGCCCAGGGGTTGGCGGAGCAGCTAATGTAGTAGGCGCTGGCGGAGGGTATTGCGACTGGAACTTTGAAATTGTACCTCTTGGTCACGGTGGTTTCGGCGTTATGCATGACCATTGTGAATGGGGAGGTTTTAATCCACTAGTTGAAATGTGGAATTGCTGGCGAGTGTGGCCAGGCCAACCGGATCACCCAGCACATCCTGACCCAGATATCATTCCAGATGGTATGGGAGTTCCTTGGGCAATAATGGGTCCATCGCCAACCGATCAGTGGCCACCACCGGGATTAGCGCCAGCAGTAGACTTTGATCATCCTACAGGTCCGTTCCCTGGACCTCCGCAATTACCACAACCGGAAGGACCACCATCGCCATGACTGAGAAAGTCCTGAACTATGATTCTGCAATCGTCCCTCAGGAGACAGGGTACTGGTGCGGGCCTGCGTCGGCTCAGGTATGCCTCAACATCCGCGGCATCTACGTCGATGAGCAGACTCTTGCGTATGAATGCGGTACAGACACCGGAGGCACTGACTGGGTCGGGATGATTGAAGGATCATTGGACTCTAGATTGCCCGAAGCTAACTATACATCTGTTATCGCTCAACATGATCCGCCAACACAAGAAGAATGTGATCGGTTCTGGGATGCGCTTAAACGAAGCATAGACGCCGGTTATGGCGTTATTATGAACTGGGTGGCTCCGCCGTCCAATTACCCCATCGGAATTAAAGGCTCGCAGTCACCCGGCTATGGTGGTGGTACTATTTATCACTATGTCACAGCAGCGGGTTACGACGATGCGGGTGGACGTGCGGTATGGATTGCTGATAGTGGATTCAATCCGTTCGAGTATTGGATTAGCTTCGACCAGTGCTGCACACTAATCCCGCCAAAGGCTCTATGCTACGCTAACGTTGCGCCACAAGAACCGGGGGAAGAATTGCCTGATTGGGACATACTTACATACGAGCAACTTTGTGGACCAGTTGACCCTGAGACCGGCTACGGTACTGGTTGGCCGCAGAATGGTCAGAATGCAGCCGGCCAGAATTTGTATCTTGTCGATTTGCTAGCTGAAGTCCTTAAGCTAGTTGACCAGGACGCGCCTGGTGACGAAGAAGCGGATGCGCAAGCGTATAACGTGCCCAACTACTCGCAGTGTAGCTATGAGCAATTGGCCGGCCCGTGGTCTCAATTGGGTAATCGATCAGTTAATGATGCACTTGTTCACATAAGGAACACTCTTATTGGCGGTGGGAATGGTGGTGAGCCCCCTTTATCGAAAGACCACCAGGTGGAGAAAGACCGCCCGGTGGTGGAGACGGCCAAAGACCTGGCGGCAGATGCGCTATCCTCACGTTTGCAGGGACGTGGGCAGCGCCAGGAACAGGATTCCCCTCCGACATAGCAAGAGCTTGCGCTGACGTAGCTGACGAGATACCAGTCCAAGGGCCGAATAGCTTTGGGCCGATACCACCTGGAGATTTCAGAGCGCCAAGCTACGCAGAGTCTGTAACCATTTCGGTAGATTGGGCCGTAGATTGGACGATGAACAATTCAGATCGGCCAGTAATACCGATTGGCTATAGCCAAGGTGGTGAAGCCGCTAGCAAATATCGCATGGAATTTGAAGCTGGCGGGAGGCTTAACCATCTGCGTCAGAACTTTGTTTGCGGCGTATGCTTAGGTAATCCGTCACGCTATGAACAACATACTTATTATGCGGGACCGCGTACACCATTTGAAGGCATAGCTGTATTTAGATTACCGAGAAGTGTCTGTGGCGATGATTGGTGTGAGCTTATTGATCCTGGCGATCTTTACGGTACATGTGCTCGTGGGCTTACTGGTGAGATAGAGCGCGACGTTTACTCTATGTGTACTGAGATGGAAATGCATTCTGGATGGCGCGAATTTGCCCAGACATTCGTAGCTAATCTGCTTGAAGTAGTACGCAATTTAGATGGAGATGCCTACGATGATTTGGAAGCTGGGATTGCTCGTTATAACGTTGATCTTGAGGGTGCTACAGTGGCTCCGACAGAATCAGTTGAGCCAATTACAAATAAGTTGCTTTCTGTTCAAGGGATCGCTGCAGCTATCGCAGCTGCCATTGATGGCTTAATATTCTTTTGTACTGCGCCGCCGACAGCTTGCCATATTGAATACCATATACGAGAAGCATGGCCAGGAATGACTTATGTTGGGTTAGGGATCCAACATGTACACGATTGGATAGGAAGTTACTATGGCACCAACTAAGCATCCGTTGATTGACCTTGTTTACAATAACGAGACTGGGACATACATCGGGATGCTTGAGCGCAAACTAGTCATTATGACTCTTGAGAACCTCAAGATGCGATCGCTACTTGAATTGCTTACAGGAGATATGTGGGATGAATGCAGATTTGAGCATGAGGACAAAGCGATATTCAACCTTGCGGTGGATACTCTTGAGAGACGATTGCAGATATCTCACAACGATGCTCTTGCCATTGTTACAGAACGTTGGGAAGCAACTAATCCGCCAGACGAGGAAGACACGAGCAGTTGGCTAATTGGTAAGCCGAGAAAGCCACCGCGTGTTATCATGCACTCTAGGCCAGCAATCAGTCCGCCAGGTGTCGATATGAAAAAGCACCTAGAAGGTTTGGAAGTCAGTCGGGAGCATATGAGGGATCAGCTATAGCTCTGATCTTGTCGTATTGGAATCCATGCCATGATTGATTGCCGGCTACTACCATAGGCATTTGCATATTACCAGTAGATTGTACCATATTGTACGCGGTAGTGTTCATGGTAACGTCGATGTCTTGGTACGGTATGTTGTACTCCTCAAGTTTCTTTTTGGTATACTCGCATTGTACGCATCCTGGCATGCAGTAGACTTCGATCATTAGTCAATCCTTAGTCTGATACCGTAGTAGCACCGTACAGTGCCACGACCCTTAACATTGCGCGGTTCGGCTGGCGGGACGCCCATCTCCTTGGTTAGTTCTGTTTTGCTTACTTGTTTCTCACCACTTGTTGCGCACCAGCGGCTATATAGTTCATATACTGCATCTACTGCCGGCGCCCATTCATCTTCCCAATCAGATACAGTAGGCACATTGCGCTTACGGCTACGGGCTTTCTCAATTGCTCGTTGTCTAGCTGCAAGTGCCTCCGGCGTATTCTTTTCGATACAATCGGAAATGAATTGCTGGATCGGATTGAGATTGCCTACAACGTGTCCACATAGTCGAGATATTTCAGGGGGCCAGTCTGCCCGTTTCAGACCTTGGCGGCAGTACATTTTCCAACCTTCGACCATCCATGATAACACTGCCTCGCTACAAGTTCTTTCTATATCCGATTGTCTCCCATAGTTACGTTTATCCATTGGTATCTGGTAGTCGAACGGTAGTACCATAATCCGTTCTTGTAATGCCTCATCGACATTCCTAATACTTGGCTCGTGGTTACAGGCTATGAGTGTAGTGAACTGCGGCCTGCCTTCAAAAATCTCATTGCTAAACTTTGGCTCGGCCACAACGGTATCATTACCAGTTAATCGTTTGATTGTACTAGCATCCATCTTACCGTCATCTATCTCACTCATGCCGGCTATACGAAGTGGAACTGCTCTAATTAAACCGGGGTTGAGCTTTTGGTTGCTAAATAGATTAATGTCGATAGTTCCATAATAATCGCCAAGCGCCGATCGAATGCCAGAAAGCATAGTAGATTTACCAGTATCGTGCGGGCCGTAGACAAATATCAGCAACTTCTCTGGATTTTCACCGATGAGTAAATGCCCAATTACTTTTTGGATAAAGTGTCGCATCTTCTTATCTGGAAGGAAAAGGTCCAAGTACTCATCCCAAAGTTTATAACCTTCCAGTACTCCAGACTGGTCCGCAAGCTCGGTATCCCAAGGGATATATGAGGTTTGTGTGTTATAAGTAACATAATCCTCTTTCCTGGCTGCTCTTAAATATGGTTCATCAGTCAGTACAAGAATGCCATTTTCGCAACCAAGAAGCATTGGGTTAGCATCGAAGTCATTGCCGGATACGCTTACTGGTTCACCTTTATAGAATGTTGCCTTAGCTTGGTAAAGAGCATTTTGTATCGGTTGTTTATTGCCTGATCTTTGTGCCCAACGTTGCCATGCGTTCGACTTCTTGATCTGGATGGCGTCACTACGTGGTAATTTATTAGCGTAGATCTTCTGCCTTGCTTGAACTATGCTAAAAACAGTAGTGGCCGATTTATCGCCAATATCTCTATGCCAAGCCTCACTATTCCATAACACCCAGCTTTGTCGACTCTCTATAAATTTTATATTGTCGCCGAACAAATCAATAAGATGTCTCGCATTCCCAGTATCAGTCTGTTCATATTCATCTGGATTCTTTGCAGGATATCTGGGCATTCGACTAATGATTGGCCCTAAGATATCAAAGGCGTCATCGTCTACGAATGGAGCTTCTTCTTCACCATCAAGATTAACTCCCCAATTATCTACATCATGTAAGGCAGTTACGTTATCAGAACATATATCGCTTGGTGTACCCTCCAGTATCTCAGGTTCAATTTTGCTAAGGCAACCATACACGCTACGCAGTATCTCGGGTATCAATACATCCTTACCTTCATCTCGATCTTTTTGCGTTTTGTTTACCCAAGCATCGTTGAATTTAGTTACGGCTGGAATCCAACCACTGTGGCCTTCAGCACCTAGTCGAAGCAATTGCCAATGAGCCGCAAGCATAAGCTGGTGGTGGCCCGAGCTACAAGTTTTAAGTTCATCCAGCTTCTTCTCTACGGCATTAGCCATCATCCGACATAAATCACCACGACTATCATTAAATGTCTGAGCAGCCCATTCTAATAGCTCATCGCCGCCAAGATCGCTAATTTCATCGTTTGTTGCCTTCATACGGCCGCACGTTAAAAAATCCAACCACGCCTCTGGTAAAACAGCCACATCGCTTAGCGGCGGGATCGCTGCGGCTAGAGCACACGATGCACCGGCCTCGTCGCGATGCTCGTAGAATGCGCCTTGTGGATCGCGGAAACGGTACGCGGAGAAATCGGCATCAGGGTTAATCGAAGGCCAAGTCAACATATAGCGGTGAGCTCGCTGGATGATATCAATACCCTTGTCTGCTTTACCAAGGAAGTGTAATCCTGCGGGCACCAAATACACTCTAACGCCCGAATGTGGACTTTGTTCCCATCTACTACTGCTGACCACAGTTGCCGGGAGTTTCCTATATTTCGATTCCAGAGCTTGCAATTGCTCGTAGCCGGCTTTGTTTGCGTAGTCATCAACGTCGATTCCTAACAACTCATACGCATCTGCTTGATATGGCGAGGCTTCAGGCATATAGTCAACTTCAGCTAACCTTAATGCAATATTATTCCGAGCAGCCTGAAGCCATTCAGAAACTTGTTCGTCGTCTGGATATAAAGCAGCCGCCCCAGTGAAGCCACGAGGCGGCGGGTGCTTTTCGTGATATGGGACTGGTATTGTTCCTAACCAACCTGCCTTTCGATATAATGATGCGACGGAGAATGGATTGAAGTCGTGCTGTTCCTGCCCAATAGGCATTGCCACGATTGCCTTTCAAGGATTAGCTACTCAACGCAGAGAGCTTCTCCCATAGTTCATCTGAGTTATATCGGCGTATGTTACCTTCGAATGCAGCAACGCCGGCAACATATTGTGCTACCGGTGCTCTTGGATATCCATTCTCAGGACCGGCGTAATATAGAGCAATTAATACTTCTGGCAACGGTGAGTATACAGGTTCTGGCTGCGGCGGTTGAAGTCTTGGGTCATCGCTACTAAAGATTGGCTCGATGACTATTGTGCCACATACTGTACATACATTTTGTCCCAGTTGATCTCTTGCTGTGATATGTTCGTGTCCTCTACCCACGTGTTCCTCGCAGACACTACACTTACCTGAGCTGTCACGCCAGGCAGCTTTGTGGTCACATTTGGTCATAGTGCCTGGTCAGTGGCACCGAAAGGTGGATCCCCCGCCTGTACCGGCTCAGCATTGGGTGTCGTCCCGTCGACACCACTAAACGATACAGAAACACGTTCTGGTGGCCGAACAGGTTCAGGCTCTGGGAACATAGCTTCCTGTTGCTGGTCTGGGTTCCATTCAGCGTACAAACCGAGAAATGTCTCGTCGTAGTCGCCAAAGAATATGTTGAATAGTGACTTCAACATATCGTGTCTCGTTAGAAACTTGTTGCTCCCCGCAATTGGCCCGATGTCTGGATGAACAATGGTCCAGCGATGACCTTGATTATCTTGGTGGGTCTCAATAGTTAATACTGTCATCGCCAATCCCTCATTCCATCGTTGTAGTTATCTAGATAGTGCTCTGGATTCCCCCATACTCGCATCCCCTCAGTAATTAATTGAGTTGGCGCGTCCATTAGATCGCGAGCCTCTTTGGTTCTACGATCAGATTCATACTTGACTTTATTATGGACTCTAGCATTCCCAAGCCGTTGATATCCATGGTATAAAAGCCAAGTGGTGACCAGTACAATACCAGCCACCAAAATATATTTGTATGTCACAATCAAAGTCGCAGCCCCTACTACAACCCACCACTCCGATCGGTCTTTACGTTGCTCAAGAACGTATACAGTCTTACCCATTGGTTCCTCTCAAAACCCCTGTTTACCTGCTAGTTTTCTATCCTACCCTTTCGTAACGAAACGGTAAAATCTGAAGGATTATGCATATGCACCTCGCTTGCCATACAGATGTGGCCAGGCGATAGCTCTTAACTTGGAATTTGATTTTGCTTTTCTCAGGAAAAGAATTGCATGGCGATCTGCATCGCGGGCGTGTTGTAACCCACCATAGGAATCGTACATTTTCCATTCTTTCAGCCTCTCATCTGAACAAATACGTTTAGCATCACCCGGCGATTGGGTGTGATAATCTCTCCCGGCTAGCCACATTGCATATCCTACTCCCGCCGTCACGCGCACCGGACTGAGTAAATCTCTGTCCATTCTGAATGTTCGTAATGTAAAGTCCTCAATAACAACCGCTGCAACAGGCCATGCTTTAATAAATTCAGCCAAATCGTAAATCCCACTAAATTCTCCGTCTGTACTAATACCATTGTGTAACGTGGAATGTAAATTGCCTCTGTGGGTACCACAATCGACTTGTCCATGCTGATGGCAGAAAATGTTATCAAGAAAGTCAGCATTAGGTTCCGTTAATGATTGTGGGTGAACGCTAATGAGTGACCATCCTGCAGTGCCACCTGGGTCAATGGCAATGACTGTAGTCTCGCCATAGGTAATCTCGCTTTCCGCAATGTAACCTTTGCGGCGTCGCCTAAACTTAGTGATATCTATGGTTGCGATACCACGCATAGGCTCATGTACTGATCCTTGCTGATGCTGGGTCAAGCATCCACTCCTCATCTGATATAAACTTGTCCCATTTGTCGGAAGTTATTCCATGTGCCGCCGCTGTTTGTACGCGATCACGAATTGTACATGCCCGATCAACATCACTGAGGAATTGGCATGAACCTTTCTGGTAGCAGATCGGCTTGAAGATAGTGCTTAGTTCTTCAAATTGCCATGCTGAACTTAGGCTACCAGATGCACTATTTAGATTGAAGTAGTACGCAGTCTTACCATACTCACGTATGGCTTCCATTATTCTTGCCCAGACAAGTCGCCATTCAAATTGTGCTTGCGTGCATAATCGAAGCCCAGCATGTTCAAGCAAACCACGCAAGCTCGTGTTGTAATTGATCCGTGTGAGTAGGTTTGTTGGTAGCAAGCCCCTAGCATCTTCTGCTGGCATTCCAGTGTCGATGAGACTATTATATGAGTTGGAGATACATTGGACTGATTCATCCCATGTAAACCTCCACTTCTGTTGTTGGCTAGCTTGCTTCCAAGCATAGTCTTCAATCTGTTTAGTCTGTTCACTGGTAAAGGTGTTGCGCCTATCTGAATAAAGCTCATGTGCGCATTTAATCCACCAGTCATCCCATCCTACTGTACCGTCCAGGCTGGGCGGGAGGCCGACTGGAACATCTTCCTTGACAGCAAAACGTGTGGACTCTTGGGTGTACGTAGCTGTACGTTGCCGGACCATTTGGTGTGTGAACCCACGTGTGACTCCGCTGATAAGAAAATGGAAATTGACGAATTCAAGAGGGGCAGCGAGAGCGTTTTTGCGTACGTCCTCCAAGTAATGACGTCGTTCTTGATCACTGATGAGTGCGAGCGTTTCCACGTACTCGCCTTTATACATTTTCGCTGCTGCTGCGATTGTTCCGAGCGGGTCAGAGTTGCAGCTGAGAAGCTGTACGCGTGGGCCGTCCGAAGCGTTAATTGGTGCTGCTTTGAACATAGCCACGTCTGCATATCGCTGAAGTTCATTGGTCACTATCGTTCCTCTCTGACGATTGACCTGACATATGTGTCCACTCGCGATACATTAATTCCGAAAGTGGAATGACTACGCACTCGACTGTTTCATCGCCAAGTTTAACATCAGTGATTTTATAGTCAGCACCGATTTTATCTAGTGATTTAAGGACTGGAACATACTCTTGCGGGCCACCTTTGAGGATTTGCGTTAATCGGCTGATTGCTTCAAGTTGTTGTTGCGTCGGCGGCTGTGGCGGGAATGGCCGCGTGTTATCGTTAGCCATCTAACTCAACCCCACCTTGCTATCCGCGCTTGCCATGGGTCGTTGTCGTGTCGTTTGCATGTACAGCCTTCCTCGCATGTTCGTGATTCGACATCATATCTTTTGTGACATGAATAGCATCTTGGATAATAGTTCTCAATGTCCCGCCAGTCGGTATCATGTGTCCAAGACCATTCATTTGCCGGTTTGTCGCAATCGGTACAATGATATAACTTAGCAGATCCATATTTGCGAACTATACGTTTATGGATCGTTGCCAGAGTGGGATTGGGATTCCACTTTGGATTATCCTCCTTAACATTATAGTGTGCCATTAGTCCAATTCCACTGCCCACATTTCATTTGTCTGAATGAAGGTCCCAAAACCTTCTCGTTTTCGACCTTGTACTATCACAGCATCCGC
>Ga0306926_10000775_pt1 | contig 30550 bp, 27 predicted proteins | sample flu12Cox44000178_FD_203759 | JGI IMG/M metagenome (GOLD analysis project Ga0306926, IMG submission 203759) | Lab enrichment of tropical soil microbial communities from Luquillo Experimental Forest, Puerto Rico - flux8day.12C.oxic.44.000.178 (v2)... | ecosystem: Environmental > Terrestrial >...
GCCAGCGACACGCCGAGCTTGTCCATGCATTCGGGGCTGTTCGGCGAAAGGCCGGGGTAGTACTCGCCGATCCGCCGCGCATCGCGTAGCACCTGCGGGAAATAGAGGTCCCGCCGCCGGTTGCCCCGCTCGTTCGTGCGCAGGATCATGGCTGTCTCGGCGCGCGCCGGGTCCCCCCAGATCGCGTTGGACGGCACGACGGAGTAGCTCGGCCGCTCGTAGACCGTATAGGGCAGCGGCAATGCCACGCCGCCCGGGGGGGCCTTGATGCTGTTCGACTGGCGGATGTACTCCACGCACTCGTCGTAGCTGCGAAACGCGATCCCCCATTTGGTCTTGATCGGGCCCGGCGGTGCCTTGTCGAGCATTTCGGTTAGGCGCTGGCTCTCGCCCGAGGCGATCTCCGCGAGCGCGTCCTCGAGCGCCACGGCGGTTCCCGCATCGCCGTCGCGGTCGAACGTCATGTAGGACAGACCGCCATGCGCTGCGATCGGCTCCGGCTGTCCTGCCGTGCGCTCGAGCGGCGGCACATAGGCGACCGTACCGTCGTGTGGGTCCGCGACCTTGTTGTCGGCGACATCGAGCTGGCTCATGGCATACCTCCGATTGTTTCGGCCTCACCGTGACACACAGAGCCGGCGTTTTCCAGACCCATGATTTTCCGGTCATGCAACCCATGGGCTGCGCCTGCCGTGCAAGCGCGCTCGACGCGCAGCAGCATGCGTTCGGAATCGACATCGCCGACCTGGTCGGCGACACCGCGATCGCTCCTGGACGAAACGACACTCGCGCCGGGTCAGACCATTTCCGGATCCTGTATCTGCACTTCGCCCTTATGATCGCAGGCAGAGCACAGCCGAGAGGGTAGAGAGGCGTAGATGACGGCGACGGCAGTCGAGGCGTGGGACGAGCGATGGGCAACGCCGGAGGGTCGCGCCGACTGGCAGGTCCCGGACCCGGGGGTGGCCGCGCTGGTGCCGATTCTGAAGGCGCGCGGCTCGCAGCACGTGCTCGACCTCGGTTGCGGCGTCGGCCGGCACGCACTGCTGTTTGCCAAGCACGGGTTTACTGTCGAGGCGATAGACGGTGCCACCGCCGGCCTTGATTTCGCTCGCCGTGAGGCGGCCGCTCGCGGCCTCCGACTGAGCCTGTGCCAGGCCGATGCCGACAGGCTGCCTTTCGCCGAAAAGAGTTTCGACTATGTGTTGTCGTGGAACGTCATATTTCACGGAACGATGGGTGATGTCGCCCGCCGTCTCGCCGAGATCTGGCGCATCCTGAAGCCGGGAGGGCTCTACCAGGGTACGATGCTGTCGAAGCGGGATGTGCAATTCGGACATGGGCGGCCGGTCGCCCCCGACACCTTCATTCGCGGCAACGACGCAAAGGCGCACCCGCACTACTATTGCGACTTGGCCGGCCTTACGACGTTGTTCGCTGGTTTCGAGCTTCTATCGCTGACCCAGGAGGAGCAACGCCGGCCTGGCTCGTGGCACTGGCACATCCTCGCCGAACGGCGATGAACCCGGACGGCCGTGACAGTGCGCCGCCCGGTCGGACTGGTGCGACGGATCAAGATGTCGCTCACAGGTTGATTAGTGTGGTCCGCGCACGTGAACAGGCGTTATCGGCGGAGTGAAGCAGCCGATGGCTCGTTGTTGCTGTTCGGCAGGAGTTGGGAAGGGTTTCGGGTGCCGGCCCGGCGGGAGCGATCGACCTAGTGGATAAAATCTGACGCTTGGTACCCGTGCTGGGGGTCCGCTTGGGGTGGGTTCCGGTCCTTCGCCGGGGGCCCGATCGAGCGACAGGGTTACGCCCGATTCCCGCCATTCGCCAGCTCATGCCCCAGGACCGCGGGGGTTCGACGAAAGCCGCCGTTCCCGCATACGCGCCCGGAGATTGATACTGTGTCCTCGATTGCTGCACCCGTCAGTCCACGGCCGTGTCGCGTTGTGCTAGGTTTTCGCGCGGTTGGGGGCCGCAGGAGGATGGAATGCACCGTCGGCGCTTCATCGCCTTGCTTGGCGGCGCGATAGCGCTGCCGCGCGTTGTCGCTGCGCAGCAGAAGCCACTGCCGGTCATCGGCGTCCTTACTATCTTCTCGCCACCGCCAAACCTCGCCGAGCTGGTGCGCAATGGCCCGTTCGCCCAAGGACTGAGCGAAGCCGGCTTCGTCGAGGGACAAAACGTTGCAATCGAACGCCGCTGGGCCGAGAACCATTATGATCGGCTGCCCGCCTTGGCCGCCGACCTCGACGGCCGCAAGGTCGAGTTGATTTTAACGAGCGGCACCCCTTCGACGCTGGCGGCGAAAAGCATGACCTCGACGATCCCGATCGTCTTCGTGTCCGTCGGCGACCCGGTCGGAACCGGTCTCGTCGCCAGTCTCGCCCGGCCGGGCGGCAACCTCACCGGCTTCAGCAGCCTCTCCGCCGAGCTGACGCCCAAACGCCTCGAACTGCTTTGCGAGTTGGTTCCCCAGGCCAAGTTGATCGCTTTGCTGGTCAACCCGAACAACGTGAATACCGAGAGCGTCATCAGATACGCGCAGGACGCGGCGCGCACGAAGGGGGTGCAGCTATCGGTCGTGAGGGCAGGCACCGAAGGCGAGATCGACGCCGCCTTCCTCTCCCTCGCCCAACTGCAGGCCAACGGGCTCGTCGTCGGCGGCGACCAGCTCTTCTCGCAACGGCGAGAGCAAGTCGTGGCGCTGGCATCGCGCCATGCCGTTCCGGCGATCTATGATGGCCGATGGTTCACTGCGGCCGGCGGCTTGGTCAATTACGGAATCGACGACCAACCCGTCTTCCGCCAAGCCGGCATTTACGCCGGAAAAATTCTGAAGGGTGAGAAGCCGGCCGATCTGCCGGTTCAGCAACCAACCAAATTCGAGCTGGTGATCAACATGAAGACCGCCAAAGCGCTAGGCCTCACCGTCCCGCCGCTACTGGTGGCGACGGCCGACGAGGTCATCGAATAGCAGCCGCACTCAGAGTGAATGGCTGCTCTTTTTCCGCCCGAAGGCCCCAACCAGTCCGGGGCAATGGCCAATAGCGCCCGAACCCATGGCACGGCCCTAGCGACCGCTTAGGGTCGCGAGCCGCCCTCCGAACCGGGTACCAAGCGTGTGATTTGTACCACTAGTATAGGGGGCCGGCGTATGAAAGCCTCCCAAGAACGAATGCGCGGGAAAGCGCTGAGCGCTTGGCCGTCTATGGAGATGTGGTGGGGCGGGCGGCCTCGCTCGATGCACCGGTTGTTGGACGAGCTAATCTAACATAAAGACCCTTTGGGGATTGTCGATTACCCCCGGCTCAAGGTGACTGTCATCGTCGCCGCAGGATAGACACCCCGGATGCTCAAGATGGGAAAATTGGAATCTGCATTACCACCGATAAGATCGCCGAGGGGCGAGTTCTTACTCGTGTAGAGCGTGACGGCAGCGGACCCCGAATGAAATCACCGGAAACGACGTCGATTGTTTCATTTTGCCGTTATATCCCGTGAACCACCAGTTCGCCAAAAATTGCTGTTGCGAATTTGGTGGCGGGTCGGTCTCAGTGCCGAAGAGAAAATAGGCTGACAGCTCGCCACCGGCGGCTGTTACATACAGTTCTCCTGGGGCACCGGCCGCTTCACCGGGGGTATACTCGTAGGTTAACTGCGGATCGAACACTGTCGGGAGCCCTGCAAATTGAAAGTATTCGGCCAGAAGCTCATTGTTCGTGACGTAGACCAGGATGTAGTTGTTGATGTCACCCGTCCCGTCCGGTGGAACCAGATTGATCCCGATCTGGGACACCTCTGTTGGCCGTCCCGGCGATTGGCCGATCGCAACGCTCTCGCAACTTGTCGCGCGAACGACTATCGCGGCTTGTCCGGTTGCGGCTCCTGCAATCGCGTAGCCCGCCGGCACAAGAGGCTGTGCCTTGGCTAGAGATACTGGTCCCCAACCGGCGAATTCCGTGCAGCCGGCAAAGTGAACCGAGAAGGACAGATCGTCGGCTGATGCGACCGCTCCGCCGCGCAGACAAACGGCCAGCAAAACTGCAGAAAAAAGGACCTTCTTGCAGAGCATGATTTTTCTCCCTTGACGAGGTCGACTTGACTATCCCGGAAAGTGTAGGACTTTGAATAGCTCGATTGTCCGCCCGTTAGCCAAGCTTTAATTCTTTTATTAATTATTTATTTGATTTGATTTTAAAATGTCGGTTGGGCCGATGTAGCCCTTGACGTGCTGCACCGCGACCGGTTTGGTCATCAGCCGCAACACCGGCTTCGAGGCGATTGCGCCCTCGGCCGCAACGCAGCAGCCGGGCGAGGTCGCCGTCGCAGGACAAGGAGACGCCTATGACCATTACCGTGCTGTACCCCGAGGACCGCCAGATTCCCGATCTCGCCCTGGAGCAGGAAATCTTTGGGCCCGAAGTGCGCCTCATCCGCGCCGCGAAACCGAGCTTTGCCGAACTCGACGCGACCGATTGCGCTGCAGCGGATGGCCTGATGATCATGCGCTGGGCGGTGACGGAGGCCGACCTCGACCGCTTTCCGCAGCTGCGCTGCGTCGTGCGCATGGGGGTCGGCTATGACAAGCTCGACCGCAAGGCGTTGGCGGGGCGCAACATTCTCGTCTGCAATGTACCCGATTACGGTACCACTGAAGTCGCAGACCATGCGATGGCGCTGGCGCTGACCTTGCGCCGTGGTATCCTGCTGCACCACGAACTGCAGCGCCGCGACCCACCGGCGCCGTGGCGATCGTTTCACCACCCGATGATCCGGCGGCTTGGCGTACAGAACTTCGGGATCGTCGGGCTGGGGCGCATTGGCACCGCGGTCGCGTTGCGCGCCAAGGCGTTCAACTTCCGCGTCATATTGTACGATCCCTATCTGCCGAACGGTATCGAGCTGGCGCTCGGTATCGACCGCGCCGCGAGCCTCGAGGAGCTGCTGCGGCAGACCGACACCCTGTCGATCCATACGCCTTTGACGCCGGAGACCCGGGGTCTGCTCGGCCACGCCGAGCTCGGCCTGCTGCGCCCGGGCGCGGTCGTAATCAACGACGCGCGCGGCCCGATCCTGGATCTCGATGGGCTGCTGGCGCATCTGAAGAGTGGACACATCGCCGCCGCAGGGCTCGATGTGCTGCCCGGTCGAGCCGCCGGTCGAGCCGGCGCCCGAGCTGTTGCGTCTTTATCGGGGGCGCGAGCCCTGGCTCGAAGGGCGCCTCGTCGTCACCCCGCACGCCGCTTGGCTGACCCCGGAATCCGAGACCGACACGCGGCGCAAATCGGCTGAGACGATGCGCGCTGCGTTATTGACCAACCGGCCCCAAAACGTCATCACCCCCGATATGTATTAAGATCAACAAGACCTCACATCGTTGAAAGAGGAAGTGGACGATGAAAGCTGGTGTGGTTTATCCGCAGGTCGAACTTCGCGGTGATACAGGGGCGGTCAAGGCGTTTGCCCAGGCGGCCGAAGACCTGGGTTACGACCATATTGTGATCTACGATCATGTCCTCGGCGCCGTTCATGCCGGCAGAGAACCGAAGCTGACCGGCCCTTATAAAGAAACCGATCCGTTCCACGAGCCGTTAGTCACCTACGCTTACCTCGCCGGCGTCACCAAGAACCTCGGATTGACAACGGGCGTAATCATCCTCCCGCAGCGACAGACTGTCCTGTTCGCCAAACAGGCTGCGGATGTTGACCTGTTCTCAGGCGGCCGGCTTCGCCTGGGCGTCGGGGTCGGCTGGAACTGGGTGGAATACGACGGTCTCGAAATGTCCCGGCATTTTCGCCGCCGCGGCAAGCGGCAGGAGCAGCAGATTGCGTTGATCCGTGAGCTGTGGGAGCAGCCTGTGGTCGACCATAAGGACTCCGACCATCGGATCGACAGAGCCGGAATATTGCCGCGCCCGAAACGGAAGATCCCGATCTGGCTGGGAGGTTTCAGCGCGGCCGCGTTCGACCGGGCGGCCAGGATCGGGGACGGATTCCTTTTTTCGGGGCGGACTCAAACCGAGGCGATCCAAATCAAGGCGAGGATTGTGACTAAGCTGCTCGAGCTCGGAAGGGATGCCGATGCATTCGGCTTCGAGTCCATCCAGCAATACAGTCGCGGGGACAACCAATGGCCTGGCGATATTGCGGCGTGGCGCGAGGCTGGCGGGAGCCACATATCTGTCGTGACGATGGGCGCGAACCTCAACACGGTGGACGGCCACATCGGAGCCATCAAGCGTTGGCGTGACGTCTACAACTCGGTTCCTTAGGGTGCGGAAAATTGCCGAGTAGGTCAATGAGCTGCCCGCAGACGCCCCCAACCGTCATTCCCGCGAAAGCGGGAATCCAGTTACGTCGAGGGCTTATGGATCCCGGCTCTTCGCTCCGCTACGGCCGGGATGACGACTCCCATGAGTGTGCCAGACTTTTTCCGCACCCTGTTAGCTTAGAGAGCTCTGCGGCGCCGTACCCTTCCCAATAAGTCTGGTGCAGCGGATTCTCTTGGACGATCAGAAAGCCCGATTCAACTCTGGGGACGCCGGTGGTCGCCGGCGTCCACCAGAGCGGAAGAACCTTCCCGAAGGGACGGCCCTCCTCAGTTTTTTGCTGTGTCCGATAAGGTCAGGTGCCCTACCGAGCAACCCCGACGAGCTTGTGACCATCGGGGTCGCGAAGATAAGCGAGATAAGCGCCATTTGGGCGCTTGCCAGGCGGGTCCTCGATTGAGGTGCCGCCATTCGCGACACCGGCTTTGTGCCAGGCTTCAGCCTGCGCCACATCCTTCATCATAAACCCGATCGTGCCGCCGTTGGCGTGGCTGGCCGGCTTGCCGTCGATCGGCTTGGTCACCATGAAACGGCCGCCATTGTGCGAGTACGCCAGTCGGCCTCTGGCGTCCTCGGTGGGGGGCTGAGCGCCCATTGCGGCAAAGAGGGCATCGTAGAATTTCTTTGACCGGGCAATATCGTTGCTACCGATCATGATATGGCTGAACATTTCGTTATCTCCATATGAGCATTACGCGCTGGCAACGCCTCGTCCCGCAAGCGGAAAGCGGCCTGCGGGCCGCACAGTATGACGGACCGACGATCGGCATAAGAGCAAAATCTCTTCCGAACGAGCTGTCGGTGTGCCAGTATGCCTCGCCGTCGCCGAGCCCGCCGATTGCCTTGCCATCTTCGATGATGTTGGAGATCACCGAGATTTCCGGCGCGTTTCGCGCTTACGGCCGGCGGTCTGGGTTTCGACCCCGTATTGCTTGGCGATCAGCGCCGCCGGATTGAATTCGAGCTCCCCGAACTGACGGGTGAACGCCATGTGCTGCTCATCGGTCATCGGCTGACCGCGGAAGCGCAGCACCAGGTTGGCGAGCCAGGCCGCACGAATAGCGTCGCGGTCGACGGTGCGGAGCGGTTCTCGGACGTCGACGCCGGAGATATCGGCGCCGAGCCCCGCCGCGAATGGCCTGACGGTGACACTCATCGCCCTTACTCCGCCGCCTCGAGAGCCTCGACCCCATAGTCATTGATCGAGACGCGCCAATGGATGCGGTCCTCCTCCGGCGGGTAGTCGCCGGCGGCTTTGTGGTACGAGCAGCGGTTGTCCCAGATCACGACGTCGCCCTTGCGCCAGACGTGATGGTACTCGCCGTCGGGCACGATCATGCGCTCTTTCAATTCGGCGATCAGCGCGTCGCCCTCTGCGTCATCAATGCCGACCAAGTAACAAATCTTGCCGGGATCGAAATAGAGCGACCTGCGGCCGGTCTCCGGATGGGTGCGGATAATCGGGTGGAACACGGGCTTCCAATCCTGATCCTCGGGGTTGAGTAATTTGGCCTTGCCGCGCCGCCCGGCATAGGCAAAGGCGCCGATCACGCCTTCAAGACGTTTCTTCAGCCGCTGCGGCAGCGCGTCATAGGCGGCGTAGGCATTGGCGAAGAGTGTGTTGCCGCCCCGGCTCGGCACGGCCAGCGCATAAAGCTGTGTCGCCTTGAATGGAGCCTGATTGTAGGCGCCGTCGGTGTGCCAGCCTTCGGCCCCACGCCGGTAAATCTCGTTGCGCAACTGGCCTTCGGCGTCGAACTTGTTGATCCCGAGCATCGTGATCTTGGGATGATCGGGGTGCCTTGTCGATTTCGATGGATGCGGCGTCACCGGTCCAAAGCGCTCGCTATAGGCGATGAAGTCCGGGATCGTCAGGTCCTGGTCGCGCACGACCATGACATTGCGATCGAGCCAGGCCTGATAGATCTTGCTCCAGGTCGCCTCGTCCATCGTCTTGACATCGACCCCGGCGATCTCGACGCCAATCTGCGGCCCCATCGAGCGAATCTGGAGCATATCTCTTTCTCCGATCTTCGATCCCGTGGCGAGAGAACACCCGTACCGATGAGGCTGCAACGCGGGATTCTGCGATGCACACACGCGATCGGGGCATACCGAAGACACTATCCGTCGTGAATGCGAAATTCGCCAGCCAAGCCGGCCTGTGACACACTCGCGGGCGGGCCGCACTGCGAGCCTGATTGCGAGAAGGAATGAGCCATGGCTGAGGACGAAGCGCTATTCCAGAAAGGCATGCCGATCCGCCGCGAGGTGCTGGGGGCGGAATATGTCGACGCCTCGATGGCGCGGGCGGATGCGTTCATGATGTCGTTCCAGCGAGCAACCACGGCCTGGGCCTGGGGCTGGGCTTGGGGAGACGAGACGCTGGATCGCAAGACGCGCAGTTTGATGAACCTCGCTATGCTGACGGCGTTGAACCGTGCGCCCGAGATCAAGCTGCACGTGAAAGGCGCGCTCAACAACGGCGTCACGGTTGAGGAGATCAAGGCGGCGCTGTTGCATGCAACCGCCTATTGCGGGATACCAGCCGGGCTGGACGCGTTCCGAGCCGCGCATGAAGTGCTGGTCAGCGAGGGTGCTCTGGACGCGAAGCCCGGAAGTGCCGGCAGATGATGTAGGCGTCTCGACGGCGATTTGGCGGGAGAGTTATACCTGGAGCGGCGCATTTGCGGATCGGAACCGCGCGACACTCCCTCGCCCCGCTTGCGGGGAGAGCGTTTGGGTGAGGGGCATCATTGCGACCGCACACCACTCACAGGTGAAGCCGGGAGCTCCCCCTCATCCCGAAGCCGCGCTATGCGGCTTCCGACCTCTCCCCGCAAGCTGGGCCAGGTAACTTTCTGCGCGGCCGCTTCGGTCATCGCCTCGTAGACCCCGGCGATCGTATACGCTGGCTCGCGCAATGAGGTGCTAGGAACCTTGCTCAAGCCCAGCTGGTTTGCGGGGCCCTCACGCCGGCGACGCCGTTCGCGGCGTCATAGTCCGCCACCAGTTCGCGGACGCGCGGGATCAGTTCCTCGCCATACCGAATAGCGTCCGGCCGGGGATCGTAGCCGCGGATCAAGAGGCTGGTGGCGCCCAACTTGTAGTATTCGAGCATCGCCTTGGCGACCGCTTCGGGCGTGCCGACGAGCGCGGTCGAGTTGCCTGAGGCGCCCGTCGCAACGGCGAGCGATGTCCACAGGCATGTGTCGTGCACCTCGGCTTCCGCGGCGGCTTGCAGGAGCCGTTTGGAGCCGACGTTCTGACGCGTTGGCGCAGGTGCGCCGCCGCGATTGATCAGCACCCGGTCGAGGATCGCTCTCGCCCGGTCCCAGGCTGCGCCCTCGGTCGCCGCCAGGATCGGGCGTGTCGACAGGCTGAAGGTCGGGCTGCGGCCGGAGAGTGCGGCCTCCCGGCGCACGCGATCCATAAACCGGGCCGTGTCTTTCAGCGGTTCGCCCCACAGCATGTAGACATCGACATGCGGCGCCAGCACCCGGATTGCAGCGTCGGAACCGCCGCCGCCGTAGATCGGGATATATGGCTGCTGCCGGCAGCGGAGTTCCGAATAGGTCCCGCGGGTTCGGTAGAACTCGCCATCATGGTCGAACGGCGCCGGCTCGGTCCAGGTCCGGCGCAACAGCGAGACATACTCCTCGGAGCGGCGATAGCGGCCCTCATGATCGATCCAGTCGCCGTCTTTGGCCTGGTCGGCATCGCTGCCGCCGGTGATGATGTGCACCGCCAGCCGGCCGTCGCTCAACTGGTCGAGGGTCGCCAGCTTGCGGGCGGCGACCGGCGGGGCCACAAACCCCGGTCGATGCGCCAGCAGGAAGCCCAGTCTCTCGGTCACCGAGGCGGCGTGCGCTCCGACCAGGAACCCATCGGGCATATCCGAGAAATAGCCGATCAGCACGCGGTCGAAGCCGGCCCGTTCGTGAAGGCGCGCCGTCTCGGCAATCACTTCGGCGTCGAACGGCGGTCCCGCCGGTGGGATCAGCTCCGAGGAGACCCGCGGCGCGATCCAGCCGATCATCTCCACAGGCATGGCGCCGCCTTCGGGAACTCAAACAGCTCGCCGGCCTCTAACCCAAGCGTCAAACCTTCACGGTTGAGGCTCGGTAGATCTCGTCGATCGATCTTGCCGCTGCCGCCTCGAATTCGGCATCGCTCATCGAGTGCCTGAAGTCTTCGGCGAGGGCTCGCGAGAAGCTCGCGATCATGCCGTGATTAGCGGCCAGTTTTTTGCAGGCGTCGTCCCGGCTATAGCCGCCCGACAGCGCAACGACCCGGGCGCAGCGCGGGTGGTCGACCAGCGGCTTATAAAGATCGGCGACGTCGGGCAAGGTCAATTTGAACATGACCCGACGGCCCGCCGGCAGGGCGTCGGTGCGTTTTTTCAGTTCGTCAAGCAGGATTGCCTCGGCGCCCTTTTTGTCGGGGCTCTTGATCAACACCTCGGGTTCGAGGATCGGCATCAGTCCGTGCCGGGCGATTTGATCGCCGAACTCAAACTGCTGTGCCGCGATCGCGGCGATCCCGTCCCTATTGGCGAGGTTGATGACCGAGCGCATCTTGGTGCCGAACACGCCGAGCTTGACGGCGCGCTCGCACAATTGGTCGAGCTGCGGCATCGGCCTCAGCAACTGCACGCCGTCCTTTTCGGATTCGAGCCCTCTGTCGACCTTGACAAACGGGACGACGCCGCGGTCTTCCCACAGATAGGAGCAAGTCGGCTTGCCGCGCACCTCGCCGTCCATCGTCCCTTCGAACAAGATGGCGCCGATGACCTTGTCGCCGGTAAAGGCCGGGGCGGTCATGATGCGCACCCGGAACTCGTGGATCAGCCGAAACATCTTCTGCTGGTCGTCGGTGTAGGCGGTGTCGGGAATGCCGTAGAGGCGCAGCGCCCCCGGCGACGACCCGCCGCTCTGGTCGAGTGCCGCGATAAACCCGTCCTTGCCAGACATTTGCGTCATCATCTTGTCGTTGGCCATGATCGTCATCCTCATATGAAGCCAGTATCTCAGGGGAACGCGCGCAGCCGCCGCCATTTTGCGATCGAGTGAGCGAGTATCGGCATTACGTCCGACACCCGGCCAGTTTTCACCTTTCCGTTAGTCCGATCAACTTTCGCAAGTGCTGCGTCAGCAGTAGGAGCAGCTCGTCATGCCCGGGTTGCCGGATGATGGTGTGCGCGAGCCTGCGGGCGCCGGGCGACACCATCATCGCCTTCACGGCGGCGGCACGTCGTCGGCCAAATGGTCGCGATCGCGCCCGAGTGGTACCCGATCGGCGGCAGGACGTAGCTCGGGATAGAGCCGGGCGCCACGTCTGCCCGAAGCGCTGGCGACTTTTAACTTAACTCGCGCTGGCCTCGCTGGGGGGAGCCTTCGATGTGATCCCGGTCGTCCCGCCATGCGTATGGATGTCGACGGAGACGGATTTCCACAGGACGTCGAGCGCGACAGAGGCGGTTTCGGCGGTTTGAGCGGCGGCTGTCGAACCACGCGGCGCCACCCCGCTGCCAGCATTGCGTCGACCGAAGTCAGCATCGCACCCCACATCCAATTTCGGCGCGTCAGCGCGTGACCGCAGCAATCCATATCGCCAGCCTCCGGATGCGCAGGCAATGTCGTCTCGAGCCTTAGAATATGTTTCGAGTGGAGCTCCGTTTCCCATCGCGCGGTACGCTCGGCGGAATTACTATAGCTCCGGCACGATCGATGGAGGCCAACGCCATGTTCGACCTGGACCAGTTTATCGCTGATCTCAGAGCTGCACTCGGGGAGCGGTCCCGGCAGGCATTGAAAGAAGTCGTCGCCCGCGCCGTCGCCGACCCCGCCTCGCTCCTGCGCCAGATCGGAGAACCGGATAAAGCCGCGGTCCAGGTGCTGCACCAAGCCCCTGACCTCACGGTCCTCAACGTGATCTGGGCACCGAAGCAAGTCACGCTGCCGCACGACCACCGCATGTCGGCTGTCATCGGCATGTATGGCGGCCGGGAGGACAACACATTTTGGCGTCGTGTTGCGAACCCGACGAAATTTCAGATCGAGCCCGCCGGAGGCCAAGCCCTCGGCACGGGCGACGTCACTCTTCTGGGCCGCGACGTGGTCCACTCCGTCGTCAACCCGTTGGCGAAGATCAGTGGTGCCATCCATGTCTACGACGGCGAATTCCTCGCCGTGCAGCGCAGCATGTGGGATGCTGAAACGCTTATGGAAAAGCCTTACGACGTCAATGCTGTAGCAACCGGCATGCCGTTGCAGAACGCGCGGTAGGCGACTACAAGCCCACAGCTCCCCGGTTGGATTGGCTCGCCTCGATCATCGGGGTCGGAGTGGTACGCGGCCGGTGGTCGCGCGCAGCTGGGGATGGACCCGGGCCCGCGTCTGCGCTAACCATGACCGCAGGGAACGGCCGCCGGCGGGGGGCCCGCCTGCAACGAGAAGGAGGTAACGACTATGGCCTATGAAGGCATGATTGCAGAAACCATCTCGATCAACGGCGATAAGAACGAGCCAATCTCGGCCTATGTCGCGCGGCCGCTGGGGTCGGGGCCCTTCCCCGGCATGGTGCTGCTGCATCACGCGCCAGGCTGGGACGAGTGGTACCGCGAGGCGACCCGCAAATTCGCGCATCACGGCTATGCCGCGATCAGCCACAACCTTTATCACCGCGCCGGCGAAGGCAAAGCCGACGATGTCGCCGCCAAGGTGCGCGCCGAGGGCGGCGTTCCCGACACTCAGGTCATCGGCGACACCGCAGGTGCCGTCTCTTGGCTACGTTCTCAGCCCTGGCTCAACGGCAAGGTCGGGGTCTTCGGCACCTGCTCGGGCGGCCGGCAGACCTTCCTGTTTGCTTGCCATGCCAAGAACATCGACGCCGCGTGCGAACTTTGGGGCGGCCGGGTGGTGATGAGCAAGGAGGAGCTGACGCCGAAGCAGCCAGTCGCGCCGATCGAGTTTACCAAGAACCTGTCCTGCCCGCTGCTGGGGTTGTTCGGCAACGAGGATCGTTCACCGACCCCGGAGCAGGTGAACCAGCACGAAGCCGAGCTCAAGAAGCACGGCAAGCAGTACGAGTTTCACCGGTATGACGGCGCCGGGCACGGCTTCTTCTACTACGACCGGCCGATGTACCGCATCGAGCAGGCGCTGGACGGCTGGCAAAAGGTATTCACGTTCTTGCACAAGCACCTGGCCAAATAACCGCGGCATGTGCACCTCGATCGTCGAGGTCGTCGGCGCGGACGGCGCCGGCAAGAGCGGTGACGGGTGGTTCGATCTGACCCATTCGGTGGTGTCCTACGACCACCCGCACCACGCTCTGTTCGAAGATGCGATCAACATCGATTTCGTGAACCCCGCGCTCGGACCGGGCGCGCGGGCCGCGGTCGAGATCTCGCTGGAATCGGCCAAAGAGCTGTGCGGCGCGCTGGCCCGGGCGATAGCGGCGGCCGAAATCGAGGAGAGCCACCGGTTTCGGCCGCGTCGCTAAACCCCCTTAAGCGTGAGAGCGGCCTATCGGAGATAGCCCACTACCTCTGAGGCCGAAGGGGGCCGAGCCAAGGCGGGTTGTAGCGCCGCCCGCCTCACCTTCCCGCGTCTCGGGCGCCTCCCTCATACCCGAAGGCGGAGAGGGGTTCTTGTCCTGGTGTCAAATCTGATGGCGCAGGGCGGTGAAGGTACTTCGAACTTAACCTTCTCCCAGACTACGAGCCTGCCTTCAGTGCAGGAGACTTTCCGCGCAGGTAATCTGATCGAGGCACGACGCCTTCAGCTTCTCGCTTGCTCACTCGGATTCTGGTATCTCGCTGCCGCGCGGTAGATGTGCGAGGGTCCCTTTACCTCATCGACCGACGCACGGTACCGCCCTACCGGCTTCTTGGTTGAACATTATCGAGCCAGCGATTCATGCAAGGTTCAGGAGTGACGGACACACAGTTCGCCGGGGACAGCCCGTCACTATCCAACTCTCAGCGTTCGGAAGGTAATTTACTCCCCATTGACGCTCTTGTCATGAAGGGCGGTGGCGTGAAGGGCTTGGCTTTCGCCGGTGCCGTCCGCGAATTGCAAGCATATTTCCAGTTTGAAGCCTTTGTGGGGACATCCGCTGGTGCTATTGCAGCTGCGTTATTTGCGGCAGGCGCAACCGGAGCGATGCTGGAGGAAACGCTTCGCCGGAAGCGCTTTCGTGATTTTCTTGACGGGAAGATTTGGACCGCTCCTTTCAACATTTGGTTCTTTGGAGGAATTCATCCAGGCCTCGCATTCAGTAATTGGCTACGGGACGAACTGCATCGCCTTATACGGACCCAATCCGAACTCCTTATGAAAGATCTTCCAACACGGGCTGTCGTTTTATGCTTCGACCCCAGAATATGGAGCGGTAACTTTTGATTCTAAAGGCAAGCATGCAGATTCCAGCGTGCATAGCGCGGTCCGATGCAGCATGTCGATCCCCTATTTCTTTCAGCCTCAGATCTTCGATGGACGTCGGGTCTATGATGGCGGACTGCTTAACAACTATCCGGTTCAGATATTCTTAGAACAGAAGAGTCCCGGGATGCCCAACGGGACAGGTAATTTCATAGCTCTCTACCTTGGATCTGAGCAGCCGCCTCCGCTAAAGCGCCGCTTCGTATTTGCCGAGCTGCTGTCCGTATGGCTCGACAGAAATGATACCAAAATAATTGACGAATATCGTTCACAGACTGTAATAATTGATACCACCCCCATCGGGACTATTGACTTCGACCTCACTGATCAAGAGAAGGATTTTTTAGTTCTTATAGGCCGAGCCGCAGCCCTTGAATTTATCGCTACACGCGGGCTACTGAGCCAATCGAAGATACCGGTTGTAACATCACTTCGAGTAGAAGCGGAGAGGTTACGCGTTGCCATTATTGATGAGAAGCGAAAGCGTCGCCGACCTCTTCGAATGTTATTTTATACCTTGGGCGGTGTAATCGCGCTGTATGTGCTTTTGGCATCTTTTCCACAATTCAAACCCGTCATATGCGTTTTCTCAAAAAGTTGCGCCACTGAGCCGTTCCAGTCGCTCGAAGACCTCTCACGATACCTAGAGGTACACCATGAATAAGTTTTTACCACTGCTGTTACCAATGTTGGGCCTTCTCTTTCTGAGTGAGGTTCGCGCCGAGTGTCCCTCCCAGTTTCCGGACAGGCCGAGTCCCGAGGTCTTGCGCGAATGTCTCAATGAGATTGCACAGCTTCGCGACGCGCTACGCAAGGCCAATGCCGTCGCCGTGCCAGTCAACGCCGTTCTTGCCTTCCATGGTCGTTGTCCGACGTCGGGGTGGCGACCGTTCGAACCGGCCACAGGGCGAGTCATCATCGGCGCAGGTATACCTAACGATCCGAAACATAAAATGTGGCAGCGAGGCCTACCCAGTGGGGGATTTGAGAATGTGCCCCTTACTCCAAAAGGCCTGGACGAGAGTGGCGGAGAGGAAAATCACATCTTGAGTCAGCAAGAAATGCCTGCTCACTCCCACAATGCCTTTCGAGCCAATGGCGACGGCGACGGACTGTACCCGAAAGCCGCGGTAATGGGGCCTCGTTCACAACCTATTGTGGCCCCGACACAAGATACGGGAGGCAGTCAAGCACACAATACTATGCCGCCGTGGTATGCGCTGAATTTTTGCATCAGAGTTTCGGAAGACCGTTGATGAGCTCGATATGGGAAAGAACCGCTAAGGGCGAGAGGCTGAGGGTTCGAATCCCCCCGATCCGCCGGAGCTGCCGCTTCTGCGCCATTTCCGCGAAGCAGCATCCGGCAGCTCAGGGCCGACTCCCCCTGTAGCACAATTGGTGAAATCATCACGGCCGAGAATCGACAAGGAGAGCGAGGATGACCTCACGCGTGCCAATGGTATCACTCGAGCGCGCCCGCGAACTTGGCGAGGCGATGGGGATGCCCGCGCGGCGCACGCAGAGCGAGGCGTTTCGCGTGTTGGCTAATAATCCCGGTGTAGCTCGAGTTGCGTACCGTCAATTGATGCAATTGTTGGAGAACAATAAGTTCGACACGCGGCTGCGCGAACTGATGATCATGCGGATCGGCTGGGTTACCGGCTCGGCTTACGAGTGGACGAACCACTGGCGGGTCGCGACCACCGCGGGGATCGCCGCCGAGGATATTCTGGCGGTGCGCGACTGGCGAAACTCCGAACGGTTGACACCAGCGGACAAGGCGATCCTGGCCGCCACGGACGAGTGTCTATCCGGTAAGTCCATTTCGGATGCGGCCTGGGCCGAGGTGGCGAAACATGTCACCGAGCCGGGACAACAGGTCGAATTCGTCATCTCCATGGGCAACTGGATGATGTTTTCGCTGTTGTTTCGAAACCTGCGCATTCCGCTGGCGGAGGGCGTCATGGTCTGGCCGCCCGATGGCCTGGCATCCCCGGCGGTGGAGGGATAGGCATAGGCGCCGACGTGAGCCCTGCCCGAGACGGGATGTCGATTACCCTCTCGCCTCTCGCGGACGGCCCTTCTCCGATAGGCTGCGGAAGGTGATCGACCAGCGCGTCACCTCCATGGCGGCGATGCTGTGCTCCCATTTATGTCGCGCCTCGCCTGTCAGATGGTAGATCGACCGCGGCGCCAGGAACACCGAAGCTCGCTCAAAACCACCGCGCCGGCGTCGCCGGAAACGCATCGTCGCCGGAGCTCCCAGCGAGATGCCGACGACACGATCGAACACCGGTCGGTCTCGGTGCCACCCGATCCCGGCACCCGGATCGTAGCGGATCAATAGGGCCTGGACGAATTCGTCCGGGCGCAGGCGCGCAAACCGCGCCGCCTTTGCCCGAAGCGGCAGCAGCCAATCAGGGATTGCCTCAGCCGGGGCGAAGCTGGCGTCGTCGAAGTCGTAGCGCCAGCCGTAGGAAGCAGTCAGCCGCTTACCCAGCCACCTATGGAAGCGGAAGGGCGAGAGCTCGGCCGTGTTGATCGACGTGATCAACATCTGCTCCTCGCCGGGTGTGACGATGGCATCAGCCTGCGACAACCCCGCAAGGCGTGGCTCACCGAACAGATCGGGCTGGGCAGCGATCAGGGTCATGATGCCGGGAACCGGTGTCGCGTCAGATTATGTGGGAAGCGAGATGTTCGATCTCGACTCCGCTCAAAGCCCTCCGGTTCTTGCGTCCTGTTCCTCTTTCGGATTGGATGCGGAGGGCGGCAGGAGGGCCAATGGACACGATCATTGAAGAGACGCACTTACCGGCAGACATCGACGCGCAACCGCTGGTGCAGGCGGCGGCCGCGCTGCAGCCGGTGCTCCGCCGCTATCATGAGGAGATCGAGCGCGAGCAGCGCATGCCGCCGGCGCTGGTCGAGCAGCTGCGCGAAGCCGGGTTCTACAAGATGGTGATCCCGCGCGCGCTGGGGGGCTTGCAGGTCGATACGCTGACCTACCTGCGCGTCGTCGAGCTGTTGGCCGAGGGCGCGGGCTCGGTCGGCTGGAACCTCGGCAACGGCGGCGTCGGCCAGCTGGTCACGCTCGGCTTGCCGGACGAGGGGGTGCACGAGATCTACGCCAAGCGCGCCGACACGATCATCGCCGGCACCGCGGTGCCGGGCGGCGGGCAGGCAGTGCCGGTCGCGGGTGGCTACCGGGTCAGCGGCAGGTGGCAGTTCGGCAGCGGCTGTCAGGAGGCGAGCTGGATGCTCGGGAGCTTCCAGGTGCTCGGCGATGACGGCCAGCCGCGCCGGCATCCGGAAGGCGGCTCGCTGTACTGGCGCGGCGTGTTTGCTCGCTCGGAAGCGGAGATCGTGCCGGGGAGCTGGGACGTGGCCGGACTGCGCGGCACCGGCAGCTTCGACTGGACGGTCGAGGATGTGTTCCTGCCGGAGCGGCGGACGATGCCGCAAATCGGCAGCCCGCTCGAGAACCAGTGGGCGCGCTGGCCAGGGGTGATGTATTCATTGCCGGTTCAGTGCTGGGTCGGGCCGCACCACAGCGCGGTCATCACCGGCATCGCGCGCGCCGGCATCGACGCGCTGATCGATCTCGCCGGCGGCAAGACGCCGCGCGGCCGCACCGGTGCGCTGCTGTGCGAAAACCCCCAGGTGCAGGACGCGGTCGGCAGGGCCGATGCGATACTCAACGCGGGGCGCGCGTACCGCAGCACTCAGATCGCCGAGCTGTGGGCCACGGTCGCCTCCGGCAGGGAGACGACGCTCGAGCAACGGGCCCGCTGCCGGCTGGCCTCTATCTACGCCGCCGACAGCGCGCGCGAGGCGATGGACCTGATGTACCGCCACGGCGGCAGCACGTCGTTCAAGCGCGAGAGCCGTCTGGCCGAGTGCTGGCGCGACTTGCACGTCGTTGGCCAGACGGTCACGCTAGCGCCGGAGTGGTACCCGATCGGCGGCCGGGTGTATCTGGGGATGGACCCGGGCTCGCGTCTGCGCTAGCCGCCGCGGCACGAGGAGGGCAAGGACATGGACAATCGCGCATTCGCATCCGCAACCGAGCTGTCAGCCGAAATTCGCGACGGGCGTATCGGATGCGTCGAATTGCTCGACTTTTACCTGGCGCGCGCGGAACGCTATAATCCCGCGCTGAACGCGATCGTCGTCTGGCAGGTCGACCAGGCACGAGAACGCGCCCGCGCCGCCGATGCCGCCCTCGCACGCGGCGAACGCTGGGGGCCGCTGCACGGCATTCCGATGACGGTAAAGGAATCGTTCAACGTCGCGGGTCTGCCGACTACCTTTGGCAATCCGCTATGGAGGGAGAATATTGCCGACGGAAATGCCTTCCTGATCGATCGCTTGTTGCAGGCCGGCGCGATTGTGTTCGGCAAGACCAACGTGCCCTACATGCTCGCCGACGCGCAGAGCTACAACGACATTTACGGCACCTCCAACAATCCGTGGGACCCGACGCGCTCACCCGGCGGCTCGTCGGGCGGCGAGGCGGCGACGCTCGCCGCCGGGCTGTCGCCCCTTGGTGCCGGCAGCGACATCGCCGGCTCGTTGCGCAACCCGGCGCATTACAGCGGCGTCTATGGCCATAAACCAACCTGGGGACTGATCTCGACGCGCGGCCACGCACCGCCGGGCATCATGACGCCGACCGACATATCCGTAGTCGGCCCGATGGCGCGCCACGCCGAGGACCTCGATCTGGCGCTGCGCGCCCTTGCCGGACCCGACCTCCTTCAGCGGACCGCCTGGCGGATCGAGTTGCCGCCAGCGCGCCGCCGCCGGCTCGGCGAGTTTCGCGTCGCAGTGTGGGCATCTTCTCCGCTATGCCGGATCGACACGAGCGTATCTGACCTCTTCTATCGCGCCATCGAGGCCATCGCGCGGGCTGGAGCGATGGTCGACGATACAGCGCGACCCGGGATCGATGATGAGGAACACCACCATCTATTCATGCTGTTGTTGCGCGCGGCGACGGCGTCGCGCATGCGCGACGAGGATTTTGCCCGGCAGCAGGAGATCGCGGCGACGCTTGCCGACGACGACGCGAGCGACCGAGCCGCGGTGGCGCGCGGCGCGACATTGCTGCACCGCGCCTGGGGCGCTGCCAACGAGAGGCGCACCAAACTGCGGTACACTTGGCACGAATTCTTCAAGCGCTTCGATGTATTGCTGACGCCGGTGGCGGCGACCGCGGCCTTCCCGCACGACCGCAACCCCGATCGCGACAAACGCACCGTGAGCGTCAACGGCAAGCCGGCACCGTATGCGGATCAATTATTCTTTGCGGGGCTCGCCAGCCTGTCGTATCTGCCGGCAACCGCCGCGCCGATCGGCTTGACTGGAGAGGGATTGCCAGTCGGCCTGCAGATCATCGGGCCGGAGGGTGAGGACCTGACGACGATCGAATTCGCCCGGCTGCTGGCGGCTGGGATCGGCGGATTCATCCCGCCGCGAGAATATGCCTAATGGGCCCACCCGGCCCGAGGCCGGGTGGGCTAGGTCGGCGTTACTCCGCGGCGGCGCGCACCGGGGCGTGGCCCAACACCTCAGCGGCCTGTCGGGTGATGGCGGTGCCTTTGAAGAAATCAGGGTTCTGCGTGCCCCAGAGCCGCACCGCATTGGCGAAGGTGAAATCGCGGAAGTCGTCGGCCGTGATCAGCCCGTCCTCGACGAGCTCGTGCGCTTCCGGTAGCACCATCCGCATGTCGGGCACATCGAAGTGGCCAACATCCGAGCTGAAGATCGCGTTGATCCGGGCGCCGAACGGGTTGACCTTGCCGAACGCCACGGCATTCATCCGGTCGTCCGCCTCGCAGCCGAAGTAGAACGGCTTCGCAAATAGGTCGATCCAGTCCTCCTTGCGGGTGATCTTGCAGGCCGCGTAATCGTCGTGCACCGGAACCCCACCGTCGAGCTCGTCCTCCTCGCGGCTGGGCCAGCCGTCGCGGCCCCGCAATTCGGCGGCCATGTCCTGATAGCCGTATTTGTCGACGAGGCTCTGCAACAGCGCGCGGTCGAGCTTGCTCGGGTGCATGTATTCAAGCCCTTCCTTGCCGCGCCGCTCCCAATGCTCGATCAGATCGGCAAACAGCTGGCAGGCCCAGCCGACCCCGCCCTCGAGGAACGCAAAACGCAGATCGGGAAAGCGTCGGGTAACGCCGCCGAGGAACAATGACTTGGCCACGGCGTGACCGGCGGCGGCGAAGTGGCCTATGTGGTTGAAGGTGAAGTTGCTCGGGGTGTTGCGCAGGCCAAAGCTGCGGCCGCCGGTGTGGAAAGTCGGCGCGATCTTGAGCTCGCGGCATTTCTCCCAGACCCGGTCGTAGTCGTAGTCGCTGTCCAGACCAAGCTGGTCGTAATGCACGGCAAAGCGGGCGACTTCCGGATCGACTCCCTTGGCGGCGGGCAGCGACCGCCTGATGGCGCTGGCGAACATGCCGACCTTGGAGCCGAGCTGTTTGGTGACGAATTCGAGCTCCTCGATTGCCTCCTCCGGGGTGTGCATCGGGATCACCGCCGCCGGGGTCAGGCGGTCGCTGAGAGCGCGAAAATAATCGGCGGTGACGATGTTGAAGCCGCGGACCACGGCGCGCCGGGTCTCTTCGTCGTCGATGCGCGCTATACCCAGCCCCGCGGTCGGATAGATCACGCCGAAATCGATCCCCAGCTCGTCGAGGCGATCGTACAGCATGCGCGGCATCATCGCAGTGGCGCGGTCACGGGTGTTGGTGGTCTGGCGTCCCCAGAAGCCCTCCATCGCGATGCCGCGACGCCGCCGCTCGGCGATCGACAACGAGAGCGTGTCGGCGATCCTGCGCATATGCCTGAGCAACCCGTCGGCCGCCTTGTCGCCGGCGGCCTTGCGCACCTGCTCGGCGAATACCGGCCCATATTCGATCCAATGGCCGTCGCCGTCGATGACCGGATGGCTGAGCCGGGAACGGACCTGCTCGGGGTGGTATTCTTTATGGGCGCTCATGCTCTCCTCCGCGAAGTGACCTCGTATTCTGCGGCCATTTTCAGCCGAGTGCCATGATGATTCGACACGGGTGAACGGCGCGCTGGTCAGAGCGGTGAGCTCGGCGGGAAGTCAGGGCGGCGCTTTTCGAGGTGTGAGGCGAGGCCTTCCTTCACCTCGGGGCCACCGAAACCGAGCATCTCCAGCGCCAGCGAGGTGTCGAAGGTCGGGCCCATCGCGCGCAACCAATTGTTCAGCGCGTATTTTGTCCAGCGGATCGCACTCTGCGCGCCTTCGGCCAATCGGCCGGCAATCTCGACGGCCTTCGCGTCGAGCTCCGCATCGTCGACCGCGAGCGAGATCAGCCCGATGCGCTCGGCCTCCTTGCCCAGCACCTCTTCGCACAGCAGCAGGTAGTATTTGGCCTTGGCGAGCCCGCAGAGCAGCGGCCAGACGATCGCCGCATGGTCGCCGGCGGCCACCCCCAGCCGCGTGTGCCCGTCGATGATGCGGCAATCCTTGGACGCGACCGATACGTCGGCCAAGAGGCCGCAGACGAGCCCGGCGCCGACCGCGACCCCCCGCATCGCGCTGACTACCGGCTTGCTGCAGTTGATCAAGTTGTAGACGATGTCGCGCGCCTCCTTCCATTGTCGGGCGCGCGCCTCGAAATCCTCGATATTCTGCTGGATGATCGAAAAATCGCCGCCCGCCGAAAAGATGCGGCCAGCGCCGGTGATGATCGCGGCATTGACGCTCGCATCCCGATCCACGTCGCGCCAGATCTCGGCAAGCTCGCCATGCAATGCCGCGTCGGTGGTGTTCATGCGCCCGTTCTCCATCGTGATGCGGAGAACCTTTTGATGCGGGCGATCGAATTTGAGCCGCGTATAGCGGGCATAGGGATCGGTCATCGGAGCCTCCCGTCTCAATCGTCATTACTGGGCTTGACCCGGTGATCCACGCCCCCCGGCGCAAGCCAATCTAGTGTCGGGCGCGTGGACGGCCGGATCAAGTCCGGCCACGACGATCGGAGGCAGGTCGCACGGTCACCGGCAGGCTGGCCAATGCACGCAAGGTGTTATTGTGACGCCGGCGGATCGGGCCGGTGATTTCGAACGAACCGACCTTGCGCGCGAGTGCCGAGATCACACATTCGCCTTCGAGCCGCGCCAATAGCTGGCCGACGCATTGGTGAATGCCACTGCCAAAACCGACATGACCGACGGTGCGGCGGGTGATGTCGTAATCGTCAGGGCATTCCCAATGCCGCGGGTCGCGGTTAGCCGCACCCAGGAACATCAGCACCTTCTCGCCCTCACCGACCGCGATACCGCCAAGCTCGACCGGGCGCGTCGTGGTGCGGAAGAAGGTCTGCACCGGCGTCTCGTAGCGCACCGCCTCCTCGAACGCGGAACGCGCCAGAGAGGGATCGGCGCGCAGCCGGGCGAACTCTTTGGGGAACCGCGCGAGGCAATAGACCGCCGCACCAATGCCGCTGACCGTGGTATCGACGCCGGCGGTCAATAGCGACCGTGCCACGATCGGCGCTTCCTCCAGGGTCAGCTCGCCACTGTCGCTCGCCATATGGATTGTCGCACCAAAACCTCCCGGAGCGAAAGCGTCGCGCTGCATCTGGCGCTGCAGCCAAGCCAGTACCGGTGCGGCATCGGCAACCGCCGCCTTGAAGAATTCGTTTTGCGGGCCAAAAGAGTTGAAAACCATATTGCCATAGGGCAGCAGGAAATGGCGGTTCTCGCGCGGCATGCCCATGGCATCGGGAAACACCGTCAGCGGGTAGGCTTCGGCCAGATCGGTGATCGCATCAAAGCTGCCGCGTTCCACCAGTTCGCCGATCAGCGCGTCCGCCTCCTCGGCAAAGCGCTCGCGCAGCCGCATCATGACTGATGCGGAAAGCACACGGTTGAGCACCCGGCGCGTCTTGTCGTGCAAAGGCGGGTCGGTCTCCAGCACCAGGCTTTTTGGCCGCCACGGCTTCTCTTTGGCAAAGTCGGTGAGACCGGCGCCCCGGCTCGAACAGAAGGTTTGCCAATCATTGAGGACGTCATGGACTTCGGCGTAGCGCGCGACTGCCCAGACATCGTAGTGCTGCAGCCGCACGACGGGACCTGCCTCGCGCAATTCCCGATGGGCGGGAAACGGGTTCTCGAAGAAGTCGCGGCAAAACGGATCGACCTCCGACACCGGTGCCTTTTCCGCCTCCAGGACCACGATCACCTCCTTGCTGAGCCGCGATCGATCTTAGAATATTATGAGTCAATGGCCGACTGTTCTCTTCAAATCCGTCCGGTTGCCGGCGCGCTTGGGGCCGAGATCGCAAGCGTCGATCTTTCGGAGGATCTCGACGACGGGACGATCGCGGCGATCCGGCGTGCCTGGCTCGACCATCTGGTGATCTTTTTCCGTGGCCAGAACCTCGCCCCCGAGCGGTTTCTTGCCTTCGCCAGGCATTTCGGCGAGGTGGTCGAATATCCGTTCATCAAGGGGATCGAGGGCTTCCCCTTGATTACCCCGGTCGTCAAGCTCGAGCACGAGCGGGTCAATTTCGGCGGACTCTGGCACAGCGACACGACCTATCTCGAACGCCCGCCGATGGGCACGATGCTGATCGCCCGCGAGGTGCCGCCTTATGGCGGCGACACCTTGTTTGCCAACATGTATCTCGCCTACGAGACCTTATCGGCGGGTATGCGGCGGCTGCTCGACGGGCTCGTCGCGGTCAATTCCTCGGCCAAGGCCGATGTGACCAAGACGCGCGAGGACCGCATCCGTGACGGGGCCAGGCTCGATGCGCGGCCCGAATATGTCGCCGAGCACCCGGTCGCGCGCACCCACCCCGAGACCGGCAAGCAGGCGCTCTACGTCAATGGCGGCCACACTGTGCGCTTCAAGGAATGAGCGAGGCGGAGAGCGCCCCGCTGTTGCAATATTTGTTCGCCCATCAGCAACGCCCGGAATTCACCTGCCGCTTCCGCTGGGAGAAGGGTTCTCTCGCCTTCTGGGACAATCGCTGCGCCCAGCACAACCCGATCAACGATTATCACGGTTGGCGCCGGGTCATGCATCGTGTGACCCTGGCCGGCGACCGTCCGCGCTGACGCGACGCGAGGCGAGCGTGGACATCGCAGCCTGGCTCCGCGGCCTCGGCATGCCGCAATACGAAGCGGCGTTCCGCGACAACGCGATCGATGCCGCGGTGTTACCGGAGCTTACTGCCGACGACCTGAACGACCTCGGCGTCAATCTCGTCGGCCACCGCCGCAAATTGCTCGCGGCGATCGCCGCTTTGCGCGGCGACCCCGGTCCGATACCACCAACGGTAGCGCCCCCCGCCGTGGCTGAGCGCAGACAGCTGACGGTGATGTTCTGCGATCTGGTCGGCTCGACCGCGCTTTCCGCGCGCCTCGATCCCGAGGATTATCGCGACGTCATCGCCGCCTATCACGGGGCCGTCGCCAAAATAATCGGCGAAGCCGACGGCTTTGTCTCCAGGTACATGGGCGATGGCGTGCTGGTCTATTTCGGCTACCCGCAGGCGCATGAGGACGACGCCGAAAGGGCGGTGCGGGCCGGCCTCACCTGCATCGACACCGTGGGTCGCCTCGATGTCAAATCGGTCAAGCTCCAAGCGCGCGTCGGGATCGCCACCGGGCTGGTGGTCGTCGGCGATCTGATCGGCGAGGGACCGGCGCAGGAGCAGTCGGTCGTCGGTGAGACCCCAACCTTGCGGCCCGCCTGCAAGCGTTGGCCGAACCGCAGACGGTCGTGATCGCTGGAAGCACACGCCGGCTGCTCGGCGACCTGTTCGAATACGGCGATCTCGGCGCCCTAGAGGTCAAGGGCATCGCCGCGCCGGTGCTGGCTTGGCAGGTATTGCGTCCGGGCGCCGTGGCCAGCCGCTTCGAGGCATTGCGCGGATCGGCGCTGACCCCGCTGGTCGGCTGCGACGAGGAAATCGGCTTGCTGTTGCGACGTTGGGCGCTCGCCCAGACCGGCGACGGTCAGATCGTACTGATCTCCGGCGAGCCCGGTATCGGCAAGTCGCGCATCACGGCAGAGCTGGAAGGGCGCCTTCACGCCGAGTCCCATATCCGCTTGCGCTATTTCTGCTCGCCCTACCACCAGGACAGCGCATTTTACCCGTTCGTCGACCAGCTCGGGCGGGCATCCGGGTTCGTGGCTGATGATCCGCCCGCGGCCAGGCTGGAGAAGCTCGAGGCCTTGCTCGCTCGCGCCGCGCCGCCCGACGAGGATGTGGCATTCATCGCCGATCTGCTGTCGTTGCCGGATTTGGATCGCCACCCGCTGCCGAACCTCAGCCCGCAGCGCAAGAAGGAACGGACGTTGGAAGCGCTGATCCGGCGGCTCGAGGGGCTGGCGCGCCAGCAGCCGGTTCTGGTGGTCTTCGAGGACGCGCATTGGATCGACCCGACCTCGCGCGAATTGCTCGACCTCACCATCGAGCGTGTGCGCAGACTGCCGGTGCTGCTGGTCGTGACGTTCCGCCCCGAATTCCAGCCGCCATGGATCGGTCAGCCGCAGGTCACGATGCTGGCGCTCAACCGCTTGGACCGGCGCGAGCGGACTGCTCTGGTCGCGCAGATCGCCGGCAGCGAAGCATTGCCCGGTGAGGTCGTGGCCCAGATCGCCGAGCGCACCGACGGTGTGCCGCTCTTCGTCGAGGAACTGACCAAGAGCGTGCTGGAGAGCGGCGTCCCGGTGGTGGGAATTCCGACCACCCTGCACGACTCGCTGATAGCGCGGCTCGACCGTTTGGCGTCGGTGCGGCTGGTGGCACAGATCGGCGCCGCTATCGGGCGCCAGTTTCCCTATGTATTGCTGCGTGCCGTCTCTGATCTTCCCGAGGACGAGCTGCGCGCCGCTCTCGCCCGCCTTGCTGCCTCCGAGCTGGTATTTCAGCGTGGCATTCCCCCCGACGCGGTCTACACCTTCAAGCACGCGCTGGTGCAGGATGCGGCGCATGGCAGCCTACTGCGCAGCACCCGGCAACAATTGCACGCCCAAATCGCAGAGGCGCTCGAGATCCATACCCCGGAACTGATGGACACCCAGCCCGAACTCTTCGCTCAACACTTCGCCGAGGCTGGGCTGGTCCAAAAATCCGTCACCTATTGGGGCAACGCTGGTCAAAGGTCCGCCGCTCGCTCGGCGCTGGTCGAAGCTGCAGCGCAGTTTCAAAAGGGGCTGGACCAGTTGGCGCTATTGCCGGAGAACCCTGAGCGCCAACGACAGGAACTCGAATTTTGGAGCGCCTTGGGGGCGGTGTCGCAAAATGTCAAGGGACACGCTGCGCTGGAAACCGGCCATGCCTGGGGGCGCGCGCGAGACCTCTGGGAACGGCTGGGTTCCCCCTCCGAGTTCCTCGGGGCTCCCCACGGGCAGTCTCGCTATCACATGCACCGCGGGGAGTTCGATTTGGCCAAGCGTTTGTCCGAGGACTTGCTGCATCTGAGTCGTCAGCGCGACGATTCCGTCGGGCTAGCCCTGGCTCACAACTCCCTCGGTCGAAATCTGCTGTTTGCCGGCGAATTTCCTTCATCCCGGTCGCATCTGGGAGAGGCACTTATGCTTTATAGTGCGATCTCCCACTGGGCGCTTGTCCGTCAGGGCGGAAGTTACCTTCGGGTTCCGTCACAGGCGTCGCTGGGGATTGCACTTTTCTGTCTCGGTTATCCGGACCAAGCCTCGGCGCGGAGCAGCGCAGCAATCGCTGAAGCTCAGAGCCTGAGTTATCCGCCGACCTTGGCTACGGGCTTGTCGATCGGTGCCAGACTGCTTTCGCTGGTCGGAGAAAACTTAGCCTTGGGTGAGGTGGCGGGCCAGCTGAGTGCAGTAGCGACCGAGCATGGTTTCCCCGTCGAGCGGGCGTCGGGTACGATCTTTTGCGGCTGGATCAGGGTCGAAAATGGCGATGTGGCTGAAGGAATATCGCTTCTCCGCAGCGGTTTAGCTGCTTATCGTGCGACGGGGGTTGAAATGTATATGCCCCATAATATCGCACTCCTCGCCAGAGCATGTGGGATCGCAAGGCAAATCGAAGAGGCCGTGATCCTGTTGGACGAGGCATTACGGATCGTCGAAAGGACAGGGGAGCGCTGGTTCGCGGCAGAGCTGAACCGGCACAAAGGCCAGTTGCTCCTGCGCCAAGGGCGTACCGAGGCCGCCGAGGAGCTGTATCGCAAGGCCTTGAGCATCGCCCAGGAGCAAGAGGCCAAGCTCTGGGAATTGCGCGCCGCCGTGAGTCTCGCCCGGCTCCGCCGCGACCAGGGCCGCCGCGCCGAGGCCTGCGACCTCCTCGCGCCAATCTACGGCTGGTTTACCGAAGGCTTTGACACCGCCGATTTGAAAGACGCGAAAGCTCTCCTGGACGAACTCGGTAGCGCCTGATGGATGTAGCCGTCTGGCTGCGGGGCTTGGGTCTTGAACGATACGAGGCCGCTTTCCGCGACAACGAGATAGATTGGGACGCGCTGCCCAAGCTCACAACAGAGGATCTCAAGGACCTCGGTGTCGTGCTCGGGAGCCACCGCCGCAAGCTTATCGAAGCGATCGCCGCGTTGTGCAGCCACGTTGATTCCACACCGGAGCAAGCTTCGGCTGCGCTGGCTGCCGAGCGCAGGCCGCTCACAGTGATGTTCTGCGATCTCGTTGGCTCGACCGCGCTCGCCGCGCGGCTCGACCCCGAGGATCTGCGCGAGGTTATCAACGAATACCTTCGCGTCGTCGCCAATGTCGTCGGCAAGTTCGATGGGTTCGTCGCCAGGTATATGGGCGATGGCGTGCTCGCCTATTTCGGCTACCCGCGAGCGCATGAGGATGATGCGGAGCGCGCGGTGCGGGCCAGCCTCGCCGTGGTCGAGGCCGTACGCCGACTTGAAACACCCGAGTTGCTGAAAATCCGCATCGGCCTTGCTACCGGGCTCGCGGTGGTCGGCGATCTGATCGGATCGGGGGCCGCCCGAGAGCAGGCGGTCGTCGGCGAGACGCCAAATCTTGCCGCGCGGCTGCAAGCCCTCGCCGAGGCGAACGAAATCGTCATTGCCGAGAATACGCGCCGGCTGGTCGGCAGCCTGTTCGAGTACGAGAGCCTCGGCAAGGTCGAGCTCAACGGATTGCCGGCGCCGGTCGGGGCCTTTCGTGTGCTCGGCGAAGGCCGGGGCGGCAGCCGGTTCGAGGCGCTGCGCTCCGGCGAAACCCCGCTTGTCGGGCGCGACGAGGAGATCGACCTGCTGTTGCGGCGCTGGGCGCGCGCCAAGGCGGGCGACGGCCAGGTCGTGCTGATCTCGGGCGAACCCGGCATCGGCAAGTCGCGCATCGCCGCGGTATTGGAGGAACGTCTTCATGCCGAGCCGCATCTCCGCCTGCGCTATTTCTGCTCGCCCCATCACCAGGACAGCGCACTGTTTCCCTTTGTCGACCAGCTCGGCCGGGCGGCGGGGTTCGCACGCGACGACCCGCCCGGGTTCCGGATAGAGAAGCTCGAGACCGTGCTGGCCCGCGCCCCACCACCCGACGAGGATGTGGCACTCCTCGCCAATCTGCTGTCATTGCCGGCCTCGGACCGCCATCCGATGCCGAACCTCAGTCCACAGCGCAAGAAGGAAAAGACGTTCGAAGCGCTCCTGCGCCAGTTCACAAACTTGGCGCAGCAGAGACCTGTACTGATGGTTTTCGAGGATCTGCAGTGGGCGGACCCGACATCCCGCGAGGTGTTCGACCTGACCGTCGAACAAGTTGCGCGCTTGCCTGTGCTGTTGATCGCGACCTTTCGCCCGGAGTTCAACCCGTCCGGGACGAGCCAGCCGCACGCCACGGCGTTGGCCTTGCGACGCTTGGCAAGAGAGGAAAGCGAGGAGTTGGTTCGCGGGATCATCCGCGACGACGCTGCGCTGCCGGGTGATGTGGTGGACGAGATCGTCGAGCGTGCCGATGGTGTGCCGCTATTCTTGGAAGAACTGACCAAAGCGGTCCTCGAAACCGGGGTAGAGATATCGGCCGTTCCGCGGACGTCGCTGGCGGTGCCGGCGACATTGCATGCCTCGCTGATGGCGCGGCTCGACCGGCTCGGCCCGACGGCAAAAGAAATCGCGCAAGTCGCCGCCGCCATCGGACGCGACTTCTCCTACGAGCTGTTGGCTGAGGTCGCGCAGCGGAGCGAGGCCGAGTTGCAGGAGGCGCTCGGCCGGATCGTCGATGCCAGCCTCGTCTTCCGGCGCGGGGTCCCGCCACAGGCCACGTTCCTGTTCAAGCACGCGCTGGTACAGGAAACCGCTTACAGCACGTTATTGCGTGCTCCGCGCCGGGCATTGCACGCGAGGGTCGCCCGCGCGCTCGAAGAGCACTTCCCTGCCTCGGTGGAATCGCAGCCCGAAGTCCTGGCCCACCACCTCACCGAAGCCCGCATGCTCGAACAGGCCGTCGCCTATTGGTGCCGCGCGGGCCAACATTCCGTGGCGAAATCGGCGTTCGTCGAGGCGATCGGGCAGCTGAGACGAGGGTTGCTGCTGATCGCCGATCTGCCGGACACCCCCGCGCGTAAGCAGCAGGAGCTCGATCTCCAGGTCACCCTGGCGGCTGCGCTGAGGTTCCCAAAGGGCTATGCGCACTCGGAGGTGGCGGAGGCGTTGGGTCGAGCACGCAGCCTGATCTTGGAGACCGAGGGTGCGGGTACGATCGCTTACTTCGCGATGCTGTTCGGTCTGGTTGGGGTCAATTACATCGGCGGCAAGCCGAAGGTGGCG
>Ga0306926_10000779_pt1 | contig 30454 bp, 27 predicted proteins | sample flu12Cox44000178_FD_203759 | JGI IMG/M metagenome (GOLD analysis project Ga0306926, IMG submission 203759) | Lab enrichment of tropical soil microbial communities from Luquillo Experimental Forest, Puerto Rico - flux8day.12C.oxic.44.000.178 (v2)... | ecosystem: Environmental > Terrestrial >...
GGGGACGCTGACGCTGCTGCTGGCGGGAATCATTCTGGCCGAGGCGGTGTTCGAGATTATCGCCTATTTCCGGATGCGTGGAGAAAGCGGCTCCGGGTGGCTGCTGATGAACGCACTAATCACGCTGCTGTTGGGCGGACTGATCTGGTTTCACTGGCCGTCGAGTTCGGTGTGGGCCATTGGTACGCTGGTCGGCGTGAACCTGCTGATGACCGGGATCTCGCGGCTGATGTTTGGCCTGGCGGCGCGAAAGCTGACAAGCGCTGTAGCGTGAAGAAGAGGATTTGTCACGGAGGCACGGGGGACGGAGGGAGGCCCGTGGGCTCTCTGCCGCCGTTGTACTTCACTGCGAAGTAGCCTTGGCCTTCCGAAACCCCAGACCCACCAACAGCGAAGGATAGCGCCCGAGGTACCTTCCCCTTTTTAACGCAGCGCCTAGTGCCGGATGGGGAAGGATGAGGCGGTAGCGCGTTGACCCGGGTGCAAAGGGCTACGTACCATAGAGCGATGGGCCTGATCAGAATACGCCGAAACCCCGTGAAGAGATCGCGGCGGACAGGAGGCTGTCTGGCGTTCTGCTTGGCAGCGGGGTTAGGGCTGGCGGGTTGTGAGGATGCGGCCAAGAAACCGACGCAGACCCACACGGCGGCGTACGTACCTACGCTCGATCCGGCGAAGGCGGCGCGGGTTCCCCAGATCGCGCAGCAGGTGGGAACACTGCCGCTTCGGAATTTGACCACGCAGCCACTAATCCCCCTGCAACCGCAGGTACCGGGCGGGATCGACTACCTCATCACGAAGGTGCAGGAGAAGTTTTCTTCCGGGGAGGCCAACTACAAGGCCGGGCACCTGGAGGCAGCACGGCGGGATTTTGACGATGCGGTGGACTGGATGCTGGAGAGCGGCTACGACCCGAACGGCGATCCGCGGCTAAGCGAATTGTTCCACCAGGTGACGGACGCGGTGTTCACCTACGAGTTGCAGGCGTTCCGCGCCGGGGACGGATTCAGCGAGACGCCGGCAGTCCCCGCGCCGATTGATGAAGTGGCGGAGATGACTTTTCCCGTGGACCCGAAACTGAGGGAACGGGCGGAGGCAACCGCCAAGAGCACCTCGCATGACCTGCCGCTGACCGTGAATGACACCGTAGCTTCCTACCTCAACTTTTTTCAGACGCCTCGGGGCCGGGCTATCGTGGAGAACGGGTTGCGACGGTCGGGGCGTTATCAAGAAATGATTGCGCGGGTGCTGCGAGAGGAGGGCGTGCCGCAAGATCTGATCTATCTGGCGCAAGCGGAGAGCGCGTTCCAGCCGCTGGCATTGTCGCGGGCGGGGGCGCGGGGCATCTGGCAATTCGTGCAATGGCGCGGGAACGAGTATGGACTGAAGCGCACTTGGTGGGTGGACGAGCGCATGGACCCGGAGAAGGCTACCCGCGCGGCGGCGCAGCACCTGCGCGATCTTTACGGATTATTCGGCGACTGGTATCTGGCCATTGCAGCTTACAACTGCGGGCCGGGAAACGTGCAGAAGGGCGTGGAACGGACCGGATACGCGGATTTCTGGGAGCTCTATAAAAGGAATGTCTTGCCGCGGGAGACCAAGAATTACGTGCCCATTATCCTCGCTCTTACGTTGATTGCCAAAGACGCGGCGCACTATGGGGTTGCGGTGGAACCGGATGAGCCGGTGGAGACGGACGTTGTGAAACCGGGGCGTGCCATTGACCTACGACTGGTGGCGGAAACGATTGATGTGGACGTGGCGACCTTGCGGACCCTCAATCCTTCCCTCCTACGCATGGCTACCCCGGAGGATCCCAACTTTGTGCTGCACCTGCCAAAGGGGACCTCGGAGCGATTTTCCGCTGAAATCGCGGACATTCCTGCGGACAAGTGGGTGAGCTGGCGGCGGCACCGCGTCGAGGCGGGGGAGACCCTGACGTCTATTGCGAAGAGGTACCGGGTGACGCCGGTGGCCATCGCCGAGGCGAATGACCTGGATCGGGGTGAGAAGCTGGAACCGGGCGAGAAACTGATCATACCGGCGACGCGGCCTGCGGAAGAGGCCAAGAGCCGGCTGGTGCGCTACCGTGTGCGCAAGGGCGACACCATCGAGGGGATTGCGGACCAGTTCAGCGTAACCTCGGAGCAGATTCGCAAATGGAACGGATTGAAGTCCGCCAAGGTAAGCCGGGGTATGGTACTGCGGATTTATACCGTGGGGGGAGGGCCGGAAACCCATACGGTTCGCAGCGTAGCAAAGTCGAAGAAGCCGCCCGCCAAGGCGTCGGCAACGAAGACGAGGCAGTAGACGAAGGCTGGAAAGGGCCAGCGGGCCGCGTCAAAGTAAGAGGACAGCGCTGTTTTGCGCAGAACTCTTGACATCCGCGTTCGAGTGGGATAACAAATCGCAAGGACGGAGGGACGTCATCTCCGGCTGGAGCAGCATGCCACGAACATCGGGTAGAAAAGAGCCCCCAGGGGAGGAAAGCATGGATTTCGAGAAGGATCAGTTTGAAGACGACGATGAGCTGTCGCGACTGGAAGAGGACGACGATCTGGGCGGCGACACCGAAGGCGTGATCGAGGAAGAGGAAGAAATTCTTCTAGTGGAAGAAGAGCCCGCCGGGGAAGGACCGGAAGTGGCCGCGAAACCGGCGCCAAAAGCTGCCCCGAAGAAGACCTCCCGTAAGCCGGCCAAGAAGGCCAAAGCAAAGCCGAAAAAGGCCAAGAAAGCAAAGAAGCCAGCCAAGAAAAAGGCCAAGGCGAAACCGAAAAGAGCGGCGAAGAGGAGCGGAAAGAAGCGCCGCCGGTAGACTTTTCGAGAAGGGCAAGGTTTAGGCCTCCCGATGAAACGTCGGGAGGCCTTTTTGTTTCGGGAAAAAGAATTTGTTGCGGCGGGTGCCGGGAGCTGCCCGTAACGAAAGAAGGGAGTTTCAAATCGGGAAGGGAAAAGAGGTCAGAAGTTTTGTGATAAGACGTAAAATACCCTTATGATACATAGCACTGCTGCGGGCCGCCGTGCCGCTCGAGGGATTTGCGGTGTGGACGGCGAAGATGCGGCCGTTGATATAGTAACCAGTGCTAAGTTTTAGGCAATTACGCATGCACAGACATATGTCTTTCCAACTGAAAATGCTGAACTGCGGGTAGCTGCCGGTATTCTCTCCGAACTTATAACTGAGAATTGAATATTAAAACCTGTCTGCTACACCAGCGGTTCGGACCAGTTCTCCAGGGTCTCCTTAACCTTGTGCAGGAACTGGTGGGCGATGGCGCCATCCACGACGCGGTGGTCGTAGCTCAGCGTCACGTAGCACATCGAGCGGATGGCGATGGAATCGTTGATGACCACTGGGCGCTTCTCGATGGCGCCGAGGCCCAGGATGCCCACATTCGGCTGGCTGATCACCGGCAGGCCAAACAGCCCGCCGAAGACGCCCGGATTGGTGATGGAGAAGGTGCCTTCCTGTACTTCCTCGGGCTTCAGTTTTTTCGAGCGGGCGCGCTCGGCCAAGTCGTTCAAATTCCGCTGGATGCCCAGGAAATTTTTCTCGTCCGCGTTCTTGATGATCGGGACGATCAAGCCCCACTCGAGCGCCACGGCGATGCCCACATTGATTTCCTTGTGGAGCACCACGTTGGTGCCGTCGAGCGAAGCATTCAGCGTGGGATAAGTACGCAGGCCCGCCACGGCCGCCTTCACGAAGAAAGGCATGAAGGTCAGCTTGGTCTCATAGCGCTGCTCGAACTCTTCCTTGGACTTCGCGCGGGTGGCCACCACTTTGCTCATGTCAATTTCGTCCACTGAATAGACGTGCGGCGAAACGTGCTTCGAAGCGACCATGTGCTCGGCAATCTTCTGGCGCATGACGCTCAGCGGTTGCAGTTCGTAGTTACCGAAGTAGAGGCGCTCGCGGGGAACGGCAACCTGAAGAGCGGGCATGTACTGGGTGCCGTGCACCGCGGGCGCCGGTGGCGGAGGGGGCGGCGTGGGACGTGCCGTAGCCGCAGTGGCTATCGCCGCACTAACTGGAGCGGCACTCTCTGTCCCTGCGATGGCCGCTTCAATGTCTTGCTTGGTGATGCGGCCTCCGGCGCCGGTACCCTCGAGCGCCGTGAGGTCCACGCCATGTTCCTTGGCGAGTCGCCGGACCAAAGGAGAAGAATGGATGCGCTCGGTCGTAGCCGGAGCCGCGGCAGAGGCGGCGTGCGCAGCCGGAGCGCGCGCGGATGCAGCGGATTGTGGGGCAGGCGGTGCTGGCTTAGCTGCAGCCGGTCCGCGTCCCGCTGCTGCCGCTGGGGCAGGCTTCGAGGCAGCAGGAGCAGGGGCCGGAGCCGCCGCGGAACTGGCGCCATCAATGACCGCCACGATCGTCTGGATAGGCACGGTCTGGCCTTCGGCGATTTTGATTTCTTTCAGAACGCCGGCGGAGGGAGAAGGAATTTCGGCGTCTACCTTGTCAGTTGAAATTTCAAACAGGGGCTCGTCGCGCTCGACCTTGTCGCCGGGCTTCTTGAGCCACTTGGTGATGGTGCCTTCAAAGATGCTTTCGCCCATCTGGGGCATGACCACGTCGACTGCCATGCGTTTGTCTCCTTGCCTTGCGAAACTCGCTTCGTGGAACTCGCCTTGTAGAACTCGCGGAACCGATGAAAACCGGGGCGCTTGGCCGGTCTATCTGAACCCTACCAGTTTACAGCGAAAGTCGAGGGCCGAAAAGGTCAGGACCTTTGCTGCCGCGAAGTGTGCCTATTTGGAAAGGCTGTCCCTCAGTAGCGAGCTAAATCCTTTGCGGCAGTGAAAACTCTTTGCGCGTTAGGGAGGAAGGCTTGCTCCAGCGTGGGCGCATAAGGCACTGGCGTATCGAGCGAGGTGACGCGGAGGAGCGGCCCGTCCAGATCGTGGAAAGCTTTTTCGCAGAGGATGGCGGCGATTTCGCCGGCGATGCCGCCAGTTTTCGTGTCTTCGTGGACGACCAGGCACTTGTTGGTCTTTTTGACCGATTGCAGAATCGTCTCCTCATCGAGCGGGAGCAGCGTGCGCAGGTCAATGACCTCGGCTTCGACGCCTTCCTTAGCAAGTGCGTCGGCGGCTTCGAGTGAAGTGTGCATCATGGCGGCGTACGAAAGGATGGTGAGGTGCCTTCCTTCGCGGCGAACGATCGCTTGGCCGAGCGGTACGGTGTAATCGCCCGCGGGAATCTCTTCCTTGATGCGGCGGTAGAGGAATTTATGCTCGAAGAAGAGCACGGGATTATTGTCGCGGATGCTGGCCTTGAGCAGGCCCTTGGCGTCGTAGGGCGTCGAAGGATAGACAACCTTCAGGCCTGGCGTGTGCACGAAATACATTTCCGGATTCGCGGAGTGGAACGGGCCGCCATGCACGCCGCCGCCGGAGGGGCCGCGAATGACCATCGGCGCGGGGGCGTTCCAGAGGTAGTGGCCCTTGGCGACGAAATTCGTAATTTGATTGAACGCGCAAACGATGAAATCGACGAACTGCATTTCCGCGATGGGGCGCAGGCCGAGATAGCTCATGCCGCAAGCCGCGCCGATGATGGCGCTTTCGCTGATGGGCGTGTCAATGACGCGCTCCCAGCCGAATTTTTCGAGCAAGCCTTCGCTGGTCTTGAAAGCGCCACCGTAGACGCCGACGTCCTCGCCGATGAGCACCACGCTGGGATCTGCGGCCATCTCTTCGAACATGGCCTGCTTGATGGCTTCGAGAAACGTGCTGGGAGCCATCGTTATCTCCTTGCCTTCTGGGGAGTCTTGCCGCGGACGGCAGATTTGGCGGCGGGCTTCACTGATTTCTTGGCAAGGCCTTTCGCCTGCGTTTTTGCGGACGCCGTATGAGCTGGTTTTTCGGCAAAGGAACTCACATCCCCGAAGTGGATCGGGGCGTCCCCGCGGGAAGAGCTCTTGCCGCGGCCAAAGCCTTCCACGGTCCAGACCGGTTCGACACTGCATTTCGGCGGCGTAACTTCGGCGATGGGCCGCTCCCACTTCGGGCCAATCTTGTGGCAATCGTCACCGGTGCAGTAGACGCCCTGACGGACGAACTCCGGCGGAGGCATCGGGGAGTTCTCCGCGAACTCGCGTTCTTTTTCGAGCAGCGCGCTCATCCTATCCTCGATTTCGTTTTTGCTCTTCGCGTCGAGGAGTTTTTCCTTCAGGAGAAAGGCCTCATAAAGGGTAATCGGATCGCGCTTCTCCCAGAATTCGCGCTGTTCTTTGGGAACATATTCCGCGGGATCGTGCTGCGCATGGCCGCGGCGGCGAAAGGTTTTCGCTTCGATGAGGATGGGGCCTTCTCCTGCGCGAGCGCGCTCAACCGCTTCCTTCGCCGTGGTATAGACAGCGACGACGTCATTGCCGTCCACGATGTAGCTCTCGATGCCGTAGGCCTTGGCGCGGTCGGCGAGATTTTCGATAGGCACCTGCCGGCGCACCGGTGTGGAGTAGGCCCACAAGTTGTTCTCAAGGATCAGCACAAAGGGCGCGCGCTGCGTGGCGGCGAAATTCAGGCCTTCGTGAAAGACGCCGGTGGAGCTGCCGCCGTCGCCAATCCAGGTCATAGCCACAATTTTCTGCCCGAGGTAGCGCCCGGCGATGGCAACGCCGGCCATTACCGGAATAAGATCCCCGAGCATGGAAATGGGCGAGACAATGTGCAGGTTTTCCAGGTCCCCGAAGTGGCTGGTGCCGTCCTTGCCCTGCGTCGGCGAAGTGTATTTCGCCATGTGTTGCGTGAAGATGTCGCGGGGGGGAACGCCTTTGACGAGCAGCGCGCCGATATTGCGGATCATCGGGGCCATCCAGTCGCGCTTTTCGAGCGCGTAAGCGGTGCCGACGGAAATGGCTTCCTGGCCTAGGCTGGAGTATAGGCCGCCGACGATTTTGTTCTGGCGGAAGAGCCGCGTCATGGTGTCCTCAACCTCGCGGTTGAGGCGCATGTAGTAATAGAGGTCGAGGTGCAGTTGGCGCGAGAGCGGCTTCTTGCGAGGCTCAGGCATGGTCGGCATTTCCCCGAATAGGCATTCGGCCCTCTATCTTAAGGCCAACTCTACGTAGCGCCTAATGGCTAGGAAAGAGAGTAACGCGCGAAAACGGAAAGCGGACTGGAACTGCTTGCCGGGAACATGGAAAGCAAGATTTTTTGGCAGTTTTGACAATCTCCTCGGCCATAGGGGCTACCGCAGATCATCCGGATGCGGTCGGATGTGAACGGGAATGTATTGACGCTGCCCCTCCGCAGTGCTACAAGTTAGCGCATCCTTGGGTCGTGCCTTTTAAGGCGCGGACGTTGGGTGCCTGCATAGAACGTCCGGGCTTTCCCCTGTAACATCACCAACGCATCACCCTGTGCGGGCAAAAACTCTGACGGAGAAAAACCAGCTATGAAAAAAGGTCTATTGTTGTGTTTGTTTGTGCTTCTGCTGTCTTGTGCACCGAGCTTCGCGCAACAATCGCCGCCGCAGCCGCTTGCCTTCTGGTATGAGTACACCGTGCAACCTGGGAAAGAAGACCAGTTCCTGGAATTGGTAAAGACCGTTGGCCAGCCAGTCCGCGACAAACTGATGGCGGAGGGCGTGGTGCTGGCCTGGGGCCTCGAAGTTCCCTTGCTGCGCATGCCGGGCGGCGCGACCCACGTGATCTGGTATGCGGTGTCCGACTGGTCGGGAATCGAAAAAGTAGACACGGCTATGAGGGCGCAAATCGCCAAGTTGAATGAAGAAGCGGGTAAGTCCGCCATGGGAAAAAAGGGAACGTCTGCGAGCGGCTCGGTAACGAGCCGGCTGCCCGAGATCGTGGATGCCAGCAAGACGCGCGATTACCTGACGCGTGACCTGGTCATCGGGCTCAGCCAGAACGCGCCCACGGGTATGTTGCCTTACCAGCGCTACAACTTCGTCAAAGTGAAGCCGGGGAAGGCCGCCGAGTACCGCAAGGCTTGGGAAAAGTACAACAAGCCAATCCTGGACAAACTACTTGCCGACGGCGTGATTCTTGCTTATGGGCTGGCTGTCGAAGAACTGCGCACCGATGCGGATTTTACGCATTTCACGTGGTATGACATGAAAGACCTGGCTTCCATGGACAAAGTGCGCGCCGCATTCGTGGCCGACCGCGACCACCGTTCACAAGAAGAGCAAGACGCGATTACCAATCTCTTCGTGAGCTTGCAGGATGTGGATGCTTCGCGCTCCAGCATGGGCAGGTCTCTCATTTTCCATGTTGGCGGCATGAAATAAGCGGAGTCGCCGGACAAGTTTGCACCAGATTCGAAGAAGCCCCGGAGCGCGACAATCGCGCCGCGGGGCTTCTTCCATTTAGCCAAACGGATTTTCGTCGGCGCCCGGACCGTAGATCGAAATCACAAGGAAGGTCCAGCAGCCGCAGATAGACCGAGAGCTGGCCGCGATGGTGGTAGATGCGGTTTATCATGATGGCGCGGAGAAAGCCCACGCGCGGCAGGGACATGAGCGTTTTGCCGTTCTTCATCAGCGTCCAGGTAGCCATCATCTTGGAATCGCCTTGACCACGATCTCCGCAATTTGCTTTTGAACGCCAGCAATATGGAGTGGCCCAGAGAGAACGATTTTGCGTGCGGCCTCCAACCCAACTTGTCCTCGGGAACGCGCTCAAGAACCCGCTGGGTTGTTTTTGCTTCCTGATCCAGTTCCATGAGAATTGCGTCAACGATGGGCAGGATTCCTCCTCGTCGCACGGCGTGCGAACGTTGGTTCGAGATTCGATCTACAAGAAACCGCCGCACAACCGCCAATGTGTCATTCTGAACCCGCGCTTTTCGCGGGTGAAGAATCTCAGCCTTGCCATCCAAGCGATCCTACATTGCGATCCTTCGGCAAACCTCCACGGCTCGCCGAAGGACCACAGCCAAGGCTTCGGGAACGGGCGACTACGCGAGATACTTTTGGAACTGGTCGAAGCAACCGAGCCAGCCTTGGTTGTGCTTCTCGCGCTCCTCGGCGCTGGGGAACTGCCCGTGCGAAAGCACGATCTCCGTGGCATTGCCGAGGTCGAGAAATTCCAGACTCACCAGAGACTCCTGCCCGGGGGGATCGGTGGCCCAACGCCAGGTGAACACCAGCTTCTCGGGCGGTTTGATTTGCTGATAGGTGCCGCTGAGCCGGTGGACATTTCCGCCCTTGTGGTGCATTTCCAGGCTGTACTTCCCGCCGACCCGCGGATTCAGCTCGGAGACGATGGTGGTGTGGTCGCTGGTCGGATGAAACCAAAGAGCGAACTCCTTGGCGTCGGTCCAGGCACGAAACACCCTATCGCGTGGCGCGGCGAAAGTGCGTCTTAGCTGGAGTGCGTTTTGCGGTTGCGATTGCGGCGTGGCCATTTCTGATCCTCCTTCGGTTCTGACTGGCTGAGATAGCGTTCGAGAGAGTTGAAAGCCCCTTCCCAGAACAAGCGGTATTGCGAGAGCCAGGCTTCGGCGTCTTTCAACGGTTTGGCGGCGAGCTGGCAGTGGCGTGTGCGGCCGGTTTTTTTCTGCGCGACGAGGCCGGCTTGTTCGAGCACACGAACGTGTTTCATCACGGCGGGGAGGGACATGCGGTGGGGCTTGGCGAGTTCGGTGATGGAGGCCTGCCCCAGCATGAGGGAGGCCAGGATGGCGCGGCGGGTGGGATCGGCGAGGGCGCCAAAGGTGCAGTCGAGGGAAGTAGAATACTTAACCATACGGTTTAGTATTGATGCGGAACGGAAGAATGTCAAGCGCAAAGTTTGCGCACGGGATGGCGGCGCCCCTACAAGGCAAGACCGCACCTAGATGACCCTTACAACGCGGCGGGAGTCGCTTGCTCGACTTGAGCGAGGTGAACGAGCAACAGGTCGCGGGAAATGACTCGAGGGGCGAGGGAGAAAAGTTCGGCGAGGTGGCGGGCGAGGCGGGGCTTCACTTCATCAAGGGCGACGTGGCAGGAAAGGAGTTTTTCGAGCGAGGTTGCTTTGCGTTCGGCAATGCCGCACGGAATGATGAGATCAAAATAGCGCAAATCGGTGGAGACGTTGTAGGCGAAGCCGTGAGAAGTGACCCAGCGGCCGATGTGCACGCCGATGGCCGCGAGTTTCTCCTCGGCGGCATCTGGCTTCGCGATGGAATTGACCCACGTGCCGGTTTTGCCGGGAATGCGGAACGCGGTGAGGCCGAAATCGGCGGTAACGCGAATCATGGCTTCTTCCAGCGTGCGCACGTACCAGTGCACGTCGCGGCGAATCGCATCAAGATTCAGGATGGGATAGCCGACGATCTGGCCGGGACCGTGATAGGTGATGTCCCCGCCACGGTTGGTTTCGTGAAGCTCGACGCCCTTCTGGCGGAGGACGTGCTCACTGGCCAATAGATTTTCGCGCTTGCCGTTCCGTCCAAGGGTAATGACGTGGGGATGCTCGCAAAACAGCAACACATCTTCAATCGCATCGGCCTTGCGCGCTGCAACAACCCGCTGTTGCAAGGCAAAAGCGTCGGTATAGGAGATCAGGCCGAGATCGGTGATGAGGAGATCAGGCATTGGAGCAAGGGCTGAAGTTCACAAATTCGAGAGTTCCTTCATCTGGAGTTTGATGAAACCCGCAACTGTGGAAAGCCTACACGTTAATTTGCAACCCTCGCACGGAGGCGAAAGCGTCGCCCATGGCTTCCCACACCGTGGGATGCGCGTGAATCATGTTCATCATGTCGTCGATCGTGCCCTCGAGCTTCAGAACCGCCGCGGCTTCCCCAAGAATTTCCGTGGCCAGCGGGCCGATGATGTGGATGCCGAGCACTTCCCCGTACTTTTCGTCGGAAACCACCTTGACGAAGCCGCCGTGATTGCCAAGGATGGTGGCTTTGCTGTTGCCGACGAACGGGAATTTTCCCGTCTCCACACTATAGCCAGCTTCTTTGGCTTGTTTTTCGGTGAGTCCGATCGAGCCAATCTGGGGCTCGCAATATGTAGCGTTCGGAATGCGCGTTCTTACAATGGGCTGCGTGGGCAGGCCCTTGATATGCGTTACAGCGACGATGCCTTCCATCATCGCGGCGTGAGCAAGCTGTGGCATTCCGGCGACAATATCGCCGATGGCGTACAAACCGGGCTCATCGGTCTGCATGAACTCGTTCACGTGTACGAAGCCGTGCTCGACCCGGGCCTTGGATTTTTCGATGCCGCAGTTTTCCGTCATAGCCTTGCGCCCGACCGCGAGGAGCAGCTTCTCCGCCTGCAAGGACTGGGACTTGCCGTCTTTGTCCTTGAAGGAAACCGTGACGCCCTTGGCGTCTTTCTTTACGCTGTCTACCATGCAGCTGGTCTGAATGTTGATTCCCTTTTTGCGGAATGCCTTATCCAGCTCGGCGGAGACTTCTTCGTCCTCGACAGGAACGACGCGGGGCAATGCCTCCAGGATAGTGACCTGCGAGCCAAAGGAATTGAAGATGGAAGCAAATTCCACGCCGACGGCGCCCGCGCCGATGACGATCAGCGTTTTCGGAATTTCCGGAAGCTCGAGGATGGAACGATTCGTCAGGATCGTCTTATGATCGGGCTCGATGCCGGGAAGTGATTTTGCTTCCGAGCCGCTGACCATCAGGATGTTGCTGGCTTCGATGGTGGATTTTTTGCCGTCTTTTTCGACGCTGACCTTCCCGGGGCCTTCATACTTGCCCCAGCCTTGCACCCACTCCACCTTATTCTTCTTGAAAAGAAACTCGATGCCCTTGGCATGCTTGGTTACGATCTTGGATTTACGCGCGAGAACGTTGGCCCAATTGATCTTCAGCCCGGAAACCTCGAAGCCGAGCTCCGCGGCGTTCTTAAAATGGTCGTAAACGTCCGCGTGGTGAAGGAGAACCTTGGTGGGGATGCAGCCAATGTGCAGACAGGTGCCGCCCAGGAACGGATCTTTTTCCACGACCACCGTCTTAAGGCCTAGTTCTCCCGCACGAATGGCGGCGACATAGCCGCCGGGACCGCTGCCGATAATTGCGACGTCGTACTTAGCCACGCGAAGTCTCCGTCTGAAGGGCCGAGGCCGAATTTGGATTGTGGCCGGGCCGGAAAGCCGCCGGGACCGAAAAAAGCGTGGTCCGCAGCGGAAAAGCACGCAGGAATACCACATGCCGCAGGAGAAGCAGAGCTTTCACGGCGGCGGAAAGCAGCCGGCAAAGGAAAGTGTAGCAGCGGGTTGCGAAAGATGGCAACTTCGTGTCCCGCAAAACGGGGTCGCAGCGGCCAGGCCTCAGAACGAATAGCGCAGCGCGAACTGCATAACGCGCGCCTTCGTCAGGATATTGCTGTACTGTCCAAACGAGGAGCTGTTCAGCGCATTGGTGAGGCTCGCCGGATCAAAGCGCACGGAGTGCGTGACATTGAAGACGTCCCAACTGAACCTCACACTCTGCCGTTCGGTGATCTGGAATGTCTTCGCGAGACTCACGTCAATGCCGAAATAGCCCTGCCCCCGCAAATTATTGCGCATGCCGGATTCGCCTGGATATGCAAGGCGGTAGCCGTTCTGGGCCACATTCAAAGGATCGGCGAAGACTTGCGGGACTCCCGCGGAGCTGTGGTACAAACCGGTATGCACGGGAGCAATTTGTACACCCATGCCGTTGACGTTCCAGTTGGTGGCAAAGTTGCCAAGGCCGTTGATAGCGTAAAACGGTAAGCCGCTGGTCGCTCGGAATAGACCGGAAAACTGCCAGCCGCCGATCAAGGTCTCCTCAAAACGATTAGCCTGGGAAGCGACCGCTTTCCCTTTCCCGAAAGGAAGTTGGTAGATCCAGTTGGCGTTGAAGGCGTGCGTGGTGTCGTAATCGGAGACGGCGCGCATCTGCTCCGGGAACCATGTGTTAACGATCGGGAGGCTGGTGCCCGTACCGCCGGTAACGCTAAAACGCTCGGCATCGGAGCCCCAGTCGATCGATTTGGAGTAGGTATAATTGAAATCGAATTGCAGGCCGTGACTCATGCGATGACGGATGGTGACCTGCCCGGCGTTGTAACTGGACGTGCCGATCGAAGCCCAGCCATAGAGTGAGGAATACTGGGCATTAAAGTAGGTAAAGGGATTGCCGTTCGCGCAAGCTGGGAAACAAGATAGATCGGCAAAGTTCAGAGCATTCGTCTCATTGCCAAGATTGCAAGCAAAGGCGTCGTACATGGCTTGCGTGGCAGTTACGTTGGCCCCTAGGGTGCCCCGCGGAATGGAGCAGGTGCTAAAGTTGTCCCATAATTGGGTATTCGTCGGGCCGGCGGCGCCGGCAAATAAATTCTCCCAGTAGTAGAGAGTCGGCTGAATGAGGATACCTCAAGAATGAAATCACCTTTGAGCTCGCGCGACCAGGAGAAATCGAACGCGTGGGAGTACGGCGTCTTCAGTTTGTCGTCCAGCCCCCAAGTAATTTGGAAAGAAGACGGGCCGGAGGAATCCGGTACAAAAGGATAGACTGGGGGCGGCGCTGTCCCCACAAGTGAAGGGGGAATGTCGTTCAGGCCAGTGAAGCGCGGGACCCCGTCCACCGTTTGTACGCCCGACGCATTGGTGATGCTCGTGGTAAGACCAAAAGCGCCGTAGCGGTTGAACGACTGGACCACGCCCTGACCAAAATGGTCATAGTAAATGCCGTACCCCATGCGCACCGTGGTTTGGCCCTTTGCGCCGAACACCGCGCTCAGGAGACCTTGTTCCGCGCTTGGAGTCCACGCCAGGGCAAACCGTGGCGCGATATCAGCGTAGTCCCAGGCCCAGTACGGGGCCTTTCCAGTGCGGCAGCGGCGGCGAACGGTCAATCCTATTCTCCCACCCTGGAAATACTCTGTCTCGAAGGAATAGTACTTGCGCGGCACGTAGGCACCCTGATTTATCTGGTTGCTGTTCTGCTGGAATTGGTAGTTGTAGTTTGCCGTAACCTGCGAAACGAGCCCCGCGAGCGCCGCGGATGCATTGTCATACGTGCTGCCATAGCTAGAGTCCACTGCTGGAAATTGAAAAGCCCCGGGGTCCAGGCTGCTGCCCGAATTCGCGATCCTGCCGGGGGCGAGGTAAAAAGCATTGGTGAAACCGTTGTTGTAGCTGAGAGTGGTGCCCTGAAAATCATTGTGAATGAGTCGCACATTGCCGCCAAACTGAAAGGTGTTCTTGCCCTTAACCCAAGTCAGATCATCTACAAAATTGTTCACCGCGATCTGGGATTTCTGGTTGTACGCGGGGGGATCCAAGTAATCCAGCCCGCCAAAGCCGACGATCGGCTGCGTGGCGATGCCGATAGTGGAAACGCTGGGCCGCGTGTAGCCATAGCGGAAATTGTTGATGAGGTTGACGCGCACTGTCCAGGTGTGACCGACGGCGATGCCTTTGGTGTTGATGCGGCTCGAAGATGCGGCGGTCTGGCCCGGAAACTGTTCGGCTGCCTGCGTGGAATCATCCATCAGGCCGCCACGCACGAAGAGGTGCTGATTCTGCGTGATGTTGTAGTCGACCTTTCCGATCAGGGTGTTGAGGCTTGCGGGAACCGGCGAAGCAAACGTGTAGGAACCAAAATTCAACCCGTCGCCCGTGATGGTTCCATTGGCATGCGGGTATTGCTTAAAGACCTGGAGAACCGCGGGATTCGCCCCGGGAACTTGGCAGGTACCGATTCCGAAGCAGTTTGGATCCATGAAGGCGAATTGCTGAGGCGTAAGGGTGGCGACGAGGAGAGGAACAAATGCGGGGTTCTGGCTGACGGTCACGTTGGCATTGCCGGTAGAACAATTCGGATCGGCGGAAGGATTGCAAGCATATTGAATAATCCCCTGACGAAGTGTGTCGCTCGGAACGGTACGCGTGACAGTGATTTGTTCACTCGTGCGCTGCCCTTCGTAATTGAAAAAATAAAAGAGCTTATCCTTCTTAATGGGTCCGCCGATCGCCCCGCCGAAGGTTTTGCGGTCCAGCCGGGCCGGCTTGTTGGGTTCTCCTAGCTGATCTTCCGTGTATTTGTTGAACCAATCATTCGCGGAAGTCGCCGTGGGCCGGAAGAAGAAGTATGCGCTGCCGTGGAGATCGTTTGTGCCGCTGCGCGTGATCAGGGCCACTTGTGCGCCGCTAGAACGGCCCTAGTCGGAATTGGAATTCGTCGTGGTGACGCGAAACTCTTCGACGGAATCGAGCGTGGAGCGCAACGCCCCCGTAAACGCGTAGCCGTTAACCTGGTCGTTGTTGTCCACGCCGTCGAGCGTGATGTTGGCCTGGTCGCTGCGCCCACCGTTGACGGAACCGCTGCGGCTGTCGCCGGTCGGATCCGTATTAGTGCCGAGGAAAACGACCCCGGGCTGCAGTGACAAAATCTCCACGACGTTGCGGCCCTCCATGGGCAGGCTCTGGATCTGATTGCTGCCGAACGCGTTGCCGAGGCTCGCGTCCGTGGTCGGCACCGTGACCAGGCTCGCGGTCACCTGCACCGTTTCCGTTCGCGCTCCCACCTTCATAGATACGTCCGCCGTCGTCGGAACGTGGATCACCAGGTCCAGCGAAATCTCGCTCGTGCTGAAGCCTTCTTTGGCTACGGTCAGCTTGTAATTGCCGGGCATGAGTTGCACGAATTGGTAGGAGCCATCCTGCCCTGTCTGCTCGGACCGCGAGAAGCCGATCGCGTCATTGGTGAGCTGTACCTCTGCTCTAGAAACGGGCAGCCCGTTCGGATCCCAGATCGTGCCGCCGACCGAGGTCGTTCCTGATTGCGAAAAAATCGACGCGGCACATACGAACACCAATAAACAAACGAAGAGAAGCCTTGCGAACGGCATTGTCAAACCCTCCACCCCAGGGGGCGGGCGCCCCCCGCACCCGAGGAATTGAGATGCTATTCGTAACATCGCGCGGAGCCAGGCGCAACGGAAGGAACAAAAAGACTATTGCATCTGGGTCGCGTGGAAGGGCTCGCCGGCTCGCCAGGCGAGACGAGTTCCTGAGCGAAACCGAGCCGCCACGGGACGCCGGCGGCGAGGTCACGCACGCGAGAAGAAGAACAGAGCTCACTCTGGAAGAAGAAGATCTGCTCGGCCCGACGTGACTCCCTTAGGCGCGAGGCAGGACAGAAAGATAACGCTCTTCCAGGGTGATCCGATGATGGCCTTCGTGACCGGCAATGATGTAAGCCAAGGCACGCACGCTAACCTCATTTTTGTTGGCGACGCCACGCCGCAACCAGTCTTGATCTTCCAAGGAATGCAGTAGCGTGATGGTCGCGTGGCGTACGGCTGCGAACTCCTCCAGTAACCCGGCAAGAGTCCGCGCCGAAAAGTTTCCAGACTTTACATAGTCATCCTGTTCGAAGCCAGAAAGAGGCGTCTGGTCTCCGCGTGCGATGCGCAGCACCCGGTAAGCGAATATGCGCTCGGTGTCCGCGAGGTGCCCTAGGACTTCCTTGATGGACCATTTGTCGGGGGCATAACGAAAATCTGCTTTGTGCCCGGCCAATCCGCCGAGTAATTGTTGCGTTTCTCTCAATTGCGTTTCCAGAATGCCGCTGATATTTTCCTGCGGCACCAGCGCGACATATTTTTCGTAGAAGGGGGCGTATTCGCCCGGTTGCGGACGGTTTTGTGTCATCATGCAAGACCTCCGAACTCGCAGCAGGATCAAAATTATATCTTGAAACGCAGCGGCGCGGAGAACTTCCAACGAATGGAACAGCGGGATGAGTGAGCTGAATTTTAAGAAAATGCGCGTCGGCTTTCAGGGAGAACCGGGAGCCTTCAGCGAAGCTGCCGCCGTGCAATTGCTCGGCGAGGAAATTCAGACTGTGCCGCGCGCCACATTTGACGCGACGTTTCGCGCCATCACCGAAGGCGCCGCGGATGCCCTCCTCCTGCCCGTAGAGAACACCCTGGCCGGATCGGTCGTGCGCGTTTATGACTTGCTCTTGGAGAGTCCGCTGGAAATCTGCGGGGAAACCATCCTGCCGATCGAGCATCACCTGATAGGACTCCCCGGAGCACACTTCGAAGATTTGCGCGCGGCGGCGTCCCATCCCATGGCCCTGGCGCAATGCGAACGATTCTTTGAAACGCACCCCAGCCTGAAACGCGTTCCCGCGGAGGATACCGCCGGCAGCGTTCGAGAAATGATGGCGCAGGGCGACAAGAGCCGCGCAGCCGTTGCGGGGAAACGCGCCGCCCGTCATTACGGCGCGGCAATTCTTCGCGAGGGCATTCAGGACAATGCGGAAAATTTCACGCGTTTTATGCTCCTGCTGCCACCCGTGGAAGCGCAACGATACCGGGGAGTCGACTCCAAGAAAATTTCCCTGGCAATGCGGCTAGCTCATAAGCCGGGGGCACTGCTGGCTTCCCTGGAGCCGTTTGCGAGGCACGGAGTGAATCTGCTGAAAATCGAGAGCCGCCCGATTCACGGGAAGCCGTTCGAGTACCAGTTTTATCTGGATGTAGAAGCCGGGCGCAACGAAGCGCTAGAGAAAGCCTTGGAAGAAGTTCGCGCCGCCACCACCCAATTGCGAGTTCTAGGGCGCTATGTGGCGGCGCGGCGAGCCTGATGTGCGTGCAAGACTAGGTCAGCAGTAGCTGCATTCGGCGTCGCCCATGCCGTTGCCGCTGCTTATGCCGTCCTTCATTCGACGTAGGCGGCGGCCCAGGCGCTCGGCAAGCTGGTGCCGCGCGCGCCAGAGGCGTGCCTTCAGCGTGTTTTCCGTGACGCCGAGTTTCTTGGCGGCTTCCCCGGTGGAATAACCCTCGACCTCCCGCAAAAGAAAGGCAGTTCGCAGGAGCGGTGAGAGCTCGTCCAGGTTTTCGCTGATCATCTCGCGGATCTCCGTGCCGGCGTATACCTGCTCGGGATTCGGGCCGTCATCGGCAAAGCGCTCGGCGGCGGGCAGTTCGTCTTCGTGATGCGTTTCATCAAGCGAAACCGCGGGCCGCGACTTGGCGCTGCGCCGCTTCATGAGCGCGGCGTTGATGACGATGCGCGTGAGCCAGGTGGAGAACTGCGAGCGGCCCTCGAAGCGCTTGAGGTTACGGTAGGCCGACAGCAGCCCATCCTGCAGGGCATCTTCGGCGTCTTCGGAATTCCCGAGAACGCGCAGCGCCGTCTGGTACAACTGGCGTTGGTAGCGGCGAAAAAGAGTCTCGATCGCCTGCGCATCGCCCCGCTGACCGGCACGGATCAGCTTCTGTTCGCTGAGTTGCGTTGTGCTTATCACCTGCGTTGCCATTTGCTCCCCCAGTAGGTCACTAGATTGTCGAAAATCGAAAAAGTTACAGATAAACGACGGTCTCAGTGGACCGGTGTGTTTCCCCCTTGGACTTTAGGCCTCTTCAGCAGTAACAGGACGGGTATGACCGCGAAGAAAATCACGCCAAGCATCTTGAAATTATCGACAAACGCCAGCATGGCAGCCTGCCGTTGCACCATGCCGTAAACCATGCCGTGGGCGCGGCCGGCGGCGTCCGGGGCGGTGGCGCCGTTAGATATTAGGACGGCTGTGAACCCATTTAGGGTATTGCGAACCGTTGCGCTCATCGCATTGACATGTTCCATTAACTGGCCCATGTGGAACTGTGACCTTCGCTCCAGCATGGTGGTCACCGTCGCGATCCCCACGCTCGCCCCGATATTGCGCGCCAGGTTGATGATGCCGGTTCCCATATTGGTTTTTTCTTTTGGAACGAATGCAAACGCCGCGACGTTAATCGGGATAAACAGAAACGCCAGGCCAAAGCTCTGCAGCATCCGGCCGTACACCGCATGGCGATAGTCAAGCTGGAGATTCCAGCCGGCCATGATGAAAAGAGCGATCGCGGAAACCGTGCAGCCGAACGAGATGAGCAGCCGCGTGTCCACGCGAGAAACCAGGATTCCGACGACAGGCATCATGAGCATGATGACCGCGCCGCCAGGCGACAAGGCCAGCCCCGCCAGCTCCGCCGAATAACCCAGCAATTGCTGAAGAAGCTGCGGGATCAGCACCGTGCTGGAATACAGAACGAAACCGAGAAAAAACATCGCCACGGTCGCAACGGCAAAGTTACGGTCTTTCAGCATCCTGAAATCCACCACAGGATTTTTCTCGCGCAGCTCCCAGATCACACCCACAATCAGCCCGATGAACATCGTCACAAGGAAGAAGCGAATGAAGCCGGAAGCCAGCCAGTCTTCCCGCTGGCCTTTGTCGAGAATGATCTGCATGCTCCCGAGCCCCAGGCTGATCAAGCCGATTCCGATATAGTCGATTCGGAAACCTTCCTTGAAACTGCTTCTCTTCATATACGGAGGATCCGAGACCAGGAAAGTCGTCAGCAACAAAGACAGCAGCCCGACCGGAATATTGATGTAGAAAATCCAGCGCCAGGAGTAGTTGTCCGTGATCCATCCGCCCAGCCAAGGCCCGATCGTCGGCGCGACAACCACCGCGATGCCGTAAACCGCGAAGGCCATGCCGCGCTTCGCGAGCGGAAAGGTGTCGTTCAGAATCGCCTGCTCGCTCGGCTGTAAGCCGCCGCCGCCCGCACCTTGAAGAATGCGGAAAACCACGAGCATCCTGAGGCTTGGCGCCAACCCGCAAAGGAAAGAGCTCAGCGTGAAGAGCCCCACACAAGACATATAAAAACGCTTGCGGCCGATGATGGAAGAGAACCAGCCCGAGAGCGGCAGAACAATCGCATTGGATACGAGATACGACGTGAGGACCCAGGTGGACTCATCCGCGCCCGCGGAGAGATTTCCCGCAATGTGCGGCAGCGCCACGTTGGCAATGGAAGTGTCGAGCACCTCCATGAACGTGGCGAGCGTCACCGTAACGGCGATCACCCAGGGGTTGATCGTGCCATCCGGCATCCTAAGTTTGGCTATGATTCTCTCGAGCATAGTACGAGCTGCCTCGAACTTCCTGCTACTTCGTGATGATGGTCGCGTCCACATTCATCCCCGGGCGCAGAACCGCAACGTCCGGGGAAATCGGATCAAGCACAATCTTTACCGGAATGCGCTGCACAATCTTTACGTAGTTGCCCGTGGCATTTTCGGGCGGCAGCAAACTGAGCACCGCCCCCGTAGCGCCGGAAATGGAATCCACATGGCCGCTGAAAGTCTGTCCGTAGGTATCCACTTGTACGTAGGCTTTCTGGCCTGACCGCATTTTCCTGAGTTGCGTTTCCTTGAAGTTCGCGGTGACCCAAACGTCCTGCAACGGCACGAGGACCATCAGTCCTTGTCCAGGCTGCAGGATTTGTCCCGGTTCGACTTGTTTATGGGTGACCACGCCATCCACCGACGCGCTGATGTTGCAGTAGCTAAGATTGAGATTCGCGGCCGCGAGCGCGGCGCGGGCCTGATCCACTTTCGCAAGTTTTGCCTGAGCGTCCGCCGAGCGCATCGCGACTCGCTTGAGATCGGCGTGCGCGGAAACGACACCAGCGTCCGCCTGCAAGACGCGCGCTTTCGCGGCTTCCAGTTGTGCGCGGGTGATATCAACGTTTTTCTGGGCTTGCGCGAGGCGTTGCTCGTCCGCCGCGAGTGTGCTCGCTGCCGCCGTCGCGTTTGTTTTTGCGGCATCGTATTGCTGCTTTGAGATTTCGCCCTTCTGCATCAGCGGCGTGTAGCGTTGCAAATCGGCTGTAGCCAACTCCGCATTCGCTTTACTCTTTTCCACGTTCGCCTGAGCCCAGGCGAGATCGGCTGTCTGCGCCTCTTCATAGGCGGCTTGCGCGCGCATGAGATCCGCGTGCGCACCGGCTACCTGTGCTTGCGCGCTGGCCGTGTCACTGACTGCGCTTTCGCTGGTGCGGGGGACGTCCACTCCGGCGGAGCGCGCTTCACTTTCCGCCAACGCCAGCGCCGCTTTGGCCTGGTCTACCGCCGCTTGGTAATCGGCGGGGTCGATCTGCACGAGAGCCTGCCCCGTTTTCACCGGTTGATTGTCCTGAACAAGTACCTGGGCGACGCGCCCGGAAATCTTTGCCGCAACCGGCGTAATATGCCCGTCTACCTGGGCGTCGTCCGTGGTTTCGCGGTTGTGGAAGTACAGATAGAGGCCAACGACGGTGACAACCAGGATGGTCCCAGCGATGATCAGAATGCGGCGGACCTTCGGGCTGACCATTCCCGTGGGTGTCAGGTCCAGCCTGCCCGTTTCCGTGGGCGGAACTCTTACTCTTGTCGCGTTCTCGAGCCCAACTTCGATCTCAACACTCATCGAGTCCTCACTTCGAGTACGTCTTTTCCATCTGCCCCACCGCGCGTGCATAGTCCGCGCGCGCCTGGTTGAAGCGGTACAAAGCGATAATCTGGTTGTCGTTGGCGCGTGCCAGGGAGTCTTGCGCCTGAATGACCTCAATGTTGTTGGCTACCCCGGCGTTGAACCGGTCGCGCGCCTGCACCACTTCTTCCTTGGCGAGTTGGACGCCAAGATTAGCGACTTGCACTTCATTGCGCGCAGATGCCAGGTTCAGCAGGGATGTCTTTACGTCCAGCGCGATCTGGTTGCGGAGGTCGTCTTTCTGTTGCCGCAGCTTTTGCAGTTCGATGTCGGCCTTGACCACTTGCGCGTGAATCCTTCCACTCGTGAACAGCGGGAAGTTCACGCTGGCTTGATACTGGTACGTCGGAATGCCGTTCGTGGAAGAAGTGCCTAGATAAGCCCAATCGCCGTCGAACCGCAGGGATGGCAGCCGCGAATATTGCACCGACTGCTTCTGGTATCGGGCTGCTTTCTGCTGCGCTTCGATGGCCTTCCATTCTTCCCGCGTGGACAAAGCTTGATCAATACTGGGGTCCACCTCCGGTTGCGGTGTGTCGAAAAAGTTCAGGGAATCCGCCAGTTCAACTTTTTGTCGGGGATCGAGATTCAGTAACTTGCTGAGCCCATACAAAGAAGAATCACGCTCATTTTCCGCGGAAATGAAGCGCTGCTTTTCATTCTGTAGTTCGACATTAGCGCGCAGCGTGTCAATGCCCGTGCCCACGCCTTCTTTCTGCAGATCCGCCGCCTGGTCGTAGAGTGCCTGCGCCAATTCGACGCGAGATTGGGAGGCTTGCACGTTGGCGACCGCGCGAAGCGTGCCGATATACTGCGAAACGACCAGCAGAATGACCTGCTCTCGCGTGGACAAGCTGTCTGCCTTGCTGGCAGCCACTTGGCTGCGTGCAGCCTGATACTTTTTCCAGAGAGAAAGATCCAAAACCGGGCTCTCGAACGACGGCCCAGCGGAAAACAGTTGATAGGGCCCTATGTGGTGGGGCAATCCGGGGATCGTGTTTCCCCCAAACTGGGCCCGAAGGTTCACGCGGTTGGCCGAATCCGCCACCCGAAAGTTCGCTTGCGGCAAGAGCTCCGAGCGCGTGATGTTCTTGTCCTGCACGCTCTCCGCGGCGTTGAGCACCGCAATCTGTTGCGTCGGATTCTGCCGGAGAGCGAGACCCACCGACTGTTCCAGCGTCAATTTCAGCGTTCCGCTCGGCGGCGTCGCCGGAAGCGGCGAGGAACTTGCCTGCGCGCGCAGGCCCGCGGGCAAAAGTAGTAAACTGAAAAACGCGACATAGAAGATGATCGGACCTTTGCGGGAGCCTACTCTCTTGTCCCTTTCCGATTCACCCTTCTTGTTGGACCTTGTGATCTCGTTGATGATGGCTTGATTGAGGCAGCCCTCGGCAATCAATTCCACGCCCAGGCGGTGCATGTCCTTCAAAAGGACTTTTCCGGCGTCATCAATGAAACTCACAGCGCAGAGGTTGACGCTGAACTTCTGCCGCGGCGAAGTCGCATAGAGTTCGCGCCAGCATTGTTCGAGAGCCGCGACCCACTGCCCGGCCACGCGCCCCTCGACACTCAGGGTCATCTTGCCGCGTTTGTTCTCGGTGGTAATTCGTAGCATGCCTACCGTCTCTTCTGGAGGACTCAGGAGCAAGGACGCTGCCACATTTGATTGGACGACTTTTTCGATAATACCCATATTTCTCATTGAGTTATATCGTCGTTCGCTGGGATACAGTTTGGCAATAGTCCGTATATGGGCATATGCCATTATTTTGTCTTAATGTATTTGACCATTTATGGTCACTCATAGGGTGCCTTGGCTCTGCTTTTTGCGGCTACGCTTACTTCTACGAATGAATCCACCCGCAGCCCAAGCGGCAGCTGCTGGCCAGGGTCCAACTCCACGAGCGTCTCGAGGATCTTAGTGTCCACGCGCTCGCTCGGCTCATCGGTGCGAACGTTCTTCCTGCCTAGAATGCGCCCCACCCGGATGACATGGCCGGTAAATCTCTGCGCACCGTAAGCCTCCGCGGTAACAAACGCAGATTGCCCAACTCTTAGACGAGCTACATCGGTTTCATCGACATCCAGACGGACGCGCAAGGAAGAGTCATCAGCGAGCGTCACGATGGGTGAATCGAACTGCGTCGAAACACTCTCTCCGGCATGGCGAAACTTTCGCAGGATCACGCCATCGAGTGGCGCGCGAATGTACGTCTTTTCGAGATACGCGCGCGCTTCGGCAAGTTGCGCGCGGGCGGCTGCAACAGCGGCCTCTGCGCGTTGGCGTTCGTCTTCTCGAGCCTCGGCGTCAATGAGCGAAAACTCCTGGGACGCGCGCTCATATTCCGCCCGAGCCACCTGGTAGGCTCGTTCGTAGCGTTCGGCCTCGTCGCGGGAGATCATCTCTTGTCCGGCGAGATGCCGCCTACGCTCTGCTTCGCGGCGTGAATTTTCGAGGATGGCTTTCGCGGCTTGTACGTTGGCTTCCGCCGCGCGGCGCTCTTGTATTCGAGCGCCGTTCACGATACGGAGCTTTTCCGCCTGGCGCTGGGCGAAGGCTGCTTCCGCGGCGGAAACGCGCGCGATGTAGTCTTCGTTTTCGATTTGCGCGAGAACCTGCCCCTTGTGGACGCGATCGCCTTCTTCCACGGAAACGTTTTTCAGGCGCCCGCTAAGTTCCGAGCTGACGCGAATCTCTTCGGAAACCGCTTCCACCCGCCCCGGAGCGGCAATCAATCCTTCGCGAGTCGAAGAGGACACGACGGGCGCGGCTTTTACGGCATGTTCACGGCCGCGCACGAACAAGACCGTGGGCAACAGGAGCAAAACCGCGGCGGAAATGAGGATGGTTTGTGATCGTTTCATGGACGTGCTCCTTTTTTCTAAAACTCGACTCGAAATTCTTCGGAGAAATTTGCCGCTGCCTGGGAAGTGTGGAAAGAAGACGCCCCGGTTGATCCAGGAAGCATAGCTTCCACGCGCGCCAGGCGGCCATCTTCGAGATGCAAAATGCGGTCCCCGTAGGAAAGCACGCGAGGATCGTGCGTCACTATCACCACCGCGCGCGACTGCTTATGCGCCAGGCGCTGCAACAGTTCAATCACTGCGCTGCCACTTGTAGAATCGAGCGCTGCTGTGGGCTCGTCCGCGAGGAGAATCGGCGGATCTCCCGCCAGCGCCCTGGCGATGGCCACCCGCTGCTTCTGACCGCCGCTCAAATCCGCTGGATAGGAATGAACCTTGTCCTCTAAGCCCACTTGGGCGAGCAACTCGTGCGCCGCGCGGCGCGCCTGAGAACCTTTATAGCCTTTTAACTCAAAGGCCAGCGCAACGTTTTCTCCACCGGTTAGCGCTGGAAACAGGTTGAATCCCTGGAACACAAAGCCGAGGCTGGCAAGCCGCAGCCCTGGGAGTTCCCGTTCATCTAGTTTTGTCACGTCGCGGCCCTCGATCTCGACATGGCCGGACGTGGCGCGCAAGATGCAACCTATGATGGAAAGCAAAGTAGTTTTTCCGCTTCCCGACGGCCCCATCAGCATCACCAGCTCGCCGCGTTGAACCTCGAAGTCCACGCCGCGCAGCGCTTGCACTGCGGCAGCGTCCGCTCCGTAGGATTTCATGACATTGCGCACCCGAATGGCCGTATCTGCGTTAGTACTTGCCGTTTCGTCTCTCAGCATGGGAATCCTCCCGCCCGGCATAGAGCGGAACCCTTTTTTGCCACCGTACCGAGCCAACCGTGCTCCTGATACCAGGAAATGCCGTCCCGCAGCGTTTCCTCCATGGGTCGGAAACGAACGCCAAGCTCCCGTTCACTTTTTTCGTGGTTGAAGTGTGTGCGATTGCGCTCCTGCCTCATCAACTGAACAGTGGCCAGACTGATCAGTGCAGGTTGCCCGCTGATGCGCGACCAGACTTCGTTTGCGGCGCCCATGGCATAAAGCAGAGGGAATGGAACGGTCCACCGCGGAGAAGGAACTCCGGACAATCGCTTGAGTTCTTGAAACAACTCCGCCATCGTTGTGTGCCGGCCCGCAGCCAGATAGCGTTCGCCTCGCAGTCCTTTGAGTCCGGAAAGCCACATCGCTTCGGCGACGTCGCGCGCGAAGTCCAGGATCACCTGGCCCGAGGAAGTCGGACCGGCATCGCCAGGACCGACCATCCATCCCGGCAGAACCATGCAAGCCCAGAAATCCGGGATTTTTTCGAGGAACGCTTCCACTTCGCGGTCGGTCAAGATCTTGCTGAGATAGTAGTCGTCCGCGTCTTTTGCCGTTCGCCGCATGGTTTTGTCGATTGGCTGGTCTGGAGCGCCGGTAAGGACCGTGACAGAACTCGTGTGCACGACGCGCTGGACGCCCGCGCGATGGGCCTGCAGAAACAGGTCGGCAGTTCCGCGCACGTTCGTCTCGTAGAGGGGTTTCCAATGCTTGCCGCCTTTATAGTTGTCGCGGAAGTATGCGGCGGTGTGAAAAAGAGTGTCGATTCCCTCGAGGTGCGACGCAAAGCTACTTACGTTGGTCATCTCACCTACCACGATCTCGACCGGAAGTTCCCCAAGCTGCTTTTGCGCTTTCTCGCGCGACCGCGCCAGAGCCTTCACGCGCACACCGCGCAGTCGCACCAGGTTGTTTCCCAGCAGACCCGTCGCTCCCGTAACAAACGTAGATGCGATTTGCGGGGAAGAGTTCAAATTTGTCATGACCGTCTCCTTTCTTAGCCTTTGAAAACCATGGCTGGGTCTAGCTTCGTCACCTTGTTGATCGAAACCAGCGCCGCGGTGATGCACATGAAAATGGCCAGGAAGAGCATGCCGATCTTCATCGGCAAGGGCATGAGGATGACCGCGCCGCCTTTTTCACTGGCTTGCACGATGAAGTGCGCCAGGACCATAGCGAAAACGTAGCCGAGAACCGCGCTCCACACCGCTTGCTCGATGAGCACGCGGTAGAGATACCACTTCGTTGCACCCATGGCCTTCAGCGTTCCGTACTCGCGGATGTGATCCATCGTCGCCGCGTAAATCGTCTGCGCAACAACCGCGACGCCCACCACCAGGCCCATCAACGCGGCGGTCAACACGGCCAGGCCCGCGCCGGTCGTAAACATCCAGTAGAACCGCGTGCGCCGGCTGAATTCTTCCGTCGTGTAAATATCCACGTCGCTAACGCGCTCCGCGAGGCGTCGCCGCAGTTCCGGCAAGTTCTCGCCCGGTGCGGCTTTCACGAGGATGTAGGAAAGGTCGCTTTCCTTCGAAATCGGGTTGGTATAATTTTCGGAGTTCTTGAACGCGGTGTAGACGAAAGGCGAAGTGGTGAACGAGCGGATGCCGTGCGTAAATCCGACGACACGCGCGCGCCGGTTGCCGATTTCTACGCGATCCCCGAGCCGCGAAACGCCAAGCTTCTCTTTGTAGAGATCATCCACGATGACGGAGTCATCTTGCCGCGCGTCCGCCAGGTTTCCTTCCACGAGGTTCCATGGCTCACCGAGGCTGCTGCCGGGCCGGAAGCCGATAATCTGAATGTTCTCCACGCGCCCGTCGGGGCGTTTCCAGTTCGCAAAGCCTTGCATGTACTTCTCAGCCTGCTGCACCCCCGGTGTAGCCAGCACTTGATAGAACTTCCGCTCCGAAAACGCCCGCGAAGTGTCGAAGTACCCGACGCCACGAAAAACGATCCAGAGATCCGCTTTGGAGTGGTCAATGTTGTTGGAGGTGGTCGTGGTGAAGCCGAGGAAAAGTCCAAACTGAATAATGATGAGCACTAGCGCGAAGACAATACCAGTCAGTGTGACCGCGAAGCGAATGCGGTCGTGGAAGAGATTGCGTCGAGCCAGAAGTGCCATGGTTTAACTCCGCAACGGCTGCTCACCAGAGATACGAAAGAGACCTGAGAAAAGTAACATCGCTACATAACTAAACACTGTTAAGTTCGGATGAAAAAAATTTTGCCTCGTTACACCCTTTACTGCAATACTCCCTCAACAAGCGTATCTACCATGGAATGCATAACTTGCTCTCGTCCAACCCAGGGAAATCCTTTGTCATGGGTGATCAGCAGAGAGGTAACGCCGTGGATGCCAGCCCAGAACGTCTGGCTGACGAGTTCGGGATCCACCTTCCGGAATTTCCCGGCTCCAATGCAGTCGAACACGCAGCGCCGGAGGAAATCGAAAGCCTGCATGCCCGGAGAATCGGGCTGCTTGTATTTTTCGTGACTGAATCCTTCCGGGAGGGGCATCATGAAAGTCGCCCTGTAATGATGAGGATTTTCGAGGCCAAACTTGATGTAGATCAGCAGGCCGCGCTTGAGGCGTTCGACCGGGTCCGCGGGTTGCTCCATAATGCGCCCCAAATGAAGCGAAAGTCGCGAAAACGTTTCCTGGCAAACCTGTTCGAGAAGCTCCGTTTTGTCCTTGAAGTAGAGATAAATCGTGGTGGGGGAATACTCGATTTTGTCCGCGATGCGCCGCATCGAGACGTTTTCATACCCTTCCTTGACAAAGAGTTCGCTCGCGGCATCCAGGATTTCCTGCCGGAGGTGTTTCTTCTCGCGGGCTCTGCGTTCCTTGACTCCCAAGTGAGGAATGTCCTTAACGGTGTTAAGTATATTATCGCTGGAATGCCTTGTCAAGCCCTTTCCTTCTCCCATTTCGCTCAGTGCTTGACCGCAATGGCTTGCATCTCGAAGTGCCCGCCGCGCAATAGCGAGCCCGCTCCGATAAATGCGCGCGCGGGAAAATCCTTGGAAAAATAGGTTTTGTAGGCGGCGTTAAATTTGTCGTAGTACGCCAGGTCGCTGCAGAAAACCTGCACGTAGACCAGGTCATCCATGGACATGGCCCCGGCATTCAGCGTGGCCTTGTAGCCATCGAGCAGAATCTTGATTTCGTCTTCGATCTTTTCGGGAGCCTTGCCGGTTTTGGGATCGAGGCCGATGCTTCCCGCGAGGTAAAGCGTGTCACCCGCGAGAATGGCATTACTGAAGGGAGCCTGAACCGGCTTGTCCGGAAGATTGATGGCGCGGCGCGTGGCCGGCGATTGCGGTTTGGAGAAAGCGCCGTGCACGGTGAAAAATACGGCGGCGGCGAGAAACCCAAAGAGAAAAACAACGCGACGGTTCATGAAACCTCCAGTGCGGTGAAATGGTCTGGGCCATTGCCGCGGGAGTGTAAAACGCAACGCGCCGAAGGGCAAGGGAAAAGCCGTCAGGAGGGTTCAGGAAGGTTACTGAAACTTGGCAGGATGAGTTGCGGTGGCGGAAGCGTCGGCAAATCTGGCGTCAGAAGTCCCGCCAGGGCTTCCACAAAGGAACGCTCACATAACGAACATCTGTGGTCGTGTTGAGCCATTCTCCGATCTTGTTGAGGATACGTTTCAACACCGTAAGCCTCAGAATCATCGGCAGTCGTGAGCGGAGAGTAGCGCCGTGTGTACACACTGTCAACGGGAAATGGGTCGAACGAAGCCAGGCGCTGCGTTTAAGGCTTCGGCGTTTCGGGAGGAACGGGATGTGCCGGCGCCGAATTCCCTGGAGTGGTCGCGGGAGCGGCGGGCTCGCTTTTTTGCTTCTCGTTTTGCTTGGTGGCGGGCGCTTCGCTCTTTTCTTTTTCGGGCGCGCCGGAAACTTCAGCGACAATGGCGGTGGTGCGGTCCATACTTAGTTTGCAGGCAGGATCGTAGATGCGGCACTGCGCAAGCGTGAACTTGCATCCGCAATCGCAACTTTCGGCATTGAATTTGTGCAAAGCGGCGGCGCGCTGCTCCTGATTCAGCTTCGAGAGGTCCACGCCGGGGAGAATGGTGGCGCGGTCGGCGTGTTTCAGGAAAATATCGCCGGTATCCTCGAACGTTTCCACCTTGGCGGCGATGGGCAAGTCCAGCAGGGCGCGCACTTCGGTCTCATAAAGAGCGGGATTGAAGAGGCCAACGTGTTTTTGCACCACGCGGCCTTCGGCGTTCAGGATAAAAACCGTGGGGAGCGCGGCGACCCCGCCGTATGCGAAGCGGATCTGCGGCGTCACGAGCGCGAGGGGATAGTTGATGCCTTCGGAATCGGCAACGCTGCGGATCATTTTTTCGTCATCGTCGTCCACGACGAGGCCGATGATTTGCAGGCGGTCCTTATAGCGCTTTTGCAATTCGATGAGGCTGGGGATTTCCTCACGGCAGGGGCCGCACCAGGTCGCCCAGAAATTCAGCAAGATCACTTTGCCGCGGTAAGCTTCCAGGGTGAGTTCTTTCCCGCCCAAATCCTTCAACTGAAACGCAGGAGCGAGATCGGGATCGCGCACGAAACGGATCACGGGTAGCTGCGCGGAAGCGAGAGTAGGCAGGAGTAGAGAGACACCCGCAAGGCAGAAAACTATCACCCAGGGATGGCGCGGGTTGCGACATGGTCGCGGGGCGTTCATACGAATCACCTGTAAGGATACCGGGGCGCGGCGAAAAGCGAAACCTGGTGGCCAAGGCCGCACGGTCCCCTTCCCATCCTTCTTCGCTCCTCCCCAAAGCCGGTCCTAACTCTTCGATTGTAGAATCCCTTCGTTTCACCGGAGAATAACCCGGTCCGGCTTCACGGGCGGAGAATGCGCAACCGCAGGAGTCTTGACGATGACCGCAAGACCTGGTTTCACGATCCCCTTTGCTTTCTGCTGCTTTCTTTCTCTTCTCGCGGCGGCGCCATCTCCGGCTAAGAAGGTTAAGCGGCACGATGTCATCATCATGAAGAACGGCGACCGTCTCACCGGCGAGGTCAAAAAACTGGAAGGCGGCGTCCTCTTCATTGAGACCGACTATTTCTCCGGCTCCGTGGGGCTCGATTGGGCCCTCGTGGACAAGGTGGAAACCACCGCCCACCAGGTGACTCTCGGCAACAGAGAACGCCTGGCCGGCGTGATCGGGAAAACTTCTATAAAGGATTCCACCGATTCCTCCGTCCGCGGGGGTGCCGCGGAAAAGCCGCCTCCAGCAACGATGCGGTCAACGTGGAATCGCAAAAACCCACGTTCTGGCGCCAGCTCAAGGGCGGCATCGATCTTGGCTAAGCGCACACTCCCAGATAACTAGAAACTGTCGCATAACTCAGGACAAGCCTCTGAAATGACTATGGTTGAGTTTGGTGAAATGAGGGATAAGCAGAGTCAGCAGCGCCGAAGGAGGGCCGATGGCGCGATC
>Ga0306926_10000781_pt1 | contig 30425 bp, 27 predicted proteins | sample flu12Cox44000178_FD_203759 | JGI IMG/M metagenome (GOLD analysis project Ga0306926, IMG submission 203759) | Lab enrichment of tropical soil microbial communities from Luquillo Experimental Forest, Puerto Rico - flux8day.12C.oxic.44.000.178 (v2)... | ecosystem: Environmental > Terrestrial >...
CAGCAAGGACACCTTCGAGGCCACCCTGAAGGTGTTGCGCGTGCTCCAGGACATGACGGCAGAGCGGCAGATGCAGGTGTTAGCGGCGGTCCAGATGGTGGTCAGTACCGAGATGCAGGCGCCGCAGCTACAGACTGAGCCGGAAGTAAGCGACGAGTGAGTGTTGGAGACACAGATGAGCGTTGAGGAGCTGATGGTTGCATCATGGGACCCGCTTGACATGGAGAGAGTTGGGTTTGCGGCTGGGCGGCTTGTGGGGTTGCTGGAGCGCCAGGCGGACCGGGTTGGGATGACGCCTGAATTGCGGGACGCGATTGAGGCGGTTCACATTCAGATGCGCGAAGCAATTTTAAAGGCGGCGGTTCAGGGGCGGTTTAATCGCCCGAATTAACCGCTCACAATCTAGCCTCTAATCCCGGATTGGCGCGGCTAGGCCGAAATCCGAACATCCCCCGCGGGGATTTTGAGCCCATCCTACACGGGGGCTTGCCGCGCCGACACCACCCAGCAGGGCTGACGGCCGGAACTTTTCGCGAACCCTCTGCTACTGAAATTGCTACTGAACTCAGTAGCATGGGGTGGTACAGGGTGGGATGAAGAACGGTTCGTGACCGGGGAAATGGCGCACAAACAGCGCCTTGGCGGTACGAGACGATACGCAGTGGGGCGGCGCCAGCAGATTGCCATGATCTGCGTCGCGTGGCCAACTGCGAACATGGAAGCAGCCAACATGTCGGCGCAAGTCAAGGGAGGAGGCCGATGAACCGTCTCGATGGCAAAGTCGCATTGATTTCGGGGGCGGCGCGCGGCATCGGCGCCGAAACCGCAAGGCTGATGGTCGAAGCTGGCGCCAAGGTGGCCGTCGGCGACGTCCTCGACGAGCGCGGCGGCGAAACCGTCCGGGCTATCGCAGGTTCCGACAATGGCGCCATCTACCTGCATCTCGACGTGACCCGCGAGGACCAGTGGGAGGCAGCGATAGCCGCGACTGTCTCTCGTTTCGGCGGGCTCGACATTCTGGTCAACAATGCTGGCCTCTTTCTCGGTAAGGGCATCGAAGAGGTGAGCCTCGACGAGTGGCATCGGCTCTGCGCCGTCAATCTGACCGGGGTATTTCTCGGCACCAAGCTCGCGCTGCCGGCACTGCGGGAGCGCGCTCGGCAAAGCCCACACGGCAGCGCCATCGTCAACCTAGCCTCGGTCGCGGGGCTGGTCGGCTCGCAGCTCGACCCACTCTATTCGATGACCAAGGGCGGAGTGACGTTGTTCACCAAATCAGCCGCCCTCGAATTCGCCCGCAAGGGCTACCGGGTCCGGGTCAATTCGATCCATCCGGGGGTCATTCAGACCGATATGGGCGACCAGACCTTTGTCAGCCGGGCGCGCAATCTCGGCACCAATGACGTTGCCGCGGCCCGTCAGCAAGCCGTCGAGCGATTGCCGATCGGCCGCTTGGGGACGGTGACCGACATCGCCAAGGGTATCCTCTTTCTCGCCTCGGACGACGCCGCTTTCATGACCGGCTCCGGTCTCGTTGTCGACGGCGGCACAACGGCGCAATAGCAGGCCGAGAGTTCTCAGCGAAGCGGGCGTGTCGCAATTATGATATGCGCCTGCATACTCGCTTCGATTGGTCCTGAACCGAAACGCTCGGCGATGGCCTGGGTGGCCGCTTCAACGGCTTTGTCGAGCCCCGAAGGGTCTCTCGCAGTGATCTCGGCTCCCAGGGGGGAGCCTTGAATTAGCCCGAGCGCTGGGTTCCGTGCCGAGGGCGTGCGGCAAGGCATCTTCCGAGTATCAACGGTGCTCTCCACAAAGCCTGCGTGAGCAAGGTCGGCTCGGATTTTGGCGGCATCGTAGTATCCCATCGGCGTGCGTTCGAGAAACATCGGAGGATGGTGCGAGAACATTTCCGTCACGGTCTTATGCACGACAAAGCTCAGATCATTGCTCTCGAGCCGGTCCCATACGTTGAAAATGAAGCGCCCGCCCGGTTTCAGCACCCGAAAGACCTCGCAGTAAGCCTTTTCCTTATCAGGAAAGAACATGACCCCAAATTGGCAAACGACAACGTCGAATGTTTGGTCGGGAAATGGCAGACTCTGTGCATCTGCCTGCTGCCACTGGACGCGTTCACCATCTGGCTGCAGCTTTGCAAAGTCGAGCATCGGCTGATTGAGGTCAGTGGCAGTGATCGCCACCGCTTCGGGCAATGCCTCGGCAAGAGCGCGAGTGAGGATGCCTGTGCCGCAGGCCGTCTCCAGCAAATTCCCGGAGATCATGCCGTTTAAACGGTTCGCCAGATCCGCGGCGTAGGGCTCGAAAAACATCGGACCCATGTTGCGCGTGTACAACTCGGGCACCGCGCCGACGAAGGCGGTATCGAGGTTCCCCATTGTTGAGATCTCTCCCTGTCTCTTAGTCCTGGTTTAGCAGCAGATCATCCAGCTATTACTTTAGCGATCCTTGCCGATCGTGCAATAAAGCTCAAAGGGATTTAGAATCTCCAACCGCGACACCGAGAATAGCACCGTCCGAAGCCTGCACGATCGCGGCCACGCGGTCGCATTGCCAGCGGATCGGTGCTTCGATCGCGCGCGCCCGGCCGTCGAACTGGGCCACCTCCTCGACGCCGCGTACCACATCGATATGCGCCAGGGTCCGCCCGCTATTCTCGCCGCGCGCCACCGCCGTAACGTGCCGACGGTCGAACCCGATCAGCAGGATGGTGCCCGAGACCGGATTGTCCGCCGCCGCGATCTTGACCTGCGCCAGCCCGTGATCGACGGCGAGGGAAACTGGAACTTCGGCGTGATTGCCGCGGGCGGAGTCCAGCGCATGCTGGACCTCGGCACGCTCAGAGCCGACCGCCTGCCATTTGCCGTCGACTACTATCTGCGGCGTGTAGACAGTGGCGAGCCTGAGGAGCTCGGCGTAACGCTCCTGGCGCGCGGTCGCCACGGAGCTGGAGAACGGGTCTTTCCAGCCGAGCCTGTCCCAATAATCGACATGGAAAGACAGCGCCAGCACATCCGGCCGCGTCGCGAGCTCGGCGAGCAACGCATCGGCCGGTGGGCAGGAGGAGCAGCCCTCGGAGGTGAACAATTCGACGACGACCGGCCGCTCAACCGCTTCTGCCGGAGCGATCTCGAAAGCAAGACAGATAGAGGCAAGGAGCGCGCACGCTTTGATCATCCCACGATCCTACAGGAGCGGGCTGCGGTCGGCATTCAATAGAGCGTGATGGAGGTGTCTCGGCCACTACAGCGAAGACCGCGACTGGCGATCGAGACATCGGTAACGCCTTGGAGCATTACCGCGTCGCTCTCGTCATCTCATGCCCGACGGCGTTACTGCGCGTGGAGCGGAGTGAGCTCGCCGCGCTCCCCCGCTGCGTTCTCAGCCGTTACGGTCGGAGCGTAAGAGCGCAGCATGAGTGCGATCAGTGCTGTCCAGCCGGTCTGGTGCGATGCGCCGAGACCCCGCCCGGTATCGCCGTGGAAGAACTCGTAAAACAGCAGATTATCGCGGAAGTACGGGTCCTCCTGCTCCAGCGGCGATGCGCCAAGGACCGGTCGATGGCCGTCCTCGCCGCGAATGAAAATGCGGCATAGCCGGCGGGAAAGCTCGGCAGCTACTTCGCCGAGATGCAGCATCGTTCCGGATCCTACCGGGCACTCGATTTTGAAGTCATCGCCGTAGTAGCGGTGAAACCTCCGCAGCGATTCGATGATCAAAGAGTTCACCGGCATCCAGATAGGGCCGCGCCAATTCGAGTTGCCGCCAAACACCCCTGATGTCGAATCACCCGGGTCGTAGGTGACGGTCAGCCGGGTGCCGGCATGCTCGAAGACATAGGGATGCTCTTCGTGAAGTTTAGACAGCGAGCGAACACCGAAATCCGACAGAAACAACGTCTCGTCGAGCATCCGGTTGAGCAGACGCTTCATCCGATGCCCGCGCAACAGTGACAGCAAGTGCGTCTCCCCGGTGCTGGCGTCATGCCATCGCGAAACCAGGCGTGCGAGGTGCGGACGGTGCTCGAGAAACCAATGCAATCGAGCGCTGAAATGCGATAGCTGCGCAAGGACGGAGGCGTCGAGAACCTCGACCGCAAAAAGCGGGATCAGCCCGACCAGCGAGCGCACCCGCAGCGGAATCCGCTCGCCGTCCGGCAGGTGCAAGACATCGTAGTAGAACTCGTCCTGCTCGTCCCATAGTCCGATGCCGTCGCCGCCGATATTGGTCATTGCTTCGGCGATATAGAGAAAATGTTCGAAAAACTTCGATGCAATGTCTTCGTAGACATGGTCCTCGAGCGCCAGCTCGAGCGCGATGCGCATCAGGTTGAGCGTGTACATCGCCATCCAGGCAGTGCCGTCGGACTGGTTGATATAGCCGCCGGTCGGCAGCGGGGCGCTGCGGTCGAACAGGCCGATATTGTCGAGGCCGAGAAACCCGCCCTGAAAGATGTTGTGTCCTTCGACGTCCTTGCGGTTCACCCACCAGGTGAAATTGAGCATCAGCTTATGGAAGACGCGTTCGAGGAAAGCCCTGTCGCCCTTGCCGCCATTGTGCTCACGGTCGGTTTCATAGACGCGCCAGGCCGCCCAGGCGTGCACCGGCGGATTGACATCACCAAACGCCCATTCATAGGCCGGCAATTGGCCATTGGGATGCATGTACCAGTCGCGGGTAAGCAACAATAACTGGTTCTTGGCAAAACCCGGGTCGATCAGCGCCAGAGTGACGGCGTGAAACGCGAGATCCCAGGCGGCGTACCAGGGGTATTCCCACTTGTCCGGCATCGCGACGATGTCTGCGTTGTTCAAGTGCGGCCAGTCCGAGTTGCGTCCATGCCGCCGCGACCGCGGCGGTTCGGGCTGCAGCGGGTCGCCCTCCAACCATTCCGGGATATCAAAATAGTAGAACTGCTTTGACCACAGCATGCCGGCCAGCGCTTGACGCTGCACCAACCGAGCATCGGGATCGGCGATACCCTGCTGCAGCTCAGCGTAGAACTCGTCCGCCTCGGCGCGGCGCTCGTCAAATATGCGGTCGAACCCGTCGAGACCCGATGCTCCGTGATCGGGCGTAAGCCGCACGCGCAACCGGTGGCTTCCTCCTGCGGGGATCGTCAGCCGATAATGGGCCGCGACTTTGGTTCCCCGCCGCTCCGGATTGACCGCCTCGGTGTCGCCATTGACGACGTAATCATTGACGCCGTCCTTAAAGTAGTGGCCGGGCGCGTGCATGCCCCACAGCCGCCGTATGTTGGTTTCGTTCTCACAAAACAAGAACTCCGGCCGGCCATCGCAGGAAAACCGTAAATGATGAAAATGCGGATAATCGACCGAGATCGAATGATCATCGCGCGCCACCAGCTGCGGCTTCATCGAATCCGGTTTCCACGACCAGATATTGCGTGCCCAAAGCTGCGGCAATACGTGCAGTTCTTCGGCTTTTGCGGCACGATTATGAATCGTAATCCGCATCAAAATATCTTCGACATCGGCCTTTGCGTATTCGATTTCGACATCGAAATAACGGTTGTCGGAGAAGACGCCCGTGTCGATCAGTTCGAATTCGGGCTCTTTCCTGCCGCGGCGTCGGTTCTCTTCAACCAGCTGAGCGTAAGGGAAAGCGGCCTGCGGATACTTGTACAGCATCCGCATGTAAGAATGGGTCGGGGTGCCGTCGAGGTAATAATAGAGCTCCTTGACGTCCTCGCCATGGTTGCCTTCCGAGTTGGTTAGCCCAAACAGCCGCTCCTTGAGGATCGGATCGCGGCCGTTCCACAGTGCGAGGCCCAGACAGAGCAGCAGCTGATCGTCGCTAAAGCCGCCGATCCCGTCTTCGCCCCATCGGTAAGCCCGGCTGCGTGCGTGATCATGCGGGAAATAGTCCCACGCCGTGCCGTATTCGCTGTAATCCTCGCGCACAGTTCCCCACTGGCGCTCGCTCAAATAGGGGCCCCAGCGCCGCCAATGCTTGCCGTGGCGGATTTCTTCGAGGCGCAAGGCTTCGGCGGATTTTCTCTTTCCTGACGTGAGCATGGGCCCAATTCCCTCCCGAGCACCCTTTCAAGCTATGATGCCAGAGCGAGGCAACCAGATCCTTTCTCGCGGCATCAAATTGCGACGGAGAAGCCTGTGACCCAACGATATGACGCCATCGTGATCGGCGCCGGGCAGGCCGGGCCCCCGCTCGCGCGGCGGCTCTCCGCCGCAGGGATGAGTGTCGCGGTGGTCGAACGCGGCGCGTTTGGCGGCACTTGCGTCAATACCGGCTGCATCCCGACCAAGACATTGATTGCGAGTGCCTACACCGCTCACATCGCGCGCCGTGCTGCCGATTTCGGGGTGGTCGTCAATGGGTCGGTGTGCGTCGACATGGCTCGGGTCAAAGCCAGAAAGGACGCGATTTCCGGGCAGTCGCGAAGCGGCGTCGAACAGAGCCTCAGAACCCTTGACAAATGCGTCGTCTACCAAGGCCATGCGCGCTTCTGCGGGCCACGCCAGGTCGAGGTCGGCAGGGCCGTTCTGACTGCCGAGCGAATCTTCATCAATGTCGGGGCACGAGCATCGGTGCCGAAATTGCCCGGGCTCGATCAGGTCGCCTATCTGACGAACAGCTCGATGATGGCGCTCGATTTTCTGCCTCGGCATCTAGTGATTGTCGGCGGCAGCTATGTCGGACTCGAATTCGCCCAAATGTACCGCCGCTTCGGCGGCGAAGTCACCGTAGTCGAAATGGCCCCTCGCATCCTCCATCGCGAAGATCCTGACGTCTCTGCCGGGATAAGCCAGATCCTCGAACGCGAAGGCATCAACCTGCGCGTCAATGCCGAATGCATCCGCGTCGCGAAAAGTGGTGACGATGTCCTGGTTGGCGTCAACTGCAAAGATGGTCCGCCCGAAATCAACGGCTCCCATCTATTGCTCGCGGTGGGGCGGCAACCCAACACCGACGACCTCGGCCTCGACCGGGCCGGCGTCACGAAGGACGAGCGCGGCTACATCCTGGTCGACGACGAGTTGCGCACCAATGTGCCGGGGGTCTGGGCGCTCGGCGAATGCAACGGCAAAGGGGCCTTCACCCACACCGCCTACAATGATTTTGAGATCGTTGCGGCAAACCTCCTCGACGGCGGCGCGCGCCGTGTCAGCGACCGCATTACGGCCTACGCCCTTTACGTCGATCCACCGCTCGGAAGAGCTGGTCTGACCGAGGATCAGGTGCGGCGCACCGCAAAACGGGCACTCGTCGCCACGCGTCCGATGAGCCGCATCGGCCGCGCCGTCGAAAAGGGGGAAACCCAGGGTTTTATCAAGATGCTGGTCGACGCCGAGAGTGAGCAAATCCTCGGCGCCGCCTTTCTCGGAATCGGATGCGACGAGGTAATCCACGGCATTCTCGACATGATGTACGCCAAGGCGCCCTACACGATGCTGCAGCGCACGGTCCCGATCCATCCAACGGTCTCGGAGCTGGTTCCGACCCTACTTGGTGATCTGCGACCCCTATAGTTGACGAGGAAAACCCCATGCTCGAGCTTTACCACAGCATCAATTCCGTCTGCGCCAGAAGGCGCGGATCGCCCTCGCGGAGAAGGGGCTCCCGTACAAGGAGCACCTAATGACGCTGCGGGATGATCTGCCCGATCTCTGGCCCAAGGTGCGCGAGCTGCTCGCAGCGGCTTGACCCACTCCCAGGATCGTGGGCCAACCAGAACGTGTGCTCTGCGCTTTAGACGAGAGCCCGAACGTCGTCGACCGTCTTTTGCGGCTCGGGGCGGTAGCGATAATCGGGATCGGCATCGACCGCACGAACGATGCCGCCGCGATCGATTACCAATCGGGCCGGCATCGGCAAGGTCCAGCTATCCTCGCCGTTGCGCTTGGCGAGGTCATTGCCCAACTCGAGATAAACCGCCCTGAGATCATCCGGCAATTTGAATCTCAGGCCGAGCTTTGCAGCATAGCCGTTGCCGGGATCGGAAAGAAGATCAAAGGTAATTCGCCGTTTCTCGGCGAGATCACGGCTGGCTTCCGTCAGCTGTGGCGTAATCGCGACGATGGTTGCATTCAGCTGCTTGAGGGTTTCCACTATCTGCTGCAAAGCATACAGCTCTGCCACGCAGTAGGGTCACCAGCTGCCGCGGAATACAGTTACGACCAGCGGCCCTTTGGCCAACAGGTCGGGCGACCTCACCTCCTGCCCATGGGCGTTATGCAGAGAGAAGGCCGGCAGCGCGTCTGCGAGCTTAATCACCCGGTCCATGATGCCCGAGCTGCGCAGTTCTTCGTTGGCGCGGTGCATGATGGCCTGTCTCTCAGGCGAAAGGCGTTTGCTTGCCGCATCCCGAATTACCGCCAAGCTTTCGTCAAGTGTCATCTATTTCTCCTATTCGAGCGGCCAAAAGGGGAGTCACGCTTTGTAGCCGCGGCCGTCAAGTCCGCATGTCACGTCGCTGCAATGAGGAGGGTCCCGCCGAGTGTGTGCGGAGTCCTCGATCGCGCAGTGATGATCGCGTCGACGCCGAGGCCGCGACCATAGCGGTGGACTGCAAAGATCAGCTGTAGCACGAGAAGGAAGAAATACGTCCACGGCCACTCGCCCTCGGCATTATAGAGGCCGAGCCACAGGTTGGCGATCTGCAACGCGCCGATTATGCCCCAGAAGCGCACGAAGATCCCAAGGATCAGCGATACCGCCGTAAGCACTTCAAGCGTGTAAACGGCCGGCGCGAACACGTAGAAATGTGGCAGCACGATGTTATTGACGAAATCGGCCTGCTGCGGAATTGCGGCGGATTTGCCCATCACCCCCATCCAATAAGCAAGCCCGGTTTCGCCGAACGGCTGGTCAGGATGGTCGGTGTAATACGGCGGCAGCTTCCACAAAGTCTGCTGCCACCACATGCAGCCGATCAGAAAGCGAAAGAGCCAGTCGAAAAGATGGGTTGCGCGGCGCTGGCCGGGAATTGTGATAAGGGCATAGACCGCGATCACAACACTAGCGAGCACAAGCACCCAAAAGGCATAAGTAGTCCATCCCGGTGCTTGCAAGAAATCGGCGACATCGGAGATCGGGTTATGGTTCATAGGGCGAACCTTCCTGCCTCTACTGTATCGATCGCAATTGTATCATGTCCGATGGGCACGCTTCGCCCGTTCGAGACGCCACCACGCATCGAGCACGCAAGCGACCGACCATGCCTGGGAGGGCGCGCCACCCGGAAGATGCGGCGCATCGGCGTCGAAAATCTCGCTGATCGTGCCGAGCCCGGCGTCGAAGAGGTGATCGCGCATGACGGTGAGGCGCTGCTGCGCTAAATCAGCATCGCCATGAACGCGATATTCCGCCAAGACGTAGTGACCAAGCAACCAGCCCCACACCGTGCCCTGATGATAGGCTTCGTCGCGATGCCGAGGATCACCCGCATAATGCGGTTTATAACCGGAATGGTCGGTCGACAGGGAGCGCAGGCCATAAGAGGTCAGCAATTCTCGGCCGCAAAGCGCGACGATTTGTTCACGGAGCACGGGCGAAAGTGGGCTATGCGGCAGGCTGACCGCGAAAATCTGGTTCGGCCGGATGGACCCGTCGTCGCCGGATGGGCCGTCGATCACATCGTAGAGACCGCCGGTCCGCCCGTCGGCAAAACGGGCGAAGCTGGCCCGCGTGCGTTCAACGAGGGCCCTGTAGCGAGCCGCTGGCCGCCCGAGCATCTCGGCAAACTGGGCCATGACGCATAGCGCATTGTACCACAGGGCATTGATCTCGACCGGCTTGCCGATGCGTGGCGTTACCACCCAGTCGCCGATTTTGGCATCCATCCAGGTTAGTTGCACACCGAGTTCGCCGGCGCTGAGCAGCCCGTCCTCCGGGTCAACCCGGATATTGTAACGCGTGCCCTTCAAATAGCATTCGATGATCTGGGAGAGGATCGGAAACACCTGGGCAAGGCTTTCACGGTCGGCGCTCGCCTCGACATAGGTGCGCCAAGCCTCAACGAACCAGAGGGCCGCATCGACCGTGTTGTATTCGGGCTTGTCGCCAACACCCGGAAAAACATTGGGTAGCATGCCGCGATCGACAAAGCGTGCAAAGGTCAGCAGGATGTCACGCGCTACTTTCTGCCGGCCTATTGCCAATGTCAGCCCCGGCAAAGAGATCATCGTATCGCGCCCCCAATCGCCAAACCAGGGGTAGCCGGCAATCACCGATTTGCCGTCGGAGTGGCCGGTCAGCGGCCGGGCGAAGATGAAGCTGTCGGCGGCGAGCAGGAGCTGGGCGATCCAGTCAGGCGCCGTTTCCATCTCCGGCACATTTCGCGCGGCCTGGTCGAGGACATGGCGCTGCCGGACTCGGCAGCGGTCGAGCGCACTGTCGAGATCGGGGGACGGATCATTCTCCAAGCTGCCGACAATGCCGACCCATTGGCCGGAGATCAGCGCCAGTCGGACCTCGCCGACTTGCAGATGATTGTCGCGGTCAAAGAGACCGCGCTGACGCTCGAGCGGCAGATCGAAATTCTCGATCCATTGGCGAGCCGGAGCAATGACGCCGCCGCAAGCGCGCAAGCTCAGCACGAAGTCCCGCTGGCGTACTCGCAACCCGGTGCGGTCGGCTTCGAGTTGTGGATCGATCTCCCCGGCCGCGGCCTGGCCGTGATGGTCCCGGTCGTTGACCATCAGCCGCACGCGCAAAAAAAGGGGGCCCGAACGTGCTTCGGACCCCGGCAACAACCGCCAGGCGACATGGACCGTATTGGCGCCCGGCTCGAGCCAAATCCGCGCCTCGATGCGGATCAGCCCAATCGCGAACAGCCAGACCGGGATGGTGCCGTCAAGATGGAAGGACTCGATATGGACGTGGCCCGCCGGTGCGATAGTCCCGCCGCTCCAGCGATTGGTGAAGAGCGGCCAGCTCCGATCGCCAGCGACGAGCTCGGCATCGGCCTTGGCCCAGATCAGCCTTCGCCCAAGCGGCGGCTCGACCGGCGCGATCAATAGCCCGTGGTAGCGCCGGGTCAGGCTGCCTGCGATCGTTCCGGCTGCATAGCCGCCGAGCCCATTGGCAAGCCACCATTCGCGACGCTCGGCCTCATGCAGATCACCGCAAATCGCGCGTCCGAAACGGATCATTTCAAGGGGCCGCATTTCAGCGCCACAGCGCTATACCACTATATGGCCGGGCCGAAGGGCGATGTTGCAGAAGCAGGCTGAACGACGAGCCCCTCCTCGAACAGAAAATCCAGATCCGCCGTCGGATCGAACGTGGCAGCGAAATGTTTCCCAGCGTCGATCGCCTCCTTCACCTGCGCGCCATGAGCCAAGGCGCTGAGAAAAGCGTATGTGCTCTGCTCTATTCCTCGGATGACGACCCGGTCGCCGCGTCGGTAAACCTGTAATCGGGTACCGCCGCTATCTAGCTCGATGACCGTATTCGGGTTGCCCTCGGGTTGGTTTGCGTACCAGATACGCTCGATCGGCCATTGCGACGCGACGAGTTGCGACGAGGGGTGCAGTCTCACCACCAAATCCGACAAGCTCGATGCTGGTCGATCCAGCGGTCGGGCTTCCTCGGCGTGCAGCGCCAAATTGATCGCCCACTCTAACCGGGCCACGTCGGCGAGATAAACCAGATTGCGACAGGCGGGAAAGCTCACGAGGAAATCGGGAAAGCTCTCGCCATACTCGGCCAAGCACGGCCTCGACGGCAGTGTTGCGGCCAGATATTCGTGCGCGGCGTAGGCAAAGAACCGCTGGTCGACCAGCCGGCGGACGACCGGGAACGTCGCCTCAAGCGCCTCGGTCAAGGTCACAGTCAGGTGATTGCGATAGATCCGCAGGCGCGCTTCCGGTGGAACGCCGTCCCCTTCTATCAGGGCCAGCAGATCGAGCGCGTCCCCGCCGCGCAGGGCCGAGGACATCAGGGATTGAAGCTGATCAAGCGTGTGCATCACCAAGAGAATTGGCGCGGTGCGCCTCGGCAAGCAGGACAGACAGCGGCGGAATGCGAGTATCCCATTCGATCAGGGTTGGAACGTGGCCAAATCGCCCAATCGCTTGCGCATAAAGTGCCCAAACGGGTTCGGATACCTGCGATCCGTGGTCGTCGATCAGGATCCGGCGGCCAGCGGCGTCATTACAATGGTGCCCGGCGAGATGGATTTCCGCCACCGCGTGGGCCGGCAGCGCATCCAGATAGGCGCTCGGCTCAAAGCCCAGATTTTGCGCGTTCACGTAGAGATTATTGAGGTCGCACAACACCCCGCATCCGGTTCGCGCCACCACGGCACTGAGGAACTCGGCCTCGTCCATCGTCGAATAGCGAAATCGGAGGTAGGCGGCCGGGTTCTCAATCAGGAGCCTGCGGCCGAGTGCATCTTGCGCCTCACTGACATGGGCGCAGAAGAGATCGAGTGCTTCCTCGGTATAAGGGAGCGGCAGGAGGTCGTTGAAGTAGATCCCGGCCGTTGCGCACCACGCTAGATGCTCGGAGACGAACAGAGGCTCGAAGCGTTCGACCAGTGACTTGAAGCGGGCGAGGTGCCGAGTGTCGAGATTGCCTGCGCTGCCCAGCGACAGGCCTACGCCATGCAGACTGATCGCATAATCACGGCGCAAATCGTCCAGTGCAACGAGCGCCGGGGATCCGGTCATGTAGTTCTCTGCGTGGACTTCGAGAAAGCCGGCCGGCGGCCGTGTGCCCATGATTTCGGCGACATGCGCCGCGCGCAATCCGATGCCCGCCACGGTCGTCATGGTCCTATTTCGGGGTCAGGCTACCCCCGTTGATTTTCAGGCAAGTACCGGCCGGTACATAGAGCCACGAATCGCCGGCGCTCGCTGTCTTGGATTCGCCGGCGCAGGAGTGGGTTGCGGTCTGACAGTCGTTTTGGCCGGCGGCGGCAATGCCAAAGCACTTTTCTGTCTTGAAGGGCGGCGTCGGCGCCGGTCCTGCATTGGTGGGCGTTTGCAGAGATGCCGTCGCAACAATAGCGGCGGCGGTAACGAGCACAGAAGGCTTCATACCGATCTCCATCGCACGCAAATTTTGTCCCACTGAGTTCTATGTCGGCAAGTCACTTTTCGGCGAGGACCGACACCGCCGTCCAGTCTTCCGGGGGTGGAGACGCAAGATAGTTTTCGCAGCGCTCGATGAATATCTCGGAGGGGCGGTCGCCGCCACGAGTGGTGATGGCAGCCCGGAAGAGCTCTATCGCGCCCGCCCAATTCATTCGCGCATAGGCCTCGAGACCCGCTTCGTACGCCCCGACCCATTCCGGCGGTTCTCGAAGGCGTTCATCGGCCATGCCGAGCAGTTCGTAGATGGCGCCCTCCTGCATGCGGCCATAGACCGTGACCGTATCGAGCCGCCGGACGAGGATGGCGTCACCCGCGGCCGCGCGCGTGTCTTCCCCGATCAGAATCTCGGTCCCGTAACGCTTGTTGACTGCCTCGAGGCGGCTAGCGACGTTGACGGCATCGCCGATCACCGTGTAGCTCAGCCGCTCGCTGGAACCGATATTTCCGACCAGCATTCGCCCGGTGTTGACACCAACGCGAATGCGCAGCGGCAGCCCGCCGCTGCGCTCAATCTTTGTACAGCGTTGACGCAGGCGACGCCGAAAATCGAGAGCCGCAGCACAAGCCTCGATCGCATGCTGCTCGTTCGGCATCGGCGCACCCCAAAATGCCATCACCGCATCACCGATAAACTTATCGATCGTCCCGTTGTGGGCTGCTATCGCTGCCGAAGCGAGCTCGAGATATTCGCTCAGAACTGGCACGATCGCATCCCCGAGCCGCTCGGAAAGCCCGGTGAAGCCGACGATGTCGGTGAAGAGAACGGTGAGAACCTGTTGATGACCGCCGGGGCTAGCTTCCACGCCGCGCGCCACCAATGTACGCACCAGCGCTGTCGGAATGTACTTCTGGAACGACGCCAGGCCACGGCTCATCTGTGTCAGCACCGTAGAGAGATTGTCGAGCTCACGCAACGGCGAGTTCAGCCGCACAATGCCGCCCAGATCGAAACTCTCGATGTGCCGCAATTGGCCGGCGATCCGAAGCAGCGGTGCGCCGATCAGCCGGTTAGCCGATAGTACCGCAAGCGCGGCGATAAGGAGTGTCAAGAACGCGAGGGCAGAGATCAGAAGCATCGCGTTGCGCTCGATTGTCGCCAGAAAATCACCGGCTGGTATGACAGTTACGACCACCCAGTCGTCGAATCCCAACGGCGCGAAGGTGAGGAAGTAATCGCTAAACTCAATCTGCCGCGTCTCAGAGAGCGCCCCGAGATCCACGGTGCCGCGGCTGAGGTAATCACTGACCGCCCTCAGCAGTTTGTTGTCCTGGCTCAGGGTTTGGAGGCGGGGCATCTCGCCGTTTTGTTGCTGATCGATCGCGCTCGGATCGGGCGACGCTATGACGTTGCCGTTCCGGTTGAGCACCACCACCGTCCCGGTCTTGCCGACCTGCAGGGTCGACAGGAACTGCGAGAGGCGCGATAAATCGATGACGACATTGATTACGGCTACGAAGCGATTATCGACGATCAGTGGCGTCGAGGTGCTGATCGCTTGGCGGTTGCTGCCGGGAAAATTGGAAACCCGGTTCCAGCCGGCTCCGTTCTGCTCAACCGCGCGGCGGTACCAGGGCTGCGCTGTCGCGTCATAGGTGCTCGGCTCGAACTCTCGATTGTCGAAGATGATGTCGCCAATTTCCGGCGTGTAATAATCGGTGCGCTGTTGCGCGGTGTGCGTCGCCGCGTCCCATTTGACCTCGATCATATCGATCTCGGTTTCGCTCGCCTTCCGCGCGCCGAAGAATCCCCTGTCGGGGAAACCTAGCGAGATCCAAGAGAGGCTGGGCTGAGAGCGCAGCAACGCCAAGAACAAGAATTCGCGCTTCCCTTCGTCGCTGGTCTTTATTGTGCCCTGAAAGAAAATCGATCTGACGGCTTCCTGCATCGCGGAAGCGTAATCGAGCACTCCGTGCAATTCGTGATGTATCGAAGCAACGATCTGTCGATTGAGCTGCGCTACGACATCGGCGACGTTAAGACGCGCCGTATATGACCATGAGAGGTGGATCAGCAACGCTGTCAGCGTCACCGTCCCCAGAACCAGTGCGGCGAGCGCGCCGCGCAAGCCCAGCTTGTGCCGCCGCCTGCCGCGAAGGCTCGCCCGAGCATCGGCTTGTGAGACGCTCGGTTGGACCGAAGGGGTCTGGCCTGTCAGCTGATCAACAGCTTCGGACACTTGCGTGACTCGAACGATACTGACGTCATCGGCCTACCATGCTCTCGCGACGGCTCGTGTCAACATACTGGCCTTTGGCGGCAGCGCGGCGATCAGAACCCGCCCACCGCAGGGGCGCGCCGAACTCGCTGATCGCGTCGGTCGCGGTAGACATCGGAGATTTGCCAGCCTCCGTGACTGTACGGTTCCACGAATATTTCCACGATGAGAACGGTCAAAGGCTCCGCGCCTCGCACCAAACCGGCTGGACCAGACTGCTCGCCTACCTCGCCCACCAGATGGGACCAGTTTGACACGGCTCGGGTTCTTAAAGATTTGCCGCCATTCCGCGCCAAGCGCGCGCGGCGGTGGCGATTACCGTGAGCGAAGCCGCGCTGCCATCGGCTTCGCCCTTTTCGAAATCGCCCTCGACCACCGCCATCTGGTTGGTCACATGGGCGAAGCACAGGACCGGCTTCTGGCGAACTTGGGCAAACGCATACAGAGCTGCCGCTTCCATCTCGACCGCGAGAATGTCGCGGGAGCGGCAGCGCTCGATCGCGGCGGCGGTCTCGCGGAACGGCGCATCGGTCGTCCAGCTGGCGCCGCGGTAGATCGGCAGGGTGAGAGTCGCAAACGCGTTCATCGCGGCTTCCACCAGCGTCTCGTCGGCTTCGGCGAACTCTGCTGGCGGCAAATAGTGGTAGCTCGTGCCTTCATCGCGCAAGGCGCGATCGATAACGACGAAGTAAGGCGGCATCCGCCGCTGCGCAATTTGCCCGGCCGAGGTGACGCTGACGAGAAACTGGCAACCCGAGACAAACAGCTGTTCGGCGAGCAGCACGGCGAAAGAGGCGCCGACCGCGCAGCCGATGATACCGAAATGCTCGCCCGCATGCTCGAATTCGTAGAGTTCGGTGTGATAGCACGCCCACCCCTGCGAGCGGTAAATGCGTCCGGCTTTGCCGAGTGCTCTGAGGATGTCGCCGTCGGGGTCGAGGACGCAAATTTCCGGCACTGGCACGCTCTGCAGATTTCTCTGCCGCCGCGCCTCACGCAGCAAATTTCCCGGCTCGAAGACCGAGGGCGCCGCAAAATCCTTCCCGGCCATGATCGGCGGTGGGTTTGGCAAGTCGCTGTCGTGCTTAGTGTTCATGAGGGGGCAGGTAGGCAGCGCAGGTCATGGCCGTCAAGCGAGCGACCGGTCCATGCGAATTCGGGTTGCGGCATCGGCGGGTGTCGATCAATTTTGGTTGATCACGTGCAAGACAGGAGGTCTGCGATGGGCATGCTCGTGAACGGTGTCTGGCACCAGGAAGATCCGCCGATGGCGGTCGGCGACGGCAGCTTTGTGCGGCCGGAATCAGGGTTCCGCGATCGCGTCACGCGCGACGACCTATCGGGCTTCAAGGCGGAAGCCGGGCGTTATCACCTGATCACCGCACCGTCCTGCCCGTGGGCGCACCGTACCGTGCTGATGCGCAAGCTGAAAGGGCTCGAGGGCGCGGTTTCGCTTCTGCAGTCCGATTTGCCCAAGGGCCAAGGCTGGGCCTATTCATGCGGTTTCGACGATCTCGCGCCGGTCGACGGCGTCTTCCACGCGCACCAGGTCTATACCGCCGCCCGGCCTAACTTTACCGGCCGCGCCACGGTTCCAGTCTTGTGGGACCGCAAGACACGGGGGATCGTCAACAACGAATCCTCTGAGATCATTCGCATGCTGAATTCCGAATTCGACGAATTCGGCAATGCAGCAGTCAACCTGTACCCGCCAGTGCTGCGCAGTGCGATCGATGAGACGAATACCTTTGTCTACGACGCGATCAACAACGGGGTCTATCGCTGCGGTTTCGCCAGGACCCAAGGCGCCTATGAAGAGAGCTTTCACAAGCTGTTCGCAGCGCTCGATAGCCTCGAAGAACGGCTCGGACGTCAGCGCTATCTGGTCGGAGACCGCTTCACCGAGGCCGATCTGCGGCTGTTTCCGACCCTGGTGCGGTTCGACACGGTCTATTACAGCCATTTCAAATGCAATCTGCGGCGGCTAACCGACTATCACAATCTGTCGAACTATACGCGCGAGATCTACCAGATGCCGGGAGTCGCGGATACCGTGGACATCCCGGGCATCAAGCTCGGCTATTTTGGCGGGATGCGCAATCTCAACCCTGGGGGTATTATCCCGTTCGGTCCGGAGCTCGATTTCTCCGCGCCGCACGACCGAGGGCAATTCGCCAAAGCCGCCTGAACGGCGCCATGGATGCGTATCGGTACCCGCATTATTACGAAATTGCGCTAGCCCCCGACGATCCCCATCACGAAGTCGACTTTTTCGAAAGCGTTATCAGAAGATTTTCGAAAGTCAGAGTTCGTCAAGTTCTCGAGCTCGGCGCCGGCACCGCACCGTATCTCGAGGAGTGGCACAAGCGGAGCTACGCTTATTGCGGGCTCGATCTGAGCCCGGAAATGATCGAATTTGCCCGCGACAAGGCCAGGCGGCTCGGCATCGAAGCCTCGTTTGTGCTCGGCGACATGCGCAAGCTCGATCGCGGCCTCGGTCCCTTTGATCTCGCCTATGTGCTACTGGGTTCGCTCTACGTCCGATCCAATCGCGAGTTCCTCGATCATCTCGATCGCATGGCGGACCTGCTCCCGCCGGGCGGGCTCTACCTGTTGGACAGCTTTGTCTGGTTTCGGATTTTCCACGACTACAAGCGAAGCTGGACCCGGCAAACGGGAGGTATCACAGTACGCACTCGTTACCGAGCCGAGCTCGTCGACCCGGTCGCGCAAACCTACAACGAGTACCTGACGTTCACCGTCGATGACCATGGCAAAGAGCTGATCATCGATGGTCGCGTAGCGGCCAAAATTTTTTTCCCACAGGAATTTCTATGCCTCGTGGCGTCGAGCGGCCGCTTTGAGTTCATCGGCTGGTACAATGATTTCAGCTTCACTGCAGAACTCAGACCCGAGGGCCGGCACCTCACTGTGCTTCGCAAGCGGTAATCGCGGCGAGCCGTTCTGTTGCTTCCACCTCTTCCTCGATGCCGAGCGCGTCGTTGAATTTGTTGAAGAAGCCACAGAGCGTGATGCGCAAGGTCAGTTCCACGATCTGCGCTTCGCTGAAGTGGCGGCGGAGCCGGGCGAATAGAGGGTCGGGAATGCGGTTGGGCCGTTCCCAGGCGGCGATCGCGTATTCGACGACGAGCTTGTCCCTTTCGTCGAACTCCGGATGGTCACGGTAATCGAGCACGCGCTCGACGCCGGTCGGAGAAACCCCCTCGACCGCCAGGAACGGGGTGTGGTGCGCCACGCAGTAATCACAGGCATTCAGTTTCGAGACCGTGAGGATCGCGAGCTCGAGTAGTCGCTTCGGCAACGTCGCGGCCTCGCGCAACTCGATCAGCATCGCCATCAGATGGCGCAGTGCTGCCGGGACATGCGCGAACACCGCGATCTGGTTGCGGAACGGCCCGTATTGCCCGGAGAACCGCTCGTAGATCGCAGCCAAATCGGCCGGCAGCTCGTTCGGGGGAATGCTGCGCACGCGGGCCATCACTTTACTCCCCAGCGGCTACCACGAGAGGCCAATTTTGTCGAAGGCTCCGCCCGCTGGTCGTATTCTGCGTACAGATAGAGCATCCGGGAGTGGCCGTTAACGAGTCCGTCGCTTTAACCTCCTCTCGGAACCAAGCAACGTCAAGGTGGGGCCGATGGGCTTGCGGCATCTCAGGAATGGTAAGGAACAATGCTTCAAAAGCCTCATGCTGAATGCTGCAAGTTCTCGTAAGATTCCCTTTTTCGAATTTGCCCCATCGACTAGAATGATCAGCCGGCAGAGGGTTGAGGGACGGTGATTTGTGATGAAGGCAAGCTACGCGGACGCCGAGCCCCCCGAGCGGATCGTTGCCAGGTTTCTCTGCGAATACCACAAGATCTGGCAGAATTACTTCCCGGGCTTAAATAAACGGGCGCACTGGCACGTCATGTTTTCGGCCGGATGCAGCCCCGTGGAAGGCGTTTCGTGCCGATCGATCCATCGTACTCTTTACGGCTCTTATGGGACCGACATCCGGACCTGTATTGAGCGGGTCAAGGACTGTGAGTCGGACGGGTTTATCAAGGTCATGGATGCCTCGAGCCAGCCCTGCGCCGCGTCTCCCGCATGCATGATCGCCGCAACCGATAAGTTGAACGAAAGCTTCGGTCTTCACTGCCGCGACACGATCGAGGAGGTGTGTGCGATATTTGGCGACCGCGAGCGTCTGCGCCAGTCGGCAATGAGCTTTGACGACGCCGCGATCTCGCCGATTTTTAGCTTCTTTAACAGCTATGACCAAAAGTGGCGGGAAACCTGCGAGGCGATCGTCAGGCAGAAAGGGCTGACCCCGGCCCATGTCAATGATGCCATGGACCATTTAGTGACCTATCAATATTGGGCAATCGTGATGTTGTTGTGGTCGGCGAGCCCGTTTGGCACCGATCACGCGACGTCTCCCGCGCTGGTGATCGACGAGATCAACAGCAGAATGTGGGATGTGCTGAGGCTCGGACATCTCGCGATCAAAGAGCGGGTCGCCAACTTGATCCGATGGGGATTTTTCGCCGAGCAAACGATCAAGAAACACAAGGCGGTGGCGCTCACGCCAGTCGCCGGTCCAGCGATCAGCAAGGGTTTGGCAGAGACCAAGCCGGTTCTGCGGGAGCTCTATGTCAAGCTTGTCCCGCAGCAATCGAGGCTGGTACCGGTAGCATCGTAAGTTTGTCCCGGCTGTACCGCCTGCCTTCAATAGAGTCGGGTCCGGTAGCTCTCCGCCGTGAGCCGCTCCGACTCTTCGACGGAGACCCCACCGATCTGGTCGGCCAGGATACGGCCCAGGGAGGGAAATTCAGACCGCCGGAGCTGCTTCTCCGAGTTCCACAGGTCCGAGCGGATCAGCGCCTTACCACAGTGGAAATAGATTTCTTCGGCCGACACCACGATCGCGCTACGCGGCGCCTTGCCGTTGACCGCCAAAGGCTCGAGCAGGGCCGGATCGGTCGTGACGCGCGCCCGGCCATTGACGCGCAACGTCTCGTTGATCCCCGGCACGAAGAAGATCAGCCCGACGCCGGGCCACGCCAGGAGGTTGCCAATCGTGTCGACCCGATTGTTGCCGAGGCGGTCGGGGATCAGCAAGGTCTCGTCATTGAGCACTTGGACAAAGCCGGGCGCATCGCCTTTCGGTGAGGCGTCGCAGCGGCCCGACGGATCCGAGGAGGCGATAACGAGGAACGGGGAGCGCGCGATGAAGGCGCGGCAGTGCTCGTCGAAGTGGCTAAGCTGCTTTTTTAAGGACCGTTCGCTTGGTGCTCCGTAGAGTTCGCGCAGCTGCTCAGGGTCTTCAATGATGTCCACGATCGCCTCCGGTGAATGACGCGTCACTATGCATGAGCGGCAGCAAAAGCTCCAGCGGAAGCGCGCCTTATTTGGTTTTGGCAGCTCCAGCGAGTATCACTGGCGAATGGCCGATCGCATCACCGATGACGAGGCTGGCGCGCGATGAGCGTCGTGGTTCGACGGCAGGAGCGTCCCGAAGGGGGCCACCTCGCGCGGCTGACGATCGACAATGCGGGTAAGTTAAATAGCCTGAATCGGGCGCTAATGTCCGAGATCACCGAGGCTGCCGGCGCGCTCGCCACGGATCCGGAGTTGCGGCTAGCGATCGTGACCGGTGCCGGTGAGCGCGCTTTTGTCGGCGGCGCCGACATCGGCGAGATTGCGGCTCTCGATCGAGATAGCGCCCGTAACTACATCACGTTAGTGCACCGCTGTTGCGACGCCTTCCGCCGCCTGCCGGTCCCGGTCATGGCCCGGATTGACGGTTACGCGCTCGGCGCCGGGCTCGAGCTCGCCTGCGCATGCGATCTGCGTGTCGCGAGCGAGCGTTCGTTCTTCGGCATGCCGGAAGTCCGGATCGGCATCCCCTCAGTCGTCGAGGCGGCGCTCTTGCCAAAACTGATCGGACAGGGCCGCGCCCGCCGCTTGTTGTTGACCGGCGAGACCATTGGTGCGGCTGAAGCACTCAATTGGGGTCTCGTCGATATGGTTGTACCGCATCAGGACCTCGATGAGGCGGTTGAGGGGCTGGCTCGCCCAATGCTCGCAGCTGGCCCCAAAGCGATCCGTCTGCAGAAATCGTTGATCCTCGATTGGGAGGAACTGCCGACCTCCGCGGCGGTACAACGCGGCATAGACTGCTTCGTCAGCGCCTACGACACCAACGAGCCGGCACGGATGGCGGGCGCGATGCTGGACGCATTGCGCGCCCGCCGCCGATCAAAGGAGTGATCGCCACGATGGCCGTAAAGCGCCGCCCCAGGCAGCTACGTCTCGACGAAGGATCCGACGACACGCCGCATTTTTACGGACACCGCGAACGGCTGCGGCACCGGCTGATCACGGCTGGCGCGGACAATCTGCCGGATTACGAGCTGCTCGAGGTGATCCTCTTCGCCAGCAACCCGCGAGCCGATGTAAAGCCGCTGGCCAAAGATCTGCTCAAGCAGTTCGGCGGCTTCGCGAAGCTGCTGAGCGCTGAGGCCGAGGCGCTGGCTGGGGCAGGCCTCGGCCTCGCCGGGATCGCCGCGCTCAAATCGGTCCGCGAGGCGGCTCTGCGGCTGATGCGGTCAGAACTGCACGAGCGTCCGGTGGTCAATTCGTGGGACAAGTTAGTCGATTATTGCACCGCGCAAATCGCGCACGGCAAGGTCGAGGAGTTCCACATCCTTTTCCTCGACCGCAAGAATGTCTTGATCCGGCACGAGCGGCAACAGCGCGGGACTGTCGATCACACGCCAGTCTACACCCGTGAAGTAGTCAAACGCGCGCTCGAGCTCGGGGCATCCGCACTGATCCTGGTGCACAATCATCCTTCTGGAGACCCGACCCCCTCCAAGGCGGACATCGCCGTGACCAAAGACATCGTCAAGGCCGCCCAACCGCTCGGCGTGACCGTACATGACCATCTGATCATCGGCAGCGGCCACCATACCAGCCTGCGCGACCTCGGATTGATTTGACCCGCCCGCGGTCGAAGTGAGCGGAAAATAGCGCCAGCTGGGCCCGCATAATTCCAAACCCGTCCCTCGAAGTGTTGGCAACAAAAAATTAAGTACCTACAAACCGAATATTAGGTGCTTTGCCGTAAAACAGAGGTATTCACCAAGAGAGATAGGCATGGTCTCGCCAGCGATCGACTCGAACCTGACGGATGCGAACAAAACCGCCCAGCCTGGCAGCTTCGCAACAGTTGCCAGAGATATGCCGCCCTCTTACTGCAGTCACCGCGAGCGGCTGCGTCAATGCCTGATCGCGGCGGGAGCGGAAAACCTACCCGACCATGAGCTCCTCGAACTGATGCTGTTCGCCAGCAACCCGAGGGCCAAGGTAGAGTCGTTGGTGACAGAGCTGCTCGACCGGTTCGGCAGCCTCGCAGAAGTGCTGGGTGCAGACACCGAGCAGCTTGCCGCTGCCGGTCTCGGCATGCCTGCTATCGCCGGCGTCAAGTTTGTACGGGAGCTCGCGCTGCGGTTCATGCGGGCTGAATTGCGTCAGCGCCCGGTGGTTACGTCATGGGACACGCTGATTGACTTCTGCACCGCCCGCATGGCGTACAGCACGGTAGAGGAGTTTCACATACTCTTTCTCGACCGTAAAAACGCGCTGATCAGAGATGAGCGGCAACAGCGTGGGACGGTAGATCATACGCCGGTCTATACGCGCGAGGTTATTAAACGTGCTCTCGACCTCGGCGCTTCAGCACTCATTCTGGTGCACAATCATCCTTCCGGTGACGCGATGCCCTCTACCACGGATATCGCGGTCACGAAGGATATCATCAGGGCAGCCGCCCCGCTCGGCATCACTGTGCACGATCACTTGATCATCGGCCGCGGCCTGCATACCAGCCTACGCGATCTAGGATTAATTTAGAGAAATCAACGCCGGGCCTTCCGCAGCCGGCAGGTTTAGGGTTGAGCCGGCCGATGCGGGCGAGACCGATCCTTAAGCCCCGCTGATCAGGACACGATCTCGGACAGCAGCTGGCAGGCCGCAGCAATATCGCAAGCTTTGCCACCGCTCCCACGATCAACCACAGCATTATAGCTTGCGTAAAGAATTGTTTGAGGCACTTATGCAACACGATCAAGTGCTTCGCGCGCGGCGCTAGCGAGCTCTTCCTTGCGATAGGGTTTGCTGAGCAACGGGGCGCGCGAGGGCAGCCGACCGGCATGACCGCTCAACCATGCCTCCGAAAAACCGGAGGTAAAAACGACCTTGATCCCCGGCCAACGCTGGCGGGCTCGCTGTGCCAATTCTCGCCCGTTGATGCCGCCAGGCATCACGATATCGGTCAACAACAGGTCGATGCTCTGCTGCTCCAGCAACCGGAGACCTGCTGTAGCAATTTCGGCCGCTAGCACCCGATAGCCCAGTTCGCCGAGTTGGCGAACGACGACGCGGCGCAAGGCAGTATTGTCTTCGACCACCAGGACCGTCTCGCCTCTTCCGTGCACCAGCGGTACCACCGAGCTCTCCTCGACAGTCGACGCTTCTCCGCTCGTGCGCGGGAGAAAGAGGCGAAAGGTCGTCCCGATTCCCGGTTCGCTGTAAACACTGATATGGCCGCCGGACTGCTTGATGAATCCAAAAACCATGCTGAGGCCGAGGCCAGTGCCCTTGTCCCGGCTCTTGGTCGTGAAAAACGGCTCGAAAATTCGCGCCATTACCTCTTGTGACATACCGATTCCGGTGTCGCTCACTTCGATCATCACATAGCCACCCGGCACGACCTCGGTTTGTTGCGCCGCATAATCGGCATCGAGATAGCGATTGTCGGTGGCGACCATCAGGCTCCCGCCATCGGGCATGGCATCCCGAGCGTTGGTGGCAAGATTGGTAAGGCTCGCCTCGAGCTGGGCCGGGTCGACAACGACCGGCCATAACTCCGGAAACAGATCGAGCGTGATTTCGACATCCTCACCGAGCGTCCGGCTTAATAGCCGCGTAATCCCAGAAACGAGGGCGTTGACGTCGACGCGTTGCGGCCGCAGCGGCTGCTGTCGCGCAAACGCAAGCAGCCGGCGCGTCAGATCGGCCCCACGGAACGCGGCATCGAGCGCCTCACGCGTCAGTTCGTTGAGATCGGAATCGCCTTTTCTGAGATCGCGTAGCAGGTCAATATTGCCAATGACGACACTAAGCAGATTGTTGAAATCGTGCGCCATACCTCCGGTCAGATTGCCGATAGCCTCCATTTTCTGCGCCTGATGCAGTTGCGCCTCCAGTTTGGTTCGCTCAAGCTGCTCCTGTTTTTGGGTGGTGAGATCGCGCAAGATGCCGGTGAAATGACGGTGGCCGCCGGCCCACCATTCGGCGATCGACAAATGCGCCGGGAAGACGATCCCGTCCTTGCGGCAGACTTCCAGTTCTCGCACCGTCCACAAGTATCGGGCGGTGTAGCGTTCATGCTCCTGCCGCATGTTTGGCGGCAACAGCACCCTCATATTCTGGCCAGCGACCTCCGCCAGCGAATAGCCGGTCATTCTTTCGGCCGCCTTGTTAAATTCTCGGATCGTGCCGTGCTGATCGGCTACGATAATGGCATCGACCGCCGTCTCGAAGATCGCCCGATATCGGCTTTCGCCGTCTCGCAGCTCCCGTTCGGTCGCCGAGCGTTTCCTGCGCTCGTGGCGGAGGTAGGCAAGAAGGAGCACGGCGAGCCCCAGCCACACGCCAGCGGCGACCCAACGCAGGCCGGCCAGGATTTCGGGTGGAAACTCGGGCATCGTGTATCGGTCCGATTTTCCCGGAGCGTCAGCGGATCACTTCTTTAACCTTTTCACCTTGCGCATAGAACGTCAGAAAAGCGTCAGAAATCCAGATGAAAGCAGCTGCAACGAAGATCTATCTGTTAAAATTCCGTAAACATTTTATGAATACCATATTTCATGGTGTTATAGATTGCGCAGGCAATTACGTTATTGACGTTTAATATTCGATAGGCAAAACCCAGTTAACTTCAAAACGACAACAAAGACACAGTTACTGACAAAACTAGGAGACAATAATGACGATGCACCTGACAAAAAGCAGTTGAGCTCGGACTGGTGATCGCCGCTAATGGTGGAATCGTCAGCCTCCGAGTGGGAGCCATCACGTGTTTGTGACCCTGTCCGATGAGCAGCGCCGTTTTGTCCACACCGTCCGCGAGCTCGCGCAAGGCGAATTCCGGCCTCGCGCGGCCCGATACATGGATGGCAGCTTCCCGTGGGAGAATATGCGGCAGCTTGCCGAATTGGGTGTACTCGGGATGGCGGTCCCTGAGGAGTATGGCGGTCTGGGACTGCCGGTCTTCGACACCGCGCTCGTCCTCGAAGAGATCGCCAAGACCTGCTATGTGACAGCGATGGCGGTGCTCGGCGAGGTCGGAGTGCAGACCCGGATCATCGCGATCTACGCGCCGGAACCGATCAAATCGCGCATCCTTCCTGCGGTGTGCAGCGGCGAGTGCATCCTCGCGATTTGCATGACCGAGCCCGATGCCGGCACCGACGTCGCCAATTACAAGACCAACGTCGACACTGCCGGCAATACACTCAAACTCAACGGCGTCAAGACCTTGATCAGCCGGGCCGAGGAGGCGCAGATGTTCGTCGTCTTCACCCGCGTCGACCGGAAGCCGGGCCGCCAGGGGATCGGCTGCGTTCTGGTCGAGAAAGGCACTCCCGGCTTCTCCGTCACCGGCACTTACCACACGATGGGCGGGGAGAATTTGCACGAGATCCGCTTCGAGGACTGCCTGCTGCCGCCAGAGAATTTGGTATTGCGCGAGGACGGATTTCGCAAGCTGCTCTCCGCCCTCAATACCCAGCGCTGCCTCAACCCCAGCATCTCGCTCGGCCTCGCCGAGGGCGCGCTCGAAGAGGCGGTGCGTTACGCCAAGGAGCGCAAGGCGTTCGGCCGCGCGATCGGTGAGTTTCAGGGCATGCGCTGGAAGATCGCCGAGATGTACAAGGACATCGAGGTGGGGCGCAGCATGCTCTACCGCGCCTGCGCCAGCGCCGACCCGTTCCCCGACCCGCTGCTGGCGGCGGTCGCCAAAGTCTATTGCAACGAGATGGCCTTACGCGTCACCAGCGAAGCGATCCAGGTACACGGCGGCTACGGCTTCACCGACGAGTTCCCGGTCTCGCGCTTCTACCGCGGCGCGCGCTACGGCACCTTGGGCGGCGGCACGACCGAGACGTTGCGGGACCTGATCGGCAAGCGCGTCCTCGCCGGCCTCGACCCGGTCGACGGGATCCTCGGCTTGGGGGCGTTCTGATCCGGCCGGCGCCGGCGCCAAATTCCCGTGAACCGGGAAAATAACCGGGAATTTTTTCGGTTCGCGCTTCTGAGGCCCCGGCGGCGGGAGAAAAGAGTCAGCTAAATCAAAAGCATGCCCTCGAATTCCCGTGGGCCCGGCAACCCGGAATTTTCGCAGGCTAATCGGGAAATAAATCGGCCCAATCGGGAATTTCCGTGCTGGCTATGGGCGGGGACAATTCATGAGGTAGCTGCCGTTAAAACGAGCGCGAATACCACACCATTACGGCGACTTTCGGATCGCACGCTAGCGGCTTCCGTCGCATGGCGTTAAACGTCCTGCGCCGCCGTCGCCACATCAAGGTAATCCTTTGCCGATCTTCCGAAGCATAATTGTCGCCACCGCCGCATTGGCGCTGCTGCAAACCGCCGCGTCCGCCCAACCGAGCAAGGTCTATCGCGTTGGTCTCGTCTCGGTCGGCGCACCGGATACAGGAATTCTTGGCGCCGGCATGGCGCGCAACTTTACCCAGCGCGGCTATGTCGTCGACGGCAACATCGTCTTCGAGCGCCGCGCGGCGCAAGGCAAGCCCGACCGGCTTCCCGGGCTTATCGACGAGCTGGTCGCCAAGCATGTCGAGGTGATCATCACGCAGGGTTATCCCGCGGCGATGGCCGCCAAAGAACGGGCCGGCAAAACCCCGATCGTGGTGACCCTCTCAGGTGATCCGGTGGCGACGGGCCTCGCGGCGAGCCTCGCCCATCCGGGCGGCAACATCACCGGGGTCTCGGAAGTCGCTTCCGAGCTTTCGGCGAAGCGTTTGGCGCTCCTGAAGGAGGCCGTCCCGAGCGTGCGCGCCGTAGCGGTGTTGTGGAACGCCGATGATTTCGGCATGTCGCTGCGCTATCAGGCTGCCGAAGTCGAGGCTAAACGGGCAGGCATGATGATCGTGCCGCTCGGCGTGCACGCTCCGGACGACTTCGATACCGCGTTTGCCGAGATGACCAAGAAGCCGCCGGACGCTATTCTAATGGTTACCGACATTCTGACGGTGCTCAACCGAAAACGAGTAATCGACTTCGCTGCCGAGCACCGCTTGCCGGCCATCTACGAATACGCCAACCTTACTCAAGATGGCGGGCTGATGTCCTATGGGCCCGATGTCGCGGCAATCTTCGATCGCGCCGCGGGGCTCGCCGACCGCGTCCTCAAAGGCGCCAATCCCGCCGACCTGCCGCTCGAGCTGCCGACGCGTTTCGAGCTCGCGGTCAATCTGAAGACGGCAAAGACGCTCGATCTGACGATCCCGGAAACAATCCTTGTGCGCGCCGACAGCGTGGTCGAATGAGCCTGCCCGAAACCCGAGCGGCGACCCGGCCGCGGCGGCCGCTGTTCCAGAAGTATTTCGCCGCACTGTTCGTCGCGGTCGTCGTGCCATTGCTCGCCAACGGGGCGAGCGAAGGGTGGTTTGGTTACCGAGATCAGCGCGTTTTTCTGAGCCAGCGGCTGCATTCCGAAGCGACCTCGGCCGCGGGCAAGATACAGGGGTTTCTCGACGACATCACCGACCAGCTGCAATGGACGGTGCAGCTGCCGTGGCGCGATGGCATGGACGAGCGGCACCGCTTCGACGTGCTGCGACTGTTGCGCCAGGTGCCGGCGGTTCTCGAGATCACCCTGGTCGACGGCAGTGGCATCGAACGGCTGCACGTCTCGCGGGTCGAGACCGATGTCGTGAACAGCGGCGTCGACCGCAACAACGATCCGGCGGTGATCGGCGCCCGGGCGGGCCGCATCTGGTATGGCCCGGTGACCTTGTACGCTGGCTCCGAGCCGCATATGACGCTCGCCGTCGCCGGGGCGCGCGAGGCCAACGGCACGACGATCGCGGTGGTCAATCTCAAGCTGATTTGGGACGTCATCATGGCGATCCATATCGGGCAATCGGGCGACGCATTCGTGCTCGACCGCTCCGGCCGCCTGGTCGCTCACCCCGATATCAGCCTTGTGTTGCGCGGTGACGACGACCCGGCGGCGGCGCGTCTCAAGCAATTGCAGCAGAAGGCAATCGCCGGCGGCGGCAAGACCGCCGAGGGCAGCAATGCCGAGAGCCGCTGGGTGATCGCCGCGATGGCGCCTGTCCCGGGGCCGGATTGGATGGCCTTTGTCGAAGAGCCTACCTCCGAAGCACTGACACCGATCCGCGCGGCCTTGTGGCGAACCGGGATGCTGCTGCTCGCCGGTGCTCTTTTCGCCGTGGCGCTCGCCTATCTGCTCGCACGGCGGATGACGGGGCCAATCGCTCTGTTGGAAAAAGGGGCCGAAGAAATCGGCGCCGGGCATTTTGCGCACAAGATCGAGATATCGACCGGCGACGAGCTCGAAGGGTTGGCGCAACGCTTTAACGCGATGGCCGTCGAGCTGGCGGTTTCGCAAGAGCGCTCGGAGCGGATTGCCCGCCTCAAGCGGTTTCTTGCGCCGCAAGTCGCCGAGCTGGTCGAGGGCAGCGATCAAGAGGCGCTGCTCGACAGCCACCGCGCCGAGGTGGTCGTGATCTTCTGCGATCTGCGCGGCTTCACCAGCTTCTCCGGAGCCGCCGCACCCGAAGAAGTGATGGGGCTGCTGCAGGAATATTATGAGGCGCTCGGCGCGATCATTACGCGTTACGAAGCGACGTTGACCTGCTTCATGGGTGACGGGGTCATGCTGCTGCTGAACGCGCCGGTGCCGTGCCCCGAACCGGCGCTGCGCGGTGTGCAAATGGCGGTGGAGATGCAGGACGCAGTCCAAACGCTCATCGCAAGCTGGCGGGGACGTGGCCATACGGTCGGCTTCGGGGTGGGGCTCGCCAAAGGCCCGGCGACGGTCGGCCGCATCGGCTACGAGGGCCGCAACGACTATACCGCGATCGGTAGTGTGGTGAATTTGGCGTCGCGGATCTGCGCCGCCGCGGAGGACGGGCAGATCCAGATCGATGCCACGGTTGCCGCAGAGCTCGGTGAAGCGTTCTCTCTGGCGCCGCTCGGCACCCGTCCGCTACGCGGCTTTGCGGAAGCCGTCCCGGTCTTCTCGGTGAAACCGCGGGATGTCGATCTGGCGACGCTTCCCGCGGCCAAATAGGGCGAACGATCAAGACAATGCTGGCGATGGTGAAGGAACCGCGCGAAGACGGTAAGAATTGTTGTGAACAGAGCGATGGTGACATTGGTTATTTATGTCGTGCGCAAAATTTTTCATCCAACCTTCTAATTTATGTTCTGCAGATGTCGGCTATGCGGGGTGAAACGGAAGAGATATACTCACGGTGAGTTCTTCGCATTTTGACCCGAAGCGGTCGTCATCGGCGTAGTTTCATCGGCCGTCGAGCACGGGCCAAAAGCGGACTTACCGTCCGCTCGCTTCTCGTAACTGGTGCATCCCGACGGGGGGATCGCCGCTCTTCGACGCGGCCCCGTTCGGCGCAAAGGCTCCTGAAGCGTCATGTGAAGCGATCTATGATCGCACAAAGACGGTCGCAGGATGCGGCGAGGTGCCTTTGTGAGGCCGTCGCGATGCCGAGCAGCAGACCGGATCGCACCGAAGCCGTCGACGCATACCAAAGCGACAGAGGAGTAGGCGCCAATCCGAACGCCAGCGTTTCCTTGGCGATGGATACGTCCGGTGCGCCGTCCGGCAATCGCAGCACCAGTGCTAACCCGCCGACCACGCTATCTTTGGCGCGCGGCCGAAGGCATTTCAGCAGTGCGTCGCGCTGCGCAGAGTAGAGCCCCTTTGTGCGCCGAAGATGGCGCATATAGTGACCCTCCCGCATGAAC
>Ga0306926_10000785_pt1 | contig 30338 bp, 34 predicted proteins | sample flu12Cox44000178_FD_203759 | JGI IMG/M metagenome (GOLD analysis project Ga0306926, IMG submission 203759) | Lab enrichment of tropical soil microbial communities from Luquillo Experimental Forest, Puerto Rico - flux8day.12C.oxic.44.000.178 (v2)... | ecosystem: Environmental > Terrestrial >...
CGATGTTGAAAGATCAGATCGGGATCTTTCACGCCTGTCTCGCGCAGGCGTTTCTAGGTTTGATTGTCGTGATCGCGGTCATGCGGACGAACTTCTGGAGATCGTTCATCAGTGCTGGTGTTGATCCGACGAAATTTCGGATGCTCAAAACGCTCGCGAGCGTGACGACGGTCGCGATTTACGCGCAACTGGCGCTCGGCGCAACGATGCGGCATCGGCACAAGGATTTGGCGATCCTCGATTTTCCGACCGCGAACGGCGCCTGGATTCCGGATACAAGCGCGGGGGCGCTTGCCAAAATCAATGCTTGGCGTGACGCGCGCGCACTTTCCGACGTCGATGCCTTCCAGATCTGGTTACAAATGGCGCACCGATTCGTTGCTGTTTTGATCGGCATCGCGGTGATCGTGTTTTGTATTCGAGTTTGGAAAGAAGCGCACCAAGTCGCCATACTTCGTCGATTGTCGCTCTTGTGGGTCGCCTTGTTTTTCCTTCAATTCACACTCGGCGCATCCACGATTTGGAGTAACAAGGCAGCCGATATCGCGACTGCGCATGTCGCTGTTGGCGCTGTCATGTTATCGTTTGGGGTGAGCGCGTGGGCGATGTGCTCGCGCGTCTTGCAGGCGAGGAATCCATGAAAGCAGCAACGATTGAATTCACTCAACCGGAAACGCGAAACGCGTTGGCAACATTCATTCGCGATTTGTTCGAGTTGGTGAAGGCGCGGCTCACGTTGTTGGTTTTGCTTACGACCGCGGTCGGTTTTTATCTCGGCGCCGAGCGTGGGATCAACTGGCTGGCGCTTCTGCACACCGTTTTGGGAACGGCTGCGGCTGCTGCCGGCGCGGCTGCGCTCAATCAATGGTGGGAATACAAACTCGACGCGATGATGCAACGAACGCGAACTCGTCCCGTTCCCGCCGGACGAATGCGACCAACCGAGGCGGTCGCCATAGGGAGTGCGTTCTCGATCTTCGGCGTCGTTTATCTCGCGTTCGTTTGCAATGCGCTCAGCGCCGCCCTCACCGCGATCACCATTATCATTTATATTTTCGCTTACACGCCGCTAAAACTCGTGAGCACTTTTAATACGGCGCTCGGCGCGGTTCCCGGCGCATTGCCGCCAATGATTGGCTGGGCGGCGGCTCGCGGAACTCTGAATGCCGGCGCGTGGATGCTCTTCGCTATCCTGTTTTTCTGGCAACTGCCGCACTTCTTTGCGATCGCGTGGATGTATCGCGACGATTACGCGCGCGCAGGTTTTCAAATGATTGCAAGTGACGACAGGACAGGCGCGCGCAGTGCGAGCCAAAGCGTCTTCTTTTGCATGATCCTTTTTGTTGTCGCCGGCTTGCCGGCATTTCTTGGGATCGCGACTGTCTTTTACCTTCTGGCGGAGCTGATTCTCGGGGGCATTTTTATCGCTGTCGCGATGCGGTTTTTGAAGACGTGCGCGCCGGCGGATGCCCGGCGCCTGTTCATTACGTCGATTATTTATTTGCCGATGTTGCTCGGCGCGCTTGTTTTGTCCAAGGCGTGAACGGGACTACAACTTTAGGTCAACAATCGACGAGGGCGGGAACGCTTTGGAAAGCAATATTGATCGCGATTCCCATCGTCACGCTCGTTCTTTTAATTTGGCTGCGGCAACTCGAAGTAAATGCGCTCCGCCAGCGAACTGTTTTTTCGTACGGAAATGTTCCGGAGTTCACACTGATCAATCAGGACGGAAAAGATTTCGGGTTGGCGGATCTGCGCGGCAAGATTTGGATCGCGGACTTCATTTACACGACTTGCCCCGGGCCGTGTCCAATGATCAGCAGTCGAATGAGCGAATTGCAAAAGCCGCTCGAGAAGACCGACGTTCATCTCGTCTCATTCACGGTAGATCCCGCAAAAGACACACCGCAAGTCTTGCGCGGTTACGCCGAAAAATTGGAGGCCGAACCGGGTCGTTGGGATTTTCTGACTGGTCCGCAATCGGCGATTTACGATTTATCTCGCAACGGATTCAAACTCGCAGTTTCGGACGGGAGCCATGCGAAAGGGATTCCGGTTCACAGCACGCGAATGATTTTGGTGGATCGGCGTGGCGAGATCCGAGGTTACTACGATGCGGTCGAACCCGACGCGATCACAAAATTAGTGGCAGACGCGACGCATCTCTTGCGGGAGCAGCCGAGATAAATCAGCCGACCGGCTCCGGACCGTCAGTCGTCCCTTCGTCACAAACCATTTTTAAGTAATCGTAATAGTCGCCCCTGGGAAGTTGATCGATCGTCTTTGCCAGCCGGTTACAGCTGATGAATTTCATCCGCAGCGCGACTTCTTCGAGGCACGCAACTTTCAGTCCCTGCCGATGTTCGATCGTTGCAATGTAATTGCCCGCTTCGAGCAAACTCGTTTGCGTTCCAGTGTCGAGCCAGGCCATCCCTCGGCTTAGCAATTTTACCTGGAGCTCGTTCTTCTTGAGATAGCGCAAGTTGAGATCGGTGATCTCCAACTCGCCGCGCGCGGACGGCCTTAGCGCCTTGCAAAGATCGACAACTTGCGAGTCGTAAACGTAAAGACCCGGGACGGCGAACTGCGTCTTCGGTTTTTTTGGTTTTTCTTCGAGACTAATTACCCGGCCGTTGCGGTCAAACTCGACCACCCCGTAACGTTCAGGGTCTCGCACTTGATAACCAAAAATGCAGGCGCCTTTTTTTATTGCGAGCGCTTCGCGGAAGAAATCGAGTTTCCCGTAAAAGATGTTGTCGCCGAGAATTAAGCACGCGCCCGAATCGCCAATAAATTTCGCGCCGATCAGAAATGCCTCGGCGATTCCGTTCGGTTTCGGCTGTTCCGCGTACTGGATTTTCATTCCCAGTTGCGTGCCGTCGCCCAAAAAATCGCGGATCATAGGCAAGTCCCTCGGCGTGGATATGATCAGGACATCGCGCAATCCGCCGAGCATTAGCGTCGCCAGCGGGTAACAGATCATCGGTTTGTCGTAAACCGGGAGCAGTTGCTTGCAGACGATCTTGGTGATCGGAAAAAGCCGGCTGCCGGCGCCGCCCGCAAGAATGATGGCCTTCTTAGTCAAAGAGAATCAGGAGAACCGCACGTCTTTGCCGGGATCCATCTCGAAATCCAAGCTGAGGGAGTCCGCCGTGTTCGGCTTGATGATTTCTTCCGTGAATTTCACAAAAATCGGGTCCTCCCGGAAAATGGCGAACTTGTCCATCGAATCGAAATCGATCGCGATGAAGAACGGCCATTGCAGTTCAGGGTCGACACGCTTGCCGCATTTGATGTTGAGGACCTCCGGAATTTTCAGGAGTTGCATGCGCGTATTCATCATCATCTCCTCGACGCGAGCGGGAGTGACCTCAGGCTTAAGCTTGTAAAGGACGATGTGGTGAATCATAGAAAGCTAAAGCTATTAGAGGCAGTCGGCAGGCCGCGCAAGTCGGAACCGTTGCAGAAATCGGCGCACCACTGAAGGTTGTCAATGCGACAGACATAGCCCGACGGCGGGCGAAGTGCGAGCGAGGACTTCACTGGGAACAATTTCCTCGAATCGACGGCGTGGAGTCTACGAAAGTTTGACTAGACCGCCGAAAAGCGCATTGAAATATCGCACGCGAATCTGGTGCGGTCCGGACGACAATTCACTGACCAATCCGAGCCGATGAGACGCGCCCAACACGGCCGAAATGGCAGCGAAGGGCACCGCGCTGAGCAGCGTCATGCCGGCGCCTTGTTTGGATAAATATGATCGGCGCCTTGTTTCCTGTAGTGGATTATATCAGCGGTGTTCCACCAGTATTGATTGATCTTGAGCGTGCGATCATGCACGATCGCGCGCATCTGATCGAATTGTGCCGCTTCATTATGATGCGTGGATTGATAAAATGGCCGTACGTTACATAGCGCGCCGCGTTATATCCTGGCGCTTTTTCCGGTCTTCATTCTTTTTGGAATGGCTGCGCGAAATCGGGTTTTGAACACTCTCATTGCGATATGGTTGCTGCTTTTGCTCGGACTGTTCAGCAGCATGTTCACGCACGGTTAGTGGGCCTTTTTTCATCGACATCACCGGTGAACAAATTTTCAGCCATCATTTTAGCGGCCCAAAAACTCGCTGCGCGCGTGCCCAAGGACGATTGGCTGGTCATCGCATGGTCACTCATATTCAAGCTCGTGCTCATTGGCTTTGGCATGATCAGTTTCCACATCAACAGCAATGCAGCGCTTCCAGCTGACCATGGTCCGTTGCAAATTTGGAACCGCTGGGATTCCATTCACTATCTGCAACTGGCGAAAGCGGGCTACAGCGCCGTCACTCCGTGGAAAGCCTGGTTTTATCCGCTGTATCCATGGTCGGTGCGAGCCGTCCAGCACGTCACCGGAGATTACCTGGTCGCCGGATTCGTGGTTTCAGCGATTGGTCTGCTGGCCGTCGTGATTCTGTTGCGCAGACTTATCTGCGTTGATTTCTCGCGCGAGGTCGGTCTGCGCGCGGTTTGGTTTCTATTGATTTTTCCGACGGCGTATTTTCTTCAGATAGCCTACACCGAAAGCTTGTTTCTCGCTCTCGCGATCGGATCGATTTTCGCTGCCCGGAGAGAACGTTGGTGGGCGGCTGGAGGTCTCGGTGCGCTCGCCTGGATGACGCGCGCCAACGGTGCGGTCCTTGTTCCGACGTTGGCAGTTGAAGCTGCGTACCAATGGTGGACGACGAAGCGCTGGAATTGGCATTGGCTTTGGATCGCGCTCGTCCCTCTTGGTTTCGCGGTTTATCTGTTGCTCAACTGGCGCGTTACCGGCGATCCGTTCACCGCATTGCGGATGCGCAAAACCATATCAGTGACGAGTTGGGCATGGCCGTGGACTGGGATGCGCGGCACGCTTGGGAATATGCACCGGACACCGGGTGAAGGGGAACTCGTCGGCGCGCAGGAGCTTTATTTTTCCTTACTCGGACTTACCTGTGTTGTTGCCAGTTGGATTAAGTTGCGCCCGCTCTACGCGGTTTGGGCGACCGGCAACTGGCTGCTCGTTAACGCGGTCACGTTTATCGAGAGTGTGCCGCGATACACGCTGGTGATTTTTCCGCTGTTCATCTTCTTCGGTTTGATCGGCGCGAACCGACTCTGGAATGGCGTGATTACGGTGTGGTCGCTTTTGTTTCTGTCTTTGTTCAGCAGCACATTTGTGCGCGGTTGGTGGGCATTCTGACTAGGGATCAGAAGTCAGAAGGCAGTCGTCAGACTACTTTCTGAAATCGAGCGCGCCTTTTTTAAGCGCGTAAACATAACCCACCATTAGGATCGTGATGAAGCTGAGCATGCTCCAGAAGATCACGCCGTTGTGCGCGATCGCGTCTTTGTAAACGACCGCCCACGGATACATAAACACGATCTCGAGGTCGAAAAGGATGAACAGCATCGCCACGAGGTAGAACTTCACACTGAACCGCGGCTGCCCCTCGCCCTGCGGGATCATCCCGCACTCGTACGGAGTGTCTTTCGTCGGTGTGCGGCGTCCGGTTTTTCCGAGCAACACACTGACCAGCAAGGCAGACGCAGCGAATCCGATTGCGACAATGATCTGCAGGAGAACCGCCAGATATTCCCGAATCATTCGCCGGCTCTCGCGAATCGCGGTGATTACTTGACCGTGGCCAATCTCGGGCTCGGAATGTGGCCGTTTTGCGGAGCAATCGCTTTGGCCAAAAACGAAGGCAGGCCCTTGTATTTCTTGCCATTCTTCTTCACCGCACCGCGCGCGACGAGGTTTTGAAGTTTTTCGTAAGCACGCAACCGAAGCATTTCCTCGCCTCCGCTTGCGGCGTTTCGCGCCCGGAGATTCTCGTGCACAATATCAAAGAGTTCCTTAAACTCGTAGGAGGTACGACGAGAGAGCACCGCTACAAGTTCCTCAGTTACCAGATCAGGAACTCGACGAGAAAATGCGTTTTTCTTGAGAATAGCCATAGGGCGCAAACAGTAGCACATTTTGGCCAGACTAACAGCACAATTGTGACACTAACGCCTAAGTTAGCTTATCTTAGGTAAATAGCGCCGAAATGACGCACCTAGCCAGCGACTCTCGTTGCCTTAATTGATCGTTTAATGGCTAAACGCCCAGCCGATCGCCGATAGACCGATTCCGATATCCAAGGTTACTGGCCCGGTCGATTCAGTCAGGTAACCGTCCTGCTCATAGCGCTGAGCCAAGACGATCGGACTCAGGTGTTTGGTGACCGTTGCCGCGGGCGGCAATTTGGTTACATCAACATAATCAGACACCGCCGGCATAAACGCCGCGCTCATCAGGAGCATTGGCCGCAGGGCCGCGTCCAATCGCGAGTAGAGGAGAGCGGTGTCCACGTAAACGAAACCTGTTGTGGGATTAAGGACCGTGCGGGCGGCGCTCTTGTAAACGGACGAATCGGCCAGGCTTGAGGTTGATTGTGGTTTCGGCTCAGACCTCGTCACCGCGGCTTCCACTGAGACCGAATCGAGTCCGACAATCACCTGCCGATTCGACACGGCAATCGTTGGAGCGATGGCAAATAACGCTACCGGCGACTGCATGTAATAATAGCGGATGCCGTTTTTCTCCGCTTTTCTCCATGGCGCGTCTTCATCGATCGATTGGGTCAGTGCATCCGCGATTTTAAGGGCGCGCGTCGGATCTTTGACTGGCAGCACTGCGACGATCGACGGTAGATGGGCAGTTTGCGGCCATTCGGCCAACGCGGTCCCTTCCAAATCGAACGCCGCCTGCCATTCCTCTGTCGTGATGCCGGCGCGGGTCGCGGCATCAAAAACTTTCTGGAACCAACCTCCAAGCGGCAATGTGTTTCCGGTCTGGCCGATTCCCACCAACCGATTGGGATTCAATAACGCGACAATGTACAAAAATGTGTCTGTCGTGCCGAGCCTGAGCGAGCTGCGCGTCAGCTCGGGAGCGATTGGCAGTTTCGGGAGGCCGACGAAAAGGACGTCGTGGATTTTTCCCCGATCGAATTTTGCCTCTGCACAGACACTCTGGATTTGCTCGAGCGCAGCGTGCGCTTCGCCCGAGAAATTTGTGTCCGCGGTGTTAGGAATCGACGAGATTCCGACTGAAAGCTTTTTCGGTTGAACATAACAAAGTAATCCATAACTCGATGGCATGTGCGCCAGCGCCGCGCGAAACATCTCGTTATTCTCAAGCGTTGTCTTCGGGTCCTTTTCGCGGCCATCGGCGCGATCGAGCACCGCCTTCAATTCCGCGAGATCGTTCGAGGCGAACAGCCATTGGCCGTCATACACTGTCGCGACCTGGTTCGGCGCCGGGCCGACGACCTCGATCTTGTGGGTTTCGTACTCGACTATTTCATTGGCCGAACTGTCGTGAACCAAATGCGGCCGCCATTTGTCCACAATTTCCTCGGCATTCGTCTGGCTTCCGCGAAATCGAAAACCGCCGACAAAATGCGGATTGTTATTTTCGATTGCCGTAACGGCAAGAAACGTGTTCTTTGGATCGAGTCGCTCGATTTGGCTCAGCATTTCTGAGGTCGTGTCGCGTTTCGGAACTCGTAACGGTTTCAAGAAATCCTGCACCGCTTGTTCTTGGTAGAGCTTGTAGACGTCCGACTCGTGCCATTCTTGGCGGATCCGCTCGAAGTCGGGCATATGCCCAAACGCGATGGTGGTGCTCGGCAGCAACGCCGTTACCGCCGCGTGCGGCTTGCTCTGCGCCCGGTGCAGAGTGTAAACCACTCCGCCCGCCGCCACAGCAGCGATCAGAATAAGAAATGCGAGACGCTTCATGGGCCGCCTTCCATCCACTCTCAACCCTCAACAATCAACTACAAACGTCCGGCCCGGACTTTTGTTACGCCCGTGGATGAAACTGTCGATGCACCGCTTTCAATCGCTGTTGATCGACATGCGTGTAAACCTGCGTGGTCGAAATATCGGCATGTCCGAGCATTTCCTGAATGATCCGCAGGTCCGCACCGTTGCTTAGCAAATGGGTGGCGAAGCTGTGTCGGAACAAGTGCGGATAAATGTTCTTTTCCAGACCAGCGTGTCGCGCTTTTTCCTTCACGATCTGCCAGATCCGAGCGGTTGTTAATTTAGTGCCGCGCTCGGACAAGAAAATTTCGCTCCCGCTTCGCCGCTTGAGAAACTTTGGCCGTTCGGTCGACAAATAACACGCGAGCGCTTCGCAAGCTTTGCGGCCAACCGGTACGATCCGCGTTTTGTTTCCCTTGCCGATCACACGAATCGTTGCTCCCTCCGGATTGAAATTTTCTAGGCGCGCGCTCGCGAGCTCGGAAACGCGCAGCCCGCTCGCGTAAAGCAATTCCATCATCGCGCGGTCACGCAATCCGTGCGGCGTTTTCGTATCGATGCTGTTCAATAATTGCTCGATCTGCATCTCGTTCAACGTTTCCGGCAGATACCGGTCGATCCGCGGTAGACTGAGCGCTTCGGTCGGATCGCGTGTGATCTCGCTTTTGCTCGCGAGAAATCGAAAGAAAATTTTGAGCGCAACCACGATCAATTTGATCGACGCCGCCGACAGGCCGGCTCGTTTTTTGTCGGCAAGGTAATCGCTAATCGTCGCGAGGGTTACCGCTTTGAAGGTTTTCCGTGCTCCCGAGCACCATCTCGCGAAATCAGTTAGCGATCGTTGCGTCGAAAGTTGGTAGTTGTCGGAAAGCCCGCGCTCGACCGCCAAGTAGCGGATGAACGACTCGATGGCGCTTTCCACGCACGGAACATCAATCCGCATTCCACAACGCGCAATTGTGACTGGTGAGCGTTCACCTGGGTCCGCTGACATCTTTTTTTGGCCACACGCGCGGCGATTGACAATTGAAGCATAAATGTTCGATCATCAGTTCAGAATGAGCTTGGATTTGAGCACCATTCTAAAGGACTGGCCGCACGAGAACCGGGCCATCAAAGTGCGCAAGATCATGGGATTGGACGGCCGGCAAAAATTGCAGCTGCGGATTGATCTCGGCGTATTGCAAATGGAACTGACCGGTCGGCCTGACGGCGTGCGCCCGCATGGTTTCGAATCGCTTCTCACTTACCATCAACTTCGGGCTGCGCGCGCGCAGGCACGCGGTGAGGACTACGAGCTCACGCCCGAGCAGTGCGTCGAGCTTCAGCAGGAGGGCATTCAATATTATCATCGCTATCTGAGTTTGTTTCAGATCAACGATTTTCACGGCGTCGTCCGCGACAGTCAACGCAATCTCGATCTCTTCGACTTTGTCGATGCCCATACCGAGCGCGGCGAGGTTTCCTGGGCGCTGCAACAATTTCGTCCCTACGTCCTAATGATGAACACGCGCGCTAAAACCTCCATTTTTCTCGGGCAGGGAAAATTTCAGGAAGCCATCGCTGAAATTAAGCGCGGCCGCGACGCGATCGCGGAATTTTTCCGGAAATCAAACTTTCCCGAGCTCATCGCGAAAAGTTCCGAGATTCATTTCCTGGACGAATGGCTTGAAGAAGTGAGCGCAAAACGTCCGCGCACCAATCTCGAAATCATGGAGCGCGAGATGGAAACCGCGGTTGCGAAAGAGTTTTATGAACGAGCCGCCGAAATTCGCGACGCCATCAAGAAGCTGAAAGTCAATCAGTGACTTAAGCGATTAGTGATTCAGTGACTGTTGGTCGCTAAATCACTTAAGCTGCGACGTTTGTCGTCGGCCTAAACTTTTTCTTCCTCTCCGTCTTGGTCTGCTCTTTTGGATTAAGACAAAGGAGAAGAGGAAGCCGAGGTTAAGCAATGTTATCATCACCACAATTTCCATATTGAATGGAGCAGCTGTAATGCTCGATCTTGCCTATTGCTCTAACTCTAGGCACTCTCCCCTCGTGACAGCCGCAGAAATCCACCAGCTTTCCCCCGGCCTCTGGATCTGGCAGCAGTACGATCCCGCCGTCAAAGTTAACCTCTTTTCCAGTGCCATCCGGACGACTGCCGGGATCTACGTTATCGACCCGATTCCCCTATCGGAGGATCAACTTCGCCTCCTTACGGGCTGCGATCAGATCGTTGGAATAATCGCGACCAACGCCAATCATCACCGCTCTGCTTTGGCCTATGCCGATCGATTTTTGGTCCCGATTTTTGCGGACCCGAAGGCGTTCCCCGAATCGAAACCGCGTCGGTTGACTGCGCTGAGCGGCGATCTCAAGATTGGTGGCGATTTGGAGGTCATTGAAATTCAAGGGGCGGTCGCTGGCGAAATTGTGCTCTATCAAGAATCAAACGGCGGAACGCTAGTTGTTGGGGATGTGTTGATTAACTTCGAATCTTACGGCCTTGCATTTCTGCCGCGAAAATATTGTGACAACGAAAAGAGAATGCGAAGATCGCTGCCCCAACTGTTATCGCGCCCTGCCGAGCGGATCTTTTTCGCTCATGGGATGCCCATTTTATCAGGCGCAACTGCGCGTTTGCAGCAACTCTTGGAAGCGGACGCCCAAACTAAATGAATCCGCAAGATCAAGATCTTCCGGTTGAAGCGCCATCGGGCAACGCGCTGGAACGTTTTCTTCGGTTGATCCGATTTTCGCACACGGTGTTTGCCTTGCCGTTCGCATTAGGAGTGCTGGTGGTTGCAGCCGATGGGTTGCCTTCCACTCGAACATTCATCCTGGTCATGGTCTGCATGGTTTGTGCAAGGACAGCCGCGATGCTCTTCAATCGCTTGGTCGATTGGTCGCTTGACCAGCGCAATCCACGCACCGCGTCGAGACATTTGTTTCTTTCCAAAGGCGCCGTTGTGATTCTGTTGATTGTTAGTTCGGGCCTGTTTTTGGCCGCAGCGTCAGCGATCAATCGTCTGACATTTCTGCTCTCTCCGCTGGCGCTTGCGATTGTCTTTTTCTATTCGCTCACCAAGCGCTTCACTGTGGCGACACACTTTTTTCTGGGGCTTGCACTTGCAATCTCTCCGATTGGCGCCTGGATTGCTCAACGCGGAAATGTCGATCTTGCGCCGTTCGTTCTCGCACCCGGCATTATTTGTTGGGTCGCGGGCTTCGATCTCATCTACGCGACACAGGATTTCGAATTTGATCGGCGCGAAGGAATTCATTCCCTGGTCGTGAAGGTGGGGATCCCAAGGACGCTTCGTGCCGCACAATTGCTTCACACAATCATGCTCGTGTCGCTGGTCGCTTTTGGTTTCGCTGCGCATCTTGGAACGATCTATTTTTACGCAATGCCGGTCTTCGCTGCGGCTCTGGTCTACGAACACCGCTATGCGCGATCGGTCGACGTTGTTGGAATCAATCGCGCATTTTTCCAGAGCAACGTTTTTATTAGCGCTGTCTTCTTAGCGGCAGTTTGTCTGGACCGACTGATCTGATTGTCAGCCGATCGAGTTTACATCGTGTTCAACTGCGCGACCCGCCTCTCATGGCGGCCGCCCTCAAACGGCGTTGCAAGCCAGACTCGAACAATTTTCAGCGCGTTGTCCTCGGGGATCACGCGCTGTCCGAGTGAGAGGACGTTGGCATCGTTGTGCTGGCGCGACAGCCGCGCGACCTCTTCATTCCAGCAGAGCGCGCAACGCACACCATGAACTTTGTTTGCGGCCATGGCCTCGCCGTTGCCCGATCCGCCAAAAACGATGCCGCGCTCGCATTCGCCGCGCGCAACCGCTTCCGCCGCCGGCCGAATAAAAAGGGGATAATCAACCGGGTCCTCGTTGAAAGTTCCGAAATCTTTCACTTCGTGGCCAAGTGAAGCGAGCAGCTCCTTCACCTTTTCCTTGTAACGAAAACCGGCGTGATCTGTGCCAAGTGAAATTTTCATTTTTGTCTTCTTGCTACTCTGTTATATCGAGCCAAGTCGCGACATCTGTTATTATTTTCTGTTTTGGCGGAACTGATCTACGGAAATATTTGAGATTCCTCCACTTCGGTCGGAATGACAATGCAATTAGCCGCCGTGCAATTTCGCAATTTCGCTCCAGATATCGCGCTCGCGCTCCGTTAATTTTTTTGGAATCTGGATCTCAACGACCACGTAAAGATCGCCGCGATTGCCCGAGATTCCGGCTAGACCGCGCTCGCGCAAACGAAATCGCTGACCGCCTTGCGTTCCGGGGGGAATTTTCAGGCGCACCCTACCTTCCAGGGTCGGCACCTTCAGCTCAGTTCCAAGTACCGCCTGCGCCGGCGCGATTTTCACTTCATGGACAAGATCGCTGCCTTCGACAGAAAAATCGGGATGCTTGGCGAGGCGCACACGAAGAAACAGATCGCCGCTTTTTCCTCCGCGGGCACCAGCTTCGCCCTGACCGGCCAAACGAATGCGCTGACCTTCATGAACGCCACGCGGAATTTTTACCTGATACGTTTCCACTTTGTTCGAGCCGGCCCTCCGCAACGAAACGGTGCGGGTCGATCCGTGCAGCGCTTCTTCAAGCGTAACCAGAATATCCGCTTCGACATCGGCGCCGCGTTCCGTCGTTGCCTCCCGTCCGCCGAATCCGCCGAAAGCAGAACGGCCGCGGCCGCCGCCGAAAAATGTTTCGAAGAAATCGCTGAATCCAGTTCCTCCGAACTCAAACTGAACGCCTTCGCCACCGTCGCCGCTCCATTGATAAAATCCTCCACCGGGCTGGCCGCCCCATTCCGACGGCGGTCGAAATCCGCCAGGCTGGTTCCAGTTCGCTCCAAGGTGATCGTACTTCTTGCGCTTTTCCGGATCGCCCAGCACTTCGTACGCTTCGTTGATCTGCTTAAATTTTTCTTCGGCTACCTTTTTGTCCTTGGCGACATCGGGGTGATATTTGCGGGCCAATTTTCTAAATGCGCTCCGAATCTCATCATCCGTCGCTGTTTTTGAAACGCCGAGCGTTTCGTAATAGTCCCTGAATTGCACTGCCATCGCAGCCTCAACCTTGTGCCGCCGATCAATTCGCGCAACCTTCCTCGAGCATGCACGACATTGGGAAACTTCTGATGGTGATCGGCGCGGTCGTGCTCGTGCTGGGCTTCATCTTGTGGGGCGGCTTCGCTCCGAAGTGGCTTGGACGTTTGCCCGGTGACATTCGAATCGAACGCGAACACGCCGCGTTCTATTTTCCGATCGTTACCTGCATCATCATCAGCATTATCTTGAGTTTGCTTTTCTCGATTTTTCGGCGCTAATGGCGGTGTCGGCTAAACAGCTCGCCTTGGATCGACATGTCGCACGATTGCGTCGATGCCGGCGTTGTCCGCGCATGAAATCGACGCCAGTGGCGGGCGGGGCGGTCGTCACTGACGTGATGATTATCGGGCAGGCACCCGGCTCGCGCGAACCTACGTTGAAACGCCCGTTCGCGCACGTCGCCGGCCAGACATTGTTTCGTTGGTTCGAACAATTTTGCGGAATGAACGAGGCGGCCGTTCGATCAAGAATTTATTTCGCCGCCGTTTGCCGATGTTTCCCCGGAAAATCCCCGGGGGGCGGGACCGATCGCGTTCCGGCCCCGGACGAAATTCGAAATTGCGCTCCGTGGATGAACGAAGAGATCGCGATTCTGAAGCCGCGTCTGATTGTTCCAGTTGGTCGACTGGCCGTTGCGCAATTTATCGGCTGCGACAACCTCGAAAAAGTGATCGGTCGGAAGTTTCGAGTGCGCCGTGCGGATCACGTTTTCGACTTGATTCCGCTGCCGCATCCGTCCGGCGCTTCGCCATGGCACAAAATTCCTCCGGGGAAACAACTTCTCGCAAAAGCGATGCGCAAGCTCGCGCGCCACCCGGCTGTGCGCGCATTAACGCTCAAACAATCGGGAAGCTAGGAAACCGGGACCTCAATTACAATTACTCTTTTCTTGGCTTCTGGGTTTCCAGATTCATCTTCTAACGATGAGTTCAGAGGTCTCGGCACGCGCTGAAATTCCCGAATCAGACAAGTGGGACTTGAGCCGTCTCTTTGCCGACATCGGCAAGTGGAGGGAAGACTTTCGCTGGCTCGAACAGACGTATCCGCGAATCAAAGAGTGGAAGGGCAAGCTCGGCGAGTCGGCAAACGCTCTCGCGGGGTGTCTGGAATTTGAAAAGGAGCTCGACCTCAAACTCGAGCGTCTTTATCACTTCGCGTCGCTGCAACTCGCCGAAGACAGCGCTAAGACCGAATACCTCGCGCGGGTTGGACAGGTTCGAAATCTTTTCACGAAAATTGGCGAAGCGTTCGCGTTCGTGGTTCCCGAAATTCAAGCGATCGATGATGCGACCTTCGAAAAGTTCGTAGACGATCCTGCGTTGGGCGATTGGCGAATAAAACTTCACAAGATTCACCGAATGAAGCCGCATGTGCTTTCGGAACCTGAAGAGCGGATTCTCGCGCTCGGCGCCGCGGCGTTGGACGGGTACGACGAAACGTTCTCGCAGCTCACCGACGTTGATATGAAGTTCGGCGTCTTAAAGGACGAAACCGGTCGCGAAAAGCCGCTTACTCAAAGTTCGTTTAGTTCGTTCCTGGTGAAACGCGATCCCGCGTTGCGCAAGCGCGCGTTCGAACAGTTCTACAGCGAATTTCAGGATCACCAATATACGCTGGCTTCGTCGCTCGCTTATTCAGTGAAGGCGGATGTTTTCCGCGCGCGTGCGAGAAATTATTCGTCGTCCCTCGAGGCCGCGTTGTTTCCCGATGATGTTCCGGTCGCGGTTTATGAAGGTTTGATCAGATCGGTGCGCGCGAATCTCGCGTCACTCTTTCGGTATTTGGAGTTGCGACGACGTGTGTTGAAATTGAAGGAACTTCATCATTACGACACTTATGTCCCGATGGTCGCGGAAATTGAGACGCACATCTCGTTTGATCAAGCGGTCAATCACGTCGTCACCGCGTTGACGCCGCTCGGCAAAGAATATGTCGATGTTTTGAAGAGCGGACTCAGTGGGCGCTGGTGCGATCGTTACGAAACTAAAGGCAAACGTAGCGGCGCATTTTCGTCCGGCAGTTACGGAGCGCCGCCGTACATTTTGATGAATTACAAAGAAGACGTCTTCGCCGACACTTACACACTCGCACATGAAGCTGGCCACTCGATGCACACCTGGTTCTCGCAAAAATCGCAGAACTACCAGGATTACGATTATCCGATTTTCCTGGCTGAAGTCGCCTCGACCTTCAATGAAGAATTGCTAACGCATCATTTTCTCGAACAAGCGTGCGATCCGAAAATGCGCGCTTACATCGTCAATCGGCAGATTGACGACATCCGCGGCACGCTTTTCAGGCAAACGATGTTCGCCGAGTTCGAGAAGATTATTCACGAAATCGAGGAAAGCGGCGACGCGTTGACACTTGACGTTTTCAAAACGGAATATCACAAACTGCTCGCCGGTTACTTCGCCGAAAACTTCGTGCTCGATCCGCAGCTGGATTTGGAATGTCTCCGCATTCCGCATTTTTACGGCGCGTTCTATGTTTATAAGTATGCGACCGGAATTTCAGCGGCAGTCGCGCTTTCGGAAAAAGTTCTGCGGGGCGATCCCGGCGCGGTCGATGCGTACGTGGGATTTTTGAAATCGGGCGGCTCGAAATTTCCGCTTGACACGTTGAAGGCGGCTGGCGTCGACATGACGACGCCGGCGCCGATTGAAAGCACGCTGCGCTTGTTTGAGCGACGGCTCGGCGAGCTGGAAGAATTGGTGTTGTAGGGCATTAACTGGAGGGACGCGCTCCGTCGCGCTTGAGGAAAATGTGGCCAGTGCGAGCCGGACTGGCGCTTTGAGGACAACTCGTTCCACCTTAGCTTGCAGCGATGCAATTACATGCCGACGAACTGCGCCCGCGGCTCGAGCCGCTTTTCGTTGCGAATTTCGACAAGTTTGGCGAGCTTGGAGCCGCAATTTCAGTTTGGCAAGATGGGAAGCCGATTCTCGATCTTTACGGTGGATATTGCGACGCGCGCTGCGAACAACCCTGGACGAAAGACACGCTTGTTCTGATTTGGTCGGCCACGAAAGGACTTGGCAGCGCATGTTTGTTGCACGTGCTGCAGGAACACAAGATCGACATTGAACAGAGAGTGGGAGAGTTCTGGCCGGAATTTTCACAGGCCGGAAAAGAAGAGATCACGCTCGCGGAATTGCTTTCGCACCAGGCAGGGCTCGCTGCGTTGGATCGAAATGTCTACCTGTTTGATTATGACGCGGTCATAGCAGCGCTTGAGAAGCAGGAACCGAATTGGCCACCGGGAAGCGCTCACGGTTATCACGCGCGCACGTTCGGCTTTCTTCTGGACGAACTCGTTAAGCGACTTTCTGGAGCGAGAATCGCAGAGTACTGGCGAAAAGTTTTTGCCGAACCGCTTTGTCTCGATCTTTGGATCGGTTTGCCCGAAAACGAAAACGCGCGCGTCGCGACGATGTACGCTCCAAAAGCGAGCGAGACTCCGGAGCCAAGGCAATTTTTCCTTGATGTGACAACGCGCGGAACGTTCGCGCACAAGACTTTCACTTCGCCGCATGGATTGAACGCGGTCAGTGAGCTAAACAAGCCGGAAAATCGCGCACAATCGTTCATTTCTTTTGGCGGAGTCGGCAGCGCCAATTCACTGGCGAAGTTTTACGCGATGCTGGCGAACACTGGTCGAATTGAAGATAGGCAATTCTTTTCCGAACGGACGCTAAGCTGGATGGGAACGACACTCGCCGATGGAATGGATCGAGTGTTTGAAATTCCAACGGCGTTTTCGGCTGGGTTCATGAAAGACCCAGAAAAATCCTGGCGAAGGAGATTTGGGATATCTTCATCGAGCTTCGGCCACCCCGGCGCGGGCGGCAGCAATGGTTTCGCGGATCCGGAGAACAAGATCGGTTTCGCTTATGTGATGAACCAGATGGCGCAATCAGTTTTGCCTAACGAAAAATCCCTGCGATTGGTGGACGCGATCTATTCACGTTTGTAGTCGCGCTCTATGAGCGCCGCAATTGAATATAGTGCGACAGTCGCAGGCTACCGCTATAAATGCCGGCTCGGACCGAAACTTCTTTCATCGACCGGATTTTCTCATACGAAGCCGTTATCATGAAAATTCACTAGCTCCCAGCGGCCGTCGTTTTGTTTTGCATTGCAACAATTCTGAACACCTCCCCACGCGCGCGATCAGGGTTTCCGCTTTGAATTGACGAAACGCTTAGCGATGACCAAAACAGTCTCTTACAGGCGCGATTCCGAAAGTCCAAGTCGGCAACGGTTACTTCACCAGCGGCAAATCACAGTCCAGTAGCCTCACTCGCCGATAATCGTAGGTGATATCTTTCGCCAGTGCGGGTCGCGGCGATGTTCGAAGAGAAAAATTCCCTACCAGCTGGATTTCTCCATCGACGATCGGTACGGTCTCACTCGTCGGCGTCAACACCATCCGAGGACGCTACGAAACGATTATTATCCAGTGAACCATCCGCGCGCCTCGCCTCATTATCACTAATCGCCGATGACAGTTACAAAAATGCACCGCCGGTGAGGGGAGCGGCGATGCTCGAACAGGAAAATACCCTGCCATGTCCCAAGTTGAAGCCGGCCATCCACAATCGGGATCACCTCGCTCGATCTTGTGAGGGATGTCCTAATGTGCGAGGTTGAATCGTCCGCTCCTTCCGAAGTATGAGTAAAGTAATCGCTGTCTTCCGGGACTAGCCGTTCAAAGAACTCGTCCAAATCGACTCGCGCCGAGCGGTCAGCATTTTCGAACACGATCAGGCTGGCGCTAGTGTGCTGAATAAAGACGCTGGCCGTTCCGATGGATACTCGAGAATTCTGAGCGACGCGCGCGACTTGATCGGTGATCTCGTAGGTTCCCTTGCCCCGCGTTGAAACCTCGAAGGATTCACTGTGTGTTATCATATCCTGCGCACCCGCACTGCACACATGCCACCTGCGCTCAGCGACCCGACCAAGATGACTGGCGCCTCGCGGAGAGCAACTGAGAGGCAAGCGAAACCGGACGCGAACGGGAGCAGGTCGTTATGGAGTGCGGTTTCAAGGTGACCAGGAAGATGGAAGTAAAGTCAGTTGCGGCGTCACTTGGAATTCGCACGGTCAGAAGGCGCATTTTAGCATAAACGATGCTCGTCAATTAGAGTCGGGCAGGGTTCGGGAGATGGTGTCGATCCGGTCTAATGAACTTTTTGTTACGCAACTAGGACGACGTGTTCGTTTTGTCGGGCTTCAAGGATTGACGCACAGTCCAGGCAACGGTGTGTCGGCGGTTGCGTACCTCTGCACAACGTGAAAATAATTCATGTGCAGGTGACTTCCACACGCTACTAACCGGTCGAACAATCAATATGTCGGCAATCACGTTTATCGAGCGCTATTGCAATCTTCGATGCGTCGGCGTATTGCGAGCAGATTTGGTGAAGTGAAAGTGCACGTCAAGTTTTATGCGCAATTGCGCGATATTGCGCGTGTCCAAGCGGACGATGTCGATCTTACCGACCGAGCGACGGTTTCAGATTTGCTCCAGAAGATTTACGGGAAATTTCCGGCGTTACGTGCGCACGAGAAAAGCATTCTCGTTGGCGCGGGGGTGGAATTTGTCGATCGCAGTTACAAACTGAAGTCCGGTGAAGAAATTTCCATCATGCCTCCGGTGCAGGGCGGATGAAATCAGCGGTCAGCGGTCTTGCATCAGTCTCTAAAGTTCTTGAAGTTTGTCGCGACGTCGAAATCGCGACCGCGGACGAACTGAATCACGGCCTGAAGCTCATCTTTCTTTTTTCCGGTCACGCGAATCTGTCGATCTTGCAGTTGGCTTTGAACTTTGAAGTTTTGCGATTTGATCGTCTGAATGATTTCCTTGGCTTTATCGCCCTCCAAGCCTTGTTGGATCTTGAGTTCCTGCCGCGCGTGACCGACTGAAGAGAGTGCGGGCTGTTCTTGTTTGACATTGCGAAGGTCGACGCCGCGTTTGGAGAGTTTACCAATAACAATCTCGCGCAGCGCGCGCAGATGATTCGCATCGTCGGCGGCCAGCACAATTTTGTCTTTTTCTTGAACTATGTCGGTCTTTGCATCCTTGAGATCGAAGCGGGTCGCGAGTTCCTTGCGCGCTTGATGAAGCGCGTTGTCCATTTCCTGTTTGTCCACTTCAGAAACAATGTCGAACGAAGGCATGGTCAAGGATTATGTTCCGAGATCTTGATGTTTCCATCGCGGCACTCGAATTGGAAGGTCGTTTTGCCGCCATTGCCGACTAACATGTCGACCTTGTTGACCGGCTCGACGTGTCGTTGCTCTTTCTCCTCGAAATCATTGCCGATTTGCCCGGTCTCCGTGTGCGCGATGAGATGGAAAGTCGCATCGCCCGGGAAGTAAGCGAAAGCATTGCCTTCTTCTATGGTCGAGCGAATTGAGAATTCCTGTTTCTCCCACCATTCGTAAACGATGGAGAGATTTCCGGTGCCAAGGTGGAGAGCGAGATTGCCGAAGCAATTGTGCGCGAACAATCGGCCGTTGCTGAGGTTTGCGTGCGCTTCCTCGCCCCGCATCTCTTCCAGCAGGACTTCGCCATTCGCGAGCTCAAGTTTCAAAATCCGAATCGTCCGTGGGACGACAATCACGTAGTCGACCGTTCCCGATCGATCGGAAAATCCAGGGTTTGAATCGTCCGGGTAGATTGTTTCGATTGAGACCGAATCGCGTGTCGCAAAAATCTGCACCGAAATCGCCTTTAGGCGCTCCACGCTGTAGGCCTTTTTGATCGCCTCGACTTGCACTTCGCGCGTGCCGCCACCGGCCCCATAAACACGAATGGAGCCGTCGCGATTTCGAACACTCAAAGTTGCCTTCGAGTCGATCGGATAACGGTGGTCGATCATTTCTTCCAGCGTTGGATCGCCGGTCGGCCCACAATTGGCAAGCAAACACAACGAGGGTGGCAGACACGTGAGACAAATCCTTACAAGCCGGCGCATCCCTTCTGTCGTTCGACTCAAGCTTCTGGGAGATTAAGAAAATGAATGATGACGATTGCGCCGCTGATGAAAGTCAACGCGAGAATCGCGGCAAATGCGAGAAAGAATGCGGCCTCGGCCAGAAAATGTCGTGGTGCCTCGTAACGGAAATACTCGCGGCTGATGTTCCGAAATGACGCGGCTGGATTACCGCCAAATCCGCCATAGTAACGATGCGGAGAGAATTCCTGATAATTGCAGTCCGTGATCGGAAAGGCCCGTCTCTTTTCCTTCCGAAAAGATTCAGGTCTGCGATAATCGTCAGAGCTCGGTTTCATCGCTCACGTTTCTTTTATAAGATTCAGCCGGTCTCAAACTCGGATTCAACATTCCCCCAAAATCCGATTCCGCAAATGTGAGTCGCGAGTCATTCCCGTGACTTGGGAATGCGTTGTGTGCCTCTTGTTCGGCCGCGCTCCAACGGACCTTCATGATCGACAAACCAGTGCTTGGCAATATCGGTCTGACCGATTTTCGTTTTTGCGCAACGATGGTCGATGATCTGGTAATAACGGTTGCCAGTTTTCTCATCTCGATCCCGTTCGCTGGAAACATCGCGGCCCCAACCGCTCGCACGCGATGTGGTTCGAGCCCCTCTAGGCTCCGTGGTTCGTTTCGGCATGACAGCCTGTGCGATATTATCTCTGCGCGTTCGCTTGCACCTTTTCACTCATCAAAGCGAGAACGTTATTGAGATTCTTCAATAAGAAAACCCGCTCATGCAATCAGATCTCTGTAAAGGCTGCAAGGGTCAGCGCCCCAGGCCCCAACATTGGGGAACGGATCAGGCAGCCGAGGTTTACAGAAATTCGCAACGCGGAAAAACGGCAAATGTCCAAGTTCTTGAGGCCCTCGAGACGCGAAAAGCGACTCCCGGCGAATATTTTGAGAAAGATTGAACAAACCCCTACCGAACACTGTCACTATTCCGAATATTTAACCTTGTTAAATAGTTTCGCTGATGTTAAGAAATCCGATTAAGGAGCCAGCCACGAACATTAAGGCCGGCAGTTTGTCGGAGCAGTCCCCAGTTTTCCATGAAGAGAGGTTATATGGCCGCCGAAGATAGCGATACAGGAATAAAGATTTACCTGCGCGAGATCGGGCAAATCCCGCTTTTGACCCCGCAACAGGAGATCGAGCTCGCCGCCAAGATCAAAAGAGGCGATCGGGAGGCGCGCGCTCTCATGATCCGCTCCAACTTGCGGTTGGTGGTCAAGATTGCGCACGATTATGCCAATCTTGGCCTGCCGTTGTTGGACCTGATTTCCGAAGGCAATATCGGTTTGATGAAGGCCGTCGAGCGTTTCGATCCCGCAAAGGGCGGCAAGCTCAGCACCTACGCGGCCTGGTGGATCAAACAATCGATCAAACGCGCGCTCGCCAACCAGTCGAAGACGATTCGTTTGCCGGTCCATCTCGTGGACAAGATTTCCAAGATGCGCCGTGTCTCGCTGCAAATGAGTGAGGAGCTCGGCCGCGAGCCGACTGATGACGAGCTTGGTGAAGAAATTGGAATTGCTGCCGGTAAAGTTTCGCAGTTGAAGACGGTCTCAATTCGTCCGGCTTCACTCGACGCGCCAATCAGCGATGACGATTCGACCGAGTTCGGCGAAATCGTCGGCGATGAGGACGCGCAAACTCCTTTTGAGCTGTTGCGAGATAAAAACCTGCGCAATGAGGTCGGCGGTTTACTGGAGGTGCTCGATGATCGCGAGAAGAAAATCATTTTCCAGCGCTTCGGTCTTGACGGTGGAAAGCCGAAGACGCTCGAGGAAGTCGGGAAGAAGTTCGGTGTCACCCGGGAGCGCATTCGTCAGCTGCAAAATATTGCACTCTCGAAATTGCGTCGCGCTTTGAGCAAGAAAGAAAAGCCGATCGACGTCGAATTGCCGGTTGAGGCTTAGCCAAGACCGACGTAATAGTTTTTGAAAGCACGGAGAAACCGGCGCGTTTTATTTTGCCGCACGCAACTGGACGCAATCGACCAACGCGTCCCGCGCGCGAACATCGCTGATGATCACGAGGTTGTCTCCCGGCGCGGTCAGTTTTTGATCCCGTAGACATTTCTGTGCCGTTTCAATGGTCACATTCGGATCGTTGCTGAATTCAATTCGTATCGATAAAACGCCCCAGCAGATCGACAGCTGCCGCCGGACTTCTTCGCTCGGCGTAAACGCAAAAATGGTGGCGCGATCCGGGCGCAGGCTTGAAACATTACGAGCCATCGTTCCGTGTCGCGTGAAGACAATGATCTTCGAACGGGCAAGCGAATTGGCCAGTACTACTGCGGCTGCGACTGTTTTTTGTCGAGCATCTTCCAGAATAGCTGATTCAGCATAACCGGCGCTGCTGCTCCGTTCCATTCGCGCCGCCACGCGATTCAAAACCTCGACGCACTCGACCGGGTGAAGGCCCATGCTTGTTTCGCCGCTCAGCATGATCGCGTCAGCTTGCTCGAACGCGGCGTTTGCGACGTCGGTAATCTCGGCCCGCGTCGGGACGCGATTTGTAATCATCGATTCAAGCAAGTGCGTCGCGACGATGACCGGCTTGCCCAAACGGATGCAGCCCTTGACGATTCGCCGCTGGATGATTGGCAGTTCTTCCATTGGCACTTCGATCCCGAGGTCGCCGCGCGCGACCATGACAAGGTCCGCGGTCCGAATAATATCGTCGATCGATTCGACCGCCGACTGGTCTTCGATTTTTGCTAGCACCATTGCTTTGCTTTTCTTGCGCTGTAGCAACTTGCGTAGCTCCATGAGGTCACTTGGTTTGCGCACAAAACTGAGCGCGACGAATTCGACACCGAGCTGCGTTCCGAGCGTAACATCCGCAATGTCCTTTTTGGTCAGGGCCGGAAGGCTGACGTGGACGCCCGGCAAATTAATATGCCTCCGCGATCCCAACGGCGCCGGAGTGACCACCTTGCAAAGTACACGATTCTTTTGCTTTTCGATGACGATGAGCTTGATCAATCCGTTATCGACCAAGACGGTGTCGCCTATACCGACGTCATTAGCGAAGTTGTCGTAGTTTACTTCCACAGATTTCTTTTCGGTTTTCTTCGCGCGACGAACAGTGAACTCGAGCAGGTCGCCTTTCTTTAATTCCAACGGTTTTTTGACCGGCCCGGTTCGGATCGCCGGTCCCTGGGTGTCGAGCAAAATCCCGATCGGACGAACCGATTGTTTGGCAAGCTTGCGAATGCGTGGAACGATCTCACGCACCCATTCGTGCCGCGCGTGACTCATATTCAAGCGGAAGACGTCCGCTCCACGCGCGACCAATTGTCGAATCATCTCCGGCTGTTCCGTCGCGGGACCAAGGGTGCAGATGATTTTCGTCTTCCGCATTGGGCCTAAGCCTCAAAGGTTGATCTCGCTCAACGCAAAGCCAAAAAAAATCGGCACACCGATGACGGGCGTGCTGTTCGTAAATTGCAATCGCGGGTATTACTTCAACTTGCCTTGGGTTTGCTTCGCCATCCTGAGATGTTCCTGGACGATCTTGGAATATTTGGCCGCGAACGCCTTCACGGCAGGATCCGTTCCGCTTTGTGCTTCTTTTTGGAACTCGGCCAGGTCCGCCTGATGGTCTGTAACCATCATGTCCATGTAATCCTTGTCCGATTTCCATTTGTCGGGCGATTTCGCACCGGGAAGCGACACACCTTGTTGCTTCGCAAGCGCCATCAACTCGCTGTTGGCTTTGGAATGATCGGCCACCATCCGGTTGCCGAACTTTTTCACGTCGGCGCTTTGCCCGTTCTGCGCCGCTAGTTTGCCCCACTCAACCTCCATCATCCCGCCTTTGGCTGCGTTCATCATGAACGTTTTATCTGCGGCGCTCAGTCTGCCGCCTGCTTTCGCAGGGCTTGCCGCCGGTTTGGCGGTCGGCGCCGGTGCATTGGCACCCGTTCTCAACGGTGGATATTGATTTTGGAGCGCCCTGCCTGTCGTCGGCAGGCAAAGCGCTGCGGCTGCCAGCGCCACAATTGCGAGTCGTGAGATTATAAGATTGTTTTTCATAAGCGTTTCAAGGTTAGTTTGGCCGCCGGGCGGCATCCGAGACTCGCATTCTGACACAGCTTTGGACGCGCGTGCAAGTCAGCTATTCGACCTCTGCAAGATCAATAACCCGGTCCGCGAACTAGGTTCTGCTCTTTTTGTATGAGCTTTCTACCTGCTAAGCCGCATCTTTGTAGCCACCATCGGCCTCGTAAATTTGCTTTATGTCAATTGGGTGACTTGTCCCGCTCGCCCAAATGTTCCTTGGCCGCCATTATAAATTGTCGGGCGCTGCCGGTCAGTGAAAAGGGGGAGTCCGGCTAGGACTATTAGAGGAGATCGAGCTGCGTCTTTTCTGATTGCGGCATCTTCGCTGTCGATCTTTTCCGGCGCGTCCTCGGCGGCTGCCCAGTCATCCCGTTTGGATTCTCGAGGCGCGACAAAATCTCCTTCGCGCGATCCAAAATTTCCTTCGGCAACCCGGCCAGGCGCGCGACCTGGATCCCATAACTCTTGTCCGCACCACCGGGTACGATCTTGCGGAGAAAAATGATCTGTTCATTCCATTCCCGGACGGCGACGTTGAAATTACAGACGCCCTTGCGTTCCGCCGCCAATTTTGTCAGCTCGTGGTAATGAGTCGCGAAGAGCGTGCGCGCTTTGATTTTATCGTGCAGAAACTCCGCTACGCTCCAGGCAATCGACAATCCGTCGAACGTCGATGTTCCGCGTCCGATCTCGTCCAGAATGACCAGACTGCGCGCGCTCGCATTGTTCACGATGTTGGACGTTTCGTTCATCTCGACCATGAACGTTGATTGGCCACGCGCGAGATCATCGTTCGCGCCGACCCGTGTGAAAATTCGATCGACCAGTCCAATCTCCGCGCTCGCTGCGGGCACGAAGCTGCCTGTTTGCGCCATGAGGACGATTAGCGCGACTTGGCGAATGTAAGTCGATTTGCCGGCCATGTTGGGGCCGGTCACAATCGCAAGCCGCATGCCTTCGCCATCCAATGTTGTGTCGTTAGGGACAAATTTTTCTTTTTCTTCTACTAAATTTTGGTCGAGCACCGGATGCCGGCCGTCCTTAATTACGAGTCGCAGCGATTCGTTTAACGTCGGCCGGCAGTAATTGAAAATCCGTGCCGTCTCTGCCAGCGAACAAATGACATCCAGAATCGCGATCGCCTCAGCGGTTCGCTGAATTGGTCCGAGTTCACACAGCGTTTCTTCACGCAGTTTTTGAAAAAGCTCGTATTCGAGATTTCGCGTGTGCTCGTTGGCGCCAAGGATCTTTCCTTCCACCTCTTTCAACTCCGGGGTGATGAACCGTTCACCGCTGACAGTTGTCTGTTTCCGCGTGTAATGCGCCGGCACGCTTGCGAGATTTGCCTTCGTTACTTCGATGAAATAGCCGAACACCGAATTGTAGCGAACTTTGAGCGATTTGATTCCGGTGGCGGCGATCTCGCGCTCCTGTAATTGGCTGATCCAATTCTTACCGTCGCGCGACGCGTTTCGCAGTTGGTCAAGGTCGAGATCGTAACCGTCGCGGAAAATTCCGCCTTCCTTCAGGGCGAGCGGCGGATCGTCAACCAAAGCCTTCACTAACTTTTCCGCCAGCGTCGGCATTTCGTGAATATCATTCTGCAATCGCCGCGCCAGCAATTCGACTTCGCCTTCCTCTTTCGCCCGGTTCGCGCCAAAGGCTAGACGATCGAGGAACTTCTGTAATTCCGCTTTAAGTTTCGGAATCTGCTGAAGCGACGTTTTTAACGCGACTAGATCCCGGGCGTTGCCGGAAACATGGCTCAGTCTGCCGACGCCGCGCTCGATGTCGCGGATCGATTTCAACTCCGTGCGGATCAAATCGAGCAGGTCCGGCTCCTGCAAAAGATCGGCGATCATCTGGTGGCGGCAGCCGAGCTCGGTCAGATCGCGCAATGGCTGCACAATCCACGACCGCAGCTTGCGTCCGCCCATCGGCGTGGCCGTTCGATCCAGCACTGTAAGCAAGCTCGTGTCGCGTGCTCCGCGCGATTCAACTAGCTCGAGATTGCTTAGCGTCGCCGCGTCGAGCAAAACGTAATCGCTCGGCGCGTCGCACCTCGGTGCACGAAGATGATCGATTTTTCGCCGAAGCTGGTGTTTCAGGTAGTGGACGATCGCGCCGGCGGCCGAAGCCGCTTGAGGCATGCGCGCGCACCCGAATCCGTCGAGAGATTCAACCTGGAAATGTTCACACAAGGTGAAGGTCGCGTGCTCCAGTAGAAACGCGTAGCTGTCGTACTCAATCGCCTGATCGATTTTGCCTAACGAATCTTTTTGTTCGGAGCTAACCAACAATTCAGATGGCGAAACGCGCGCGAGCTCGTCGAGCAGCGATTGTCGATCCTGCAATTGTGTTAGCCGAAACTCTCCGGTTGTCAGATCGGCGTAGGCGAAACCGAACCCGCTATCGTCAGCGCAAACTGCACCGAGATAATTCGCGCGCTTGGCATCGAGCAAATTCAGCTCGCTCACCGTGCCTGCGCTAATGATCTGCGTGATGTCGCGCGAAACAATCTTGCCCGGCTGCGGTTCGCTCGTTTGATCGCAGATCGCGACGCGCCGGCCGGCTTTGATCAGCTTCGCGATGTAAGCCTGCGCCGCGTGATAAGGCACACCGCACATCGGGACTTTGTTGCGCTTGGTCAGGGCGACGTTGAGCAGCACCGACGCTTCCTTCGCGTCTTCGAAAAACAATTCGTAGAAGTCGCCGAGCCGAAAAAGCAGGAGCGTGTCCGGCGGGATGCTTTTTCGCAGCCGCTGATATTGCTGCATCATGGGGGTGAGCGCGTCCTGCATCGCCCAACAATGAAATCAGCGACCCGGAATTGCGAGTTTGGAATTCAATCCAGCGCCGTTTTAGCGCTGAGCGAGAGCCGCAATGGGTTCTTGCGCAAGAATCGCGACGTTTGGCGGGCGCAAATGCTGACCGTCGTGCCCGGGCAGATCGTGCACTGCGATGCCTCGGTCGGTCATACCGCTCCATCCCAAGAACGAATCTTCTTAGCGAAAGGCTCGGTCGGCGGTTGATGCTCCGTCCGGAACAGATTGATCTTGCTGGCGAAAGGGCGCAATTGATAACGCCGTCGCGTATCGAAGCAACATTCCCTGAAGAGATAAAGGAACCTGTCTTCGGCATTCTTTCGCGATCACGTGCGACACGACTGTCGTCGTGGCTTAAACTCACTGGAGGTGAGATTGTTCGATACTTTGCGAGCTCGGCAACTCTTGGACAAGATCGACGGAAACCGTCTCCGCGACATCCAAAATCGCTACGCCTCCTCGACTAGCGTTTACGCCAAGTACGCTGACGCCGAACGCTGGCTGAAGTGCAATCTTCCGCGCATTCGGCGATTAAGACTTGATCGATCCAGCCCGAGACAAATTCTCGATCTAGGTTGTGGCGCCGGTTTCTTTTTGTTCATCGCGAAGCAGCTGGGTCACGCTGGACTTGGCGTCGACGTTGGGCACCATGAGGTTTGCAATGAGCTTCTCGATCTTTTCGGGGTCGAACGGCAGATCTGGCTTATTCAAGCGCTGGAGCCGCTGCCCGATTTCGGCCGCAAGTTCGATTTGATCACCGCTTTCTCGACCGCGTTCCATCGCAGCTCCGACAAATCTGTCGCGTGGGGGACTGATGAATGGAATTTTTTCCTCGACGATTTATTTAACCGACAGCTGAAAGCCGGCGGTGGAATCTTGTTCGATATCAACTCGGGAAAGGATAAAAGACTTTTTCCGCCCGCCGTGCGCAAATTGTTTATCCATCGCGGCGCTGAAATTGATGGTGAGTTGGTCTGGTGGAGGCCGAAGCTATCCGGAGCGTTGGAACCAGCCAGAAACTGAAAAGAATTCGGCTGCTTTTGATCTTGGCTTTACGGGAAATGAAGAATCCCACCGACACTCTCCCCAAACGCGTGCTCTTTTTCGGAACACGGTTTCTTCTCGTCCACAATCTCGCGCCGGAGATTTACGTTGAGTACGCCAATCGTCGCCTCGACTTCATCCGGCGCAATGACCTTTGGGCTCAACGCTTACGCGTTCTGGGGTTGCTTTCCTTTCGCCTCACGTTTTTTCGAGAGACTGATGGGCGCGGTGCCGCTGAATTCGAAAATTCGTGATTTCACGCGGAGGCCGATCGAATTATCAGTCGATGCGAACAATTGATCCCGGAACCCCCAGCTGCAGCGAGGCGTTGAAAGAAGCGATGGATTTAGCGATCAGAATCAGCTAGGCGAATTCTATGTCTCAATTTCACGTCCGGCTGGCTACGCGCGCTGATCTCGAGATTATCAGCCAGCACCGCGCCCGCATGTTCACTGACATGTGCGAACTTCCAGCCGAGTTATTCGAGAGTTTTCTCGCTCAGTCCAAAGAGACGCTTCACCGGATGTTCGAGCGCAACCAGTACATCGGTTGGCTGGCAAGCCCCAGGGATGAGCCGGACAAAATCGTCGCCGGCGCGGGCGTGCACTTGTGCGAAGTTTCACCGCATCCCCAGCCGAATGCGAACGGCACGATCGACATTGTCTCCGGCCGACAGGCAATCATCCAAAATGTTTTCACCGAACCAGGGTGGCGGCGTCGTGGGTTGGGAACTCTCTTAATGACGGAAATCATTTCCTGGTCCCGCAAAACGGGCATCGATTCGCTCGTTCTCCACGCCTCAGACGAAGGCCGCCCCCTTTACGAGAAACTTGGCTTTATCGCAACGACCGAGATGAGGTTCCGCGATTAATCGTTCGGATTAAACGGTTGCAACGGCGGCACGTAATCATCCGGGCGTTCGACGTAAATGCGACGTTGCGGATATGACGGGTAAATCGGTTCGTCGTGTACACGCGGGAGAATCACCACCCGGCCCGAGGATAAACGCACAATCAATCTCCCGTTTCGGGTTCGACCGATCACTTCGGCGTGATGTCGAGCTTGATGGTCCGGTTCGCGCCCGTATTCGCCGTCATTGTTAAAAGCGCGACTACGTCGAGCGTTTCGCGATGGCGATGCTCGACTGGAGCTTGAAGCGGCATCTTTATTGTGTGTAGTCGATTCGCTCGCTCCGGCAGTTGACGATTGTTCGGAATTTTCGGGACCAGCCGTCGATGGCGTGGATGTTCCGTTTGGCCCGAGCGCGGGCGCCGCCGGCTCCGATTGTTGTTGTTGTTGTTGTTGTTGTGCGACGGAACCACTCTGCGCGTTGCTTACCACTGCCGGAGTTGTCGCGTGAACGTCAGTCGCTCGATTTTGTTCAACGTTGGGCGGCGGATTTTGATTCGAGTCCGCGATTTCAGGCGACGCATTTTGTTTGGGTTCATTCGTGGCAACTGCCTCATCCATAGGTTGGGCCCGGGCTGTTGCGAATTTCGATGCATCTGGAACTCCGATTGGAACGCCAATTTTCCCGTTGCGACGGAAATATGGTATCTTGTCGGGAAAGAAATATTCAGCGCCCGCTGCTGCACCCAGAAGAAGAACGAGAACGGCCGTGAAACCGCCTAACACTTGTGCCAGAGGGCTCACCTGTTGTTTCGGTTCTTTCAGTTTTCTCGGCACGACTGTCGTCAGAGAAATTCCCAATTTGCGACCGATCGCCTGACGCCGTTCGATTTTTGTCAGGCAATCGCGCATCTCTTTTTCGAGCACGACCGAATCGGGCGGTCGATTGCTCGGGTCTTCGCGCAACAAATAAACGAGCAAATTGTACAGCGGCTTCGGCGCGTGCCGCAGTTCAGGCAAGCGCCGGATTCGAAAACGCGCTTTTATCCCGCTGACCGCGAGCGGCGCTGCCCCGGTCAGCAAGAAGCACATCGTTGCGCCGAGCGAATACATTTCCGATCGGAAATCGATCTCGCCATGAGCGCGCTGCTCCGGACTCGCGAATTGCGGTGAGATCGAAGGCGCGAGCTCGAGCGCCTCGGCGCTGTCCGAATGCAATTCGAGACTCGCGAGACCAAAATTCAAGAGCTTCACAAACGGCCAACCACCATCGGGCGATTGACCTGGCACAATCACCAAGTTCGACGGTTGAATGGCGCGATGGGTAAGATTGAAATATGCAGCCGCCCCGAGTGCCCTAACTACTTGCAATCCAACACGCAGCGCTGCGTCTGCCGCCATCGGTCCATTCTCGACAATCCACGCGTCGGCCGTTTCGCCTTCGAAATGTTCTGAGGCCAACACGAAGTAATCATGATCGACGCCGACCGCGAATGTCTTGGCGATGTTAACGTGATCCAGCTTCTCTGCGGTTTCGGCGCGTTCTTTTAACTGCACCAGTTTTTCCGGTTCAA
>Ga0306926_10000786_pt1 | contig 30335 bp, 26 predicted proteins | sample flu12Cox44000178_FD_203759 | JGI IMG/M metagenome (GOLD analysis project Ga0306926, IMG submission 203759) | Lab enrichment of tropical soil microbial communities from Luquillo Experimental Forest, Puerto Rico - flux8day.12C.oxic.44.000.178 (v2)... | ecosystem: Environmental > Terrestrial >...
GACCGAGCGAAGGCCGTCCTGAGCGAGGTCGCAAGCGTCGAAGACGCGCGCAGCGAGGCGCAGGCGAGCGAAGTCAATCGAGGACCGAGCGAAGGCCGTCCTGAGCGAGGTCGCAAGCGTCGAAGACGCGCGCAGCGAGGCGCAGGCGAGCGAAGTCAATCGAGGACCGAGCGAAGGCCGTCCTGAGCGAGGTCGCAAGCCCCGTCAGGGGCGCGCAGCGAGGCGCAGCCGAGCGAAGTCAATCAGACTTGTCTTCGTCCATATCCGCGAGCGCCTCGCGGGCGCCGCGCGCGCAGGCGAGATAGAAGCCGCGCACCACCGCGGAGCGCTCGCCGATCGCGAGCGCTTCGCACAGCTCGGCCTCGGTCTGCCAGGCGTCGGCGTCCGCCGGGTCTGCCTGGCGCAGCAACACCGCGAGGTGTAGCGCGCGGCGGGCCTCGCCCCCGATGAAGAGCTTCCCCACGCGGTCGAGGATGGCCTCGCGCCCGGCGAGCGACACCAGATCGCGCGCGATCTGGCCGCGCGGCGCGGGGATCAGCTCGGCGGGGCTGCCGCCCCACCAGCCCGCGTAGGCGCGCAGCACGTCGCGCACCACGAACTGCGCGCAGCCGCTGGTCTCGGCCAGGTAGGGCTTGCTCGCCAGGCTCGCCGGCAGCTGGATGCCCTCCTCGACGATCTCGTCGGGCCACTTGCCTTCGTTCAGCCGCTCCACCACTGCGTCGTGCAGGAAGCGCAGCGCGCGCGCGGTCTCGGTCATCACCTCGAGTGCGTGATCGCCCTCGAGCATCTCGCCGTGTCCTGGCAGGACCCAATGCGGCCGGTGCGCCGCGACGGTGTCGAGCGCCTGTGCCCAGCCCAGCGTGTAGCGCTGGGTGCGGTTGGGGTGGCCGGTGTTCGGCAGCGACCCGATCAGGAGGTCGCCGACGAACGCGACTCGGCGATCCGGGAGCCACACCCAGGTGGCGTCGTCGGTCTCCGCGGTCGCGTGGTAGAGCTCGACGCGTTCGCCGCCGAGCTCGAAGTCGTCGCGGTCGCGGTAGGTGCGGTCGGGCGGGACCAGCCCGCGCGGGAAGGTGTTCATCCCCCGGGGCAGGCGCAGCTGGCGGCGGTTGACCTCGTTGTTCCAGCGCCAGGTGCGCTGGTAGCGCATCAGCCGCGCGAGCACGTTCTCGTGCGCCCAGACCGTGGGGCGCGGCCGGCCGCGCGAGCGCGCCTCCTGCACGAAGGTCGAGCAGCCGCCCACGTGGTCGACGTGCCCGTGGGTGTACACGATGTGCTGTACCGGCTCGTCGGAGGCGCGGCGCAGCGCCTCGATGATCTTGGTGCCCGACTGCAGCGAGCCGGTGTCGATCGCGAGCGCGGCGCCGTTGCCCCAGACGAGGCCGACGTTCGACGGCCCGTACACGATCCCGACCCCGTCGGTGACGGTCTCGAGAGTGCCGAACCGCGAGGCATCGAGCACTTCATCCAGCTTCTGCACGCGCGAGAACCCCCAAAAAGCCGCGGCGAGGCTACCCGTGGCTCTTCGGAAGCTCGCGCGCGCGGATTGATGGTCAGTCGACGCGCAGGGGTCGCGAGCCGCCTTCGCCGTTCGGGCCGGGGCTCTGGTCGGTCGGGGCGTTGCCCTCGCGGAACGGCATGAAGATGGCGTTGTCGTCGCCCGGCGGCGCCAACAGACCGGTGGCGCGGTCGACGCGCGCGAACACCACCCCGTCGGGCACGGAGAACTCCTGCACCGGGCGCTCCGCCAGCGCTCCCTTCATGTAGTCGAGGAAGATCGGGGCGGCCGCGCGCCCGCCCGTCTCGTTCTTGCCCAGGTTGCGCGCGCTGTCGTAGCCGACCCAGACGCCCGCGGCGAGCTCGGGCGTGTAGCCGATGAACCAGGCGTCGTGCAGGTCGTTGGTCGTGCCGGTCTTTCCCGCCACGGGCCGGCCCAGCGCCTTCACCCGCGTGCCGGTGCCCTCGTCCACCACCGCGCGCAGCATGTCCGTCATCTGGTAAGCGTCGACGGCGTCGAGGTGGAAGCCCTCGGGCACGCCTTGTGCGTCCTTGTTCTCGACCTGCGCGCGCAGCTTCTCCATCACCTGCTGCAGCTCGGCGTCGCTGGGGCCGGCGCTCTCCTCGCCGCCGCCCTCACCGACCGGCGGGGTCGCGGGCATCTCCGCGCCCTCGAGCAGGTGCACGTTCTGCGCGAGCACGCGCCCGCTGCGGTCGCGCACGTCGAGCACGAACACGGGGTCGATCACCTTGCCGCCGGTCGCGAACGCGGTGTACGCGCGCACCAGCTCCGCGAGTGTGACCTCGCTGTTGCCGAGCGCGAGCCCCAGGTTCATCTCCATCGGCGTGGTGATGCCGAGTGACTTGGCCATCGCCTGCACCGGCGAGAGCCCGATCTCGGAGAGCACGCGGATGGTCGCGGCGTTGCGCGACTTGGCCAGCGCCGTGCGCAGCGTGATCGGGCCGTAGAAGTCCTCGGTGTAGTTCTCGGGCTTCCATTCGAAGCCGCGCGCGTCGTCGTCGTACACCACCGCGGTGTCGTGCACGATGGTGGCGCCGGTCAACCCCTTGGCGACCGCGGCGGCGTAGACGATCGGCTTGAACGCCGAGCCGGGCTGGCGCCGCGACTGTAGTGCGCGGTCGAACTCGCTGTCGGCGAAGCTGTAGCCGCCGACCACGGTCTTGAGCTCTCCCTTCTCCAGGTCGACCGAGAGCAACGCGCCCTCCGTCGCCGGCTTCTGGTAGAGCGACCAGCCCTTGCCGTTCTTCTCCAGCTGCACCAGATCGCCCTTGTGCAGCGCCTGGCTCACCTTCGTGATGCGCGGATACATGCCGTCGCGCGCGGGGTCGGGCGCGCCCGCCCAGTTCACGTCGGTGAGCGGCAGCGTCGCGCGGTCGCCGTTCGCCGGCCCGATCGCCAGCGTGGCCTTCTGGCCAGCGTCGTCGACCGCGATCACCAGACCCTGGTAGAGCTGCTCCTCCGCCGGCTCGCCGACCGCCGCGTTGGCGCTCCCGATCTGCTTCTCCACGTCGGGCCAGTCCTTCTCGGGCACGGTGCGCAGCGGCCCGCGGTAGCCCGCGCGCTTGTCGTGGTCGCGCAGCCCGCGCCGCAGCGCCCGCCAGGCGTCGATCTGCTGGGCGACGTCGAGCGTGGTGTGCACGGTGAGCCCGCCGGTGAGCACCTCGTCGCCGCCGAAGTGCTCCATCAGGTAGCGGCGCACCTCCTCGACGAAGAACGCGGTCGCGGAGTCGCGCTCCTGCCAGCGCGGCTTGGTGAAGACGAGCGGCTGCGCGGCCCAGTAGTCGTGCTTGTCCTGCGCGAGCAGCCCCTGCTCGACCATGCGGTGCAGGACCACCAGCTCCTTCTTGCGGGCCGTGTCGGGATCGACGTGCGGGTTCCACTCGGCGGGCCGCGGCACCAGCCCCGCGATCAGCGCCGCCTCGTGCACCTGCAGGTCGCGCGCGGACTTCCCGAAGTAGGTCTGCGCGGCCTCCTCGATGCCGTACGCGCCGGCCCCGAAGTAGATCTGGTTGAGATAGAGATAGAGGATGTCGTTCTTGCTGAGCGCCTTCTCGATCCGGCGCGCCAGCACCATGTCCTTGAGCTTGCGCGAGTAGCTGCGCTCCGGCGTGAGCAGGAAGGTCTTGGCGACCTGCTGCGTGATCGTGCTCGCGCCCTGGGCCTTGCGGCCCTCCACGATGTTGGTGAACGCGGCGCGCAGGATTCCGCCGTAGTCCAGCCCGGTGTGCTCGTAGAACGAGCCGTCCTCGGCGGCGATGAAGGCGTCGACGACGTGCTTGGGCACCTGCTCGATCGGCAGCACGATCCGCCGCTCCTTGGCGAAGCTGGCCACCTCGTTGCCGTCGACGTCGAGCACGCGCGTGATGAGGTTGGGCTTGTAGTCCTGCAGGTTGTTGATCGCGGGCAGGTCGCGCAGGATCAGCGCGTAGAACAGCGCCACGCCGACCGCCCCTGCGGCGGCGGCGACCACGGCGAGCGCGACAGCGATCTTCATCAGCCGTCTCAAGCGCCTTCCCTCAGGGCCCGGATGTCATGGCCCACATGATCGCCGAAGCGCCGCGCTTTGACAGTGTGCGACGAGCGACCCTAGCATCCGCCGCATGCGGCACCTCTTTATCGTCGATCCGCTCGCCGGATTGAACCCGAACGCCGACACCAGCGTCGTGTTCATGCGCGAGGCCGCTCGGCGCGGCCACGCGGTGGCGAGCTGCGACGTCGCCGCGCTCTCGGTCGGGCCCGGCGGCCGCGCGCAGGCGCGCTGGGTCGAGCTCAGGGTGTCGGAGTCGCACGACTGGTACGCGTTGGGCGAGAGCGGCTCCGGCGAGCTGGGCGAGTTCGACGTGGTGTGGATGCGCAAGGACCCGCCCTACGACCTGAACTACTTCTTCGCCACCCATCTGCTCGAGCTCGTCCCGCCGACCACGCTGGTGGTGAACTCGCCGCGCGGGCTGCGCGAGGTGACCGAGAAGCTGTTCATCCTGCGCTTTCCGGATCTCTGCCCGGAGAGCCTGGTGAGTCGCAGCATCCCGGAGCTGCTCGCGTTCCGCGAGAAGCTCGGCGGCGAGATGATCATCAAGCCGCTCGACGGCTGCGGCGGCGAAGGCGTCTTCCACCTGACCAAGGACGATCGCAACGTCCAGGCCCTGCTCGAGCTGGGCACCCGGCACGGCACGACCTACCAGATCGCGCAGCGCTACGTGCCCGAGGTGCGCGAGGGCGACAAGCGCATCATCGTGGTTGAGGGCGAGCCGGTGGGAGCGGTGCTGCGCGTGCCGCAGCATTACGAGTCGCGCGCCAACTTCCACGTCGGCGGCCGCGCTGCGAAGTCGCCGCTGGGCCAGCGCGAGCGCGAGATCTGCGCGCGGATCGGGCCGGCGCTGCGCGAATACGGCATCCTGTTCGCGGGCATCGACGTGATCGGGAGCTGGCTCACCGAGGTGAACGTGACCAGCCCGACCGGAATCCAGGAGATCAACCGCCTCGACGGCGTGCGCCTCGAGGGCCGGGTGCTCGACGCGGTGGAGCGCCGCTCCGCCGCGCTGTCGAAGTGAAGGGGGGGTGGCGATGGGCATCGATCCGATCCTGCTGCGCGACCAGTGCCAGCGCACGCTCGCAAAGGCCGAGCTCGCGGAGCTGGGCCGGCGTATCGAGGGCAAGGTGCGCGACTGCTACGTCCGGGGGGACCGCCGGATCCTGGTCGCCAGCGACCGGGTGAGCTGCTTCGACGTGGTCGTCGGCACGATCCCGTTCAAGGGCCAGGTGCTGAACCAGCTGGCCGCGTTCTGGTTCGAGAAGACCCGCGAGGTGATGCCCAACCACGTGATCGACGTTCCCGACCCGATGGTCACGATCGCGCGCGAGTGCCGGCCGGTGCCGGTCGAGTTCGTGTTCAGAGCCTATCTCACCGGCGCCACCTCGACTTCGATCTGGCGCGCCTACTCCCAGGGAGTGCGCAGCTACTGCGGTCACCGGCTGCCTGAGGGCATGGCCAAGCACCAGAAGCTGCCTGCACCGCTCCTCACTCCGACCACCAAGGCGGAGCGGGGCGAGCACGACGAGCTGACCTCGCGCGCCGAGCTCGTCGAGCGCGGGGTGATCCCGGCCGCGCTCTACGACGAGGCCGAGTCGAGGCTCGCGCGCCTGTTCGCGGCCGGCCAGCACTGGGCGGAGGCACGGGGGCTGATCCTCGTCGACACCAAGTACGAGCTCGGCGTCGACGCCGACGGGAAGCTGCTCGTGATCGACGAGATCCACACCCCCGATTCGTCGCGCTACTGGTACCTCGACGGCTACACCGAGGCGTTTCGGGGCGGCAAAGACCCCAAGTCGCTCGACAAGGAGTATGTACGGCGCTGGCTCCAGGACCAGGGTTACCACGGCGACGGAGCCCCGCCGACGCTGCCCGACGACGTCCGCTGCGAGGCCGCTCGCCGCTACATCGAGACCTACGAGCAGCTCACCGGGCGCACGTTCGAGCCCGCCACCGACGAGCCGACGACCCGGATCCGACGGAGTCTCCGACTGGTGTAGGCAGGTCTCCGACGGAAAAAAGCGCAACTTCCGGGCCTCTCCCCCTTTACAACGTCGGATTTCGTTCCATAACCTTCCGCCGTTCCTTCGGCGCAGCGTCGGAGCGAACGAAATTGAGTGGGGGGAGAGTGATGGCAATGAAGATCGCCGAGACCGGAGTCAAGCGTGAATCCGGTTATCTGTACTACCTGGACAAGCAAGGCGACGTCTCGAGAGTCGTGATGGCGCGCGGCGGTGGACGCCATGCACGCACCCGACCCGAGAAAGTCGCACGCGCGGGCGTGAAGCGCGAAGACGGCTTCCTGTATTTCATCGACAAGAAGGGCGACGTCTGCCGCACCAAGATGGCGCGGCGCGGAGGCGGCCGCCGCAAGAAGGCGACGCGCCGCGGCGCCACACGGCGCCGGACTGCGACACGCCGCAAGACCACGGCTCGTGCGAAGAAGACGACGCGGCGCGGGACGACCGCGCGGCGCCGGGCTGGCCGCACCACGCGCCGCCGCGGCTAGCGCCTGCTCGTTCCCGTCGTCTGACATCGAGAGGTTGGACGTCGTCTGGGGAGCAGCTCCATGAGCTGCTCCCCAGACTGTTCTTAGGGCCTGATCGCGCGAGGGCGGCCTCGCGCGGGCCCCTTCCCTCGGCTCCACCTCGCTGCGCGCTTCGCTTGCTCCTGTCTCTGCGCTCGCTTCGCTCGTGCGACCTTAAATTGGCTGCAAACGGTTGAGGCTTCGGATAGGCTCGCGGCGATGGGGGTGAAGCTCTCGACGTTGGTGGTCGAGACGCCGCTGGGGCAGGTGCGTGCGGCGGTCACGGAGGCGGGGGTCGCGCGGATTGCGCTGCCGCGGTCGAGCGGTGCGGGGTTCGCGGGCTGGCTGCGCACTGTGTTCGCGGACGCCGAGCGGGTGCCGTGGCTGCCGCTCGCCGACAAGCTCGAGCAGGAGCTCGGCGAGTACTTCTCGGGCAAGCGGCGCGAGTTCTCGCTGCCGGTCGACCCGCGCGGCACCGAGTTCCAGCGCGCGGTCTGGCGCGCGATCGCAGACATTCCCTACGGGCAGACAAGCACCTACGCCGAGATCGCGCGCGCGGCCGGGCGAGCGCGGGCGGTGCGCGCAGCGGGCAGCGCGACCGGCGCGAATCCGATCCCGCTGCTCATTCCGTGTCACCGCGTCATCGCCGCACACGGGAAGCTCGGCGGGTTCTCCGGCGGCCTCGACGCCAAGCGGCGCCTGCTGGCGCTCGAGAAGGCTGCGACCGCGGACCTGATCTAGGCCGCGCGTGGCCGCCCACGCGCAGGCCGTCAAATCAGATCAGACTCAGGGCCTGGTCGATGTCCCGGATCAGGTCGTCCGCGTCCTCGACGCCGCACGAGTAGCGCACGAGGTTGTCCCGGATGCCGAGCTCGGCTCGTTCGGCGGGCGTCTTGTCCCAATAGGAGACGATCGTCGGCTGCTCGACCAGGCTCTCGACGCCGCCGAGGCTGGGCGCGATGTACGGGATGCGCAGCGCGTCGATGAACTTCGAGGCGCTCTCGAGCGTGCCGCGCACCTCGAAGCTGACGACGCCGCCGAACCCGCTCATCTGGCGCAATGCCACGGCGTGGTCCGCGTGGCTCGCCAGCCCGGGGTAGTGGACGCGCTCGATCTTCTCGTGCTGCTCCAGGTGGCGCGCGATCCGGCTCGCGCTCTGGTTCACGTGCGCGACGCGCAGCGCCAGCGTCTTCATGCCGCGCAGGATCAGATAGGATGCGTGCGGGTCGATCACGCCCCCCAGTACGCCGTGCAGGTCGCGGACGCGCCGGATCAGCGCGCGCTTGCCGACCAGGGCGCCCCCCATCACGTCGTTGTGACCGGCGAGATACTTGGTGGCGGAGTGCAGCACCAGGTCGGCGCCCAGCGCGAGCGCCTGCTGGTTGATCGGGGTGGCGAAGGTCGAGTCGATCACGCAGAGCGCGCCGGCGCGGCGACACAGCTCGGAGACGCGGCCCACGTCTACCACCCGCAGGTACGGGTTGGTGGGCGACTCGGAGAAGAACAGGCTGCAGCCGTCCGCGAGCGCGCGCTCGAGCGCGGCGTAGTCGCCGGGCTCGACGATGGTGGTGCGGATGCCCATGCGCGGCAGCAGCGTGGCGATGAACTGCCGGGTGCGGCGGTAGCACTCGCTGGTGGTGACCAGGTGCCCCGCGTTCTCGAGCAGCGCGAACAAGAGCGTCGTGATCGAGTTCATGCCCGACGCCGAGACGACGCAGTCCTCGCCGCCCTCGAGCGCGCACAGCTTGTCTTCCAGCGCGCGCGTGGTCGGGTTGCCGTAGCGGCCGTACTCGAAGCTCGGGTGCCGGCCCTCCTGGTACGCGATCACCTCCTGGGTGTCGCGGAACCAATAGGTCGCGCTCTGCACCACCGGCGTGGTGAGTGAATCGGTCACCCGAGGCCGGCCGTCGCGCTCGCCGCCGTGGACGGCGCGGGTCGACGGCTTGCCCTGGTCGCGCTCCCTGCTCATACGGGGCGGGCGAGGTTACTCCCGCCCCCGGAGAGGGTCAATTCGCGCCGGCGCACCGCGAGCCTGGCCTCGAGCGCATCGCGCACGTCGCGGCCCACGTGCAGCTTTCCGGCACGCCCGCGCCCGACGTCGATCTCGGGCCGGTCCGCGCCGTGGAAGTCGCTGCCGCCGGTCTCGAGCAGCCCGTGCGCAGCGGCGAGCCGACGCAGGCGGCGCTGCTGCGTCGACTTATGGTTGGGGTGCCAGACTTCCAGCCCGTCGAGCCCCAGCGGCACGAGCCGCTCGACGAACGCATCGAGACCGCCCGGGGCATCCACTCCAGCCGAGAGCGGCGGGTGCGCGAGCACCGCGACTCCGCCCGCCCCGTGCACGAGCTCGATCGCCTCGCGCGCGGAGAGCGCCGCGTTGGGCTCGAACGCGGGGCGGCCGCGGCGCAGGAAGCGCGCGAACGCATCCTCGACGTCGCGCGCGGCACCGAGCGCGACCAGCGCGCGGGCGACGTGCGGGCGGCCCACCGTCCCGCTGCCGGCCTGCGCCTCGACGAGGGACAGCTCGATCTCGATGCCGGCGGCGCGCAGCCGGTCCACCATCCGCGCCGCGCGCGTCTCGCGCGCGCCGTGCAGCTCCGCGAGGCGCGCGCACAGCCGGGGCTCGCGCTCGTCGACGCCCAGCCCGAGCAGGTGCAGCGCCCGGGTGCCGCCGTCTTCGCTCACCGAAAGCTCGATTCCGCCCAGCACCTCGACCCCCGCGCGCTCGCCCTCGACCCGCGCCTCCGCCACGCCCAGCACGGTGTCGTGGTCGGTGAGCGCGAGCCCGCGCACGCCGTTGTGCGCGGCGCGCTGGACCAGCTCCACCGGCGACAGCGAGCCGTCGGAGACGGTCGAGTGGGTGTGGAAATCGAAGCGCTCGCTCACGGCCCGCGCTCCGCCCAGCGCAAGAGCCGCTCGACCAGGCTGGCCTTCACGTCCTCCGCGCGCACGTCGATCGCGTACTCGACCGTGCCTCCCGGGGCACCTCGCGCGCGGATCCGCCCGCGCTCGGCGCCCTCGCGGTCGCAGACCTCGAGCGAGCGCGCGGCGAACGCGAAGTCGGCCGGGGCGAGCGCCGCGGCCACGGCACTGGGGTCGTGCATCACCGCGACGCCCTCGCCGGAGAGCGACGCCTGGGCCGCGGCCAGCCCGCGCACGAGCGCCGTGAGCGTGCGGCCGCGCGGCGCGGCGCCGAAGTCGAGGGCGGCGAGCTCGCGCTCGGCGAAGCGGACGCGCGAGGTCACCTCGAGCCCCACCATGCGCACGCGCACGCCGGACGCCAGCAGCAGCCGCAGCGCGCGCGGGTCGGCGAAGGCGTTGTACTCGGCCTTCAGCGTCACGTTGCCCGCACCGAGCGTGCCGCCCATCCAGACCACCTCGGCGCTGGCGAACAGCCGGGGGTCCTCGACCGCGAGCGCGGCCACGTTGGTGAGCGGGCCGAGTGCGATCACCGCCTCGACGCCGCGCGACACGAGACTGTGTCGCAGCACGTCGCGCGCGGGCGCGAGCCGCGCTTCGGCGACCTCGGGCAGGGGCGCGCCGCGCCGCCCGTCCTTGCCGTGGAAGTGCGAGGCGTCGATCGGCGTGAGCGCGAGCGGCGCGGAGGCGCCGACGCCGATCGGGACGTCGCTCCCGGCCAGCGCGCAGAAGCGGCGCGCGTTGTCGGTGACGATCGGCAGCGCGGCGTTGCCCGCCACGGTGGTGACGCCCTCGACCGACAGCTCGGGCGACGCGAACGCCAGCGCGAGCGCGAGCAGGTCGTCGAGACCCGGATCGGTGTCGACGTGGACGCGGCGCGCGCTCATGGCTCCTTCCCGTAGCCGGCTTCGTCGAGCTTCCCTTCCAGGATCAGCCGCCGGCGCTTCTGGTACTCGGCCTCGGTGACGTTGCCGCCGGTGCGCGCCGCCTCGAGCTGGTCGATGGCGCGCAGCTGCTCGTCGGAGAGTCCCGGCGGCAGGTCCGACTTGGGCGCCTCGCCCTTGGGCTTCACCTGCGGCTCGTCGGGCATCTCCATCAGCACCGTGCGCTTCTTGCCCGGAGTGCGGCCCTGCAGGCTCACCGGCCGGCGGAACGCGTCGTCGCGCCACGACACGATCACGCCGCGCGTGCCGAGCTTGGTCTCCGCCACGCCCGGCACCAGGGTGTACGAGGTCTTGGCCGTCGGCAGCTCGGCGGGGATGTCCCATTCGCGGTTGGCCACCTTGGCCCCTTCCTTCTCGAGCGGCTCCTCGATCGCGTAGAACTCGATCTTCATCGCGTCGCCCTCGAGGTGCAGCCGGAAGGCGGTGACCCGGTTGTCGGTGAAGATCCCGAAGCGGCGGTCGCTCGGGAACGCCGCCGCGGCGACCTCGTCGTCGGGCTGCGCCTGCTTCAGCGCCTTGGCGATGCCGCCGGCGAGGTCGTACAGGTGCTCCGAGCGGATCACTTCCTTGCGGGTCTGCTCGGAGTCCTCGTACTCGAGCGTCGAAAGGATGTGCGCGATGCGGATCTCCGAGATCGTGGCCGGCTGCGCGTAGCCGCGCGGCACCACGCTGCCGCCCTTCTCGGTGTGGCGCAGCTCGACGCGCACCGCGGGCAGCTCGAACACGCGCTCGCGCACCAGCTTGGGGCCGCAACCGGCGAGCAGGAGCGCCGCGAGCGCCGCGAGCGCGACACGAATCGGTGTCGGGTGCGCCACGCTACTCGGTCTCGCTCTTCAGCTGCCGCGAGCGCAGCTCGATCGCCGCCTCGAGCGGGTTCTTGCCCTCGAACAGCATCGCGTGCACTCCGGCGGTGATCGGCATGTCGACCCCCAGCCGCAGCGCCAGCTCGTGCGCCGAACGCGCGGTGCGCACGCCTTCGGCGACCTGGCGCAGCCCGCCCAGCACCTCGTCCACCTTGCGCCCGCGCCCGATCTCGAGCCCCACGCGCCGATTGCGCGACAGGTCGCCGGTGCAGGTGAGCACCAGGTCGCCGACGCCGGCGAGCCCCAGGAACGTCACCGGATTGGCACCCATCGCGACGCCGAGACGGGTCATCTCGGCCAAGCCGCGCGTGATCAGCGCCGCGCGCGAGTTCTGCCCCGACTCCATGCCGTCGGCCACGCCCACTGCGATCGCGATCACGTTCTTCAGTGCGCCGCCGAGCTCGACGCCGATCACGTCGGAGTTGGTGTAGCAGCGGAACGCGGGCGACGAGAGCATCGACTGGGCGGCGATCGCGTAGTTCTCGCGGCGCGCGGCCAGCGCCACCGCCGTGGGGCGGCCTTCGGCGATCTCGCGCGCGAAGCTCGGGCCCGACAGGAAGCAGAGCCGATCGTGCTGCTCCTTCGGCAGCACCTCCATCAGCACGTCGGAGCAGAGCTTCCCGGTGCCGACCTCGATCCCCTTCGACGCCGAGACCACCAGCGCGCCGTCGGCGAGCCGGGGGTGCGCCTGCTGCCAGACCTCGCGCACCGCATGGCTGGGGACGACCGAGACCACCAGCTCCTTGCCGTCGAGGGCCTCGGCGAGCGACGCGGTCGCGCGCACCGACTCGGGCAGTGTGAAGTCGACCAGGTAGCGGGGATTGCTCCGGTCTCGCGCGATGGCGTCGGCGACGTGCGCGTCGCGCGCCCACAGGTCGACGCGAAAGCCGCGCTTCGCGAGCAAGAGCGCGAGGCAGGTGCCGAAGCTGCCCGCGCCCAGCACGGCGGCACGCACCGGATTGTCCGGACTCATCGCGCGAAGCATAGACGCGGCTCCGCGCGGTTGACAGGGCAGGACCCGCCTCCTACGCTAGCGCCGCCTTTTTCCAGGGAATTCGCGCAGTTCGGTCGAAAATCTCCTTCGGCCGGCGTCCGCGTTTTGTGGGGGGACGATGGCAGAGTACGCGGGTCTCGGACTCTTCGTCCTGCTCGGCTCCGGCGCGGTGCTCGGCTTCCTCGTCCTCACCACCCTGCTCGGGCCCAAGCTCGTGTTCCCGGAGAAGCAGGAGCCGTTCGAGTGCGGCGAGCATCAGCTCGAGTCACCGAACCGGCGCTTCTCGATCAAGTTCTACATGGTCGCCGTGTCGTTCATCATCTTCGACGTCGAGGTGGTGTTCCTCTTCCCCTGGGCAGTCGTGTTCAAGGACCTCGGTCTCTACGGTCTGGTCGTGATGGCGCCGTTCCTGGCCGTGCTCTGTGTGGGTCTCGCGTACGAGTGGCTGCGCGGCGGCCTGGAGTGGGACTAGCCAAGTGACTCCCGAGACGCGCGCGCAGATCGAGGCGCTGTTCGAGCGCTATCCGCAGAAGCGCGGGGCGCTCCTGCCCGCGATCTATCTGGTCCAGGCAGAGAAGGGCTGGGTCGACGCGGCGGGCACGCGCGAGCTCGCCGAGATCTTCGAGCTCGAGCCGGTGGCGGTGCACGAGGTGCTCTCTTTCTACAACATGTTCTACACCGAGCCGCAGGGGCGCCATCACGTGTACGTGTGCACCAACGTGCCCTGCAGCCTGCGCGGGGCGAGATCGCTGCTGCGCGGGCTCGAGGCGTACCTGGGCGCGCACGCCGGCGAGACCACCCGCGACGGCCGGATCACGCTCGGCCACGAAGAGTGTCTGGGCTCGTGCGGCACGGCGCCGGTGCTGCGCGTCGACGGCAGCTACCACGAGAACGTCGACTTCGCGGACGCGCGCCGCCTGGTCGACGAGCTGGAGTAGCCGTGCTGAAGGAGCCCTGGGTCAAGAGCTACCTCTCGGAACACTACGGCGACGACTCCTACCGCACGCTGCGCGGCTACGAGAGCAAGGGCGGCTTCGAGGGGCTGTCGAAGGCGCTCGAGCTCGCGCCCGAGGCGGTGACCGAGATGGTGAAGGCCTCCGGTCTGCGCGGGCGCGGCGGCGCCGGCTTCGCCACCGGGCTGAAGTGGAGCTTCATGCCCAAGCAGAGCGACCGGATGAAGGTCGTGGTGGTGAACGGCGACGAGTCCGAGCCCGGCTCGTTCAAGGACCGCATGATCATGGAGCGCGGGCCGATGCAGATCCTCGAGGGGATCCTGATCGGCGCCTGGGCGATGGGCGCGAAGCGCACCTTCGTCTACGTCCGCGGCGAGTACCGCGAGCCGATCCGCGCGCTCGAGGCCGCCGTCGAAGAGCTGCGCGCGAAGAAGTACCTGGGCAAGAACTGCTTCGGCAAGAAGGGCTTCGAGCACGACGTCGTGATCCACTCCGGCGCGGGCGCGTACATCTGCGGCGAGGAGACGGGGCTGCTCGAGTCGCTCGAGGGAAAGAAGGGGCAGCCGCGCAAGAAGCCGCCGTTCCCGGCGCAGCACGGCGCGTTCGGGCTGCCCACCACCGTGAACAACGTCGAGACCTTCGCGCACGTGCCGTTCATCGTCGGGCGCGGCGTGGAGTGGTTCCGCGAGCGCGGCACCGAGAAAAGCCCGGGCACGACACTGTTCGGTGTCTCCGGCCACGTCGAGCGGCCAGGCCTGTTCGAGCTGCCGCTCGGCACGCCGCTGCGCGAGATCCTCGGGCTCGCCGGCGGGGTGCGCGGCGGACGCCGGCTCAAGGGCGTGATGCCGGGCGGGCTCTCGATGCCGATCCTGCCCCCGTCGGAGCTCGATGTCGGCATGGCCGAAGAGCTGCTCACGCCCAAAGGCACGCACCTGGGCACCGGCGGCGTGATGGTGATGGACGAGACCACCTGCATGGTGCGCGTCGCCTGCGTCACCTCCTACTTCTTCCGCGACGAGTCCTGCGGCCAGTGCACGCAGTGCCGCGAGGGCACCGGCTGGGTGCACAAGCTGTGCGAGAAGATCGAGCAGGGCCGCGGCACCGCTGCCGACCTGGCGCTGCTCGACGACGTGCCCTCGCTGATGGAGGGCCAGACCATCTGCGCCTTCGCCGACGCCGCGGCCTGGCCGATCCAGGGGCTGCTGCGCCACTTCCGCGCGGACTTCCAGGCGCACATCGACGAGAGGAAGTGCCCCTTCGCCGAGAGCTTCGAGCTGTAGCGATGCCCAAGCTCACCATCGACGGACGCGAGTACGAGGTCGCCGAGGGCCGCACCATCCTGCAGGCGATCGACGACCTCGGCCTGTTGATGAACGGCGTCGACATCCCGCACTACTGCTGGCACCCCAAGCTCACGATCGACGGCTCCTGCCGGCTGTGCCAGGTCGAGATCGAGGGCATGCCGAAGCTGCAGATCGCGTGCAACACGCCGGTCACCGACGGCATGAAGGTGCACACGCAGACGGAGCGCGTGACCAAGGCGCGCCGCGGCGTGATGGAGCTCTTGCTGATCAACCACCCGCTCGACTGTCCGATCTGCGACCAGGCGGGCGAATGCAAGCTGCAGGACTACGCCTTCGACTACGGCGTCGCCGGCGCGCGCACGCGCGAGCCGCGCCGGCCGGCCAAGAAATCGGTCGAGCTCGGCCCGACGATCATGTTCGACCAGGAGCGCTGCATCCTGTGCCGCCGCTGCGTGCGCTTCTGCCGCGAGATCTCCAAGACCGGCGAGCTCGGCGTGTTCAACCGCGGCGACGAGTCGCTGCTCGAGGCCTGGCCCGGGATGCCGCTCGACAACCCGTACTCGATGAACGTCGCCGACATCTGCCCGGTCGGCGCGCTCACCACGCGCGACTTCCGCTTCAAGATCCGCGTCTGGTTCACCGACGACGTCGACAGCGTGTGCAACCAGTGCGCGCGCGGCTGCAACATCCACGTCTCGCGCTCGAACAACAAGATCTACCGCTTCGTGCCGCGCCGGAACGACGCCGTGAACGACACCTGGATGTGCGACCACGGCCGCATGTCGTACAAGCTGAACGGCCAGGGCCGGCTCACCCACGCGCGCGTCGCGGGCAAGGCCGCGTCCACGCTCGCGGCGCTCGCCCGCGCGGGCGAGCTGGTGCGCGCGGCGCGCGGCGCCGGCGCGCGCATCGTGGGCGTGGCGTCCCCGCTGGCCGCCAACGAGGACCTCGCCGCGTTCCGCGACTTCCTGGCCGAGCTCGGCGCCGGCCCGGCGCGCTTCGCGGTGCCGCGCGGCGAGTCGGACGAGGTCCTGATCGAGGCCGAGAAGGCTCCCAACGCCGCCGGCTGCCGCGCGCTCGGCATGACCGAGTCGGCCGACTCGCTCGGCCACGTGGAGCTCGCGATCGTGCTCGGCCACACGCTGCACGCCGCCGCCTTCGCCGACGTTCGCCACGTGGTGCTGGTGGACTCGCACGAGTCCGCGCTGTCCGCGCGCGCCGACGTGGTGCTGCCCGCGCGCACTTTCCTCGAGAAGAGCGGCTCGTTCACCAACGTGGACGGGATCACGCAGCGCTTCGAGCCGGTGGTCGAGCCGACCTTCGAGGCGCTGGCCGAGCGCGAGGCGCTGGAGGAGATTCGCAAGGCCATCGCTGCGGCGCCGGCGCGAGAGCGCGCATAGTGGCGACGTCCACGGTCTTCGTCGCGCTGTTCATCTTCGCGCTGGTGGTGCTGGTGTTCGCGCCGATCATGACCTGGGTCGAGCGCAAGCAGAGCGCGCTGATGCAGGACCGGATCGGCGCGAACCGCGCCTCGATCGGCGGAATCAAGGCGCTCGGCCTGATCCACCCGCTCGCCGACGTGATCAAGATGATCACCAAAGAAGACACGATGCCGACTGGCGCGCATCCCTTCATCCACCTGGTGAGCCCGTTCATCGCGGTGACTCCTGCGATGATCAGCTTCGCGGTGATCCCCTACGGCGGGACCTACGACCTGTGGGGCGCGCACTTCTCGCTGGTGGTCGCGGACCTCGACTACGGCGTGCTCTACCTGTTCGCGATCGGCTCGATCGCCACGTACGGCTCGATGCTCGCGGGCTGGGCCGGCAACAACAACTGGGGGATGCTCGGCTCGATCCGCGTCTCCGCGCAGATGATCTCCTACGAGGTCGCGCTCGGCGTCACCGTGATCGGGCTGTTCATGATCTTCGGCACGCTGCGGCTGACCGAGATGGGGATGCTGCAGCAAGAGACCTTCCGCGTGTTCGGCTTCATGGAGTATCTCGGCTGGGTCGAGCCGGGCACGCGCTGGATCGACTGGATCACGCTGCCCATGTGGGGGATCGTGCTCCAGCCGCTGCCCTTCTTCATGTTCCTGACCGCGATGATGGCCGAGAACAAGCGCGCGCCGTTCGACACCCCTGAAGGCGAATCGGAGATCGTGGCCGGCTACTTCATCGAGTACAGCGGCATGAAGTTCGGGCTGTACATGATGGGCGAGTGGATCGAGGTGGTGATCATCTCCGCGCTGCTCACCGCGATGTTCCTGGGCGGCTGGACGCTGCCCTGGCTGCCCGAAGAGCGGCTGATCGCGTTCCTCTCCCCGAGCTTCGGCGCCAACATCGCCAACCTGCTGGCGATGCTGCTCGCCGTCGGCGTGTTCCTGGGCAAGGTGATCGTGCTGATCTTCTTCCAGATGCTGGTGCGCTGGAGCATGCCGCGCTTCCGCTACGACCAGGTGATGAACCTGGGCTGGAAGATCCTGTTGCCGCTCTCGCTCGCGAACATCGTGCTCACCGCGGTCGGCATCCTGGTCGTGAAGGGAGTCACGGGGCGATGAGGACCGCGCTGTTCTGGATCCTCTCGGTGGCGGCGCTCGCCGGCTCGATCGGCGTGGTCGGGAACGTGCGCAACCCGATCAACTCGGCGCTGAACCTGGTGGTGACCATGCTCGCCCTGGCGGGGCTGTACGTGCTGCTCGAGGCGCAGTTCGTGGGGCTGATCCAGGTGATGGTCTACGCCGGCGCGATCGTCGTGCTGTTCCTGTTCGTGATCATGCTGCTGAACCTGCGCGGCAGCGGCACCGCCGGCGCGGAGGTGCAGCCGCTGGTGAAGATCGCCGGCACCGCGGTGGTCGCGATCTCGGCCTTCTTCCTCCTGCGCGTGCTCTCGACCGGGCGCGCGCCCTGGCCCGACGTCGATCCGAGCTACGGCACCACCCGCGCGATCGGCGAGGCGCTCTACACCGACTACGTGCTCGCGGTGCAGGTGGCCGGGGTGCTGCTCCTGGCCGGAATCCTGGCGGCGGTGGTGCTGGCGAAGAAGAGGCTGGACTAGATGGGCGACATCTCTCCCTTCCAGTTCCAGGTCGTGGCCGCGCTGATCTTCATGGTCGGCGTCGTCGGCGTGCTGACGCGCCGCAACGTGATCGTCATGTTCATGTGCATCGAGCTGATGCTGAACGCCGCCAACCTGTCGCTGGTCGCGTTCAGCCGCGAGGTGGGCGACGACCAGGGCCAGATTTTTGCCTTCATGGTGATGGTGGTGGCGGCGGTCGAGGTGGCGGTGGGGCTGGCGATCATCATCAGCCTGGTGCGCAACCGCGACACCTTGAACATCGAAGACGCCAGCCAGATGAAGTGGTAGGGCGGCGCTGATGGAGCACACCAACGAGGCGCTGCGCTGGATCGCGCTCCTGCCGCTCGCGTCGGCGGTCCTCTCGGGACTGTGGCTGGTGCTGGCGCGCGGGCACTGGCCGCGGGCGCTGGTGATCGCGCTGGCGGTGGGCGCGCCGATCGCCTCCTTCGCCATCGCGCTGGCCCAGGTGTTCAGGCTGGCGACCGGCTTCGACGCCGAGCAGCGCTTCTTCGTCGACAACCTCTACACCTGGATCTCTGCGGGAGACTTCCACGCCGAGCTCTCGTTCCTGCTCGACCCGCTCTCGTCGGTGATGGTGCTGGTGGTGACCGGCGTCGGGTCGCTGATCCACGTCTACTCGGTCGGCTACATGGACGACGACCACCGCGAGGACCGCGGCTTCCAGCGCTTCTTCGCGTACCTGAACCTGTTCATGTTCTCGATGCTCATGCTCGTGCTCGGCGACAACCTGCTGGTCATGTTCGTGGGCTGGGAGGGCGTCGGGCTGTGCTCGTACCTCCTGATCGGCTTTTGGTACCTGGACGACGCGAACGCGGCCGCCGGCCAGAAGGCGTTCGTGGTGAACCGCATTGGGGACTTCGGCTTCCTGCTCGGCATCTTCCTGTTGTTCTGGTCGTTCGCCGGGGCCGGCGTGCCCACGATCGAGTTCCGCGAGATGGCCGCGAACGTCGGCCTGCTGTCGGACCGCGTGGTGGAGCTCCCGGGCGTGCTGTCGTTCCTGCCCGGGTTCCCGAGCTGGGGGCTGCTCACGCTCGCGTGCCTGTGTCTGTTCGTCGGCGCCTGCGGGAAGTCCGCGCAGATTCCGCTGTACGTGTGGCTGCCGGACGCGATGGCCGGTCCCACGCCCGTCTCCGCGCTGATCCACGCCGCGACCATGGTGACGGCCGGCGTGTACATGGTCTGCCGCATGTCCTTCGCGTACTCGCTCGCGCCCGGCGCGGAGGCGACGGTGGCGTGGACCGGCGCGATCACCGCGCTGTTCGCGGCGACAATCGGGCTGGCGCAGAACGACATCAAAAAGGTGCTCGCGTACTCCACCGTGAGCCAGCTCGGCTACATGTTCGTGGCCGCCGGAGTGGCAGGCTACAGCGCGGCGATCTTCCACGTGATGACGCACGCCTTCTTCAAGGCGCTGCTGTTCCTGGGTGCGGGCTCGGTGATCCTGGGCATGCACCACGAGCAGGACATCACCAGGATGGGCGGCCTGCGCACCCGCATGCCGTGGACCTGGATCACCTTCCTCGTCGGGGTGCTCGCGATCTCCGGAGTGCCGCCGTTCTCGGGCTTCTTCTCGAAGGACGAGATCCTGCTCGCCGCGAGCCAGGCGCACGACATCCCCGGGCACGAGTGGATCTGGGGCCTGGGAGTGCTCACCGCCGGACTCACCGCGTTCTACATGTTCCGGCTGTACTACCTGGTGTTCACCGGCGAGTGTCGCGCCGACCATCACACCCGGGAGCAGATCCACGAGTCGGGCGGCTGGATCGTGCTCCCGCTGGTCGTGCTCGCGGTGCTCTCGGTCGTGGGCGGGCTCGTGGGACTGCCCGACGCCTACGGCGAGCTCGCCGGCGTGCCGCAGTCGAACAGCCTGCACTACTTCCTGCAGCCGGTCGCGCCGTCGCCGGTGCACCACGTCGAGGCGAGCGTCGAGTTCGGGCTCGCGGCGGTCACCACTGGCGTGGGCCTCCTCGGCATCGCGCTGGCGTCGCTGTTCTACGTCTGGCGCCGCGAGCTGCCGGCGCAGATCGCGGGCGCGATCCGGCCGCTGTACGAGCTGGTGCGCGACAAGTACCGGATCGACGAGCTGTACGACGCGCTGTTCGTGCGGCCGCTGGTCGCGATCTCGCGCGGCCTGCTCGCGCGCGGCATCGACGAGGGCCTGATCGACGGCCTGGGCGTGAACGGCGTGGCGCGAGCGTTCGTCGCCAGCGCGGACGACGTGCTCAAGTACCTGCAGACGGGCCTGGCCCAGTCGTACGTGTTCGCGATGCTCGTCGGCGGGGCGCTGTTGATCGCCTGGCTGGTGCGGGGCGCGTAGCCGTGAGCGCGACCTGGCTCGACTCGCTCGTGAACGACCACCTGCTCTCGACCATCACCTTCCTGCCGCTGGCCACGGTGCTGGTGCTGGGCCTGCTGGGCGCGGTATTCGCGCAGCTGCCGGAGCGCGTGTGGAAGTGGACGGCGCTGGTCTCGTCGCTGCTCGGCCTCGGGCTCACCGGGCTCTTGTGGCAGCGCTTCGACCCCGCGGCGAGCGGCGTGCAGCTGGTCGAACACGCGGCCTGGATCCCCGAGTACGGCATCCACTACACCGTGGGCGTCGACGGGATCGCGCTGCTGCTGGGCGCGCTCACCAGCTTCCTGCTGCCCGTGGTGCTGATCGCCTCGTGGAACGACATCCAGCAGCGCGTGCGCTCGTACCTGTTCTTCATGATGGCGCTGCAGACGGGGATGCTCGGCGCGTTCTTCGCGCTCGATCTGTTCCTGTTCTACGTGTTCTGGGAAACGATGCTGATCCCGATGTACTTCGTGATCGGGATCTGGGGCGGGCCGCGCCGCATCTACGCCACCATCAAGTTCTTCGTCTACACCATGTTCGGCAGCCTGTTGATGCTGGTCGGGATCCTCTTGCTCGCGTGGATGCACCAGCAGCAGTTCGGCTCGCTCACCTTCGAGTACTACGGCCTCGGTCCCGCGACGGGAATCCTCGACCTGAACATCCCGTTCGTGGGCGGCGACTGGTGGCAGCGCCAGGGCTTCCTGTTCGGCGTGTTCGCGCTCGCGTTCGCGATCAAGATCCCCATGTTCCCGTTCCACACCTGGCTGCCCGACGCGCACGTCGAGGCGCCGACGCCGGGCTCGGCGGTGCTCGCGGGAGTCCTGCTCAAGCTCGGCACCTTCGGCTTCGTGCGCTACGCGCTGCCGCTGTTCCCGCAGGCGGCGCTCACGTACGCGCCCTGGATCGTGGCGCTCGCGCTGGTCGGGATCGTGTACGGTGCGCTCGTCGCCATGGTGCAAAGCGACGTGAAGAAGCTGGTCGCGTACTCGTCGGTCTCGCACATGGGCTTCATCGTGCTGGGCCTGTTCGCGCTGAATCCGCAGGGCGTGTCCGGCGCGGTGCTGCAGATGGTGAACCACGGCGTGTCGACCGGCGCCCTGTTCATCCTGGTCGGCATGATCTACGAGCGGCGCCACGTGCGCGAGCTCGATGCGTTCGGCGGGCTCGCGCGCTCCATGCCGGTGTACGCCGCCTTCTTCCTGATCGCGACCATGAGCTCGATCGGGCTGCCCGGGCTGAACGGCTTCGTCGGCGAGTTCCTGATCCTGCTGGGCGCGTTCTCGACGCTGCGCTGGTCGGCGGTGATCGGCGCGACCGGCGTGATCCTGTCGGCGGTCTACATGCTGTGGGCGGTGCGCCGGGTGTTCTTCGGCCCGCTCGCGAACGAGGCGAACAAGGCGCTCGCCGACCTGTCGGCGCGCGAGAAGCTCGTCGCAGTCGCGCTGGTGGTGCCGATGGTCTGGATCGGCGTCCATCCGTCGACGTTCATGAACCCGCTCGACCGCGCGGTCTCCGAGCTGGTCGAGACGGTGACCCGCCGCGCGCCCGACCTGGCGCAGCAGCCGGTGCGGCACGAGCTGGTCTCGCTGGCGCGGGAGCGCGCGCGGTGATTCCCGACATCGACTTCGCCGCCGTCGCGCCGATGATGCCGGTCGGCCTGGCGGTGCTGTTGCTGCCGCTGCTGGACGTGCTGCTCATCCGCCGCGGGAGCCTGCTCGGGCAGCCGCTCAGCGCTGCCCGGCGCGGCACCTATCTCGCGGCCGCCAGCGTGGTGTTCCTGGCGGCGTCGCTCTTGCTGACGCTCGACGCGTTCTCCCGGCCGGTGCGCGTGTTCAATCCCGAGAACCCGATGGTGCGGATGGACGGGGTGGCGCTGTTCCTGTGCGCGATCGTGCAGATCGGCGCGATCCTCACCGTGCTCGGCAGCGCGAAGTACCTGGAGCACGTGCAGTCGAACTGGGGTGAGTTCTACACCCTGGTGCTGTCGTCGGTCACCGGCATGATGTTCCTGGCGGCGGCATCGGACCTGTTGATGCTGTTCCTCTCGCTCGAGCTGATGAGCATCCCGGTGTACGCGCTCGCGGGCTTCCACCGCGCGTCGCTGCGCTCGAACGAGTCCGCGCTGAAGTACTTCCTGATCGGCTCGTTCGCGTCGGGCCTGCTGCTCTACGGCTCGGCCCTGCTCTACGGCGCGACCGGGTCGCTCGCGCTGTCGGAGATCGCGACCAGCTTCGACCCGGAGAGCGCGCTCGACCTGTGCGGCGCCGGCCTCTTGCTGGTGGGGCTCGGCTTCAAGATCTCCTCGGTGCCGTTCCACCAGTGGGCGCCCGACGCCTACGAGGGTGCGCCCACGCCAATCTCGGGGTTCATGGCGACCACGGTGAAGGTGGCCGCGTTCGGGGCACTGTTGCGCGTGGTCGCGGTGGCGCTCTCGCCCGCGTCGGACGCGGTGGTGCCGCTGCTCTGGGTGCTGGCCGTGCTGACCATGACGGTCGGCAACGTGATGGCGCTGATCCAGCGCAACACCAAGCGGATGCTCGCCTACTCTTCGATCGCCCACGCGGGGTACCTCTTGATCGGCGTGCTGGTCGGCGGCGAGGCGGGCACCCGCGCGGTGCTGTTCTACCTGCTCTCCTACACGTTCATGACCATCGGCGCGTTCACGGTCGTGGCGGTGCTCGCGCGCAACGGGCGCGAGTACGACAACCTCGAAGACCTCTCGGGCCTGGTGCAGACCCGGCCCTATCTCGCCGTGGTGATGTCCGTCTGCATGTTCTCGCTGCTCGGCATGCCGGCGACGGCGGGCTTCGTGGGCAAGTTCCTGCTGTTCAGCTCGGCCGTGCAGCAGGGCCTCGCCAACGGGAACCCGGCGCTGATCTGGCTGGTCGTGATCGCGGTGCTGAACAGCGCGCTCTCGCTCGCGTACTACCTGCGCGTGCCCGCGCTGATGTTCTTCCACCCGCCGCGCCAGGACGTCGAATCCAGCGCGCCCGGCTCGTTCGAGCGCATCGTCCTGTTCCTCTGCGCCGCGGGGGTGCTGCTGCTCGGCGTGATGCCGCAGGACGCGCTGCCGATGATCGTCTCGGTCCTTCACATGCCGGACGTCAACGTTCTCCAGCTCGCGAGCGACGCCGCGTCTTCGTTAGCGCCCTAGGGAGCGCGACCAGGCCACGAGCAGTGCGCTCACCTCTTCCGGCGCGTCCTGCTGCACCCAGTGCGACGCGTTCGGCAGGCGGTGCAGGGTGAGGTTCGAGACGTACTGCTCGGTGCCCTGCAGTGTCTCGACGCCGAGCGCGGTGTCTCGCTCGCCCCAGATCACCAGCGTCGGCACGTCGATCTTCGGGTAGCCGAGGCTGCGCTGGCGGCGCGCGCCGCCGCCCGAGACGAAGGCGCGGTAGTAGTTCACCATCGCGGTGAGCGCGCCGGGCTCGAGCGCGGCGCGGCGGTAGACGTCGAGCACCGACTCCGGGAAGTTCGCTTTGTTCACCGCCATTTCGCGGAACGCGCGGCCCACCATCGCGGCGCGGCCGGCGCCGAGCAGCTTCTCGGGCACCCAGGGCAGCTGGAAGAAGAACGCGTACCAGGAGCGCAGCCGCTGGCGGAAGCCGTGGGAGAGCGCGCGCTCGAAGCAGGCGGGGTGGGGCAGGTTCATGATCGTGAGCCGCGCGAGCGGGCGCAGCCGGCGCATCGCGAACAGCCAGGCGATCACGCCGCCCCAGTCGTGGGCGACGAGCCAGGTCTCGCGCGCGCCCGACGCGTCGCAGAGCCCCGCGACGTCGTCGAGCAGCTTCTCGATCGCGTACTCCTCGCGGCCGACGGGCCGGTCGCTCAGCCCGTAGCCGCGCAGGTCGGGCGCCCAGACGCGCCAGCCTTCCCCCGCGAGCACCGGCAGCTGGTGGCGCCAGGAGAAGGCGAGCTCGGGGAAGCCGTGCAGGCAGAGCGCGAGGCGATCGCCACTCCCGGCCTCCAGCACGTTGAAGCGCATGCCGTTGGCCTCGACTCGCCGACTCCCGAGCTCCCCGTCCGCCATGGCGCCACCCTAGCCGATCCGGCAATTTGGAGCCGGCCTGAGGGGAGAGACTCATTCCGGACGTGCTGCCGACGCTCCTGCCCACGTTCGTCGCGCTGTGTCTTGGCGCCCTGGTCGGGCTCGAGCGCCAGGTCGCGCAGAGCGAGAGCCAGGGCGAGAAGGACTTCCCCGGCGTACGCACCTTTGCGTTCACGGCGCTGCTGGGCGCCCTGGCGGTGCTCGTCGCCAACGCGGTGCACCCGCTGCTGGCGGTGACCATCTTCGCCGCGGACGCCGTCTTCCTGGTGCTCCGCTACCGCTTCGACAGCGAGCGCAACTCGGACCCGGGCTACACCACCGAGACCGCGAGCCTGTGCACCTTCGCCGTCGGCGCGCTGGCGCAGAGCGGGGAGCTCCTGGTCGCCACGGTGGTGACGATCGTGATGGTGGTCCTGCTGCGCTCGAAGCGCACGCTCCACCGCGCCGCCGAGCTGCTCTCGCCCGCCGACATGGAGGCGCTGATCCGCTTCCTGGTGATCACCGGCATCGTGCTGCCGCTCCTGCCCGACACCCCGATCGACCCGACGTTCCAGGTGCTGAGCCCGCGCGACGTGTGGCGCATGGTGGTGTTGATCTCGGGCCTCTCGTTCGTCGCCTACGTGCTGATGCGCGTGCGCGCGGGCCACCGCAGCTACGTGGTCACCGGCCTGCTCGCCGGCATGGTGTCGAGCACCGCGGCCACGCTGGCCTACGCGCGCGCCGGGCGCGGCGTCGCGCACGCGCGCCACTACGAGGCGCTGGTCTCGCTCGCGACCTCGACCGGCTTCATCCGCATCGAGCTGATGCTCTGGCTGGTCGCGCCCGAGCTCGCGCGGCGCGCGCTGCTGCCGCTGGGCGCGATGACCGCGGTGAGCCTGCTCTTGAGCTTCACGCGCCACCAGCCCGAGCAGAACGCGCCCGAGCGGCACAAGTTCGAGAACCCGCTGACCATGCGCGTGGCGATCACCTTCGCCGCGATCTACGCGTCGGTGACGCTGTTGCTCGCGTACGCGCGCGACCAGTTCGGCGACGCGGGGATCTACGCCGTGTCGGCCGCGGCCGCGCTGGTCGGCGCCGATTCGCCCTCGCTCTCGCTGGCGCGGCTCGCGCACGACAACCATCTGGGGATGGAGACGGCGACCCTGGCGGTGGTGGTCGTGGTGATCTTCACCACGCTCGGCAAGGTCGGCATCCTCGCGATCGTGGCGCCGAGCTCGTTCGCGCGCCGCGTGGCGGCGTCGCTGATGACCGTGGCGTCGGTCGGCGCCCTGGCGCTGTTGATCCTGCACCGGGCGGCGTAGAGCTCGCCATGGGACCGGTCGCAGTCACTGGTGCAAACGGGTTCGTGGGCGGGCGCGTGGTGCGCGAGCTGCTGCGCCGCGGCCACGAGGTGGCGGCGCTGGTGGGCGCGGACGTCGGCCTCGAGAACCTCGACGGGCTCGAGCTGAAGCCGCGCGTGCTCGACTTGCGCGACGCCGGCTCCGTGCGCGCCGCCCTCGCCGGCTGCGAGGCGGTGATCCATACCGCCGCCTGCTACGCCTTCTGGCTGCCCGACCCCGAAGACTTCTACCGCATCAACGTCGGCGGAACGCGCGCGGTGCTCGATGCCGCGCGCGAGCTCGGCCTGCGGAAGCTCGTCTACACCAGCACGGGCGCCACGCTCGCGCCGGCAGGCCGCGGCTTCGGCGGCCACTACCGGGCGTCGAAGCTCGAGGGCGAGCGGCTGGTCGCGGAAGCGGCGGCGCAGGGCTTCCCGGCTGCGATCGTGCACCCGACGACGGTGCTCGGTCCCGGCGACCGCCGCCCCACGCCCACCGGCTCGATGGTGGTGCACTTCCTGAACGGCCACATGAAGGCGTTCATCGAGATGCAGCAGAACGTCGTCCACGTCGACGACGTCGCGGCGGGACACGTCGGCGCGCTCGAGCGCGGCCTCGCCGGCGCGCACTACGTGCTCGGCGGCGACCAGCTGTCGATGCGCGCGCTGCTCGGGCTGCTGGCGGACATTACCGGCATGCGGGCGCCGCGGGTCGAGCTGCCGAACGCGCTGATCCGCGCAGCGGGGGCGGCCAACGAATGGCTCTCCGACCACGTCACGCGTCGGCCGCCACTGGTCACGCGCGAAGCGGCGCTGCACGCGCGCGACGCGCGGCCGTTCGACACCGCGAGCGCGCGCGCGGAGCTCGGCTTCGCCCCGCGCGCAGCGCGGCCGGTGCTCGAGGACGCCGTGCGCTGGTTCGCCTCGCAAGGCGCCTGCCCGGCGGAGACCGCGGCGCGCGTGCTCGCCCGCATCGGCGAAGCCGGCGCCGGCGCTCAGCCGATCCGGTCGAACCCGGTGTAGGGCCGCAGCGCGGCGGGGATGGCGACCGAGCCGTCCGCCCGCTGGTGGTTCTCGAGGATTGCGATCGGCGCGCGCGAGAGCGCCACGGCGGTGCCGTTCAGCATGTGGACGAAACGCGGCTTCTCGGTCTCGCCGTCGCGGAAGCGCACGCCGAGCCGCCGCGCCTGGTAGTCGGTGCAGTTGGAGGTGCTGGTGATCTCGCCCCAGCCGCCGCCCTCGCCGCGGCAGGTCATCCAGGCCTCGAGGTCGTACTTGCGGAAGGCCGGCGCGCCCAGGTCGCCGGTGCACACGTCGACCACGCGAAAGGGGACCTCCAGCGCGCGGTAGATCTCCTCCTCGATCCCCACCAGCTCCTCGTGCATCGCTTCCGACGCCTCGGGCCGCGTGATCGCGAACATCTCCACCTTGGTGAACTGGTGCACGCGGTAGAGGCCGCGCGAGGCGCGTCCGTGCGCGCCGCCCTCGACGCGAAAGCAGTGCGACAGACCGCAGTAGCGCCGCGGCAGCGAGTCGCCGTCGAGGATCTCGTTCTGATGCAGGCCGCCGAGCGTGATCTCCGCCGTGCCGATCAGCACCAGGTCCGAGTCGGCGATCGAGTAGATGTTGGTCTCGGCGCCGCGCGGGTTGAAGCCCAGCCCGGCCGCCACCTCGGCCCGTGCCAGGTCGGGCGTCTGGAACAGCGTGTATCCCTTGCGCCGCAAGAGGTCGAGCGAGAAGCGAACCAGCGCCTGCTCCAGCAGCACCAGCTCGTTCTTCAGGAAGTAGAACTTCTGGCCCGCGACCTTGGCCGCCGATTCGAAGTCGAGCAGGTCGTGCTTTGCCGCGATCTCCAGGTGGTCGAGCGCCTTCCAGGCGAACTTCGGCGGCGCGCCGAACACCCGCAGCTCGCGATTGTCGTCCTCGGTCTTGCCGATCGGCGCGTCCGGGTGGGTCATGTTGGGCACGAGCTGGTGCAGGCGGGCGAGCTCGTCCCGGGTGCGCACGAGGGCCTCCTCGAGCTCGGCGTCGCGCTCCTTCAGCTCCTTGCCGAGCTGGCGCTCTTCGTCGCTCGGCTTCCGCCCTTTCATGGCCTGCGCCAGCTTGTTGCGGCGCTCCTGCACCGACTGCTGCTCGGTGATTCGCTCGCGGCGCTCGGCGTCCAGCCGGACGAGTGCGTCGAGGTCGATCTCGACCCCGCGGTTGCGGCAGTTGTCGCGCACCGCGTCCAGGTTCTCGGCGATGAAGCGCAGGTCGAGCGTGGCGGACCTCCGGGAGCGCCGATTCTAGCCGTGGCGTTTGTACCGGCGCACCTGCGCAAACCGACCAACCCGAGACGCGCGCCGCATGCGCGAGGCCGCCGCACGGGTCCGGATCTTGCTGCCCAGGCGTGCATGCCCGACGAGAAGACGACCAAGAAGGCTCAGGAGGACCTGCGCGGCGGCAAGGCTCCGACCACGGCCGCCGGCGAGTTCGTGCGCGAAAAGATGGACCACATCCGGGAAGGGAAGCACGGCGCGCGCTCGACCAGGCAGGCGATCGCCATCGGGCTGTCGAAGGCGCGGGCGCGCGGGCGTGCCGCTGCCACCTCCGTCGGAGGGCACGACCTCGGAGCGGACCCGGGAGTCCGTCGAGCCCGCGTACGAGACCGGTCAGGGCAGGCGAAAGCCGCGCAAGAGCTCGCGCAAGCGCTGACCCGTCCCGGTTCCCCTCTCCACGTCCGATCCTCGCCGGAGCCCGGATCGCAGCGAATTTCTTGCGATACGACGCTGAGTTGAGCCATTCTACGGCTCGCTTCGAGTCGCGCAGGCCGTTGCGGACGCGCTCGCGGATCCTGGACGTGGAGAGGTGGCCGAGTGGTCGAAGGCGGCGGTCTTGAAAACCGCAGGCGCTCACGCGTCCGGGGGTTCGAATCCCTCCCTCTCCGCCCTCTGGCGAGACGGGTCGCGGCTCTGCTCGCGCTGTGGATCGCCCTTCCTGCCGGGGTGCAGGCGGCGGAGCCTCGCCACGCCTGGGTCGAGCCCCGGCTGGCCCGGGCGCTCGCGGATCCGGTCGTCGCCGACACGGAAATGCGTCGGCAGCACCCGCGCCGCGGCGCCCGGCCCGGCGAGCTGCGGGTGATCGCCGAGCCGGGGCACGGCAAGGGCTCCGACTCCCTGCCGCTCGCGGCGCTGCGCGCGCTGGGCGCGCGCGTCGAGCTGTCGCGCTCGCTCGCGCGCATCAGCGCCCCTCCCGCGGTGCTGCGCCGCGCCGCGGAGCTCGCGGGCATCCGCGTGCTGCGCTTCCCCGCGAAGGCCGTCCCGGTCGACGGCGCCGGCACGGTGCTGTCGCAGGCCGTCGCGCTCACCGGCGCGGCGACGCTGCAGGCGGCTGGGATCGACGGCACCGGTGCCTCGGTCGGCGTCCTCGATCTCGGCTTCGAGAGCCTCAGCGCGGCGCAGAGCTCCGGCAACATCCCCGCGAGCGCGATCTCCGTGGACCTCGTCGGCGCGGGCATGGAGACCGTCACGCCCCACGGCACCGCGGTGGCCGAGGAAGTGGCCGACATGGCGCCCGGCGCACAGCTCACCCTGATCCTCTTCAACGACGAGGTCGACTTCCAGAACGGCGCCGACTACCTGACCGCGCACGGCATCCGCATCGCGAACCTGTCGGTGAACTACTTTGGCACGAGCTACTACGACGACACCGGTCCGATCAACGCGATCGTCGACGACTCGCACGACAACGGCGGCGTGTTCTGGGCGGTGGGCGGCGGCAACTGGCAGTTCCGCCACTGGCGCGGTGGCTGGCTCGATGAGAACGCCGACGGCTGGCTCTCGTTCACTCCCAACAACGACCGCCTCGCGGTGATCGCGGAGCAGCAGCAGATCTGCTTCATCATGAACTGGAACCAGTACCCCGACCAGTTCACGACCGCGCCCACCGATCTCGACCTGTTCGTGTTCTCGGCCTCGGGCGCGACGGTGACCTCGAGCCAGAACCGGCAGGTGCTCGGCGACTTCCCGGTCGAGGAGGCCTGCTTCACCCGCGACTCGACGCAGGAGCCGTACTCGCTCGGCGTGCACCTGTTCTCGGGCAGCACCACCGGGCTCGACATCACCATCGCCGGCGGCGACGCGGCGATCGGCATGGCGCAGCGCGTGCTGCCCGCGAGCGTGGTCGATCCGGCGGTCGCGCACGGCGCGTTCGCCGTGGGCGCGATCGACCAGGCGCTGTGGACCACCACGGCCGGGATCGAGAACTTCTCCAGCCTCGGCCCGACCAACGACGGCCGGCACAAGCCCGACCTCGTGGCGCCCGACCGTACCTCGACGCTCGCTTACGGCACCCAGTCGATCGGGACCTCGTTCGCCTCGCCGGTGGTCGCCGGCGCTGCGGCGCTGCTCGAGCAGCAGCTCCCGAGCATCAGCGCGAACCAGATCCGCGCGGCGCTCACCAACGCCGCCCACGACGTCGGCCCCGCGGGCAGGGACGACACCTACGGCTTCGGCCAGCTGGTGGTCCCGACGCTCGTGCTGCCGCTCGACTCCGACGGCGACGGCACGCCCGACGCCAGCGACCCGTGCCCGTTCAGCGCCGACAACATCTGCAAGTGCGGCGACGTCGACGGCAACGGCACGATCAACATCTCCGACGAGATCACCCTGCGCGGCTTTCTCGCAAATCCCAACGTCGCTACCCTCCCGCGCCCCCAGCTCTGCAATGTGATTGGCCCCGCGGCCCCCTTCCCACTCGATTGCAAGATCAACGACTGGGCCGTCCTCCGCCGCGCCCGCGCCAGCATGCCCCCCGGCATCCAACCCATCTGCGCCCCCGCAATGCCGCAGTAGCGCGAGGCGCAGCCGAGCGAAGTCATCTAGACTCGTCGTGGGCGCGAGAGTCTTGGCGAGCGAGGGCCGTCCCGAGCGAGGCCGCAAGCGCCGAAGGCGCGCGCAGTGAGGCGCAGCCGAACGTAGTCAACTAGACTGGCCGACAGACGGTCA
>Ga0306926_10000792_pt1 | contig 30218 bp, 29 predicted proteins | sample flu12Cox44000178_FD_203759 | JGI IMG/M metagenome (GOLD analysis project Ga0306926, IMG submission 203759) | Lab enrichment of tropical soil microbial communities from Luquillo Experimental Forest, Puerto Rico - flux8day.12C.oxic.44.000.178 (v2)... | ecosystem: Environmental > Terrestrial >...
GCCCCTTGGCCTGGGTCAAAAGCGCCTTGAACGGCCGTTCGTCGATCACCGCGAGCAGCTGGCCGTGCTTCACGATGTCGCCCTCCTTGAAGGCGATGTGCATGATCTGGCCGTCCACCCGCGACTTCACCGTCACCGTGTTCAACGCCAGCACCGACCCCAGCCCAGTCACGTAGACGGGAAGCGACATCGTCCGCGCCGTCGTGGCCAGGACGGGCACCGCGCGCCCGCCGGGACCACCGGGCCCCGGCGCCGTGCGGGCCGAGAAGTGGCTGCGCAGGACGAGGAACAAGACTCCTGCGCCCAGCAGGGCGAGGACCGCCGCCGCCACGACCGAGCCCGGCCAACGGGTGGGAAGCGCAAGAGGACGCTCTGACATGGAGTCCGTTCGATTTCCGCCGTCGGATAGACCGCCGGACCCGGGCGTCGGGTTACCTGGATCGCGCTCGCTCAGAACTCGAAGTGCTCCCCGAGGACCCCCGACGCGGCGAGCTCCTTGCGCTGGTCGACGTCGTGGGAGACCACGAGCTGGATCGGCTCGCGCTCGGCCATGTCGTGAAGGGTGCGAAACTCCGCGAGGACCTGGTCGCGGTTCTCGTGGATGAAGAAGTCCGTGACCAGCCGGGGCCGGTACCAGAGCTGCCGGATCTGGTCCATGTGCCAGGCCACGTCACCAATGAACAGGAGCTCCTTTCCGCTCGCCAGCCGGACGTAGACCATCTGGCTGCCGGGGGTGTGCCCGGGCGCTTTCACCAGCACCATGCCCGGGGCCAGCGCGTAGTACTGGTCGTAGACGAGCGGCGTCACGTCTTTGCGCAGCGCGTCGGGCAGCTTCACGGCGGCGACCATGGCGGCGTTGCCCAGCTGCTCGCGGGTCAGCACGAGCCGTCCCACCAGCTTCTCCGGATCGGCGAAGCGCGCGATGCCGCCGAGGTGGTCCGGGTGCTCGTGGGTGATCACGATTTTCTTCGCGCCCGCGAGCCCGCGCTGGATCTGGCCCCAGGCGTCGTCGGCGAACGGCGCGCCGGGGCTCATCACGTGCAGCATGTCGGCGTCGAACGCCGAGTCGATCATCGCGAAGCCGTCCGGGTACACGACCTGATACGCGCCGTGACACATCTGGTGCTGCGTCCACAGCGGCTGCCCGGCGAAGATCGCGCCCGCGGGCAGCGACGCCACCGCCACCTGTGCGTAGTTCACGCGCTGCGGCGGATCGCCGGGGATCGAGCTCGCCAGCCGGCGGATCTCCGCGAGGTCGAGCGCGTAGTCGCTCTTCTCCGGCACCTCGGTGCGGCCCAGCAGGTAGCGCGCGCCGCCGAAGGCCAGGCCGCCGAGCACGAGCAGGACGATCAGGATCACCCGGACGACGCGCATGCGGACCTCCCGTACGAGAACCGGGAGGATACCGCTAGGCGCCGAGAATGCGCGCGAGGTGTGCGTTGGTGAGCGCGCCCCGCGGGTCGAGCGCGCGGCGCACGCGCGCGAAGTCCGCCCAGCGCGGGTAGAGCCCGGCGAGCTGCGCGGCGTCGAGCGAATGGAGCTTTCCCCAGTGGGGACGGCCGCCAAACCTCCAGAAGATCGGCTCGATCGCGGCGAAGTAGGGTCGCCAGTCCTCGTCCACGTACTGGTGGATCGAGATGGTGAATCCGTCGCGCGCGTGGAACATGCTGAGCCAGACGTCGTCGCCGCGCACGAAGCGGCACTCGATCGGGAAGCAGACCGGAAGGTCGCGCGCGCGGATCTCGGCCAGCACGGACCGGATGCACTCGGGTCCGGCCGCAGCGGGAACGGTGTACTCCATTTCGTTGAACGGCACCGTGCGCGAATGGGTGAGCACCGCGTGCGACGCGTCGAGATGTTCCGTCGGCGGCTGGTGGAGGAGGAAGGCGTCGTAGAGGCGGCCGCCCACGCCGGGGACGAGCCGGGTGGCGCGGAACAGGCTGCGCAGGAGATACACGGCTTCGGGATCGTCGGCGCCGGTCTTGCGCGGCGGGTCCGTGCTCTCGTTGGTGGCGATCGCCAGCGCGACGTCCGCGTGCGGGAAGGCGTAGAACTCGAAGTGGCGGTTCGCGTCGCGCTCCTGGTCGAGCCCGGCCAGGAGCGCCTCGAGCTCGACGAAGCGGGAGACCTCGAGCGCGCGGAAGGCCGCGCGGTTCGCGAGCCGGACGCGCGTGACCACGCCCAGCGCTCCCAGCGAGGTCCGCGCGGCGTGGAAGACCTCGGCGTTCTCGCGCGCGTCGCAGCGCAGGAGCTCGCCCGACGCGGTGGCGAGGGTCAGCGCGGTGACGCAGGAGGCGAGCGAGCCGAGCGCCGCGCCCGTCCCGTGGGTCGACGTAGCGATCGCGCCTCCCAGCGTCTGGTACTCGATGTCGGGCAGATTGGGCATCGCCTGGCCCAGCGCCGCGAGCGCGGGCCCGAGCTGCGAGAGCCGCGTGCCTGCCCAGACCTCGGCCTCCAGGCTCGCGGCGTCGCTCTCGATCACGCCCGCGAGCGCGTCGAGAAAGACGAGCGTCCCGTCGCTGGGCACGAGCGCGCTGAAGGAATGGCCCGCACCGGCGGGTCTCAGCGGCCCGCCGGTGTCGCGCAGCAGTGCGGCGAGCTCCCGTTCGCTCGCGGGAACCGCGCGCTGCGCCGGCACGCACGACTCGATCCCCGACCAGTTGCGCCAGGGCAGGGCCTGTCCCGGCAACCAGTCGTCGCTGCGCGCCGGACGCTCGTTCCCGCGCGAGCACGCCGAGAGGGCGGCACCGCTCACGCCGGCCGCGAGCGCGCCGCGCAACAGCTCGCGCCGCGTCAGCCTCATCGCTCTTCGCCGCGCGCGCCGCCGGACACGTACGCGACGAGCGCGCGCAGGTCGGCCTCCGAGCATGCACCGCAGCTGCCGAGTGGCGGCATGCCGCGGTAGCCGTTCACGACGCGCGCGAGCAGCACCTGCTCACCCTGTGCCCGCCGCGCGCGCCACGCGTCGCTGTCGCCGACCAGCGGTGCTCCGCTACCCGCGCGCGCATGGCAGGTGGCACAGATCGTCTGGTAGGCGCGAGCCTGCGCAGGCGCGAGTTGCGCAACAGCTGCCGGCTCGCGATCCCCGGCGCGCGAGCAGCTGGACGCGAGACACAGCAGCGCGAGTCCCAGACGGCTCCGCATGCGCGCGTGCTTCCCGGCGATGCGCGCATTCTCGCTGCGCGCGCGAGAGTGGGCAACCGGCGCGTCTCAAGCGACCGCAGCCGGATCCCGATCCTCTTCTGCGAAGGCGATTTCTCGCCAGAGGAGCCAACGCGTGGCCAAGGCCAAGGGCACGGTTGTGATCGGGCTCGTAAAGGCCCTGCGGAAGAACAAGGAGAAGGCCCGGCAGCTGCTGCCCGCGAACCTGATCCACTACCTCGAGGAGCGCATCGTCGTGGCCTCGTGGTACCCGATCGAGGACTACGTCGCGCTGCTGCGCGCGGTCGGCAAGGTGGTCCCGGATCCCAACGGCAACACCTTCATCGAGATGGGGCGGTCCGCCGCACGGGATCACATGGAAGGCACCTACAGCCGGCTGAAGAAGACGGTCAGCCGCCAGGCGGCCTTCACGCTGCTCACCTCGATGTACGACACCGGGGAGATGCGGGTCCTGGAGCGCGCCCCTGGCCACGCGCTGGTCGAGTGGTCGAACTTCGCGCTGCCGACGCGGGAGGTGTGCGAGACCTTCACGGGCTATCAGGCGCAGCGCATGGAGATGCAGGGCTTCGAGGACGTCACCGTGCGGCACATCCGCTGCCGCGCGGACGGCCAGCCGTCGTGCCGCTGGGACCTGTCCTGGAAGGGCCGCGCGATGCTGTAGGTCGTCCGGGGACCGGACCCGGAGAGTTCTGACGATCGCGTGGGCACCCTACCCACGGTTCTCATGACCGCGTGGGCACCCTACCCACGGTTCTCATGATCGCGTGGGCACCCTACCCACGCTCTACCAGTAACGCAGATCCGTGTAGGGCCGGACGATCGGCAGCGACGGGTGTGCCCAGCGCAGGTAGCGCGTCTCGAGCCCTGGCTCGAGTGGCTCGAGCCGCTTGGCCAGCGCGGGCTGGTGGTCGAGCGGCGCCGACAGGAAGTCGCGACCCAGCGCTGCGCTGCGACCCGCGAGCGCGCCGATCAGCTCCGCCATCGCGCCTTCTCCGCCTTCCTCGAAGCCCCAGTCGAGCAGTGACGCGCCCGAGAGCGTGCGCTCCTCGCCGGTCTTGCGGCTGCGGATCCGCTCGCGCAGGTCGCGCCCGCGGTCCCACAGACCCGCACACGCGCGGATGCACCCGCCGGTCTCGAGCACGTGGAAGTCGGGCCAGCCGTACACGGACGGGATCCACTGCGAGCGCTCGCCCCAATAGCCCTCGTCGAGAGCGTCGGCGAGCCGGGTCTCGGTCTGGGGCTGGAACAGGTCGAGTCCGCCGTGCGTTCGGTTCAGCAGCTCCACGCAGCGCGGCAAGTCGGCCGGCCGGCCAGGGCGCATGCCCGCGGGCGCGTCCGAGCCCGCCCGTGCCGGCAGCTGCCAGACGCTGACGGGCAGCCCGGGGACCTGGTTCTCTTCGCGGGGCGTGCCCTCGAAGAAGCCGGGAACGTGCTTCTCCCACCAGCCCACCACCGCGAAGTTGCCCGCGCGCATGATGTCGTACTGCGCGATCGTCGGCCCCGAGACGTTCATCGCGCTCGAAATCATGCGCACCGCGTCGCCCAGACCCATGCGCCGGTAGGACGAGTGCACGCGGAGCGCCTGCCCGTAGCTCACGGAGACGCGCTGCCCGGCGATCTCGACGTTGCGCCGTGCCCAGCCGACGCTGGCGACGAGCACGTTGCCGTCCGCGATCACCTGCAGCTTCACGTTCGTCTGCAGCCGGAACTGCGCGAAGCCGTCGGGCCCGCGCAGCACGGTGATCTCGAGCTCGCCGATCTCCTCGGGCGAGCTCTCCCACAGCTCGCAGAACGCGGCGTTGTCGGCCTCGGTCACCTCGCGCGCGCGCAGGTCGCCCAGCGTGAAGCGCTCGTGCCAGCGGATCTGCTGCTCGACGTCGGCCGCGTCCATCTTGCGCCAGTTCGCCCAGCCGCGGAGCTGCCCGGGGGCGATGCCCGCGCGCAGCGCGCGCTCGAGCAGCTCGTCCGGGACTCCGCGCGCTGCGAGGGTCGCGCGCAGGTCCTCCGGCGTCTCGATCTCGACCTGCTCGCGAGTCCGCCCGGCCACCGCGCGATTCTACGCCGTGTATACTCGCGAGCGGTGCAAATCCACGGTGCGGCGGCGACGGCCCGCCGGCCCCTCGCGCGGCGAGGGGCGATCCGGTGCGACTCCGGAGCCATGCGGTGAGACCCCGCTCTCGAGGACCGCGGACGTCCTCCTTCGAACCCACACCCTGAAGGAGGTTTCGCAATGTATCGGGGCTTCATCTCCGAAATCGGCACCGTCGTCTCCGCAGCTCCGCACGCGCTCGAGCTGCACGCGCCCAAGGCCTGCGCCGCGCTCGCGCCCCGCGGATCGGTCTCGGTGGCGGGCGTCTGTCTCTCCGTGCGCGACGTCGGCTCAGGCGAGCTGCGCGTCGACCTGTCGAGCGAGACGGCGCGGCGCTCCACGCTGTCCGAGCTGCGCCCGGGGACGGCGGTGAACGTCGAGCTACCGCTGCGCGCGGGAGACGCGATCGAAGGCCATCTGGTGCAGGGCCACGTCGATGCGGTGGCCAAGGTGCTGCGCATCGACGACGAACCGAGCGGACGGCGCGTCTGGCTGCGGCCGCCGGTGCGCACGCTCGCGGAGCTGGTGGCGAAGGGATCGGTGGCGCTGGACGGCGTGAGCCTGACGGTCGCGGAGGTGCAGCGCGACCGCTTCTCCGTCGCGCTGATCCCGCTCACGATCGAGGCCACCACGCTCGGCGCGCTCGCGGTGGGCCAGCGCGTGAACCTCGAGGTCGACCTGCTCACCCGACTGGCGCAGCGCCACGAGGGCCAGCTGCACGAGGCCTTCCGGCGCGCCGTCGCGGCGCTGCCCTGGAGCGGCTGGGTGTCGGGGCGGATGGGCGTCGAGAAGGTGGTCGCGCAGATCGCCGCGGGCGGCTGCGCGGTGGTGTTCGACCCGAGCCGCGAGGGCGAGGGCGACGTGATCGCCGGCGGCCGCGCGCTGCGCGCGCAGACGTTCGCCTTCCTGTTGACCCAGGCCTGCGGCCACACCACGGTGCCGTGCGAGCGCGCGCTGCTCGAGCGCCTGGGGATCCCGCCCGTCCCCGGTGGCGGAGATCGCCACGGCACGGCCATGCACGTCTCCATCGATCTGGCTTCCGGCACCGGCAGCGGGGTCTCAGCCGCGGAGCGCGCGGCTACGGTGCGAAGGCTCGCCGATCCGGACGCCCGGCCGGAGGACTTCCTGCGGCCGGGGCACGTGTTCCCGCTCGGTGCGCGTCCCGGGGGCCTGCGCGAGCGTGCCGGCCACACCGAGGCGACGGTGGCGCTGTGCCGGGCCGCCGGTCTGACACCGGTCGGTGTCTGTTGCGAGATCATGTCGCCCGACGGGCCGATGGCGGGTCCGGCGGAGCTCGAGCGCTTTGCGCTCCACTTCGGCCTGCCGCTGATCGAGATCGCGGAGCTCGCCGCGTTCCTCTAGCGGCTCACTCGTGCCGCAACGCCTCGATCGGGTCGAGCCGCGCGGCCTGGCGCGCGGGGAAGTAGCCGAACACCACGCCGACCGCAGCGGAGAAGACGAACGCCAGCAGCACCATCCCCGGCTGGAACACGAAGGGGGCGCCGATCGCGTGTACGCCGATCGCCGCCGCGACGAGGCCGATGACGATACCGACGATGCCGCCGACGGAGGCGAGCACGACCGCCTCGACCAGGAACTGCGTCAGCACCTCGCGCTCGAGCGCGCCGATCGCGAGCCGGATGCCGATCTCGCGGGTCCGCTCGGTGACCGACACCAGCATGATGTTCATGATGCCGATGCCGCCCACCAGCAGGCTCACCGCGGCGACGGCCCCGAGCAGGGCCGTCATCACCCGCGTGGTCGAGGTGAGCGCCGAGGCGATCTCCTTCATGTCGCGGATGGTGAAGTCGTCCTCGCCGCTGGGGCTGTGCCGCCGCTCGCGGAACAGCCGCTCGAGGTCGGTCTGCACCTTCGTGGTCGAGACGCCGTCCTCGGCCGAGATGAAGATCGAGCCGACGTCGGTGTTGCCGGTTAGCGTGCGCTGCAGCCAGCGCAGCGGCACCAGCACCACGTCGTCCTGGTCCTGGCCGAAGCTCGATTCGCCCTTGGCCGAGAGCAGCCCGATCACCAGGCAGGTCAGGTGGCCGAGCCGCATGCGCGAGCCGACTGGGTCCGCGCCGCCGTAGAGCTCGTGGCGCACCGTGTCGCCGAGCAGGCACACGCCCTTGCCCGCGCGCTCCTCGCCCTCGGTGAAGCTGCGGCCTTCGGCGAGCGGCCAGTTGCGCACCACCAGGAACTGGTTGGTCGAGCCGGTGACGGTGGTCGCCCAGTTGTGACTCGCGGCGATCGCCTGGGCCGCCGAGTTGGCGGTCGGCGCCACCGCGGCGACCCCGCGGATCTCGGCCTCGATCGCCTCGGCGTCGACCACCTTCAGCGGCGCCGAGTCCTGGCGCGCGCCGCCGTAGCCCTGGCCCTGGCCGGGGCGGAGCATCAACAGGTTCGTGCCGAGGCTCGCGATGTCGGCGGTGACCTTGGCGGTGGCGCCCGCGCCGATCGTGGTCATGGTGATCACCGCCGCCACGCCGATCACGATGCCGAGCACCGTCAGCGACGAGCGCAGCACGTTGCGGCGGATCGCCACGAGCGCCAGCCGGATCATGCTCCACAACATCAGGCGGCCTCCGAGTCCGAGGTGGAGACGATGTGCCCGTCGAAGAAGCGGATCGCGCGGTCGGTCCAGCGCGAGAGCTGCTCGTCGTGGGTCACGATGATGACCGTGAGCCCGTGCTCGTGATTCAGGCGGCGCAGCAGGTCCATGATCTCGCGGCCGCGTTCCGAGTCGAGATTTCCGGTCGGCTCGTCGGCGAGCAGCACCTGGGGCCGGGTGACGATCGCGCGCGCGATCGCGACGCGCTGCTGCTGGCCACCCGACAGCTCGGCGGGCGTGTGGGTGGCCCAGCCGGTGAGCCCGACCTGCTCCAGCGCCTCGGCCGCGCGCCGCGCGCGCTCGCCCGCGTGCATGCCGCGGTACACCAGCGGCAGCTCCACGTTCTCGCGAGCGGTGCTGCGGCCGAGCAAGTGGAAGCCCTGGAACACGAAGCCGAGATACTGGCGGCGCAGGCGCGCGCGCTGGTCGCGCGACAGCCGCCCCACCTCGACGCCGTCGAAGCGGTACGAGCCGGCGGTCGGCGTGTCGAGACAGCCGAGGATGTTCATGCAGGTCGACTTGCCCGAGCCGCTCGGACCCATCACCGCGACGAACTCGCCATGCCCGATGCGCAGGTCGATGCCGCGCAGCGCGGCGACGGCGGCGTGACCCATGCCGTAGACCTTCGACACGCCGCTGAGCTCGATCACGGGGGACTGCGCGCTCATGGCGCTCAGTCCCGCGCCGAGTTCGAGTCGATCACGAGCTCGGTGTCCGCGGTGACGTCGCCCGCCTTCACCTCGGTCCAGCTGCCGTCGGTCGAGCCCGGCATGACCGAGAGCGCATGCGGGTGCCCGTCGAGCAGCTCGTAGACGCGCGCCTTCTGCGGGCCGTCCTTCTTCTTCTCGGGCGGCTTTGGCGGCGGGCGCCGGCCACTGCCCCAGCGGCGCGTGGGGATCAGCGCCTGCAGCAGCCCCCCGCTGCTCGACCCCTGTTCGGCGCGGACCCCCGCGGGCGGCGCGTAGCGGAGCGCGGCGTTGGGGACGAGCAGGGCGTTCTTGAGCTGCTTCACGGTGATCTCCGCGGTGGCCGTCATGCCGGGCCGCAGCAGCCGCTCGGAGTTGTCGACCTGCAGCACGGTGTCGTAGGTGACGACGCCCGCGAGCGTCTTCGCGCCGTTGCGGACCTGCTTCACCTTGGCGTCGAAGTGGCGGTCCGGCCAAGCGTCCACGCTGAACTTCGCCGCCTGGCCTTCGACGACCTGTCCCACGTCGGCCTCGTCGACGCTGACGATCAGCTCCATGCGCGTGAGGTCCTCGGCCAGGGTGAACAGCACCGGCGCCTGCAGCGACGCCGCGACGGTGTTGCCGGGCTCCACGGCGCGGTTGAGCACGATGCCGTTCACCGGCGAGCGGATGGTCGCGTAGCCGAGGTCGGTCTGGGCCGAGTCGAGCGTCGCCTGGGCCTGCAGCACCGTGGCCTTGTTGTCCTCCACCGCCGCGCGCGCGTTCAAGAGCGCGGCCTGCGCGGTGTCCAGGTCGGTCTCGGCCGGGACCTTGCCGCCGGACAGCTCGCGCACGCGCTGGAGCCGCTTGATCTGGCTCTCGGCCTGGGCCAGGGTGGCCTCGGCCTCCTTCACGTGGGCCCTGGCGGACTCGAGCGCCGCCTTTCCCTGCTGCACGTTCGCCTCGATCTTCGAGGTGTCGAGCCTCGCCAGCTCCTGGCCGACCTTGACCGTGTCGTTGAAGTCGACGGAGACGGTTCGGACCCAGCCGGACAGCTGGCTCGAGACGTCGACCTGGTTGGTGGGCTGCAGCGTCCCCGTCGCGGTGACGAGCACCGTCAGGTCGCCGCGCCGCGCCGCCGTGGTGGTGTAGTGCACGCCGTCGCCGCGGCCACGCAGCGCCAGCAGGAAGAACGCGAGCCCCACCACGACTCCGACACCTGAAAGTGTCACCCAGCGGCGCAGCTTCGCTCCGTTGCCCGTCTCGTCCAGGCCCAGGGTGCGGGCGACGTCGGCGGCCTCGGGGCCATCCTCGCGCAGCTCGCTCATCCCTGCACCTCGGGCGACCAGCCGCCGCCGAGCGCCTTGTACAGCCGGATCAGGTTCTGGGTGACCAGGCCGTTGCTCGCCGCGAGCTGGTCCTGGAGCAGGTAGAGCGAGCGCTGGGAGTCGAGCACGATCTGGAAGTCGATCAGGCCCGAGCCGTACTGGTCCTGCGCGAGCACGAGCGCGCGCTCCGCCGAGGCGGCGGCCGCCGCCAGCGCCTGCCGCCGGTCCTCTTCCTGCGCGAACGCGACCAGCGCGTTCTCGACCTCCTGCAGCGCGCCCAGCACCGTCGCCTTGTAGGTCGCCAGCACCTGGTCGCGCACCGCGTACTCCGCCTCGATGTTCCCCAGCACCTGCCCGCCGGCGAAGATCGTCTGCGTGGCGCTCGCCGCCATCGACCCGGCCCACGCGCCGGCGTGGAACAGGCCGCTCGGCGTGAGCGCGTCCAGGCCGATCGAGCCCAGCGCGTCGAGCGTGGGGTAGGCGCTGGCGGTGACGACTCCGACACGCGCCGTCTCCTCCGCCAGGTTGCGCTCCGCGCGGCGCACGTCGGGGCGGTAGGCGAGCGTGTCGGCGGGGACGCCGACCGCGATCTCGCGCGGGGTGACGGGAATGGGCTTGGGGTCGTGCATCAGTTCGGCCACGGCTCCTGGATTCTCGCCCATCAGCACCGCGATGCTGTCTTCGTCGGCGACGATGGCCTGCTGGAGCGACGGGATGGTCGAGCGGGTGGTCTCCAGGGCGGTGCGCGCCTGCTCGACGTCGAGTTCCGTGGTCAGCCCCGCCTGCGCCCGCCAGTTGGTGAGATCGAAGGTCTGGGACTGCGAGGCCAGCGTGGCGTCGGCGACGCGAAGCCGCTCCTGCAGCGTCCGGGCATCGACGTAGTCCAGCGCCAGCTCGCTGGTGAGCGTGACCAGCGTGTCGCGCAGGTTCTCGAGCGCCGAGTCGCGGGCGGCGTTGGCGGCCTCGAGGTTGCGCCGCAGCCGCCCGAACACGTCGATCTCCCAGCTGGCGTCGAGCGTGGCTGAGTAGAGGTCGACCGCGCCCACCGTCGCGATCGAGCCCGGCCGCGCGGAGATCTTGGTGCGCTCGGCCTGGACGTTGCCGGTCACGGTCGGAAAGAACTCGCCGATCGCGACTTTGCGCAGCGCGCGCGCCTGGCGCACGCTTGCCTGTGCCTGCTGGATGGAGAGGTTGCCCGCGATCGCGCGCTCGACGAGTCCCGTCAAGACGGGATCGTCGAGCGCGGCCCAGAATTTCGCCAGCTGCTCGGGATCGGCCGGCGAGGGGACCAGCCCCCCTTGCAGTGGCGCGTTCCAGGCGACACTCGGCGGTGTCTCAGGGCGCACGTAGTCGGGGCCGACGGCGCAGGCTGTCAGTCCGACTACGGTCCCAAGAGCGAGTGTCCTACGCAGCAGTCACTAAGTCCCTGTATTCGGATTCGCGGTGTTGTTCGGATCGTTGGGGTTCGACCCCTGGTCACCGCCGCGGTGCCAGCGGTGCCAGCGGCCGCCGCCATGCGCGTGCATCTCTTCCTTCAGCTTCGCCCGCTGTGCTGGAGTCAGCTCTGCCCGCACCGCCAGGAGCGTCGTCAGCATGTCCTTGTGAGCTTCCGTGGTGAGCTGGCCGATCACGTCCGCCTGCGCGAGAACCGCGTTCTGGTCGGGCGTGTCCTGGTCCAGCAGTACGCGCATGTCGTCGAACGCCTTGTGCATCTGAGCCTTCAGCTGCTCGCGCTGCGGCTTGGCCGCGTCCAGGATCGCCTGGATCTTGCTCTGCTGGTCGGGCTGGAGCCCGAGCTTCGAGAGCTTGTGCTGCAGCATGCCCATGCCGCCGCCGGGTCCTCCCGGCCCGCCGGGTCCGGGTGGATCCGCGAACGCCGGGGTCGCCAGCAGCGCGAAGAACGTCACCGCGAGCAGCGCGGTGCGAGTCAGCCATCGTGTCGGTCGCATGATCGGACCTCCTTGTCCGCTGATTCGACCCGTCGATCGCGTCCGCGGTTTACCGATCGGCTGCATCGTCGTCCAAGAGAAGCGCCAGGCCTTCGTAGTCGGCCGGCAGATAGTCGGGGCGCTCCGCGAGCTCGCGCGCGAATCCGTCCGGGTCGACGAAGGCGTCGATGCCGGCGCTGCTGACCAGCATGTCTTCGTGCGTCGCGAGTCGCGCCGGCGCGAACAGCCAGAGCGCGGCCGCGGCCGCGAGCGCCGCCGCCGACAGCGCCGGCACGGCGAAGCCGCGCCGGGGCGGCCCGCTGGCCAGCCGCTCCGCCAGCTCGTGCCGCAGCCGGCTCGCGCGCTCGGGCGTCGGCAGCTCCGGCTGGAACTCCCGGCGCATGATCTCGATCCAGCGCTCGTCTTCGCTCATCTCGCGTCCTCTTCCTTCTCGGACCCGTCACCATTCTGTGTCGGCCCGCGCAGATCGCCGAGCTCGCTGCGCAGCGCGACCAGCGCGCGGTGCAGATGGCTCTTCACCGTGCCCACCGCCTTGCCCGACACGTCCGCGGCCTCGGCGACCGAGAACTCCTCGAGGTGCACCAGCACGAAGGCCTCGCGCTGGCCTGCGGAGAGCCGTCCCAGCGCGCGCGCGATGCGCCGGCGCAGCACCGGGTCGCCGCTCGGTCTCCGATCGGGCATGCGCTCGGCTTCCTCGGGGTCGGCGAACAGCCGGCGCAGGCCCTGCCAGCGGCGCTGGCGCTGAACCTCGCGCACCAGGATCCGGTAGAACCAGGTGTCGAGGCTCGACTCGCCGCGGAAGCCGGCGAGCGCGCGATGCGCGCGGAAGAAGGCGTTCTGCACCACGTCCTCTGCGGTGGCGGCGTCGCCGGACAACAGCCGGTAGGCGACCCGCAGCGCGCGCTCGCGCCGGGTCTCCGCGAACGTTGCGAACTCCTCGGCTCGCATGCCGGGAGAAGCGTTCGACTTCAACCGCCCCGCTGCAATTTCCACCGCTGGTTGGACTCCCCTGCGGCGCAGACGGTTTACCGGTTGCGCAACTGCGCCGGCCGTCCCAGCATTCTCCGCCGATGTCCTTCCCGCTGACCCGGCGCGAGCTGCTGAAGGGCGCGCTGGCCTCGGCGGCAGCGGCGCTGCCGCTGGCCACGGTCGCGTGTGGCGGCGGAGCTGCCGGTCCGCTGCAGGTCGGCGGCCTGCCGGTGACCTGCAATCTGACGCTGCCGGTCGCCTGCGCATCGCGCGCTGCCCGGAATCGCGCGGCGGGAGCGGCCGCTCCGGGCGTTGCGTACGAGTACAGCAAGTACAACGGCTGGCCCGAGATCAAGGAGTCGCTGATGGCCGGCAGGGTCCAGGCCGCGTTCATGCTCGCGCCCCTGGTGATGGACCTGGCCGACAAGGGAATCCCCGTGCGGATCGTCTCGCTCGGCCACCGCTCGGGCGCGGTGATCATGGTGCGCAGCGAGTCTCCCTATCAGAGTTTTCGCGAGCTCGCGGGCAAGCGCGTCGCCATCCCGAGCCGCTTCGCAGTCGACTTCCTCTTCCTGCGCAAGATGCTGGCGCAGGAGCAGATGAGCGCGGAGCAGGTCGAGATCGTGGAGATGCCGCCGCCCGACATGCCGGCCGCGCTCTACGCCAACGCAGTCGACGCCTACTGCACCGGCGAGCCCTTCGGCGCGGCCGCCCAGCGCGCGGGCTACGCGCGCCCGCTGCGCATGACGCGCGACGAGTGGCCCCGCTACATCTGCTGCGTGCTGACGGTGCGCGAGGAGCTGATCGCCAACGGCCGCCCGCTGGTCCAGGACCTCGTCGACCACGTGCTGGGTGCGGGGCTCTGGCTCGACGCGCAGCAGGGGAACCGCGACAAGGCCGTCGCGATCGCCGCCGGGCGCGACTACTTCAACCAGGACCCCGAGATCCTGCGCTTCGTGATGGAGCACCCGACCGACCGCGTCACCTACGGGGACCTGCGCATGATCCCCGCCGAGTTCGAGGAGCTGATGCAGCTCTCGCTGCAGGCCGGCACGATCAAGCGCCCGGTCGCAGTCGAGAAGTACCTGGACGAGAGCTTTGCGAGAGATGCCCGACCCGCGCAGATCGAGCTCTAGCCGCGCGCGCCGGCTCGCCGCAGCACTGCTCGCGTGCGCGCTGTGGAGCGCCGCGCCTGCGCGGGCCGCCGACGCACTCCGGGCGGGCGTGTTCGACCCGCCGCGGCAGGCGCCGGACTTCGCGCTCGAGGGCTCGAACGGTGCCGCGCTGCGGCTCGGCGCGTACAGCGGCCAGGTGGTGGTGCTCGCGTTCGGCTTCACCTCCTGCCCCGAGGTCTGCCCCACCACGCTCGCGACCCTGGCCGCGGCCCGGAAGCAGCTCGCGGCCGCGCAGGCGCAAGGCGTTCAAGTCGTGTACGTGACGGTCGATCCCGAGCGCGACGACGCCGTGCGCATGAAGCGCTTCCTCGCGAGCTTCGACGCGAGCTTCGTCGGCGGGACCGGCAGCGAGGAGGCGCTCGCCGCGGTGCGGCGCGACTACGGCATCAGCGCCACCCGGCGCGCGCCCGCGGACGGCTACGGCTTCTCGCACTCGTCGTTCGTGTATCTGATCGACCGCGCGGGGCGCCTGCGCGCCCTGATGCCCTACGGACACAGTGCAGACGACTACGCACACGATCTCGCGATCCTGCTGGCGGAGTGATCGGGCGCGGCGCGCGAGCGCCGCGCTCGCGCTCGCGGCGCTCGCGGGCCTGGTCTGGGCGGCGCTCGCACCGGTCCACGTCGACTCGCGCGAGCAGGCCTTCGAGATCCCGCCCGGCACCTGGGCGCGGCGGATGGCCGGCGAGAAGAAGGAGATCCTCCCCGCGGAGATCCGGCTCACGCTGGGGCTTCGCGACGTCCTGCTGCTGCGCAACCGGGACGAGGTGCCGCAGGTGTTCGGCCCCACCGTGCTGATGCCCGGCCAGAGCTTCCGACTCCCGTTCGGGCAGGCGGGCAGCTATCCATTCGCGTGCACTGCCCACCTGAGCGGGCAGCTGCTGGTCGTCGTCGATCCCGCGCCCACCACGCCGTGGGCCCGGCTACGATGGCGTGCGAGGTCTCTCCTGGGGTGGTGAACAAGCTCAAGCAGGCGGCTCCGTCGCTGGCCGCGATCGCGGCGCTGCTCTCGGCGTGGACCGCGCTCGTGCTCGCATCGCACAGCGCGATCTTCCCCACGCCCTGGCAGGTCGTGCGCGGCACGGTCGAGCTCGCCGCCGACGGCAGCCTGTGGCGGCACATCGGCGCGTCGCTCTTCCGCGTCGCGGTGGGCTTCTCGCTGGCGGTGGCGTTCGCGGTGCCGCTCGGGCTGTGGATGGGCTGGGTGCGGAGCGCGTTTGCGACGCTGAACCCGATCTTCCAGATCCTGCGCCCGATCTCGCCGATCGCCTGGATCCCGATCGCGATCCTCTGGTTCGGCGTGGGCGACGCCTCGCCGATCTACCTGATCTTCATCTCCTCGGTGTTCCCGATGGTCGTGCAGACCACGGTCGGCGTGCACACGATCGAGCCGCGCTACCTGCGCGCGGCGGAGAACTTCGGCGTCTCGCGCGCGACGCTGTTCCGCCAGGTCGTGTTCGCCGCGGTGCTCCCGCAGATCATCGTCGGCATGCGCATCGGGCTCGGGGTGGCGTGGCTGGTGGTGGTCGCGGCGGAGATGATCGCGCTGCACTCGGGACTCGGGTACCTGATCATCGACTCGCGCAACGCGGGCAACCGCTACGACCTGGTGATCGCGGGCATGATCCTGATCGGGCTGATCGGGCTCCTGCTCGACGGCGGCATGCGCCTGCTCGAGAGCCTCGAGTCGGTGCGCTGGCGCTTCGGCGATCCGACGCGGCGGGCCGATGCCTAGCCCCGCGCTCGAAGTCCGCGACCTCTGGCTCGACTACCCGTCGCAGTCGGGCAGCGAGCCCACGCGCGTGCTCGAGGGGATCGACTTCGAGGTCACGACCGGCGAGTTCGTGTGCATCGTCGGCCCGTCGGGCTGCGGCAAGTCGACGCTCTTGAACGTGCTCGCCGGCTTCCTCGCGCCGACGCGCGGCGAGGTGCTGGCGCAGGGCGAGCCGGTGCGCCGGCCCGACCCGCGCCGCATCTTCGTGTTCCAGGAGGACGGCGTCTTTCCCTGGCTCACGGTCGAGGGGAACGTCGGCTTCGGGCTGTCGCGCGCCGGCCGCGACGAGCGCGAGCGCGCGGTCGCCCACTACCTGGAGATGGTCGGTCTCGCCGGCTTCGAGCGCGCGTACCCGCGGCAGCTGTCGGGCGGGATGCGCCAGCGCGTGGAGATCGCGCGCGCGCTCGCCGCCCGCCCCGACGTGCTGTTCATGGACGAGCCATTCGGTGCGCTCGACTACCTGACGCGGCTCAAGATGCGCGCCGACCTGCTGCGCATCTGGGCCCAGGAGCGCAAGACGGTGCTGTTCGTCACCCACGACATCGAGGAGGCGGTGCAGCTCGCCGACCGCGTGCTGGTGATGAGCCCGCGGCCCGCGGCGGTGCGCCGCGTGATCGAGATCGCGCTGGCGCGGCCGCGCCAGCTGGGCTCGGCCGAGGCCGTCCGCGCCCGCGACGCGATCTTCGCGGGGATGGGCGTGTCGGATCTCGGCGGCGCCCCTGGCCCGGCCGCGCCCGTCGAGGAGAGGCTCGACGCGAGCGTGATCGTGATCGGTGGCGGCCCCGCCGGCTCGATCCTCGCCTCGTATCTCGGCGGCGCGGGCATCGAGCAGATCCTGCTCGACCGCGCGCTGCACCCGCGCCGTCACGTGGGCGAGTCGCTGGTCTGCTCCACCACGCGCGTGTTCGGCGAGATCGCCTTCCTCGACGCGCTCGAGCAGGGCGGGTTCGTGCACAAGCGCGGGGCGGTGTTCACCCTCGACGAGGGCCGGCGCGAGGTGGCGCTGCCGTTCCTCGCCATGCCGGAGCTCGGCATCGGGCAGGAGCACACCTACCACGTCGATCGCGCCCGCTTCGACGAGCTCCTGCTCGCGCACGCCGCGGGCCGGGGCGCGGCGATCCGCCAGGGCGCCGAGGTCGAGCGGGTCGAGCTCGGCGCGGGCGCTCCGTGCGTGCGCGTCGCCGGGAGCGACGTGCCGCTGCGCGCGCGCATCGTCGCCGACGCCAGCGGCCGCGCCGCGCTGCTCGGCCGCCAGCTGCACACGCGCCGCAGCGACCCGCGGCTGAACCAGATCGCCGTGCACGGCTGGTTCCGCGGCGTCGACCGCGGGCCGGGCGAGACGGCCGACTGGATCCACATCCACGTGCTCGCTGCACCGCGCGCCTGGGCCTGGCAGATCCCGATCAGCGCCGAAGTGACCTCGGTCGGCGTGGTCTGCGAGGGACGCGCGGGTCTCGCGCGCGACGACAGCGCCGAGCGCTTCCTCTCGCGCGCGATCTCCGCCCATCCGCTGCTCGCCGCGCGCATGGCCAAGGCCGAGGCGCTCCACCCGCTGCAGGTCGAAGGCAGCCAGAGCTACTTCGGCGAGCGGCTCGCGGGCTCGGGCTGGATCGCGGTCGGCGACGCGGCGCAGTTCGTCGACCCGGTGTTCTCCTCGGGCGTCTCGGTCGCCGCGGAGTCTGCGCGGCTGGCCGCGCAGGCGATCCGCGACGCGCTCGCCGACCCGACGCACGCAGCGGAGCGCTTCGCCGAGTACGACCAGACCGTCCGCCGCGGCGGCGAAGTCTGGCGCGAGCTGATCCTGCTCTTCTACCGCATGCCGTCGCTGTTCCTGGGCCTGCTCGAGGACTCTGCGACCCGGCCCGTGCTGCAGGCGCTCCTGCAGGGCCGCGTGTTCGAGAGCCGCGACGCCGACGCGCTTTCCGAGCTGCAGGCGCACGCGCTCGCGCTCGAACGCGGGGCCGTGCGCTAGTCGTCCAGGAGCTGCCGGGCTGCGGCGGCGCCCGATGCCGCGGCGGCCGCGAACGCAACCCCGTCGTAGCTCATCCCGCACAGGAGCGGTCCGCCCCAGGCGCGCAGACGCTCGCGCAGCGCGCGGGTCCGCTCCGGATGGCCGACGTCGTACAGCGGGATTCCCGCCGGCCAGCGCGCCACGTCGAGCAGGGTCGGCTCGCGCGCCGCGCCGAGCAGGCGCATCAGCGCCGGTGCGATCTCGCGCGCGAGCGCGGCATCGGACGCGCCGTGCAGCCCGCTCGCCGCGAACACCGAGAGCAGGAGTGCGCCGGCGGCCGCGCGGCCCGGGAACAGATTGCCGGGCATGAGACAGCCGATGAACGGCAGCCGCTCGCGCTGCGGCGCGAGGATGCCCAGCAGCGGCCAGCGTTCCGCGCACGCCGCGTCTTCGAGCGCGAAGCTCGCGAGCACCTGCGGCTGCGTCGGGTAGTCCTCGAGCAGTGCGGTGTCGGGAAGCTCCAGCACGCGCGCCGCTGCGGCCGGTGGGAGCGCGAGCACGAGTCGCTCGCAGTCGAGCTTCGCGCCGGAGTCGAGCTCGAGCTCGAAGCCGGCGCGAGTCTTGCGCGCGCGCCGGAGCGCGGAGCGCGTGCGCAGCCGCGCACCCAGCCGCTCGGCGAGCCGCTGACACAGTCCGCCCAGCCCGAGCTCGGTCGAGATCACGCGAGGCCGCGCGGCGCCGGACCCGCGCAGGCTGCGCAGGACGAGGCCCGTGAAGCGCCCGCCCGCGGCTGCGAGCCGCGCCGCGAGCTCGGGGAACGCGGCTTCGAAGCCGATCCGCTCGGCGCTCGTGCCGTAGACGCCCAGCGTCATGAGATCGGCGAGCCGCTCCGCCACCGCGGCGCCGAATCGCTCCTCGACTAGCTGGCGCACGGTGCGCGGGGCGCGCCCGACCGGCCGCAGCGGCTCCGCCAGGACGCCGAGCAGCGCGGCGACGGGCAGCACCCGACCCGCGAGCAGCGCGCGCGGGCTCGGCGGCAGCACCACAACCTCGCCGTCAGCGACGAACGCCGGCGACGCACGCCGGGCCTCGACGGGCGCGAGCCCGGCGCGCTCGATCAGCGCCAGGAGCTCGGGATTGGCGCGCACCGTGTTCGGTCCGCGTTCGACCAGATACCCGCCGATGCGCACGGTCTCGGCGGGGCCCCCCGCGCGCGGCTCGGCCTCGAGCACGACCACGTCGTCGCAGCCGCGCGCGACCAGCTCCGTCGCGCAGGCGAGACCGGCGATGCCGGCGCCCGCGACGACGATGCGGGCTCCGTTCAACCGCCCGCTTCCTGCCCGGTGCGGACGAACGTCGCGACGGCCTCCACCGGCGTCGACGGCAGCACGCCGTGACCCAGGTTCAACACGTGCCCGCGCGCCTTCCGCCCCGCGCGCGTGAGCTCGCGCACCGCGCGCGCGATCGCCGGGAGCGGTGCGAGCAGCGCCGTGGGGTCGAGGTTCCCCTGCAGCGAGACCCGCTGGCCGATGCGAGCGGCGGCCTCGCCCAGGTCGACGCGCCAGTCCAGCGACACCACGTCGGCGCCGAGCTCGGCGAGCTCGTCGACCAGGTGCGCGGCGCCGCGCGCGAACACGATCACCGGCGGGCGGTCGGGTCCGAGCCGCGCGAGCACGTCGCGCAGCGCGCGGCCAGCGAACTTCTCGAAGCGCGGGCGATCGAGCACGCCGGCCCAGGTGTCGAAGATCTGAACGCAGTCTGCGCCCGCGGCGATCTGCAGCCGCAGCGTCTCGGCGCAGATTTCCGCCATCCGCTCCAGGATGCGCAGCACCGTGTCGGGCTCGCGCCACGACAGCGCGGAGAGCACCTCGACCTCGCGCGAGAGCTTCGGCTCGGTCGCGTATGCCGCCAGCGTCCAGGGCGCTCCCGCGAAGCCGACCAACGCCGCGCGCGAGCCGAGCTCGCGGCGCAGGCGGCGCAGCGCCTCGCAGGTGGGCGCGATCGCCGGCTCCACGTCGCCGTGCAGCCGCTCCAGGTCCGCAGCGCTGCGCAGCGGGTTCGCGAACGTCGGCCCGGGCGAGTACGAGAGCTCGAGGTCGCCGGCGCGCAGCGGCAGCATGATGTCCGAGAACACCACCACGCCGTCCATGCAGAAGCGCCGGTGCGGCTGCAGCGACACCTCGACCGCGAGCTCGGGCGAGTCGCACATGTCGAGGAAGCTCGACTTCTCGCGGATCGCCCGGTACTCGGGCAGGTAGCGGCCGGCCTGGCGCATCAGCCAGACCGGCGCACGGTCGACCGGCTCGCCGCGGCACGCGCGCACGAAGCGGTCGCGCGGCGTGAGCTCGCTCCCCCGGCTGCCGGCATCGGACACGCGCGGAGGATACGCGCCGCTCAGCGCGCTCTGCCAGCCGCGCGCGGCGCGGGGAACGCGCGCGAGCGGGCGTTGTGCGCCGCGCGCGTCACGTGCGGGCTGTCGCGCACGAAGAACCGGTAGGGCAGCTCGGCCGAGCGGCTGATGCCGATGCGCGCGCCCGCCCGGATCTCGAGCGGGGTGGCACAGGGGTCGCGCTCGAGCCGCAGCGGTCCGCGTAGGCCGTCGGCGCCGTCGTGTGCGAGCTCGATCGCGAACGCCTCGGCCAGCTTCCCGGGTCCGCTCGCCAGCTCGCGTCCCGAGCGGCCGTGCCGCAGCGCGCGCATCGTCTCCTCGCCCTGGAGCGGCTCGGCGGCGCGCAACAGCACCGCGGCGGCCGAGCCGACCGGCTCGCAGACGACGTTGGCGCAGCGGTGGATGCCCATGCTGCGGTACACGTAGAAGTGTCCTGGCGGCCCGAACATCGGCCGGTTCCGCCGCGTCGGCCCGCGGTGCGCGTGCGAGGCCGCGTCGCTGCCGTCGCCGAGGTAGGCCTCCACCTCTACGATGCGTCCCACCAGCCGCTCGCCGCCGGGAAGCTCGTGGATCAACAGCAGCCCGAGCAGCTCGGGCGCGACCTCGAGGCAGGGGCGGGCGAAGAACGCGCGCGCCAGCCGCATCACGTGTCCGGGACGTCGAGCCGCCGGCGCGAGCGCGCCGCCGCTTCGACGCCCGCCCAGCCGTAGCGCATCGGGGCCAGCCGCAGCTCGGCCCAGGCCAGCAGCTGGTCGCTCCAGTGGGGGCTCGCGGGGTCGCCTGAGACCCCGTGCGGCACGATCCAGCGCGAGCGCTCCCAGTCGCCCAGGTCGAACACGTAGCGCGCGACCGAGACGGTGGTCGCGCGCAGCCCGAAGCCCGGCGTGGTCGCGCTACACAGAACGGTGTCGCCGTCGCCGGCCATCGGCACGAACGGCGGAAGCGCGAGCGTGCGCGCCTCGGGCAGGTCGACGGCGAGCGGGTGCCAGCTGAACGTGCGATGGACGCGCCCGAGCTGCCAGCCGTCCGGCTCCGGGCCCAGGCGCGCCTCGAGGAACGCGAGCGCGCGCTCGAAGGCGGCGGCGACGAGCGCGCCCCAGTCGAAGGCCTCGCGCGGCGAGGGTGGGACGAAGCGCGCCCGCAACAAGGCGGGCAGCGCGTTCCACGCGAAGGCCAGGCGCTCCGCGGCGGGAGCGGACTCGCCGAGGGCGCCGAGCCCGGCGGCGGTGAGCCCGAGCGCGTCGCCCGCGAGCACCGTGAGCTGTTCGCGGAAGGCGAGGTAGAGCGCGGCCGCGACGGAGTCCGCGCGCATGCGGAAGTCCCAGGCGCGCAGCCGGGCGAGCGCGTCGAGCGCGTGCGGCGCCGCGGGCCGAAGCCCGGCGAGCGCCGCCACGAAGAGCGGCGCGACCTGCGACTCGTCGTCGGCGTGAATCGCCGCCATGTCCTCGGCGCTCGCGCGCTCGAGCGGCTCGAGCCGCGCGTGGATCCGGCGCACGCGGCTCGGCCCCGAGAAGTCGAGCCCCAGGTAGGGCGAGTCCGCGCCCGCGGGCCGGTTGTTCGCCGCTGCGAGGATGCCGCGCGACGGGTCGACGCTCGTGGGGAGCGCGTCGAATGGCACCGTTCCGTGCCAGGCGTGCTCCGGCTTCCAGCCCGGCACCGGCGCCCAGCGGCTGGCCGGTGCCCGCACCGGCACGCGGCCGCGGAAGCGGTAGCGGATCGAGCCGTCGACGTCGGCGCAGATCAGGTTGTTGCACGGCAGCACCCAGCGTTGCTGCGACGCGTCGAGCTCCGCGGCGCTGCGCGCCTCGAGCATCGGCAGCAGGCAGTCGAAGGTCGAGTCCGGCTCGGCGAGCGTCGGCCAGGCGAGCGCGATGCCGGCACGCTGGGCGCGCCCGCCGAACGCGATCGGCCCGCGCGGAGTGGCGACGACCTCGATCGCCACCGGCGAGGCGCCGCGCACCGCAATCGTCTCGGTCCGCAGCGAGGCGCGCGCCAGCTCCTCCGCGCCGAGCCGCTCCACGAACAGGTCCTGGTCGTCGGCCAAGCCGTGCGTGATCGACCACGCGACGCGCGCGCTGTGCGCGAAGTGCGGAAAGGCGGGGACGCCGGCGAAGGAGAAGCCGATCACGTCGAAGCGGTCGCAGCGCAGGTGGTTCTGCCAGTAGGTGTTGGGCAGCTCGAAGCTGCGGTGCGGATCGCCCGCGACGAGCGGCCTCCCCGACGCGGTGCGCGAGCCGGCGAGCGCCCAGTGGTTGCTACCGCCGTCGCCCGGCGCGAGCGCGGCCAGCCCCTCGAGGCACGGCTCGAGCTCCGCGGCCAGCGCCGCCGCCTCGCGCTGCGCGGCGCCGGGCGGGACCGAGAGCGTCTCGCTCCGCTCGCCGAACAGCGCGGCCACCAGCTCGGGCCCGCGCTCGCGCAGCACGGCGCCGCGCCAGAGCTTGCGATACAGCGGCTCCATGAACGCGTGCCGCAGCTTGTACACCGCCAGGCTGTGCCAGGGGAGCCAAGGCTCGGGAGTGACTCCCGCCAGCGCGAACTCCGGCGGCAGCGCGGGTCGGCTCGCGAGATACGCGTTCACGCCCGCGGCGTAGGCCTCGAACATGGCCCGCGTGTCGGCGCCGAGCTCCGCGAAGTCGCGCTCGCACGAGCGCGCCAGGCCGATGCGGCGCATGAACGCGTCGCGCTCCAGCGCGACGGCACCCACCGCCTCCGCCCAGCGGCCACATGCGCGACGCCGGTCCTGCTCCATCTGCCACGAGCGGTCCTCGGCGCAGGCCCAGCCCTGCCCGAAGAACGCTTCGGCGAGCGATCCGCCGCGGACGTGCGCGATGCCGAGCTCGTCGCGCAGGATTTCGACCGAGCCCGCCACCCGCGGCCGCAGCTACTTTCCCAGCGCTCCGCGCTCGCGCAGCGCGCGGATCTCCTCGGCGGAGAGCCCGAGCTCCGCCAGCACCGCGTCGGTGTGCTCGCCCAGGCGCGGGGGCGGCCCCTGCGGGCCGACGGCAGCAGCGGAGAACTCGAGCGGCGTCGCGACGGCCTGGAACCGGCCTTCGCCGCCCGCCTCGGGCACCGAGACGATCCCGTCCATCGCCTGGACCTGCGGGTCGGCGACGACCTCGTCCTGGTTCTGCACCGGCGCCCACCACAGGTCGACCTCGTCGAAGCGGCGGCTCCACTCCGCGAGCGTGCGCGTCGCGAAGATCGCGTCGAGCAGCTCCACCAGCGCGTGCGCGTTCTTGCGCCGCTCGCGCGCGCTCGCGAAGCGCGGATCCGCAGTGAGCTCGGGCCGTTCGACCGCGCGCGCGAGCTTGGGCCAGTGGCGCTCGGCCTCGAGTCCGAGCAGCCAGAACCAGCGCCCCTGCGAGCAGCGGTATTGGTTCAAGACCGGGTTCAGCGCCTCGCCGCGGGGCAGCGACGGTGCGACCGTGCCGAAGCGCAGCCGGATGCCCGTGTCCCAGCCCACGCAGTAGAGGCCGGTGCGCAAGAGCGACGTCGCGACGCGCTGGCCTCGGCCCGTGCGCTCCCGCTGGTAGAGCGCGGCCATGATCCCCGAGACCAGGGCCAGCGCGGTCACGTGGTCGCCGAAGCCGCCGCGGATGCCGTGCGGCTCGACGCCGGGCGGGAACATGATGTGCTCGGCGCCGGTGCGCGCCCAGAACGCGCCGACGTCGTAGGCCGCGCGATCGCGCTCCGGGCCGCGCAGTCCGTAGCCGGTGACGCTCCCATACACCAGCCGGGGACACTCCGGAGCGAGTGACTCCCAATCGAGGCCGAGCTTCTCCAGCGCGTCGGGCCGCAGGTTGGTCACGAACACGTCCGCTCCGACGACCAGGCGGCGCGCGAGCCTGCGCGCCTCGGGGTCGCGCGTGTCGAGCACGACGCTGCGCTTGCCGCGGTTGTCCAGGTCGAAGGGCGGGCTCTTGGGCTCGCGCAGCCCGGCCAGCGCCATGAACAGGCTGCGGCAGGGGTCGCCCTCGGGCGGCTCGATCTTCACCACCTCGGCGCCCCAGTCCGCGAGCACCCCGCCGGCGCCCGGTCCCGCCACCCAGACCGCGAGCTCGACCACGCGCAGCCCGCGCAGGATCACGCCGGCTCCGTCGGCCGGCCCGCGGCCGCGCGCAAGATCTCGGCGGTGTGCTCGAAGAACAGCATGTGGCCCTCGCCGGGGTAGAGATGGAGCTTGGCGTTGGGGATGCGGTCCGCCTGGTAGCGGCCGTGCGACACCGGCACGTTTCGGTCGGCGTCTCCGTGCCAGACGTGGACGGAGGCGGAGATGTCCTCGAGCCGGAAGCCCCACGGGCGCGCGAACAGCGCGAAGTCCTGGGCCGCCGCGCGCGCGGCCGTCGGCGGGGCTTCGCGCGCCTCACCGATCAGCACGTCCACCACTTCGCGCCGCGACAGCACCCGGCGGTCCGACTCGGGCAGGCTGCGGAGCAGCGAGTCGAGCGCGCGGTCGGGGAAGCGGCGCAGCGCGAACAGCGACAGCGCCATCATCGGCAGCACCAGCAGCGGCGACTGCCGTGCCAGCGCGAAGTTGAGCTTGTTCGGGCCCACCATGCCGTCGGTCCGCGCGGGCGCTTCGGGAGGCGCGACGCCGGAGACGATCGCCGCACCCAGCAGCCGGTCGCCGAGCGCGTGGGCGCAGACGGCGGCGTGCGGCCCGCCGCCCGAGACGCCGAACACGCCGAAGCGCGCGAGACCGAGGTGCGCGGCGAGCTCCGCGACGTCGCGCGGCCAGTCGACCAGGCGCCGGTACGGGTCGTACCGGGAATGGCCGTAGCCGGGCCGGTCCGGCGCGATGACGCGCACGTGTTCGGCGCGACCGGCCTCGTCCCAGGGAGAGATCTGCCGGTGCGAGCCGGGAGTGCCGTGGAAGCCGAACACGGGCGTCCCCTGCGGGTCGCCCCACTCCGCGAAGGCGAGCTCGCGCCCGCTCTGGAGCTCGAGAACCGTGAGCGCGTGCGACGCCGCCATCCCCGTCCTCCCAGGGTTCGGACTCTAACATCGCGCAGTTGCGCATGGAGCCAGCGTGTATCATGCCCTCGGGAGTCCGGATGAACCGCTACGGCATGACGATCCCGCTCGACGGCGTCCCGCTCGCGGAGCAGCGCGAGTGGATCCAGGAGCTGGAGCAGCTGGGCTACACCGACGTGTGGTCGGCCGAGGCGGGTGGCTACGACGGGCTGACCCCGCTCGCGCTCGCCTCGACCTGGGCGCCCCGGCTGCGGCTGGGCGTCGCGATTCTGCCGGCGTTCACGCGCGGGCCCGGGCTGCTGGCGATGAGCGTGGCGTCGATGTGCCAGGCAGCGCCCGGGCGCTTCGTGGTGGGCATTGGCACTTCGTCGGACGTGATCGTCGAGCGCTGGAACGGCATCCCCTTCGCCAAGCCCTACCAGCGGGTGCGCGACACCGTGCGCTTCCTGCGCAAGGCGCTCGCGGGCGAGAAAGTGGGCGAGGACTTCGAGAGCTTCTCCGTCTCCGGCTTCCGGCTGGGCGTGAAGGTCGAGCCGCAGCCGAAGATCCTGATCGCCGCACTGCGTCAGGGGATGCTCCGGCTCGCGGGCCGGGTCGGCGACGGCGCCATCATCAACTGGCTCTCGGCCGACGACGTGAAGAAGGTCGTGCCGTTCGTGCGCGAGGGCGGCGCCAACAAGGAGATCGTCGCGCGCATCTTCGTCGCGCCGAACCCGAACAAGGCGCAGGTGCGCGGCATGGCCAAGTTCGCGATCGCCGCCTACCTGAACGTGCCGGTGTACGCCGCCTTCCACGAGTGGCTCGGCCGCGGCCCGAAGCTCGCGGGCATGTGGGACGCCTGGAAGCGGGGCGACCGCAAGGCCGCGGTGGCCGCGATCCCCGACGAGGTGGTCGACGAGCTGATCGTGCACGGCAGCCCGGACCAGTGCCGCGCGCACATCCAGCGCTACGTGGACGCCGGCGTCGACACCCCGGCGTTGGCCATACTTCCGCTCGGCGTGGACGCGCGCCAGGCGACGCGCGATCTCGCGCCCAAGAGCTGAGACGAGAGGAGACCGCCATGGCGGCAGCAGCGAAGGGAACCGTGGTCCACTCCGTGACGGGCAAGATCAAGCCCGAGAAGCTGGGCCGGACGCTGATGCACGAACACGTGCTGATCGGCTACCCCGGCGGCGAGGTCGACTGGATCCGCCCCGGCCGCGGCAAGCGCGAGATGCGCAAGATCGCCGCCGACAAGATCGAGGAGATGAAGGACGAGGGCATCAAGTCGATGATCGACCCGTGCCCGATCGACCTGGGCCGCGACATCGAGTTCATCGCCGAGGTCGCCTCCAAGGCGAAGTTCAACATCATCGCGGCCACCGGCCTGTACCACGAGCACGAGGGCGGCGCGCCCTACTGGAAGACGCGCACCGCCTTCGGCGGCCCGCAGGAGAACGCGATGGCCGAGCTCTTCATCAAGGAGCTCACCGACGGCGTGGGCAAGACCGGCATCAAGGCCGGGATCATCAAGATCGCCACCAGCGCGGGCGTAATCACCGACTACGAGAAGACCGTGCTCAAGGCCGCGGCGAAGGCGTCGATCGAGACCGGCGCCCCGATCACGAGTCACACCGACCGCGGCACCATGGGGCCCGACCAGCAGAAGTTCCTGGTCGAGCAGGGCGTGCCGCCGCACCGGATCGTGATCGGCCACTCCTGCGGCACGAGCGACCACGAGTACCACATGAAGATCGCGCGCGGCGGCTCGTACCTCGGCTTCGACCGTTTTGGCCTCGACATCATCCACCCCGACAAGGAGCGCGTGTCGTCGCTCTTGAAGCTGATCAAGAAGGGCGCCGGCGACCGCGTCGTGGTCTCGCACGACTCGGTCTGGTGCTGGAAGAACACCCCGATCCCGCAGAACGTGATCGACGAGATCGAGAAGATCTGGACGCCCTCGCACTTCACCAAGCGCATCGTCCCCGAGCTGCTCGCCGGCGGCGCGACCCAGGCCGACATCGACACGCTCCTGCTCGACAACCCGCGCAGATACTTCCAGGGCGAGAAGCTCTCTGCGCTGGCGTAGCGTCTTCGCCGCCGCGCTGGTGCTGGCGACGTCGTTCGCAGCGCGGGCGCGTGCGGACGAGACCGCGTGGCACAAACGCGAGGGCACGCTCGAAGCGATGCTGGTGCTGACGAACCAGATCGACGACTTCCTGGGACAGTGGACGAGGCCGAACGATGCGTCGCATCCACCCGAGCTCCACCGCGTGACGGCAGCGAAGCTCGGCGACCAGATCACCGCTCTCGTGCTGCTGAGCGGGTGTTCCCCGGATCCAGACGGGAGCTGTCATGCGGACGTCGACTTCACGGTGCTCGGGCCGTCCGGCAGCTCGCTCGGCTCGCGGAACGGCGCCGAGCTGTGGCACGGTGCGCCGCCGAGCGTGCCGCCGAAGCCGCACACCGTGGTCGGCAGGGCACGGCTGGACCTCGGTCTCGAGAAGTCGGACCCGACCGGCGTGTACCGGATCCGCGCCGTCGTGCGCGACGGGGTGACCCACAAGCACGTCGATCTCGAGCAGACGCTCGACGTCTCCGCCGCTCACTGACTCACTCCGGAAACGCCGCGAACAGCTCCCGCAGGGTCGCCATCCGTTCCACGAAGCCGAAGCGGCCGGCGCGCATCTCCTGGGCGGCGTCGAGGAAGGCGCGCAGCGCCACGCGCGAGAGGCCGCCGCCGATGCTGACGCGGCGCACGCCCAGCTCGCGCAGCTCGTCCAGCGTGATGGTCGGGTCGGCGAAGCCCATGACGACGTTCAGCGGCCGCGCGACCGACTCCACGACGGTGCGGATCTGCTCGCGCGTGCGCAGCCCGGGCGCGTAGAGCACGTCCGCGCCGGCCTTCTCGAACGCCTGCAGCCGGCGGATCGCCTCGTCGAGCGTGCCGACGCCGTAGAGCAGCTGCTCGGCGCGCGCGGTCAGCACGAACGGGACGGGCAGCCGGCGCGCCGCCTCCGCCGCCGCCTGCACCCGCTCGACCGCGAGCGAGAAGTCGTAGATCGGCGCGGCGGGATCGGCGCTCGCGTCCTCGATCGAGCCGCCGGCCGCACCGCAGGCGCAGGCGTCGCCGATCATCCGGGCCGCCTCGTCGGGATCGTCGGCGTAGCCGTTCTCGAGGTCTGCGTTCACGGGGAGCGGCGTCGCTTCGCACAGCGTGCGCAGGTTGTCGAGGATCTGCCGCCGCGTCGCGCGGCGCCGCCCCAGGAGGTTCGCCGCGCCGAGGCTCGTGCTGGCCAGCGCTTCGAAGCCGAGGTGGGCGAGCAGTCGGGCGGTGCCCGCGTCCCAGGGGTTGGGAAGGAGCAGCGGCTCGGGCCGTTGGTGCAGGGCGCGGAAGCGGGTCGTGCGTTCGTGGTGTGGGTTCATGGGGGCGAGGCTGGGGCAGCGGCGTAGATCAGTCCAATGCATAGATCTGAATCGATCCATCTGTACAATGCATGGATGACCCTCGACGAGCTCGAGTCCTTCGTCGCCATCGCCGGCGGAGCCGGCTTCACCGAGGCCTCGCGGCAGCTCCATCGCTCCCAGCCTGCGATCAGCCGGCGCATCCGCCAGCTCGAGCAGGCGCTCGACGTGCGACTGTTCGAGCGCGTGGGCCGGGGCTCCCGCCTCACCGACGCCGGCCGCGCGCTCCTGCCCCACGCGGAGGCCGCGCTGGCATCCGTGCGCGACGGCGAGCGCGCGGTGCGCGAAGCGGGGGAGCGGGCGGAGGCGCCGCTCCGGCTCGAGCTCGCGATCGTCGGCACGCTCGCCGACCGCCCGCTCGTCGAGGCGCTGCGCAAGCTGCGCCGGCGCTTCCCCGGCGCGGCCATCGCGCTCCGCACCGCCAACAGCCGCGAGGTGAGCGCCTTCGTGCGGCGCGGCGAAGCCGACCTCGGGCTGCGCTACCACCGCGACCCAGACCCCCGGCTCGAGTGCCTCGCGCTGGGCGCGGAGCGGCTGTTCCTGGTCGTCCCCCCCGAGCACCCGGTGCGCACCCGGCGCGTCGCGAGCCTCCGGGCGTTCGCATCCGATTCCTGGCTCGGCTTCCCCGTGCGGGCGGACAGCCCCGAGGGATCGCTCGAGCGGACCCTCCTCGCGGCCGGGATCGAGCGGCCGAGCGTCACGCCGGTCGACAGCCTGACCGCCCAGAAGCGGCTGGTGGAGGCGGGGCTCGGGGTCGCGCTCCTGCCGCGAAGCGCGTTCCGCGAGGAGCTCGGGCGCGGCAGCCTGCGCGCGATCGAGGTCGCGAATCTCGGCGCGGTCCAGCCGGTGTTCGCGGTGCTGCGGCGGCGCGGGCTCAGGAGTCCGCTCGCTCTCGCCCTGCTCGAGCGGCTGCAAAAGCCGGACGCTTTCTCGCACGCCTCCAGATAGAATGCGCGCACTTTCTGGGACTGGGAGGTCGCATGCGGGTTCTGCTCATCAACCCCTCGTACCCGTTCGAGGAGTTTCCGCGGCTGCTGGTCACGCTGCCGTACGTCGCATCGGCGCTGCAGGCCGAAGGTCACGAGGTCGAGATCCTCGACCTCTTGCTCGCGCGCACCACGCCCGAGAAGATCGAGCGGCGCATGGCGCGCTTCCGGCCCGAGCTGGTGGGCATCACCTCGGTGACGCTCAACCACCACATCGCGTCGTCGATCGCCGAGGTGGTGCGCAAGTGCGACGAGCGCGTGCCGATCGCGATGGGCGGGCCGCACGTCAGCTTCGAGATCGAGGGCAGCTTCCGCGACCTGCCGGCGCTCGACTTCATCGGCATCGGCGAGGGCGAGCACACCATGCGCGAGCTTTGCCGCGCGCTCGAGGGCCGGATGGACCTGCGCGACGTGCGCGGGCTGGCGCTGCGCGACGGCGACCGCGTCGTGCGCACGCCGCCGCGCGCGCTCGAGGACGACCTCGACACGCTGCCCGAGCCCGCGCGCGACCTGGTGCCGCTGCAGCGCTATCTCGCCTTCGACAGCCACGCGAGCGTGGTCACCAGCCGCGGCTGCCCGTACTCGTGCATCTTCTGCTCGGCCCCCGCGTGGACCGGACGCCAGGTGCGCTACCGCACGCCGAGCCTGTGCGTCGACGAGATCGAGAAGCTCGCCGAGCTCGGCTTCACCGAGATCACCATCGAGGACGACCTGTTCACGCTCTACCGCAAGCACTTCCTCGCGGTTTGCGGCGA